>Ga0070696_100000197_pt1 | contig 35583 bp, 32 predicted proteins | sample KBSK1253metaG_FD_65474 | JGI IMG/M metagenome (GOLD analysis project Ga0070696, IMG submission 65474) | Corn, switchgrass and miscanthus rhizosphere microbial communities from Kellogg Biological Station, Michigan, USA - KBS K1-25-3 metaG | ecosystem: Host-associated > Plants > Roots >... | reverse complement strand
GTCATCTACGGGAAGTACAGCGGCACGCAGGTCGAGTTGGACAACGAAGAGATCATCCTGATCAAAGAATCCGACGTCATCGCGAAGCTCGCGTAAGCAGCCCTCAGGGAGGAAGCACAGACCATGGCAGCCAAGTATCTGGAGTTCAGCACCGAGGCCCGCGCCAGGCTCAAGCGGGGCGTCGATCAGCTGGCCGATGCAGTCAAGGTGACGCTCGGTCCGAAGGGCCGGAATGTCGTCATCGACAAGAAGTTCGGCAGCCCGACCGTCACCAAGGACGGCGTGACTGTCGCGAAGGAAGTCGAGCTCGAGGACGAGATCGAGAACATGGGCGCTCAGATGGTGAAGGAAGTGGCGACCAAGACCTCGGATCTCGCGGGTGACGGCACCACCACGGCGACCGTGCTGGCGCAGGCGATTTACCGCGAAGGCCTGAAGTCGGTGACGGCCGGCGCGAACCCGATGGCGCTGAAGCGCGGGATCGACACCGCCGTGGAAACGATCGTCGCCGAGCTGAAGAAGATTTCCGTCCCCACCTCGGGCCGGAAGGACATCAAGCAGGTCGCCACGATTTCGGCCAACGGCGACACGGAGATCGGTGAGAAGATCGCCGACGCGATGGATAAAGTCGGCAAGGACGGCGTCATCACGGTCGAGGAGGCGAAGAGCCTCGAGACCACGCTGGAGACGGTGGACGGGATGCAGTTCGATCGCGGCTACCTCTCGCCGTACTTCATCACCGATCCCGAAAAGATGGAAGCCACGCTCGAAGACGCCTACATCCTCATCTACGACAAGAAGATTTCGACGATGAAGGACCTGCTGCCGGCGCTCGAGAAGGTCGCGCAGTCGGGCCGGCCGTTGCTCATCGTCGCGGAAGATGTCGAGGGCGAGGCGCTGGCGACGCTGGTCGTCAACAAGCTCCGCGGCACGCTGAAGGTCGCCGCCGTCAAGGCGCCCGGCTTCGGTGACCGCCGCAAGGAGATGCTGCGCGACATCGCGATCCTCACCGGCGGCCAGGTGATTTCGGAAGAGCTGGGTCTCAAGCTGGAGAACACCACGCTCAACGACCTCGGCCGCGCCAAGCGCGTCATCGTCGACAAGGACAACACCACGGTCGTCGACGGCAAGGGCAAGGACGCCGATATCGAAGGCCGCAAGGCAGAGATCAAGGCGCAGATCGAGAAGTCGACGTCGGATTACGACAAGGAGAAGCTGCAGGAGCGGCTGGCGAAGCTCGCCGGCGGCGTAGCCGTGCTGAACGTCGGTGCGGCCACCGAGACCGAAATGAAAGAGAAGAAGGCTCGGGTCGAAGACGCGCTGCATGCGACGCGCGCCGCGGTCGAGGAAGGCATCGTGCCGGGCGGCGGCGTGGCTCTGCTGTGGGGCCAGCGGGCGCTCGACAAGATGAAGGGCGCGGATGAAGACGAGAAGACCGGCGTGGACATCCTGCGCAAGGCGCTCGAGGAGCCGATCCGTTGGATCGCTCAGAATGCAGGCGCCGAAGGCTCGATCGTGGTCGGCCGGGTAAAGGAGTCGAAGGACAAGAACTTCGGCTACAACGCCGCAACCGATAAGTTCGAGGATCTCGTCGCGGCGGGCGTCATCGATCCAACCAAGGTGACTCGCACGGCATTGCAGAACGCCGCGTCCATCGCGGGCCTGCTCCTCACGACCGAGTGCGTCGTGGTGGAGAAGAAGGAGAAGGAGAAGGCTCCGCCGATGCCCGGTGGCGGCATGGGAGGCATGTACTAGAACCTAGGTAATTCACTAGGTCGTAGGCAGTTGCTCCCCCTCGTGTGAGGTTCAGCACGGGGGGGAGTCTTATGTTGGAGAGCCATGACCGGGGCGCCGGCGTCCGAGAAGGCCGCTCTCTCGCGAGAGTTGGCCGATTTTCTCATCGAGCTTTCGATTGCTCTCCACAAGCACGCCATGTACCCGGAGGGCCACCCCTCGCTCGCGCCCGCGGCCGCGGGCGTCACCCGCCGCGCCGAGCGCCTGTTCGAAGAGCGCACCACGCTGGCGCTGGGTGTCGCGCGGCAGCAGCTCGTCATCGAGGGCGTCGCCACCGACACTAAGAACCCGCTGCTCGCCGAGCTCGCCGGCCGGCTGCATCGCCACCATCTGGGTGCTGTGACGTTCCACCGCGGCCTGCGCGTCACCGAGGTCGTCGACGTACTCAAGACGCTCGCCATCGAGGCCGAACGCACGGGTGAACCGCTGGGGCTCGGCTCCGCCGAACAGCTGCGCGCCTGGGATCACGTGCGCCTCCATCCGGTCACCTACGAGCGGCTCGAGCTCCTCCAGGAGGACGATCAAGCTCCGGCGACTGAAGACAAGGGCAAGGACCGCAGCCTCCGCGGTTCGCAGCTCTGGCTTGGACTGGCGCGTGCCGCCCTCGCGGCTGACGCGATCGCGGGAGATGATGCCGCCCCGACCGAGCCCACGCTCATCGCAAAGGCCATCGACCAAAACCAGCACAGCGCCGCGTACGATCAGGTCATCGTGGGATATCTCCTGCAAATCGCGGATGAATTGAAGCACGCCGGTGGAGCGGAGGCGGTCGCGCTGCGGCGCCGTACGTCCAAGCTGGTCGGCGCGCTGCAGCCCGGGACGCTGCGGCGCTTGATCGAAATGGGTGGCGACGCCGCGCAGCGCACGCAATTCGCGATCGATGCAACGCACGGCCTGGCGGTCGATGCCGTGCTCGACATCGTGCGCGCGATGGCGGATGCGTCGCACAAGAGCGTCTCGGATCCGTTGCTGCGGATGTTGTCGAAGCTGGCGCGGCATGCGGAGCAGGGAAGCGCCGACTCGCGCCTGCAGGCCGACGAGGCACTGCGCGAGCAGGTGCGCGACCTGCTGCAAGGTTGGACCCTGGAGGATCCGACTCCGGACGCCTATGGGCACGCGCTGCACAAGATGGCGGCGGCATCGCCGGCGACGACCGCGCGCAAGTCGGGCAGCCACGACGCGGAGCCGTTGCGCATCCTGCAAACCGCGGTCGAAACGGGAACCATGGGGTTCGGCGCGTGGCGCGCGGTCGAGCGCCTGGTTGCCGAGCGGCATGTCGGCGACGTGGTCGACGTGCTCGTCGGGTCGGCGACGGAAGCCGGCGCGCCGGTCCGGGCGGACATCGCGCCGCTCTGGACGCGCGTGACGTCCCCCGACGTCGTACGTCAGCTCGTGACGGTGGAGCCGCCGGACTTCGTGACGTTGGACCGCGTGCTCCCGCGCCTCGCGGTGGATGGGTTCACGCCGCTGCTCGACGTGCTCGGCGCGTCCGAATCGCGCACGACGCGGCGCGGGCTGCTCGATCGGCTCACGCGCGCGCCCAAGGAGCTCGGGCCGCTCATCGCCACCCGCCTCGCGGCTCAAATCCCCTGGTACGTCACGCGCAACCTGCTCGTCATTCTGGATGGATTGCCCGCGCTTCCGAACGGCTTCTCGACGGCGGCGTACATCGCGCACGAAGACGCGCGCGTGCGCCGCGAGGCGCTCAAAGTCTCATTGAAAGTCCCGGCGGAGCGCGAGCGCGCGCTGATCGGCGCCCTGCGGGACGAAGATCCGCGCATGATACGGCTCGCGCTCACCGCCGCATTGGAAGACTGCCCGCCGGCGGCGCTGCCGCTGATCACGCAGCTCGTGCTGGATCAGACGGCGACGTCGGAGCTCCGCGTCCTGGCCATCAAGGTCCTGGGCCGCGTTCGCAACGTGGCCGCATTGAACGCACTGCTGCAATTGGCGAACGGCGGCACCAACTGGCTGGGTCGCGCCAGGCTTCCGGCGCGGTCGCTCGAGCTGCTGGCGGCACTCATGGCGCTCGCCGCGAGCTGGCACAACGATGCACGCGCGGCCGCCGTGCTGGCGCTGGCCGCCGACTCGAAGGATCCCGACATCCGTAGCGCGGTGCTCCGGCGATGAGCGGTGATCCAGCCCGGTTCCTCAACGCGTTCGCGCAGGCGCTCGCCGCGATGGCGCTGTATCGCGACGGCCATCCCGCGCGCGAACGCGCGATCGATGTGGCATACCAGCAGATCCTCGAACTGCAGGGCGGCACCGAGCGCCCGCTCTTCACCTTCCTCGGTGATGAAGTCGTCTTCGGCCGGATGCCGCTCCGCGACTTGAAGGCCTGGGACTGGGGCAAGCGACTCGCGCAGGCCGGCATTCAGCGTCTCGAGTTCGAGGAGCGCGTGAGTCGGGAAGAGTTCGAGGGCTTCCTCGAGGAAGTGCTGGCGCGGATCACGCTGTCGGTGATCAGTACCGAAGCGCGCCAGATGCGCCGCTCGAGCATTCGGTTCGGCGCGGTGGGCTTGAAGGGCGAGACCGAGATCGCCCCCGATCCGCTCCCGACGGCGACGATCAGTTTTTCACTCGGCGAAGAGGTGGACACGCTGCGCTGGATGCACGGCGAGGTCCAGTCCACGGGCGCCGTCCCGCTGGCGGAAGCGGAAGCCGTCGTGCGCTCGCTCGCGGTCGCCATGCACGGTGGCCAGCAGATCATGTTGCCGCTGCTCCAGCTGAAAGAATTCGATCAGTACACCACCACGCACTCCATGAACGTGGCCGTGCTGTCGATGGCGCTCGCCGAGTTCCTCGGCTTGGCGCCGGCGGATGTCCGGACATTCGGCGTCGCGGGACTGCTGCACGACATCGGCAAGATCAAGATCCCCATCGAGGTGCTCACCAAACCGGGGAAATTGACCGACGAGGAGCGGGCCCTGATGAATGAGCACCCGGCGGCCGGCGCGCGCATGTTGCTCGAGCTGGAGGAAGATCTCGATCTCGCGGTGGTCGTGGCGTACGAGCACCACATCATGATCAACGGCGGCGGCTACCCCGTGCTGCATTACGCCCGGCAGTGTCACCAGGCCAGCAAGCTCGTGCACGTGTGCGACGTGTACGACGCGCTCCGGACGCGCCGGCCCTACCGCGAGGCGTGGTCGTTCGAGAAGACGCTGGGTTATCTGGACGAGCGGAAGGGACTGGAGTTCGATCCGGAGCTGTGCGGTGCGTTCGTTCGCATGATGAAGCAGTGGGAAGGCCACGTCGCTGTGGTGACGGAGCCCGATGCAAAAGCCCAGTAGATCCCGCTAAGATTGGGCCATGATGAAGACGATGCTCATCGTCGCCGCGGCGCTCGCTGCGGTCCAAGCGCCGGTTCGACTGACCGGCGACTGGCAGGCGCGCGCCGCTGACGAGATCCGCCACATCATGGTACGCAGCGACAGCTCGGCCCAATTCGGCAACGACGTCGCGCGCTGGCGCGTGGTCGGTGACAGTCTCTGGATAACGCTCGGGGATGGTGTCTGGCAGGTCTATGGCATGCAGCTCGCGGGTGACAAGCTGACCATCAGCGGTGGGGATTTGGAGAAGCCGGTCACGCTACGCCGCGTGGGTCCGCCCAAGGCGCGGCCGGATACGTTGACGATTCCTGACGCACCCGCACCCAATCAACGGGCGTGGTGATTATTTCAATTCTGTAACGGCCGCCAGCCGCCAGCCGACGTCCTTCCGCTCAAATCGCATCGCGAAGCGCCGCCGGTCAACGCGGGGGGCACCACCGCGCGCGGGCACGTACTCGAATATGGCGTGGACGTCGCCGGTCGCGGTTGCGCCCTGCGTCTTGAAGCCTTCCACCGTGAACTTTGCGGTGATCTGATTCCACTCACGGAAGAACGCGTCCCAGCTGCGCCGCTCCTGCTCCGTCAGACCGGGATAGATCACGCGCAGGTTCGCGATGCGCTGACTCGATAACGCCCGGCCGAGGTCTTCGAGGAGCACGTCGATCGCGGCCCGCGGATCGGTGGGCTGGGCGCTGGGTGGCGCGATCCCGGCAGCGATCCCGATCTGCTCAGCGCTTTGGGCGGCCACCTTGGCGAGCGTGAAATCCTGCTCGTGCAGCAGTGACTCGGCGCGCGACAGGAACACACCGGCGTTGGATGCCGCACGCCCGGCGGGAATCGCCTGCACGACGGGCGTGACGCGCTCCACCATGTGCTGCGCCTCGCGCTCCATCACGCGGGCTTCGTCCCTCGCCAGCGCGTAGCGCTGCGCCGCCTCGACGTAGCCCCGCAGCGCCAGCGATTGGTCGCCGCGCTGCAGTGCCTGGTCGGACGCTTCCAACATCGTCCGCGCGAGCAGCAAGGACGGGACGGTGTTTTTCTCCGCGCCCGCAGCGAGCGCGCGGTCGCGCGCGGCCATCGCCGAGTCGCGCCGCGAGCTTACCGCCAGCGACACCGGCGCGGTGGTGAGCGGAGGCGTAGGGGCCGCGAGACCTGTGGGCTGCGCCGGCGGCCCGGACGCGGGCGGGGGCGTGGCGGCGGCGGCACTGCTGCGCTCATCGACCGGTTGGCCGGGGGCATACAGCAGCAGCACGACGACCGCCGCGAGCGCTCCCAGCACCGCCAGGCGCGCCCTCATCGAGGCGTGGGTGATTAGCTTCAACATCGGGCGCGGCAACGGCGTCCAGCGCCCGAGCGGCTGCGTCGCTTCCTCGTCCGCTCCCGACAGCGCCGCACGGATCTGCTGGACCGTCGACATCATTTGTCCGGCCGACTCATAACGCTCGTGCGGCACCTTGTTCATCGCCTTCGCCACGACGCGCTCGAGCGCCGCCGGAATCGATGGCGTCACCGTCCGGAGCGGCCGCGGCTCCGTCGTCAGCACCTGATACAGCACGCCGTGCACCGACTCGGCCTCGAACGGGCGCTGATAGCACAGCAGCTCGTACAACAGGCAGCCAACCGAAAAGACGTCGGTGGCGGCCGTGATCGCGCCGTTCGTGATCTGCTCGGGCGCCATGTACGTCGGTGTGCCGACGATCGCGCCCGAGCCGGTCGCGTCGGCCTTTTGCAGCCGCGCGATCCCAAAGTCCATGATCTTGACGCGGCCGTCGGGCATGACGCGGACGTTGGACGGTTTGACGTCGCGATGGATCACGCCGCGCTGGTGAGCGAAGTGGAGCCCGGCGAGCACCTCGATCGTGATGTCGAGCTTGCGCTCGAGCGCCAGCGGATCGCGCAGCGCGATCATGTCGGACAGATCGCGGCCCTCCACGAGCTCCATCGCGATGAAGAGCTGACCCTCGGACTCGCCGAGGTCGTAGACCGTGACGATGTTGGCGTGCTGAATGGCGCCGGCAGCGCGCGCTTCGCGCAAGAACCGCTCTTGCATGTCCTTCGTCTTGCGGAAGCTCGAGCTCAACAGCTTGAGGGCGACGTAGCGGCGCAGCACCGTGTCGTACGCTTTCCACACGATGCCCATCGCGCCCTCGCCGAGGAGCTGATGCAGCTCGTATTTGCCGAGCCGGCGATAGCGCTGCTGCGGATCGCTCATTGGGGTAGGGTCAACCAGTCGAAGGCGCGGCGGAGATACGACCTCATCGCGTCCGTCACCGGAACGTTGCGGCGTGGGAGGACGCGTTCCACCGTCGCCAGGAAGCCCCGCTGTGTCATCCGCTCCGATGAAGAGCCTCCCCAGGCGAAGGGTGCCACGAATTTCGGCGCGCGCACACCGTTGAACACGCTGGCGCCGGTACCAATGATTGAGCCGGCATCAAAGAGCATTCCGATGGCCGTCTTGGCGTGATCGCCGAACAGACTACCGAGGAACTGGTGTCCGGTTTCCAGCTTCGCAGCGCCCACATCAAGCCGTATCGTACCGTAGGTGTTCTTGAGGTTCGAGGTCGTTGTGCCGGCTCCCAGGTTCACCCACCGACCTAACACGGAGTGCCCGAGGTAGCCGTGATGGCTCTTGTTGGAATAGCCCAGAAATGCCGAGGTCGATACCTCGCCTTGCACGACGCACCAGGGGCCGATCGCGGAGTGGCGAATCGGGCCGCCCATCAGCCGCGTGTTCGCGCCCACCCAGAGCGGTCCCTCGAGTCGCGTCCCGGATCGCACCTCGACGCCGCTTTCGAGCACGACGGGACCGTTGCGCGTGTCGAAGACGACGCCCGGCTCGACGGCGGCTTCACGCAGCCCGATCCACGCGGGGTCGCCCAGCACGATCGATCCTTTGGGGACTGCATCGGAGTCACCGACGAGTTTGAGCAGGTCCTCGCGCAACAGTAGCTCCAGCGCACTCACCAGGTCATGGACGCCGCGCAACACGAGGCCCTCAACCGTCACCGCCTGCGCGTTCGCGACCGGGCCAGTCCACGTCGCCCCCGCGGGCACCGACCAACCGACCGTGATCCCGTCGTGCGTCAGGCGGGCCGGCGCTTCGGGCAAGGGGCCCGCGAGTCCGCGCGGCGCGAATGTTGAGGATCCGATCACCGCGGGTCCTTGCACCTGACGGCGAGACTCGACCGGCGGCACGCCAGGCTCGGGAAAGCCGGCCAGGTGGGGCAGTGCAAAGACTGCCGACGCCTCGGTGCCCACGAACATCTCCCACCGCTCCCGCACCAGATGCGCGCCCGCTCTGAGCTCGCAGAGCGGCCGGATTCCCGCGAACGGCATCCACGCGGGACCGGGATCGGGATCGAGGAGATACAGCGCGTGCGTCACAGGCCTTGCACCAGCGCTTTCAGTTTGTCGGGATGTCCGGTCGGCATCACCAGGGTGTGCCCGTTTGCCCGCACGACCACCATGTCCTCGACGCCGACGACCGCGATCCGCTCGCTCTCCGACCAGATCACCGAGTTCTTCACGTCGTCACCGAGCGTGACATTCCCGACCGTGACATTGCCGCGCGCGTCGCGGCGGCGAATCCGCAGCAGCGCGTCCCAGGAGCCGATGTCATCCCACGCAAACGCTCCGGTCACGACGGCGAGCCGAGAGGTGCGCTCGAGCACCGCGACGTCCACGGCGACCGGCGTCACCGCGGCGAAGAACCGCGCGGCGTCCCCGTTCGTCAGGGCCGCCCAGCCTGCCGCCAGCTCCTCGGCGTACGCCCCCGCCTCGCCCAGAAAGCGCGCCGCGCTCCAGGCGAACAAGCCGCTATTCCAGAGCGCGCCACTCCGGCGGAGCAATGCTGCGCGCGCAGGACTCGGTTTTTCAATGAAGCGTTTCACTTTGCGAGCGCTGCCCGACGGCTTGCCCGGCACGATGTAGCCGTACCCGGATTCATTCCGCGACGGCTTGATTCCCACGGTGACCAGGACGTCCTGCTCGGCGGCGACGCCGAGCGCGTGCGTGGCGGCGGCACGGAAGGCGCGATCGTCACCGACGGCCCAGTCAGCGTGCAGCGACAGCATCTGCCCACCGGGATCGTGCTTGGCGATCCAGTGCGCCGCCCACGCGAGCGCCGGCGCCGTCGATGCGGCCCGCGGCTCCGCGAAGATGTTCGCGCGCGGGACTTCCGGAACCGTCTCGGCAACGCGGTCCACCAATGCCGGTCCGGTGAGGATCAGGATGCGTTCTGGAGGCACGAGACCATGAAGACGGACAACTGCCTGAGCGAGTAACGGTTGATCGCCCGTCAACGGCAGCAGCTGTTTGGGACGTTCAGGGGTGGAGAGCGGCCAGAACCGCGTCCCCGAGCCGCCGGCGAGGATCGCGGCCCACGTGCTCATGGTTGCCCCGGCGATGGCTCGGAGGAGGGCTCGTCGGGCTGGGCTTCCGCATCGCCGAACATCATCGCGATGCGCTGGGTGAGTTTTGTCGGACTGAACGGCTTCGTCACGAGTGCGGCGCCGAGGCGGCGCGCTTCCCGCAGCACCCGGTCTTCACCGTCGGCGGTCAGGACCACGACCGGGAGCCGCGCGGTGCCGCCTTCCTTGCGGAGGTCGCGCAGGAAGTCGAGTCCCGAGCCGTCCGGGAGATGCAGATCGAGCAGTAGGCCGTCGGTGGGTGGTTGCGCGCGCATTGCGGTGCGCGCCTCGCCCAGTGTTTTCGCGAAGCTCACGCGGTAGCCGAGCTGCTCCAGAAACGGCCGCAGCACAAGCCCGATATGGGGCTCGTCGTCGACGACAAGGAGATGTCTAGAGGCAGGAGAGTGAGCCACAGCCGACCGTCCGGTTACAACAGACCAGCGATGGCAGGGCGATGTCGCCGCAGATCGAAGAGCAGGGCGCCGACATTCGTAGCGGGCTGCACCAGCACGATCAACAGCGCATCGGCGTTGAGAACCGCGACGATCGCGAGTCCCTTGCCGAATTCGAGCACGGCGGTCGCGAAGTCGCCCCGTCCTCCCGCGTCGCCGAGCTGCGCCATGTGCGTAATGGCGGAGGGCAGGAGCGCCGCGACACTGTCGGCATCGACGCCGTTGCCCACGCGCGAGTCGATGGGGAGCCCATCACGGCCCACCACCACCACCGCGTCCACGCCGTTGGAACGGCTCAGTGCTTCCACCACATCGCGGATGGTCGCCATACGCGCGGGCAACGTAGGTTTCCCCGAAGTCGAAGTCAAGCAGCGACTATGGGTTGACCCACTCGAAGCCCGCCCTGTAAGTTCTCCACACTCCTATGCGTTACGTCACTCTGTTCCTGATCGCCGCCGGCGCCGGCGCCGCGGCGGCATGCGGCGATTCCACCGGCTTGCAGGCGTTTCTCGCCAACACGGTCGATACGGTCTCGCTCTACGCGTTGAGTGGAACGCCCGTGAACACGCCGTCCGCGTACTCGTTTCAGTCCCGCGGCGTCGTGCGCACCGACCAGGCGGCCACGTTCGACTTCGCATTCGACATCGATACCGCTGGCCGTCCGGTCTTCCTGCCCACCGGGGCGCTGAAGCTCGGCCGGCTATCGGGTCTACAGGTTGTGACGCAGAAGTTCGATTCGATCCGCCTCGCACCGACGACCGGGTATCAGCTCGACAGCGCCGTCGTCGTGAATGACAGCAGCGTGGTCCTCGCCCACTCCGTTCCCGTGCCCTGCAACAACGTCTCAGCGCAGGGGGTGTTGTACGCAAAGCTCCACGTCTTGACTCTCGATACCACGTCGACCCCGAACGGCCGGCGGATCGAGTTCGAGATTCTCACCAATTTCAACTGCGGCTTTCGCGGGCTCGAGCCCGGCACGCCGAAGCACTAACTCGTGATCGACTTGAAGTTGCTGCGCGCCTCGCCCGGTCAGGTGCGAGCGGCGCTCGCGCGTCGCGGCGATCCGGCGTTGACGCGCCAGCTCGACGAAATCGAGGCGCTCGACATGAAGCGCCGCACCCTGATCGCGCAGCTCGACACACTCAAGGCGGAGCGCAACGACGCCGTGCGAGCCGATGCGATCGCCGCAAAGTCGCAGGGCGGCCTGCCGGCAACCGTCGTCGCCGAGCGTAAGAAGCTCGGGGACAAAATCACGCTTCTCGAATCCGAGCTCCGCCAGATCGAGACGACGCTCGACGCCAAGGCGTTGTTCGTTCCGAACTCGCCGCTCCCCGACGTGCCCGAGGAGCAGACGGTGTTGCGCAGCTGGGGCACGCCGGCGCCGAAGGGCGGCAAGCCCCATTGGGAGATCGCGGAGAAGCTCGGCATCCTCGATCTCGCACGTGGCGCCAAACTGTCGGGTTCCGGATTTCCGGTGCTTGTGGGTGCCGGCGCGCGACTCGCGCGCGGGCTGATCAACTTCATGCTCGACCTGCACGCAAAGGAGCACGGCTACATCGAAGTCGAGCCGCCGTTCTTGGTGCGGCGCGACGTCATGGTCGGCACCGGCCAGCTGCCGAAGTTCGAAGACGACGTCTATCGCACGGCCGACGATCTCTTTCTGATTCCGACGGCCGAGGTGCCGGTTACGAACCTGCATCGCGACGAGATCATCGACCGGCCGTTGCCGCTCGGATACGTGGCGTACACGCCGTGCTTCCGGCGCGAAGCCGGCGCGGCCGGGAAGGACACGCGCGGACTGCTGCGGGTGCATCAGTTCGACAAGGTCGAGCTGGTGCGCTTCTGCCGCGCGACAGACTCGCCGGAAGAGCACGAGAAACTCACGCAGCACGCCGAAGTGGTGCTGCAGCGTCTCGAGCTGCCGTACCGGGTGGCGGTGTTGCCGGCCAACGACTTCGGATTCGCGGCCGCGAAGACGTACGATCTCGAGGTGTGGGCACCCGGCGTCGGCCAGTGGCTCGAGGTCTCGAGCTCCAGCACGTTCACCGATTTCCAGGCGCGCCGGGCCAACATCCGCTGTCGCCCACGTCCCGGCGACAAGCCGGAGTTCGTGCACACCCTGAACGCGTCCGGCGTCGCGCTGCCGCGGACGATCGCGGCGTTGCTCGAGACGCACCAGCAGCCCGACGGCTCGGTTACGATACCTCCGGCGTTAGTGCCATATGTCGGCACTGACCGCATTGCCTAAGGGCCTGCTGCGCCGCGCGGGACCGCCCGCGCTCCTCGCCGCCGCGCTACTCTTCGGCGTCCTGTCGGTTGCCTACGCCTGGATCGTCGCGCGCCACCTCCGCGACGACGCGCGCGAGACCAGCCGGCTGCTCGGCCACGTCTTCGCCGGGCTGAACGATCCGCGCGAGGGCGCCGCCGCCGACGCGCTGCTCGCACTCGCCGACGAGGTGCGGCGGCTCGGCATCCCCATCGCCGTCACGGACACCGCAGGACGCATCACGGCGCTCGACAACGCGCCCTTCGGCCCGCACGCGGACGAACCGACCCAACGCGACTGGATCGCCGAGCTGGACCGGATCCACCCGCCGTTGATCCAGCCCGGAGTCGGCACGATTCACTATGGCGCGTTGCCGGCGGCGCGCGCGTTCACCGGACTCGCCGTCCTTCAGGGCGCCATGTTCTTGTGCCTGGTCTTCCTGGCGGGGTTGGCCATGCGCGAGCGCGTCACTGCTGCCCGCGACCGGCTGTGGGTGGCGATGGCGCGTGAGTCGGCGCATCAGCTTGGCACGCCCCTGATGAGCCTCACGGGTTGGATTGATTATCTGCGGGAGAATCCGGATACGCCTGGCAGCGAGCTCATCACCCATCTTGAAGCCGACGCGGAGCGCCTGGAGCGCGTGGCCAAGCGCTTCGAGCGCATCGGCCGGCCGGCGCGCCGCGAGCCGGTGGGTCTGGGAACCGTCGCCGAGCGCGTAGTGGCGTACTTCCGGCCGCGGCTGCCGACGCTCGCGCATTCGGTGACCATCACCCTGACCTCTCCCGGTGCCGGGCCGGTCGCGACGGGGGACCCGGTGCTCATCGAATGGGCGCTGGAGGTGATCGTCAAGAATGCGGTCGACGCGTTGAGTGGCCGCGGGGGACGGATCGAAGTGGAGGTAGAAGGCGACGACGACTCCGGCCGCGTGAGTGTACGCGACGATGGACCGGGTGTCGCGGCGGAGATGCAGCGTCAACTGTTCGAGCCCGGCGTCTCCAGCAAGACGGGCGGCTGGGGCATTGGCCTCGCGCTCGCCCGCCGGATCGTGGAGCAGCAGCATGGCGGTCGGGTGGAGTTTCATCCGGGCCCCGGCGGTCAGGGCTCGGTGTTCGTGCTTGAATTCCCGCTGACATGACCTCGCCGCATCCCCTTCCGCTGAACCCCGCGCAGCGGGAGGCGGTCGAGCATCCCGGCGGCGCCTTGCTGGTCCTCGCCGGTGCGGGGTCCGGAAAGACGCGCGTGCTGACGGCCCGGATCGCGCACTTGATCACCAAGCACGGCGTCGCGCCGCAGCGGATCTTCGCGGTCACGTTCACCAACAAGGCCGCGGGCGAGATGCGGTCGCGCATCGCGCAGCTGCTGGGCTCCGATCCGCGCGGCCTCTGGATCGGCACGTTTCACTCGCTCTCCGCGAGGCTGCTGCGCCGCGAAGCGGCGCTGCTTGGCTTCGGGCCGAACTTCACGATCTACGACTCGGACGATTCCGAAGCACTGGTCAAACGCCTGCTCGAGGCGCGCCAGCTCTCCACGAAGGTCTATCCGCCGCGCACCGTCCACGGGGCGATCTCGAGTGCCAAGAATCGCATGCTCACGCCCGAGGAGCTCGGACAGCAGGCCGACACACCACTCGTGAAGGTCGCGAGCGACATCTTCGCCGACCTTGGTCCCGCCCTGAAGCAGGCGAACGCGATGGACTTTGACGACCTGCTGCTGCACCCCTTGACCCTGTTTCGCGAGCATCCGGAGCGGCTCGCGTACTGGCAGGACCGCTTCCAGCACGTGCTCGTGGACGAGTTTCAGGACACGAACGCCGCCCAGTATTTGCAGGTGAAACAGCTGGCGCAGCGCCACGGGAATCTCTGCGTCGTTGGCGACGACGATCAGGCGATCTACGGTTGGCGCGGCGCGGACGTGCGCCACATGCTCTCGTTTCAGAACGACTTCCCGGGCGCGAAGCTCATACGGCTCGAGCAGAACTATCGCTCCACCCAGATCATCCTCGACGCCGCCAACGGCATCATCGCGGAGAACACGGCGCGACTCGGCAAGACGCTGTTCACCGAGAAGCAGGGCGGGGAGCCGGTGATCTTGTTGAGCACGGCCGACGAACGGGATGAAGCCGAGTGGCTCGCCAACGAATTCGCGCGCCGCGCCGCCGAGGACGAGTTCGCCTATGAGGGTATGGCGATCCTGTACCGCACGAACGCGCAGTCCCGGCCCCTGGAAGAGGCCTTCCGGTTCCGCGGCATCCCGTACCGGCTCATCGGCGCGATCAGCTTCTACGAGCGACGCGAGGTGAAGGACCTGCTCGCGTATCTGCGGCTGATCGCGAACCCGGCCGACGACGAGGCGTTCCTCCGGATCGTGAACGTCCCCCGGCGCGGCATCGGCGACGCCTCGGTGGCGGTGCTCGGCCGCACCGCGGGGGCGTGGCAGAAGCCGATGCTCGAGGCGGCCCGCCGTGCGGGGAATATCACCGAGCTCCGGCCCAACGTGCGGGATGCCCTCGCGGGCGTCGCTTCGCTGCTCGACCGGCTGCGTGAGTCGGTCGGACAGGCCGACCCTGCCACCGCGCTCGAGACGATCCTCGCCACGACGGGTTACGAGCAGTATCTCGCCGAGGAGGGCGCAGAGGGTATGGAGCGGATCGACAACGTGCGCGAGCTCGTGGCGGGGGCCGCCGCGTGGGCTGAGGTGCAGGATGCCGAGGCGGCCGAGGGGACCGGCAGCGCGGTAGAGCGCTACCTGACGCAGGCCGCCCTCATTACGCCGGTGGATGAAGCGCGCGATGAACCGGGCGTCACGCTCCTCACGGCGCACATGGCGAAGGGACTCGAGTGGCCGATCGTGGCGCTGGCGGGTCTCGAAGACGGACTCTTCCCACTCGGTCGTTCGACCGAGCAGCCGGGTGGTGTCGAAGAAGAGCGACGACTCTGTTACGTGGGTCTCACGCGCGCGCGCGAAAGATTGTATCTCTCATGGGCGCGCACGCGTTACCGCAATGGGCGTCTGGAGCTCGCGGAGCCGTCGCGCTTTTTGGCCGCGCTGCCGCCGCACGTCGTGGAAGAGCGGAGTACGACACCGTCGTGGCGGCCGACGCGCGGCTCATCCGGTGCCATGCCGCCCCGGCCGTCGCGGCCGCGTGGCGCCGCGGCGCGCCGGTTGCTACCGGATATCGGATTTCCGGAAGAGGTATCGCAGGACGCGCCGCGCTACGTCACCGGAGAACGCGTGCGCCATCGCAAGTTCGGCGGCGGCACGGTGCGCGCGGTGTCGGGTCAAGGACGCGACCTGCGTGTGAGCGTCGATTTCGACGATCCGGATATCGGCACCAAACAACTGCTCGTGGCGTACGCGGGGCTCGAGCGTGATTGGGAAGGAGAAGGCGCATGAGTGTGTCGCGGGACGAAGTGCTTCGCATCGCGCAGCTCGCCGAGCTGGATGTGGACGAAGACGCCTTGCCGGAACTGGTCGACAACATGTCGCGCATCCTCGATTACGTCGCACAGCTGAGCGCCGTGGCGGCGAACGGGACGGTGAAAGCGTTCGTGCCCGGCCCCGACGCGATCCGCTTCCGACCCGATGAAGTCAATCCTCCACCGCTGGCGTTCGGACCCGCGGAGTTCGCGCCGGCATTCAAGGAAGGATTTTTCGTCGTACCCAAGCTGGATCAATTCGAGTGAGTGACGCCAAAGCGGTCGCGGACCGCCTGGTGAAAGCGAAGCGCCTCAACGCGCTGCTCACCCCATCGAAGGACCTGCGCAAGTCCCTGGCCGCCCAGGAAGCCGCCGCCCGGCCCACCGGCGTGTTGTACGGCATGCCGGTGTCCGTGAAAGACAACATCTGCACGCTGGAGTTCACGACGACGTGCGGGTCGCGGATTCTCGAGGGGTATCAATCGCCGTACGAAGCGACCGCGGTGGCGAAGCTCAAAGCCGCCGGCGCGCTCATCGCGGGGAAGACCAACTGCGACGAGTTCGCCATGGGATCGTCGACCGAGCACTCGGCGTACGGGCGCGTGCTCCATCCACTCGACAAGACGCGCGTCCCCGGCGGCTCGTCCGGCGGCTCCGCGGCACTCGTCGCCGCCGGCGCCGTGCCCGCGGCGCTGGGCTCGGAGACCGGCGGCTCGGTACGCCAACCCGCCGCGTTCTGCGGCGTCGTCGGGATGAAGCCGACCTACGGACGCGTCAGCCGGTACGGGCTGGTCGCGTTCGGCTCGTCACTCGATCAGATCGGGGTGTTTGGCCGCAGCGTCCACGATGCCGCGCGAGTGTTGTCGGTCATCAGTGGCCGGGACCCTCGCGATTCGACGTGCGAGGACCGGGATCCGTTGCGTCTACCTACCGTGCCCGAGTCGCTGCAGGGATTCGTGATCGGGCTGCCGCGCGAGTATTTCCCCGCCGAGCTCGATCCCGCGGTGCGGCGGGCCTGCGAGCGAGCGATCAGACTAATCAAGGAGCTGGGCGCGGCGGTGCGGGAAGTCTCGTTACCGCATACGCCATATGCAGTTCCGACGTATTACGTGATCGCCCCCGCTGAGGCCTCGTCCAACCTCGCACGCTACGACGGCGTGCGCTATGGACCGCGGTTCAACGGGTCGGCCGACGTCCGCAGCCTGTATCGGTCGACCCGGGGCCAGGGGTTCGGGGCCGAGGTTCGGCGCCGGATCATGATCGGCACCTACGTGCTGTCCGCGGGTTACTACGACGCCTACTACAAACGCGCGCAGCAAATGCGCGCGCTGATCGCCCAGGACTTCCGCAACGCGTTCGATCGCGGCGTGGACCTGCTGTTTACGCCCACGGTTCCCTCGCCCGCGTTCAAAGCGGGGGAGAAGCTCTCCGATCCGATCGCGATGTACATGTCCGACATCTTCACCGTGACCGCGAACCTCGCCGGCCTCCCGGCGATGTCGCTGCCGATTGGCCGTGTCAAAGGCCTGCCGATCGGCGGGCAATTGATCGGCCAGGCGTTCCTGGAAGACGAAATGATCGAGGCCGCGTACGCGCTCGAGCGCGTCGTGCCCGCGACGGAAGAGGCATGACGACGGCTGCCTGGGAAACGGTCATCGGGCTCGAGACGCACGTCCAGCTGCGGACCAAGTCGAAAATGTTCTGCGGCTGCGCCACGGCGTTCGGCGCGCCGCCCAACACGCAGGTCTGTCCGGTGTGCCTCGGTCTGCCGGGCGCGTTACCGGCTCCCAATGGCGCCGCGATCGGCCTCGCGGTCCGCGGCGCGCTCGCGCTCGGCTGCACCGTCCATCCGCGCAGCATCTTCGCCCGTAAAAACTACTTCTATCCCGACCTGCCGAAGGGCTATCAGATCTCGCAGTTCGATCAGCCGCTGGCGACGAGCGGAACGTTGTCGTTCGTCTCGGCGGAGCGCGGCTTCGTCACTGCCACGATCGTCCGGCTGCACCTCGAGGAAGACGCAGGCAAGTCGGTTCACGATCGCTTTCCGAAGGCGACCGCGGTCGATCTCAATCGCTCGGGTGTGCCGCTCATCGAAATCGTCAGCGGGCCCGATCTGCGCTCGCCGGCGGAGGCGCGCGCGTATCTCCAGACGCTCAAGCAGCTGCTCGAGTACATCGGGATCTCCGACTGCGACATGGAGAAGGGCAGTCTGCGCGTGGACGCCAACGTCTCGGTCCGGCGCGCGGGCGAGACGGCGCTCAATACGCGCACCGAGGTGAAGAACATCAATGCGTTCTCGTTCGTCGAGAAGGCGTTGACCGTGGAGCGCGACCGCCAGATCGCGCTCGTCGAGTCGGGCGGCAGCGTGACGCAGCAGACGATGCTGTACGACTCCAAGGAGAACACGGTTCGCCCCCAGCGCTCGAAGGAAGAGAGTCACGACTACCGCTACTTCCCGGAGCCCGACCTGCCCCCGCTCGTGCTCACGCCGGAGTTCGTTGCCGAGCAACAGAGCGAGCTGCCCGAGCTGCCGGCGGCGAAGCGCGATCGGTTCGTCGCCGCGTATGCGCTGACCCGCGAGCACGCGACCGTGGTGACGAGCAGCCGCGCCGTCGCCGACTATTACGAGCATGTGGTTCACGCCGGCGCGGAGCCCCAAGCCGCCGCGAACTGGGTGATGACCGAAGCGCTGGCCGACGCGAAGGACCATCAGGAGCAGTTGCGCGTCGCGCCGGGCGCGCTGGCGCAGATCATCGCGCTCGTGAAGGGCGGCACGCTGAGCAATCAGGCGGCCAAGAAGGTGTTCGGTGAAGTCGCGGCCAAAGGCGGTGAGCCCCGCACGATCGCGGAGGCGCTCGGGCTCATTCAGGTGGCCGATTCCAACGTCGTCGCCGGGTGGGTGACGGACGTGCTGGGAGCGCACGCGCCCGAAGTCGGCCGCTACAAGAACGGCGAAACGAAGCTGATGGCGTTTTTCGTGGGGCAGGTGATGCGCGCGTCGAAAGGGAAGGCGGATCCGAAACTGGCGCAGCGCGTCCTCGAGGAGAAGCTCGCCTCCTAGCTCTCCCGCCACGGGCGTTGCGCCCGCGATTGCTTCCAGTAGTCGAGCGCTGGCTTCGGCAAGCCGAAATGCTGCTGCGCGGTCTCCTCCACGCGCTCAGGTTCGTGGCGGCCGCCTTCGCGCAGTGCCTGGCGCCGCATCCGCTTCGCCAATCCCAGCGCCTTTTCACCTGCCGGATCGAGGCGGCGCGCCGCGGCATCGGCGGCATCGGCGCCGAGCGTCTCCATCACGTACTCGAACGCGACCGCCATGTGTTTTTCGATGTCGGTGTCGGCGAGGTCCCAGCGGCTCGTCCCCGCGATCACTTGAAACACCCACTGCCAGCTCTGGCTCTCGGTGAGATGCACCATCCCTCGGAACAGCCGGCGATTGGTACGAACGCTGAACAGCGTCGGCGACAGAATCTCGTCCAGATGGGCGTCGCTCGCCGCATGGTCTTTGAGGATCACGTCCCGGGCCTCGCGCGCATAGGCGTCGCCGAGGTGCGTCTCGAACCGGCTCTCCCAGTACGAGTGGCCGAGGGCCACCGTGCTCGAGGTTAACACGAGCTGGCGCGGCACGAAGAAGTTGTGCGCGATGGTATCGGCCGCGAGGTGGGAGAGGTAGCCCAGCCCGAAGGCGCGGAGGGGATCGGACGGCGCGAGATCGAGGATCTCCTGACCCACGTGCCACGCGTGACAATGCCGGCCGACCGGCGCGTACTTCTTCGCCATCGAGGTGTCGGCCGCGATGTTGCCGTAGAGAAAGTCATAGGGAAAAGCGCGCAGCAGATCGGCGACGAGCGTGGGCAGCTGGTGCAGGTTGGCGAGCACCGATTCGCCCAGGAAAATGTGCGTCCCGGGTGTCCAGGCGTGCGCGACGCTGGGGAAGAGCGCGAGCCCCACGACGGCGAGGAGGGCGACGGCTCCCAGGCGCTTCACCGTCGCTTCTTGCCCTTCACGAGTTTGCGGCCCCAGCGCCAGACCGACAGGCCGCGGCGGACATTGCGCATCGTAGCGGCGGCGTCGAGCGCCGTGTCCTCCAGCTCCTGCTGCATCACTTCGGCGAGCGAGTCGAGATCTGTGAGCCGATCCTCCGCCGCATCCGCGGCGCGGATGATCCGCTGGCGGACGTCGCGGGACGCGCCCACCAGTGCGTCCGCTTCCGTCTTGATGGAGCCGATCAGCTGGCGCACGTCGGTGATCGCGGGCCCGGCGAAGCCTTTCAGCGCCTTGACGGCGGCCCGCACGCCCAGTGCGGCAGCGGTGATCGCGCCGGCGGTAACCAGGGCGGCGAGCGCGATGATCACGAGGCTGATCGCCGATACCACACCGACCCAGGTCGGAAGCATCACGAAACCTCGGCGTGCTTCGGGCGAGCTGTCAACGGGGTCAGCGCCATCGCTTCGGCCGCCATGACGCTCAGCAAGATTGTGACCAACACCGCCCCCCCGATCCCACCGGCCGTCGTCGCACTGCGCACCAAATCGAATCCCGCCGCGAGCGCCACCGCGCTCGCGCCTTGCCGGATCGCGGAATGCGCGAACTCGGGCGGCGGCGCGAATGGGAGCGAGCGCCAGACCGGATCGACTTGGTCGAGGCCGAACCGCACCGTCACCCACCGCACGACGATGCGGACCAGCGACAACGCCAGCGCCGCGGGCAGGACCCAGGGGCTGAACGGCCGGAGCAGGGCGCCCGCGAGTATAAGGAAGGCCGCATAGAGCGGCAGCTCCCAGCGGCTGAGCAATCCTGCCAAGGCGTGCCGCACCGGAATCGGTGCGAAGCTCATGCACACCGCCGCCTCCAGGCCGCACACCACGAACGGCGACAGCCGCGCCGCGTAGCTGAAGCCCGCGCCCCAGAGAAACACCGCAAACGCCGCGATCGCGGCATCACGTGCGTCATGCAACATGCCGCTGCGCCCCAGCGCAACGAACAGGCCCCCGAGTCCACCGCCCACGACCAATGTCAGAATGACGCTGCGCACGACGACGTGCGGATAATAGAGCGCGACGCCCACGATCACCGCCGCCGCGCCGAATGTGGTATCGAACAGGGCGTTGCGGCGGCCGAGGCGCGCCCCCCGCTGGCTGGCCGCGGTCGTGATGGCGCCGGCCAGCACAAGTGCGACGGCAAGCGTCGAGCGCCCTCCGCCTGTGATCCCCCACGACTCGGCGAGCGCGGGGAGCGCGCGGGCCAGCACCAGCACGAGCGCGGTCGTCACCAGCAGGACCGGCAGCGCAAGCGTCGCCCCGATCAGCCAGGTGCGTGGCGACACGCGCCGGATCATGCGCCATTCCAGGCGTGCACCGAACAGCGCGCCGCTCCAGCCGATCCCGAGTGCCATGATCGGCTGCAGCAGCCGCAGCCCGATCGCATCGAAGACGCCGAGTCCCGGACCGAGCAGGAGACCGAGCAGCAGGAACGGCACACCGGTGCCGAGCAGATCATCCAGGAGGCGGGGATGTCGGAACGCGGGACGCGAGAGGCGCGTGACACCGATGCCGGCGACGAGGATGAGCGCCAGCGCAAGCGCGGGATGCACGAGGGCGAACGTTCGCGAACGCTTGACGCAGGCGCAAGCGTCCCCGTAGCTTGGGCGGACTTATGCCACCGTCGTTCCGTGTCACGGGCGGGCGCCCGCTCTCCGGCACGATTCGTCCCGCCGGCAACAAGAACGCGGCCCTTCCGATTCTCGCAGCAACGCTCCTCGCCGACGGTCCATGTCGCATCGACAACGTGCCGCGCATCCGCGACGTGGAGTCGCTGCTCGCCTTGTTGCAGCACATCGGCGCCAAAGTCCAGTGGTCCGGGACGAACACGGTCGAAGTGGACCCCACGAACACGGAGCCGAAGCCGCTCGATCCGGCGCTGTGCAAGGAGATCCGCGCTTCGATTCTGCTCGCCGGGCCGATGCTGGCGCGCTTCGGACGCGTCACGCTGCCGCCGCCCGGCGGCGACGTCATCGGGCGCCGCCGCGTCGATACGCATTTCCTCGCGCTCGAGCGCCTCGGCGCCGAAGTGACGGTGGGGGACGCGTACAAGCTCGAGGGCAAGCTCAAGGGCGCCGATATTTTTCTCGACGAGCCGAGTGTCACCGGCACCGAGAACGCGCTGATGGCGGCAGTGCGGGCGTCTGGCAGCACCGTGCTTCGCAACGCCGCATCCGAACCGCACGTCCAGGACCTCGCCCGCTTCCTCGTGGCGCTCGGCGCTGGGATCGAAGGTATCGGGAGTAACACCCTCACGGTCGAAGGCGGCCGCCCGCTCAAAGCGGCGCCGCATGCCGTCGGCCCCGACCATATCGAGATCGGCTCGTTCATCGGACTCGCCGCCGTCACCGGTGGGGCGATCACGATCGACGGCGTCCGCGCGGACGACCTGCGATCGACGCTGCTGGCGTTTGAGCGGCTGGGGGTGCGGCCGCGCGTCGATGGGACAAAGCTGGTCGTCGACGCCGATCAGGAGCGACGGATTCGTCCTGACCTCGGCGGTCACGTGCCGAAGCTCGAGGACGGCCCCTGGCCCGCGTTCCCGGCGGACCTGATGTCCATCGCGATCGTGGTGGCGACGCAGTGCGAGGGTCTGCTCCTCGTCTTCGAAAAGCTGTTCGAGTCGCGGCTGTTTTTTGTCGACAAGCTGATCGGCATGGGGGCGCGGATCGTGCTGTGCGATCCGCACCGCGCCGTGATCGCGGGGCCGTCGGCGCTGCGCGGGCAGCAGGTCGAGAGTCCCGACATCCGCGCCGGCATGGCCATGCTGCTCGCGGCACTCGCGGCGCAGGGCGACTCGGTGATTCAGAACATCGGACAGATCGAGCGCGGATACGAACACATTGACACGCGATTGCAGGCGCTCGGAGCGCAGATTGAGCGGCGAACATAGGGTAGGGGCGCAGCATGCTGCGCCCCTTCAATCTGTCCGCGAGGTCGCGGAGGTACCGGCCGGGGATGCCGCCGTCCCGCGTCTCGAGCTCGTCGAATGGGCTCGCGCCTACGGCTTGGTCGCCGGGATCACGACGCGCCCGTTGAGCCTGGGTCTGTGGAGCGACGAACCGGTCGGCCAGGTGATCGGCCGCTGGCGCGCGTTCCGCACGAGCTTCGGGGCGCGCTTCCCATCCATCGTCCTCGCGCATCAGGTGCACGGGACCGACGTGCACTGGCACGATGCACTGCCCGAGGGCTGGCTGATCCTCGACGGCACGGATGGCCACGCGACGTCGGAGCGCGGGGTACTGCTCACGGTCACGGTCGCCGACTGCATCCCCGTGTACCTGGCAGTTCCGGAAAAGGGTGCGATCGCGCTCGTGCATGCCGGTTGGCGGGGAACGGCGGACGGCATTCTGGAGCAATGCGTCGAGCTGCTGAAGTGGCGCGGATTCGCCAGATCGAGTGACATCGTAATGCATTGTGGCGTAGGTATTTGCGGTGACTGCTATGAAGTTGGCTCTGAAGTCGCCGTGCGTTTTGGTTTAACTGGCACCGTCAAGCTCGATCTGCGCGCCGTCCTGGCGCGGCAGGCGCGGGAGTTGGGGCTTCAAGAAATCACGATCTCGCCGTCCTGCAGCGCCGAGGGGCGCGAGCAGTTCTTCTCCCATCGGGCATCGCGGGGGCGGGACGGCCGGATGGTGGCCTACCTCGGTCGTCCGCTCGGTTGACATCGAAGGTCCCCGGGCTACATTCCCCACGTGATGCGGGCGAAGTTCGGCCCGCGCTTTTTTTTCATGCTAACTGAGAGTCTTGTCGAGGCCTTCCGAACCCGGTTGGAAGTGTTGGGGTTCGACCTGGCCGACCTGCGCATCGGCGGCACGCCGAATCGACCGCTGGTTCAAGTCCGCATCGACTGTCCGCCTCGGAACGTCACGGTCGAAGACTGCAGCCAGGTCAGTCGAGCGCTCGAACAATGGCTCGATGCAGGTGGTCCCCTGGGCAATCGCTACGTCTTGGAGGTGTCGAGCCCGGGGATTGAACGGCCCGTGCGCTGGCACCGGCATTGGGCCCAGTTCGTGGGCCGCGATGTCAATGTGAAACTGGCCGGCATTGGGCGGGTCCGGGCGCGCATCGTCGCGGTGCCGACCGCAGAGACGGTGGTCCTCCAGCCGCGGGGAGGAGCCGAGCAGGAATACCGGTTGTCGGACGTGAAGGACGCGCGGTTGGCGGCCGAAACCGATGACCGATGACAGATGACTGAGGACACCTGATGGCGAACACAACTGACGTCGTTTCCGCAATTCGCGAGCTGACCAACACCAAGCAGCTCGAACGCAGCGAGCTGATCGACCTGCTCAAGGACGGGCTGCACGCCGCCCTCGTGAAACGGTACGGCCCGAATGTCCGGGCTGAGATCGGCATCGACGAGATGAAGGGATCGATCCGCATCGTCGTGCTGAAAACCGTGGTCGAAGCGGTCGAGGATGCCGGCACGCAGGTCTCGCTCGAAGAGGCGCGGTACGAGGATCCAGAATTCCAGCCCGGTGACGTGCTGGAAGAGGAAGTGCCGTTCGAGCAGTTCGGCCGGACGGCCGTGCAGGCGGCCAAACAGCGGATCATTCAGCGGGTCCGCGAAGGCGAGCGCAGCCGCATCCGCGAGGAGTTCTCCGGCAAGGTGGGCGAGCTGCTGTCGGGTGAGGTGCAGCAGATCGAGCGTGGCAAGATCGTGGTGATGCTGAACAAGTTCCGCGAAGCCGAAGCGATCATCCCGTACCGCGATCAGAACCATCGCGAGCACTTCCATCAGGGCGATACGATCCGCGCCGTCTTGAAGCGCATCGAGGAGACGCCCAAGGGGCCGCGGCTGATTCTGTCGCGCGCCGATCCGCTGTTCGTGAAGGCGCTGTTCAAGCTCGAGGTCCCCGAGATCCAGCAGCAGATCGTCGAAATCCGCGCCACGGCGCGTGAGGCGGGCAGCCGTACCAAGATCGCGGTGTGGTCGCGCGACGACGGCATCGACCCGGTGGGTGCATGCGTCGGCCTCAAGGGCTCGCGCGTGCAGGCGGTGGTCAACGAGCTCAACGGCGAGCGCATCGACATTGTGCCCTGGTCGTCCGATCCCGAGCGCTTCGCCAAGCTGTCGCTTGCGCCGGCGCGGGTGGCCCGTGTCTTCTCCGATCCCGAGTCCAAAACGATCCAGGCGATCGTGGACGAGGATCAGCTGTCGCTGGCGATCGGCCGCAACGGCCAGAACGTGCGGCTCGCCTCGGAGCTGACCGGCTGGAAGGTGGATCTCTACTCGAGCCGCGAGTGGCTGGAGCGCGGCGGCGAAGGCCCGCTGTTCGCGCCGCTGCCCGCGGCCGACGAATCATCGGTGACGCAAGTGGCGCTGACTGAGATGAAAGGCCTGTCGCCCGAGCTCGTCGCGGTGCTGGAGCAGGCCGGCAAGAAGACGTTGCAGGACATTCTCGATCTCGAACGCGAGGAAGTCGACCAGCTCCCGGGCATGACGCCCGATTTGGCCGACAAAATGATGGCCTTCCTCAATGAGATGACCGAGGACGGCGGCGAAGAGGAAGAAGCAGGCAAGACGACGGCGTGAGCTCGAAACTCACCAGACTCCTCGGCCTGGGGCTCAGGGCAGGGAACGTGGTGGTCGGCGTGGCGGGAGTTCGAGCGGGATTGCAGCGCGGCCAGGTGGTGTGCGTGGTGCTCGCGCTGGATGCGGGTGAACGGACGCTGGAAAAGGTCGGGAGGCTCGCGGAAGCGAAGCAGATCCCGGTGCTGCGCGGGCCCGCGGCGATGGAGTTGGGCACAGGGTTGGGCCGGCCGCCGGTGCAGGCGGTTGGAGTGACAGACCCGGCGTTGGCACGCGGCCTGATAGCCGATAGCCAAATAGCCGATAGCCAAGAGCGAGGAGTTAGTGGCAACGACGCGGATTCATGATTTAGCAGCGGAATTCGGGATCTCCAGCGAGCAGCTGATGGCGATGCTCAAGGAGATGGACATTTTCGTGCGCAGTCATCTGACGCCGCTCAAGGACGAGCAGGTGTCGCTGATGCGCGCGCGCTGGGAGCGCGACAAGCGCAAGCAGAAGCAGCCGTCGGCTCCGCCCAAACGGCGTCGCACGGCGAAAGCAGCCGAGCCGCCACCCGCGCCGCCGGTCGCCGAAGGGCGACCGATGCGCCGGCGTCGTACCGCGGCCGAAGTCGCCGCCGCGGACGCCGCGGCCGCCGAAGTCGCCGCGGCTGAAGCCGTCGAGGCCGAGCGCGCGCGTGTGGCGCTGGAGACCGCGGTGCGCGAGCAGGAGGAAGAAAAGCTCGCGCCGTCGCTCGAGGAGCGCGCGGCAGCCTTGTTCAAGGATCTCGCGCCGACCGCGACCGCTTCTACGGAAGTGGCGGAGCCTCCGCCGCCTCCCGCTGGCCCATCGGGGCCGGTGTTTGCGCCTCCTCCCGCTTCCGCTCCGCCGCCGCGGCCCTTCATCCCCACGCCGGTCCGCCCGCGGCCTGTCGCGCGCGGCAATCCGTCCGGGCCGGGCGCCGCGGTGCCGCCGCGCCCCGTGGCGTCGGCTGCGCCCGGCGCGCCGCCGCTCGATGAGCGCCGCCGCGAGAAGGGCAAGAAGCGCAAGAAGGGCAAGAAGTCGCTGGTCGATCAGGAGGCGGTGGCACAGAACATCTCGCGCACCCTCGCGACGCTGAAGGCGCCGGTGGGGAAGAAGGGCGTGCACCGTCGTGAAGAGGGCCCCACGTTCCGCGAGACGCAGGAAGAGCGCCGCCGTGAGGAGCGCGAGCGCGAGAAGACGCTCGTGCGCGTAACGGAGTTCATCACCGTGTCCGAGCTCGCGAACACGCTGAAGGTGCCACCGACGCAGATCGTCACGTTCGCGTTCAAAGAGCTGGGGCAGATGGTGACGATCAATCAGCGGCTCGACTTCGACATGATCGAGCTGATCGCCTCGGCGTTCAGCTTCCAGGCGGTGCGCGAAGAGGAGTACGCCACCACCCAGACCGAAGAGACCAAGGACGCCGACGAAACGTTGAAGCCGCGGCCGCCGGTCGTGACCATCATGGGCCACGTCGACCACGGCAAGACGTCGCTGCTCGACTATGTCCGGAAAGCCAACGTCGTCGCGGGCGAAGCGGGCGGCATCACGCAGCACATCGGCGCGTACCAGGTCACGCTCAAGGACAACCGCAAGATCACGTTCCTCGACACGCCGGGTCACGAGGCCTTCACGGCCATGCGTGCCCGCGGCGCTCAGGTGACGGATATCGTCGTCCTGGTCGTCGCCGCCGACGATGCCATCATGCCGCAGACGATCGAAGCGATTTCGCACGCCAAGAACGCCGGCGTGCCGCTCGTCGTGGCGATCAACAAGATCGACCTGCCGACGGCGAACGTGCAGAAGGTGAAACAGGACCTGTTGTCGCACGGCGTCGTGCTCGAGGAGTTCGGCGGCACCACGTTGATGACGCCGATCTCCGCCAAGAAAGGCACGAACGTCGACGCGCTGCTGGATCAGATCCTGCTCCAGGCCGAGCTGCTCGATCTCAAGGCGAATCCCGACCGCAAGGCGCAGGGCACGGTGCTCGAGGCGCAGCTCGATCCGGGGAAGGGCGCACTCGCCACGATCATCGTGCAAAACGGCACGCTCCGCGTGGGCGACGATTTCATCTGCGGCCAGTACTCGGGCCGCGTCCGCGCGATGTACGACGAGCGCGGCGGCACCGAGCAGGACGCCGGACCTTCCACGCCGGTCCAGATCCTCGGCTTCGAGGGCGTTCCGGAGGCCGGGGACACGTTCCTCGCCATGGCCGACGCCGCGGAAGCGCGCGACATCGCGCAGAAGCGCCAGCGCCTCGAGCGCGAAGCGCAGCACCGGCGTACCGGCAGGGTCAAGACGCTCGAAGACTTCATGGCCGAAGCGGCGGCGGGCGGCGTTGCCACGCTGCGGATCATCATCAAGGCCGATCAGGGAGGTCCCGCCGAGGCGTTGGCGGACGCGCTGGCGCAGCTCTCGACGGCCGAGGTGAAGGTCGAAATCGTGCACCGCGGCGTTGGCGCGATTACGGAGTCCGACGTGCTGCTCGCGCGGGCGTCCGGCGCCATCATCGTCGGCTTCCACGTGCGCCCCGATTCGAACGCGCGCGCCGCCGCCGACCGCGAGCGGGTGGAAATCCGGACCTACCGCATCATCTACGAGGCGGTCGAAGAGGTGAAACTGGCGATGGAAGGCCTGCTCGCCCCGGAGAAGAAGGAAGTGGTGCTGGGCGAAGCCGAGGTGCGCCAGATCTTCAAGATCGCCAAGATCGGCACGATCGCCGGGTGCTTCGTGCGGAGCGGCGTCATCCCGCGCACGGGGCGCGTCCGCGTGATCCGCAACGGCGTCGAGGTGTACGACGGCACGCTCGCTTCGCTCAAGCGCTTCAAGGACGACGTCCGCGAAGTGCGCGAGGGCTTCGAGTGCGGTATCGGGATCGAGAACTTCAACGACGTGAAGGTCGGCGATCTGATCGAGTCGTATCGCATCGAGGAGGTCGCGCGCTCGCTCAGCGCCACTGAGTCGTGATCGTGGGTGTGATGGTGTGGGAGCTGCATCTGCCCGCGTGCCAGTCGCTGAAGGACAAGCGCACGATCGTGAAGAGCCTGAAGGATCGGATGCATAACCGGTTCAACATCTCGGTCGCCGAGACGGCGCACCAGGATCTCTGGCAGCGCTGCGAGCTGACGGCCGCCGTGGTCAGCACGGACAGGCGGCACGCCGAGAGTGTGTTACGCGAAGCCGACCAGCTGGTGGCCGGCGCGGACGGCGCGCGCATCGTGGACACCAGCACGAGCTATCTCTGAGATGAAACGTCGCACCCATCGTCCCGAGCGCGTGGGCGAGATGGTCCGCCAGGCCGTCGGCGCGTTTCTCACGAGCGACGTGCGCGATCCGCGGATCGGGTTCGTCACCGTGATCGGCGTCGAAGTGTCGCCGGATCTATCGCACGCCAACGTGCGCGTCAGCGTGATGGGCTCGGACGAGGACAAGGCGAAGTCGCTGGAGGGCCTGGCGAGCGCGGCGCGATACCTCCGCGCGCAGCTCTCGAGTGAGCTGCACCTGCGGACCAGTCCCGAGCTGCATTTCCATCTGGATCGCGGCATCGAGCATGCGCAGCGCATCGACCGGGTGTTGAAGGAGCTGAAGGAGACGGACGACTGAAAAACGGTGGGCTGGTCCTGGTGGCCAAACCGGCCGGTCCCACTTCTCATGATGTCGTCGACATCGTCCGCCGCGCGCTCGGCGAACAGCGCGTGGGACATCTGGGCACGTTGGATCCGTTCGCCAAGGGACTGCTGGTCCTGGTCGTCGGGCGGGCGACGCGGCTGGCGCCGTTCGCGGCGGACTGGCCGAAAACGTACGAAGGCGTCATCCGGCTCGGCGTCACGACCGACACCGACGATCTGACCGGCGCCGTGGTGGCGACGGCGCCGTGGACGGCCATCACGCCGGGCCAGCTCGCGGATGTCATCGACAGCTTCCGTGGCGCGTACGACCAGCGGCCGCCGGCGTACTCCGCGGTGAAGATCGAAGGCGAGCGGGCGTACCGGCGCGCGCGCCGCGGCGAAGTGGTCAATCCGGAGCCGCGGCCGGTCGAGATCCGCGAGCTGGAGATCGTGGAAGCGGCGGTGCCCGATCTGCAATTTCGGGCGACGGTCAGCGCAGGGACCTACGTGCGGTCGCTGGCGCGCGACATCGGAGCCAAGCTGGGGTGCGGCGCCCATCTGACGGCACTGCGGCGCACGGCGGTCGGACCGCTGCGCCTCGCCGATGCGGTGGCCCCGGAAGCGGTCACCCAGGCGGCGTTGCAGGATGCGGCGGTCCTGGTCGGCCATATGCCAAGGCGCCAGGTGGATAAGAAGGAACGCGAGGCGGTGGTGCATGGCCGGCCGCTACGGGTGGACCCGATAGCCGATAGCCGATACCCGATAGCAGTCTTTGCGGGCGATGAGCTTCTAGCCGTAGCGGAACAGGTAGGCGACCTTCTGAAGCCGCGTGTGGTGGTGGCGGACGACTGATGGCGCAACCCGCGGTCGTCACCATGGGTACCTTCGATGGCCTGCACCGTGGCCATCAGGCGGTACTCGCAGAAGTCACGCGGCGCGCGCGCGCGGCGAAACTGGCGAGTGTGCTGATCACGTTCGATCCGCATCCGCTCGCAGTGGTGAATCCGGCGGCGGCGCCGAAGCTCCTGACGCTGCCTGCGGAAAAAGAAGCGCCGGTGCAGGCGGCCGGCATCGAGCGGTTCGTGCTGATGCCGTTCACGCCGGAGGTCGCGCAGCTCGATGCGGAAGCATTTGTCCGCCGACTGTGCGACGAGTACGGAATGCGGGAGCTCGTGATGGGGTACGATCACGGGTTCGGGCGCGGGCGAGCCGGCGACGTGGAGCTCGTGCAGCGGTTGGCGCGAGAGCAGAGTTTTGCCGTGGCCGTCGTCGATGCCGTGCGGGACAACGGCCAGCCGATTTCGTCGACGCTGATCCGGACCGCGGTCGCGCACGGCGATCTGGAATCGGCGGCGCGCTGGTTGGGACGGCGGTACAGTATTCGGGGCACGGTGGTGCGGGGTGCGGGGCGCGGCAGGACGATCGGCATTCCGACTATCAACTTGGAGGCCCCGGATGCCCGAAAGCTCTTGCCGCCCGACGGTGTGTATGCAGTGCAAGTGAGGATCTTGGAGTCGGGAGCTAGGATCTTGGAGTCAGGATCCCGGATCCAGACTCCTGACTCCAAGCTCCTAGGTGGTATGATGAATCAGGGGGCGCGCCCCACATTTGGCGAACAGGCTCGCGCACTCGAAGTGCATCTGTTCGATTTCGACGGTGAGCTGTACGGAGAGACAGTACACGTGGAATGGGTCCGTCGCCTGCGCGATGTGCAGGCGTTCCCGTCCCGCGAGGCTCTGGTGGCGCAGCTCGAGCGCGACCGCCAGGCGGCGCGGGCGACCCTCAACCGATAGAGAGACGTGATGGATAAGCGCATTCGCAATCGGCTCTGGATCATCACGGGACTGGTCGTCGTCAGTGTCGTGTCGCTCATTCCGCGGAACACGAAGCAGCGGGTCATCGATCACCAGACCGGCCGGATGAAAGACACGACGGTCCGGCGGCTCCCGATCAACCTGGGCCTCGACCTCCAGGGCGGCATTCACCTGGCGCTCGAGGTCGATCAATCCAAGGGACCCGTGCCGGACTGCGCCGACGCGATCCAGCGCGCGGAAAAAGTCGTGCGCACGCGTATCGACGAGTTCGGGACGACCGAGCCTGTCGTGCAAATCCAGGGGCGGTGCCGCCTCATCGTGGAGCTCGCAGGTGAGAAGGACCCCGCGCGAGCCAAGGGCGTAATTCAGCGGACGGCGTTCCTCGAGTTCCGGATCACGGACATGAAGGGCGTGTTCAAGGATGCGCTGCCGCAGGTCGACGGGGCGTTGCGCAAAGCAGGCGTCAAGGCAACCGGCGGGCCCAACGCCCCATCGGCGGTCGCGCAGCTGTTCGGCGGGGACACGACCAAGGCGGCGCGCGATTCCGCCGCCGATGCGAACACGCCGGGCGTCCTGTCGTCACTGCTGTTTCAGGGGACGCTCCCGGGCGAATACCTCGTGCCCGAAGAGCGGTGGCCGCTCGTGGACAGTCTGATCAACCGGCCGGACGTGACGTCGTTGATTCCGCGCGGCATGGAGCTTCGCTGGGGTGCCCAGTCCGAATCGCGCGGCGCCCGCGCCTACCGGGCACTCTACGCCGTCGAATCCCGGCCCATCATCACGGGCGAAGAGCTGGTGAAGGCCTCCGCCACCCGCGATCCCGTGACGAATCAGTCGATCGTCAGATTCCAGCTCAGCCATCGCGGCGCGCGCAAGTTCTCGGATGAAACGGCGCGTCATATCGGCGACTTCATGGCCATCATCCTCGATGGCCGAGTGCAGGGAGCCCCGCCCGTCATTCGCGGCCAGATCGGCGCCAATGGCCAGATCGAGCTCGGCAACAAGCCGCTGCAGGAAGCGAGCGACCTGGCGCTGGTGCTGCGCGCCGGGGCGCTCCCCGCGCCGCTCACGATCGTGGACGAACGCGCGATCAGCGCGACGCTGGGCGCCGATTCCATTCACTCCGGCGTGATCGCGGGCGTGGTCGGTGTGTTGCTCGTGATCGTCATCATGGTCGGCTACTACCGCATGTCCGGCGCGCTGGCCGTCGCGGCGCTCACGCTGTACTGCCTGTTCACGCTCGCGGGCTTGGCGATGTTCGGGTTTACGCTGACACTGCCCGGGCTCGCGGGCTTTGTGCTCTCGATCGGCATCGCCGTAGACGCGAACGTGCTGATCTTCGAGCGCATACGTGAGGAGCTGGTCCACGGCAAGTCGCTGCGGCTCGCGGTGGATGACGGATTCCTGCACGCCATGAACGCCATCGTGGATTCGAACGTCAGCACCATCCTGACGGCGCTCATTCTCTACGCCGTGGGGACCGGCCCGGTCCAGGGCTTTGCCATTACGCTGATCATCGGTATCGTCGCCTCGATGATCTCGGCGATCTTCGTGGTGAAGACGCTGTTCCTCATTTGGCTGAACCGGCGGCCCGACATGGTCACCCTGAGTATCTGATGATCAGACTCTTCGCGAACGCAAGCTACGACTTCATCAAATGGCGCCGTGTGGCCTTTTCCCTCACGGGCGCGATCATGCTGATCGGCGCGGTCTTCCTCGCGACGCGAGGACTCAATTACAGCATCGAGTTCACCGGCGGAACGTCGGTGCAGTTCGAAGTCGCGCACAAGGTGGAGACGGGGAACATCCGGACGGCGCTCGACCAGGTGGGCCTCCGGGGCGCCGACATCTACAACTTCGGCTCCGACACCTCGTACCAGGTGCGCGCCCGGCTCGGCAAGGATGCGTCCGAAGGCGATGCGGGCACGCAGGCGGTCGCCGATTCCGTCGCCCGCGCGCTCGACGTGAGCGTCGGGGCGGGGCAGTACCACATCGCGCAACGCCAGTCGGTGGGCCCCAAGGTGGGCCGCGAGCTCCAGGGCAAAGCCCTCCTCGCGATCCTGTTCAGCTTCGTCGTGACGTTGGTGTACCTCGCGTTCCGGTTCGAGTGGCGGTTCGGGCTGGCCGCGGTCGTCGCCACCGCGCACGACGTCGTCGCGACCGTCGCCTTCATCAGCGTCATGCATCTCGAGGTGAGTCTCGTCGTGGTCGGCGCGGTGCTGACCGTGGTGGGATACTCGCTCAACGACACGATCATCATCTTCGACCGCGTGCGCGAAAACCTGCGCAAGTTCCGGCGCCAGAATCTGTACGAGATCCTCAATCTCTCGATCAACGAAACGCTGCCCCGCTCGGTGCTGACGCACGGGACGACGCTCGCGACCACACTCGCGCTCCTGATCCTCGGGGGCGAAGTGATCCGGCCGTTCGCCTGGGTCATGTCGTTCGGAATCTTCACCGGCACGTTCTCATCGATCTACATCGCCGCCCCCGTGCTGCTCTGGATCGAGAAGCGCTGGCCCGGCGAGGATGCGCGCGGCGCGCGCGCGTTCGGTTCGCGCCCGGCTACGCCGCCGGTGTCTACCCCTCCGGCGACCCCGCCGTCCACACCGGCACCTCGCACGCCTCAACCCGCACGCTAGTCGACACGCACTGCCACCTCGGCGATGCCGCGTTCGATGCCGACCGCGACGCCGTGCTGGCCAACGCGAAAGCCGCGGGAGTCACCCACGTCGTGGTGATCGGAGAGTCATTGGCCGGCAGCGAGCGCGCGGTGTCCCTCGCGCGCGGCGTCGCGGGGCGGTCCGCGACGGTGGGTGTGCATCCACACGAAGCCAGCCATTGGTCGGACGACGCCCGACGCCGCGTCCTGGAGCTGCTCGCCGCCCCGGAAGTCGTCGCCGTGGGCGAAACCGGGCTCGATTACCACTACATGCATTCGCCGCGTGAGACGCAGCGGCGCGCGTTCGAAGCACATCTGCAGATCGGCCGGGAGCTCGACAAGCCGGTGATCGTCCACGCCCGCGACGCCGACGACGACATGGCCGCGATGCTCCGCTCGCTCACGCCGGCTCAGCCCGTCGTGGTACTCCACAGCTTTTCATCGGGTGACGCGGTCTGGGAAGCCGGCATGGCGATTAACGCATATTTCTCGTTCAGTGGCATGATCACGTTCAAAAACTGGCCCCTCACCGGCCGTCTGGCCGTCTGCCCGTCCGACCGTCTTTTAGTCGAGACGGACGCGCCCTATCTCGCGCCGGTGCCCCATCGCGGCAAGCGCAACGAACCGGGATTCGTGCGCGACGTCGCGGCGCGGGCGGCCGCGCTGCGCGGCGAGAGTTTCGATGAGCTGACGCGACGCACCACGGAAAACGCGCGCCGCTGTTTCGGCCCCCGGATCGATTCCTCCCTATGACTCTTACCGCCATCAAAGTTCCTTCTGACATCGCCATCGCCCAGGCCGCGAAGCTGCGGCCCATTCGCGACGTCGCGGCCGAGCTGGGCTTGGCGGACGACGAGGTCGAGCTGTATGGGAAGTACAAGGCGAAGATCTCGTTGCGCGCGCTGCACAAGCGACCGCCCAAAGGCCGGCTCGTGCTCGTCACCGGGATCAATCCCACGCCGGCGGGCGAAGGCAAGTCCACCGTCACCGTCGGCGTCACGCAGGCGCTCAGGCGCCTCGGCAAGAACGCCATTCTCGCGCTGCGCGAGCCGTCGCTCGGTCCGGTATTCGGCGTAAAGGGCGGCGCGGCCGGCGGCGGGTATTCACAAGTTGTGCCGATGGAAGACATCAATCTCCATTTCACCGGCGACTTCCACGCGATCGCGAGCGCGCACAACCTGCTGTCCGCGATGCTCGACGCGCATCTCCATCACGGTAACGCCCTGGGGCTGGATGTGCGGCGCATCATCTGGCCGCGCACGATCGACATGAACGATCGGGCGTTGCGCAACATCATCGTGGGGCTCGGCGGCCTGACCGGCGGGCCGATGCGCGAAGAGCGCTTCGTGATCATTCCCGGCTCGGAGATCATGGCGATCCTGGCGCTGGCCACGGGAATCGCAGACCTCGAGGAACGCCTCGCGCGCATCATCGTCGGCCTGCGCCCGGACAAGACCGCCGCGTCTGCTAGCGATCTCAAGGCGCAAGGCGCGATGACGCTGCTGCTCAAGGATGCGATCGATCCGAATCTCGTGCAGACGCTCGAGGGCGGCCCCGCGCTCGTGCATTGCGGGCCGTTCGGCAACATCGCCCACGGCTGCAACTCGGTCGCCGCGACAAAGCTGGGGCTCGCCCTGTCGGACATCGTGCTGACGGAAGCAGGTTTCGGCGCCGATTTGGGCGCCGAGAAGTTTTTCGACATCAAGTGCCGCTTTGCGGGCCTCAAGCCCGAGGCCGCGATCATCGTCGCTACAGTGCGGGCGCTGAAGATGCATGGCGGAATGAAAAAGGATCGGCTGGCTACCCCTGACCCCGCAGCCGTGCAAAAGGGCGCCGAGAATCTTCGCCGCCACATCCGCAACGTGAAGAAGTTCGGCGTGCCTGCGATCGTCGCGCTCAACCGCTTCATCACCGATTCCGACGACGAGGTCGAAGCGGTCCGCGCGGTTGGGGCGGCGGAAGGCGTGGAGGTGCTGCGGTGCGACGTGTGGGAGAAGGGCGGGGAAGGCGGCGTCGCGGTGGCGGAGGCGTTGCTCGGCCTGCTCAAGACGAGCAAGTCCACGTTCAAGCCGCTGTACGATGAGCGCCGCCCGATCCGCGAGAAGATCGAAACGATTGCGCGGGAGATCTACGGCGCGGGCGGCGTCTCGTTCGCGCCTGCGGCAGACCGCGCGCTCGAGCTGCTGCCCAAGCTCGGCCTGGGCGAGACGCCGGTCTGCATGGCGAAGACGCAGTATTCCTTCTCCGACGACGCGAC
>Ga0070696_100000196_pt1 | contig 35612 bp, 33 predicted proteins | sample KBSK1253metaG_FD_65474 | JGI IMG/M metagenome (GOLD analysis project Ga0070696, IMG submission 65474) | Corn, switchgrass and miscanthus rhizosphere microbial communities from Kellogg Biological Station, Michigan, USA - KBS K1-25-3 metaG | ecosystem: Host-associated > Plants > Roots >... | reverse complement strand
CTGCGCTTCTCGGATTACGATTTCAAGCCCTACTCCTTCGATGGCCTGGGGACCGACTGGCCCATTTCCTACGAGGAGATGTCGCCCTACTACGACAAGGCCGACGATTTCATCGGCATTACGGGGACGAAGGAGGGATTGCGCACCGCACCGGACGGAAAATTTCTTCCACCGATTGCGCCCCGCGTTCACGAGACGCTGATCCAAAAGGCGTGCCAAAAACTCAATATTCCGTGCATTCCGTCGCGTATGGCAATGCTGACACGGCCGGTACATGGGCGCGCCGCCTGCCATTATTGCGGGCAGTGCGGGCGCGGCTGCCAGACGGCATCGGCATTCAGTTCGAGCCAGGCGATGATCTTTCCGGCGATGAAGACCGGACGCCTGAGAGTGATCACCGGGGCGATGGCACGCGAGCTGATCACAGACGCTTCCGGAAAAGTGACGGCCGTCTCATACGTCGATAAAGCCACACGCACCGACAAGCAGATCCGTTGCCGCAGCGTGGTAGTGGCGGCCAGCGCGTGCGAGTCGGCGCGGCTGCTGCTGAACTCGAAATCGGGCCGGTTCCCGAATGGGCTCGCGAACGAATCCGGCATGGTTGGGCGGAATCTGACGGATACCACCGGCTACAGCCTTGGCGGCTACGTCCCCGCGCTCGCGAATCTTCCACGACACAACTGCGACGGTATCGGCGGCATGCACGTCTACATTCCCTGGTGGCTGCTCGAGGACAAGCAAAAGGATTTTCCGCGCGGGTATCACATCGAGGTGGGCGGCGGGTTCGATATGCCCGAAATCGGCAACTTCCACAATTACGAGGGATACGGCAAGCCGCTCAAGGCGCGGATACGAGAAGAGTACGGCGCGTACGTCGGTTTTGCGGGGCGCGGCGAGATGATTCCCAATGCGCAGTCATACTGCGACATCGATCCCGAAAAGGTGGATCAATGGGGCATCCCGGTGCTGCGATTCCATTTCCGCTGGAGCGAGCACGAGGTCAAGCAGGTCCACCACATGCACAATACCTTCACGCAGATTATCGAGGCGATGGGCGGCAGAGTGGTCGGGCGGCCGTTTCCGAAAAATGAGAATGACGCGATCTCGATCGGCGGCGAAATTATTCACGAGGCCGGCACGGTGCGCATGAGTGACGATCCCGCGCAGGGTCCGCTGAATAGGTTTTGCCAGGCGCACTCGCACAAGAATCTTTTCGTCGCCGATGCCGCGCCTTTTTTGGGGAATCCGGATAAGAACGTGACACTCAGTATCGTGGCGCTGGCATGGCGGACCGCGGAGTACCTGGCGGAGGAGATGAAAAAAGGCAATGTCTGAAGACGATCAATTTTCGCGGCGCGATCTGCTGCGCAACATCGGAACATCGGTCGCGCTGGCCACATATGGAGCGGGCGTGGTGACACCGTCGGCTGCGCAGCACATCCACAATGCCGTGGCAGCGCAAAAGGCAGCAACTCCGAAAGGTCCGTACGCGCCGAAGTGTTTCACGGCGCACGAATTTGCGACTCTACAAAAACTATCGGAGCTGATCATTCCAGCAGATGACCACTCGCCCGGCGCGCGTGAAGCAGGTGCGGCCGAATTTATCGATTACATGGGGAGCAATTCGACGGATCTGGCGGAGATCTTCACCGGCGGAATCGGCTGGCTCGACCGCGAAATGCAGCGGCGTTATGAAGCGGACTTCCTGAATGCAAAACCCGGCCAGCAGATTGGGATGCTGGACTTGATTGCCTATCGCAAGAACGAGAGCCCGGAGACGGCGCCCGGAATACGCTTCTTCACGTGGGTGCGCAACCTGGTGACGGACGCATACTACACGAGTCCAGTTGGCATCAAAGACCTCGGTTACATGGGCAACGGCGCCGTGAGCGAGTTCAAAGTGCCGACGGAGGCTGTTGAGTACGCGCTTAAGCGAAGTCCGTTCGCGTGATCCCAAGAGGTGCGGGCATAATAGAATAAGGTCGGGATGGCGGACATCTCTCCTCCGGCAAGCGACCGTCAGACGGCAGCCAAAATCGTGGTTGCCACGACGGTCGCGCTGTCATTCATCTCATTCTGGCGCGCGGCGGCGATCGTCCTCAGCGATCTGGCATCGTCGGCTTTCTATGCCGGCGGCATCGCTGAACAGGCGATCGGCAAGAGCGCACCCTGGTTCATCCTCGGCGTCATGCTTTTCAGCTTCGCCGTGCGCTCGGTATACATGGAAAGCTGCAGCATGTTCGTCCGCGGCGGTGTGTACGTCGTGGTACGGGATGCCATGGGGCCGTTCCTGGCACGCATGTCTGTTTCTGCTCTGATTTTTGATTACATCCTCACCGGCCCGATCAGCATTGTCACCGCAGGCCAATATCTGGGCCGGTTGCTGAACGAAGTCAGCGAACTGGTGAACAGCGGCATTCATGTTTCACCGAATGGTTTCTCCGTAGTATTCGCCGCGATCGTAACGCTGTATTTCTGGTGGAACAATATCAAGGGCATTCACGAATCGAGCGGCAAGGCGCTGCGGATCATGCAAGTCACGACCTTGATGGTCGTCGCGTTCCTGATCTGGTGCCCGATTACGCTACTGATCAACGGCGGCCACCTGCCTCCGGCACCCGTGGCACGCAACCTGCAGTTCAGTGAAGACGGGCTTGGCTGGTTCAAGGGTACGTTCTGGCCGACGATTCCGGTGGTGGCCATCATCATTGCGTTTGGCCACTCGCTGCTCTCGATGAGTGGGTTTGAGACGCTGGCCCAGGTTTACCGTGAAATTGCGTATCCGAAGCTGAAGAACCTGAGACTGACGGGAAACATAGTTTGTATCTACGCGGTGGTGTGTACGGGCGTCGTCACACTGTTTGCGGGCATGATCATTCCCGACGAGATCCGGCCGAAGTACGTGGACAACCTGCTGGGCGGGCTTGCGATGCACCTCTCCGGGCCCTATCTGGTGCGGCTCGGATTTCATGTGTTCGTGGTGATCGTGGGCGTCCTGATTCTTTCCGGCGCGGTCAACACGTCGATCATCGGCGCCAACGGCGTAATGAATCGAGTGGCGGAAGACGGCGTGTTGCTCGATTGGTTCCGCAAGCCGCAGCGAAGATTTGGCACGACCTATCGGATGATCAACCTGATCGCGCTTCTGCAGATTGCGACTATCATCGGCAGCCGCGGCAACATGTATCTGCTGGGCGAAGCTTACGCGTTCGGCGTGGTGTGGAGCTTCTTTATGAAGGCGTTGGGAGTGCTGGTGTTGCGGTTCCACCGGCATGATCAAGAGTACAAGGTGCCGCTCAACATTCACGTTGCCGGGAAGGAGTGGCCGGTTGGACTGTTTGTGACGACGCTAGTTCTGTTCTTTGTGGCGCTCGCAAACCTTTTTTCGAAGAAGATCGCGACCGTTTACGGCATTGGTTTTACCGTGGTGCTGTTTGTGCTGTTCACGGTGTCCGAACAGATAAACACGCGGAGGCGCAAAGAGAAGAAATCCGGTCTCGAGGAGTTCAATCTCGATATGCGGCCGGAGATTGCGGCGACCACTATCCATGCGCGCCCCGGTTGCGTCCTGGTGGCGGTTCGCGACTACAACCGCATGTCGCATCTGGAAATGGTTTTAGAAAAGACCAACTTGCGGCGGCACGACATTGTAGTGATGACGGTGCGGCCAGTCTCAGCCGGGGCTGGTGAGTATGAGCTTGGCCAGAACCAGCTCTTCTCCGATTATGAGCAGGAGCTGTTCACGCGCGTCGTTTCGGTCGCCGAAAAGCAGGGGAAGACGGTAGACCTGGTGGTCGTTCCCGGCGTGGACCCGTTCGATGCCATGGTGCAGACCGCGCAGAGGCTCCAGGCCTCACGCCTGGTTACCGGGGTTTCCTCACGCATGGACTCCGAGGAGCTGGCGCGCCGCATCGGTCAGGCGTGGGAACGGTTGCCCGAGCCGCGTCACGCATTTTCGCTTGAAGTGATCAGCCCGGACCGGCCATCCATCTATGTCAACCTCGGCCCCCACCCGCCCCGATTGTGGCCCGAGGACCTGGACCGCTTGCACGAACTTTGGCTGCGTTTGAGCGAAGGCCATTTCGGCCATAAACTGCACCACCGGGATGTTGTCGGTGTCGCACTTCGCAGACTGCAAAAAGATCTCGAGAGCGAACGGCGCACTGAGGCGATTGAAGATCTCGGCCGCGAACTGCGTAAGAACTGACCGCGCGGAGACGTCGCCCTTTTTCAGCTCCAAAGACGGTCGTGTGAGCGTTCCTTGTTCCATTCCGGAGTTGGCTCGAAATATCCGGGCTCGAGCAGGTGCTGCTTCACAACCTCCTCGTTCAGCGTTACGCCCAATCCCGGTTTGCCGGGCACGGTGATGAAGCCGTGGTTGATGATGGGTTTTTCGATGCCTTCCACCAGGTCGCCCCACCACGGAACGTCGACCGAATGGTTCTCGAGTACCAGAAAGTTTTCCGTCGCGGCGGCGCAGTGCACGTTCGCCATGCATGAAACCGGCGTTCCCGCGAAGTGCATGGCCATTGGCACCCCGTACTCCTGGATGGCATCGCCAATTTTCTTGGTTTCCAGGATTCCGCCGGATGTCGCCAGATCCGGATGCAGTATATCGACGGCGTGGTTTCGCGCCAACTCGATGAAATGTTCCTTGAGATAAATATCTTCTCCGGTGAGTGTGGGAACATCGATCGCGTCCGTAATTTTTTTCCACAAATCCGTATACTGCCAGGGAATCATATCTTCGAGCCACGCCATATTGTATTTTTCGAGCGCCCTGCCCAGGCGAATGCACGAGTTGAGTCCGATGTGTCCGAAGTGATCAGCCGAAAGCGGAACCTCCATGCCCACCTGCTCCCGTACGGCTGCGACAAAGTCGGCCATGATGGCGATTCCCTTGTCCGTCACTTCGAAGCCGGTGAACATGTGCTGTGTATTCGTGACTTCCTGTTCGGTTAATCCGAGCGGATGGGTGAGCGTGCCGGGCTTACCCTCGAGCAAGTCTATGCCGAGATCCATTTTGAGCCATGTGAATCCCTCCTCCTTGCGCGCCTTCAAACGTTGCCCGTAAATTTTCGGGTCGTGTGATTCCGTGGTGTCGGCGTAACACCGAATCTTGTCGCGGAACTTTCCGCCAAGCATCTGACAGACCGGGACGCCGTAAGCCTTGCCGGCCAGATCCCAGAGCGCCATTTCGATGCCGCAGACGCCGCCGCCCTGACGGGCATCGCCGCCGAATTGTTTAATTTTGCGGAAAATTCTGTCGATGTTGCACGGATTTTCCCCCAGTATGCGGCTCTTCAATATGAGTGCATAGGTCTTGCTCGCGCCGTCGCGCACTTCTCCCAGGCCGTAGATTCCCTGATTGGTATCGATGCGGAGAAGCGGGCACGTAAATGGAGCTTCTTTGACCACGGCCACGCGGAGATCGGTGATCTTCAGGTCCGAAGGATGTGAACTGCGGTTCACGTTCTGGACCGCCGCGTCGAGTGTGTCGTCCGCCCAGAAGCTCGCGCCGAGCAACGCGCCGGCGGAACCCAGGAACGAGCGTCGGTTCGGATGCAATTTCATGACCTTGGTCCTCATGATATTCTGAATGCCTTACGAGCAACTGGCCTTTCGTAATCAAATAGAACAGGCAAGAATGCCTATTCTACTCATTGAAGGAGACATCACGTGAGAGTCGGCGTATTCACCGCCTTACTGGCGCAGCTTTCCCTGGACGACGTATTGAAGAAACTGAAAAGCCTTGGAGTCAGCACGGTCGAGTTGGGCACCGGCAATTACCCGGGCGACCCGCATTGCAAGCTCTCGATGCTTGACAACAACACCGAGCTTATCGAGTTCAAGAAGAAACTTTCGGACAATGGCGTGACCATCAGCGCGCTCAGTTGTCATGGCAATCCGCTGCATCCGAATGCGGAGATCGCCAAGGGCAATCAGGAGATCAGCCGCAAGACGATTTTGCTCGCCGAGAAGCTGGGTGTGCCTGTGGTAATCGATTTCTCGGGCTGCCCGGGCGACAGCGACAACGCGAAGTTTCCGAACTGGGTGACTTGCCCCTGGCCGCCGGAGTATCTGGATTTGCTGGCCTGGCAGTGGGAAAAGAAAGTCATCCCGTATTGGAAGGAGCGGGCCAAGCTTGCTTCCGACCATGGCATTAAGATCGCCATCGAGATGCACCCTGGCTTTGTGGCGTACAGCCCGGAGACACTGTTGCGGCTGCGCTCGGAAGCCGGGAAGTCTATCGGTGCGAATTACGATCCGAGCCACATGTTCTGGCAGTCCATCGATCCCATCGCCGCCATTCGCGTACTGGGCGACGCGATCTTCCACGTGCACGCCAAAGATACCCAGATCTACGAACGCAACCTGCCCACCACCGGCGTGCTCGATACCAAGAAATACACCGACGAGCGCAACCGCGCGTGGATCTTCCGCACCGTCGGCTACGGCCACGATGCCGGCTGGTGGAGCGAGTTTATTTCGACGCTGCGCATGTTCGGGTACGATTACGTTTTGTCGATCGAGCACGAGGACAGCATTCTTTCGCCGACCGAAGGCTTGACGAAGGCTATTCAATTTCTCGATCAACTGGTCATGAAGGAGCAGCCCGCCGCCGCATGGTGGGTGTGACCGGGGACAGGCACTCGTGCTTGTCGTTGCGGCATTCGAAGATGTATCGGCTGACCTTGCTCGTACCGCTTTTCTTCTGCCTAGCTGCGGCAGCCCGCGATCCTGAAATTCGCGCGGGCGCCGCACGCGAACAAATCACACCTGATCTCAAGAAGCATGAGCCGGTCTACATGGCCGGCTTCGGCAACAACCGGGTGGCGACCGGTGTGCACGACGATTTGTTCGCGCGATGTCTCGCCCTGAGCGCGGGCCAGACGGTAGTGCTGTGCGGCGTGGATTCGATCGGCCTGTTTTCCGACGACGTGGAGCGCATTCGCGCGGCTGTGCAGAAGCAGGCCCCGGCCCTTGCGCCCAATGTGGTGGTTGCTTCCACCCACGATCATCAGGCGCCCGATACCATGGGCCTTTGGGGTCCTGCCGAAGGGCGTTCGGGAATCAACGACGCGTATAACGATTACGTGGTCGAGCGGGTGTCCCGGGCGGCTCTGACCGCGCTGCGCCGTTTACGCCCCGCGGTTCTGACGATCGCCGAGACACATCCTTCCGAACTCGACACCTTCATCCGTGATGACCGCCCGCCGGTAATCCACGATGCCGGAGTGATGGCGTTGTGGGCGGCGACGGTGTCGGGAGATACGATCGGAACGCTGGTGAACTGGGCCAACCACCCCGAGACGCTCGGCGCGAAGAACACGCTCATTACAGCGGATTATCCGCATTATCTTTACGAGGAACTGGAGCACCGGCTGGATGGCGTGGCAGTTTTTCTGAACGGGGCCGTTGGTGGAATGCAATCTCCGCTTGGCGCCCAAGTTCCGGATCCTGTGAGCCTGCGTCCCGCGCCGGAGAACAGTTTTCTGAAGGCGGAACTGATTGGCCGCAGGGTGGCCGGCATCGCCTTCACGGCAATCAAAAATGCCGATCCCGTGCGTGCCGACCGCATCGAGTTTCGCGAGAAGCGCATTGAGATTCCGGTCACTAACCGAGGGTTCCAACTCGCAGCCAAAAACGATCTGTACAAAGGCCGTAAGAAAATGACCGCTGGCGGGGCGACCACAACGCCCGTGGGGATCGTCCGCATTTCCGGAGGTGGAAAACCGCTCCTTGAGATTGCGCTCGTGCCCGGCGAGTTGTATCCCGAACTGAGCGTCGGCGGCATTGCGCGGTACCCGGGCGCCGATTTCCCCGACGCTCCCATCGAACCGCCGATAAAGAAGCTCATGAGTGCCAGGTGCAAGATGCTGGCGGGGCTCGCGAACGACGAGATTGGTTATATCATTCCCAAAGCTGAATGGGACGAGAAATCGCCTTGGCTAAACAATGCGCCGGAGAAACGGTACGGCGAGGTGAATTCAGTCGGCCCGGAGGCGGCGCCGCGCATTGTCGAAGCCCTTCGCGAGCTGCTTAAGTCCGCCACGCCGTAACGCGCGAAACAATTCCAGCGATCTCCTGAACTTATAATAGGAACTTGAATTTCCACACGAAGGAGGATAAATGTCCGTAAAGCGCGTGGGGATACTCACCGGCGGCGGCGATGTCCCCGGCCTCAATTCCGTGATCAAAAGCGTTGTCTATCGCGGAAGCGAAATCGGTTGTGAAGTGCTGGGCATACGCCGCGGCTGGGAGGGATTGACGCACGTCAATCTCGAAGATCCCGCGAGCCGAGCGCGATATATTTTGCCGCTCGATCGCGACAACACCCGCACGATCGACCGCACCGGCGGCACGTTCCTGCATACCACGCGCACCAATCCTTCGAAGATGAAAAAGGCGCCGGAGTTCCTGAATGTAGCGAGTTTTCCGGCAAGGCAATCCATTAAAAACGGCGTGACCAGCACGATCTACGACCTGACCGCACAGGTTCTGAGGAACCTCGAAAGACTCGAAATCGAATATCTCATTGCGATCGGCGGCGACGACACGCTGAGCTACGCGGCTGAACTCGACCGGGCCGGAATGAAAGTGATCGCGATTCCAAAGACCATGGACAATGACGTTCGCAACACCGAATATTGCATCGGGTTTTCAACCGCGATCACGCGCGCAACCGAAGCCATCGGCCGTCAACGAACGACCGTTGGATCACACGAGCGCATCGGTATTTTCCGAATCTTCGGCCGGGATGCCGGTTATACGGCGCTCTATACCGCATACGTGACCTCCACGCGCTGCTGCATTCCCGAATACAGATTCAATCTGGATAAGCTGATCGATCTCGTACTTACTGACAAGAAGAAGACTCCAAGTAATTACTCGCTCGTGATTTTGTCGGAAGGCGCCGAATGGGAGGGTTATCATGTTCGCGAAACCGGAGAGGCGGACGCGTTCGGGCATCGCAAGAAGGCCAACGTTGGCGAGGATCTGAGCGATGAGATCAAGAAACGAACCAGCGAAGAGACCATCGTCAGCGACCTCACTTACGACCTGCGCAGCGGCAGCCCCGACTTTGTGGACAAGATGGTGGCTTCAACCTTCGCCGGCATGGCCATGGGCTGCATCGAGCACGGCCAGCACGGCGTAATGATGGCGATCTGCGGCGGCTGCTACGCCGCGGAACCGATTCCTGATCCCAGGCTCGGCCCGCGTACGGTGGATGTCGAGACCATGTACAACACCGAACGCTACCGGCCCAGCTACGCCAACAAAATGGGGCTTCCCATTTTCCTGACGCGCGCATGAGTGGCGAAGTGCAACGCGAGGAACCGCGGATTCGCATCGCCGGTGTCTGCGGAAGTCTCCGGCCGGGAAGCTATACCCGCATGGCACTGAGTAAAGCGCTCGAAGGCGCGGCGGAGCTCGGTGCGCAAACTCAGCTTATTGACTTGCGAGATTACGATCTGGTTTTAAGCAACGGCAGCACACAGGCGGCTCATTATCCACCGGGCGTGCTGCGGCTGCGCGAAGATGTGAAGCGCGCCGACGGGATCATTTTGGCAACTCCGGAATATCATGGCGGCGTAAGTGGCGTGTTGAAGAACGCTCTCGACTTGATGGGCTTCGATGAGTTCGAAGGCAAGATGATGGGGCTCGTCGGTGTTTCGGGCGGCCGCATGGGCGCCATGGACGCACTCAACAGTCTTCGTAACATAGGCCGCGCGCTGCACGCCTGGGTCATTCCCGAGCAAGCCTCGGTTCCGGAGGCCTGGAAGGTATTTGATGAGCGCGGCGAGATGAAGGATCCCGCTGTTGCGAATCGCCTTCGGGAGGTCGGCCATCAAGTGGCGCGTTTCGCGCGGCTCCATAAATGCGAACAAGCTTTGGACTTCCTGAAGAACTGGGAGAAGGCCGCGGACAATCCGGGCGGGAAGCAATAGCAGCCGCTCACCGTCTCGCCATGTGGCGCCGGCGTGTCAAAGCCACGGCCCAGCGTTTAGAATGTTAGTTCCATGCGATTTCAGGAAGTAGTTGAAGCCCAGGGCCATCTGATCGATTCGCACGTGATGGAGCAGATTTTCGATCAGGTGGTGGAATTCGGCGGGCGATTCGAGGTTGAGGAGTTCCGCGTCGGCCGTACCAATAGCGAGCCGTCGTATCTTCGCATGAAGGTCGAGGCGTCAGACCGCGCCACCATGGAGCGGCTGCTGCAACAATTGCTGGGCCTGGGATGCGGGCCGGTGGATTCCGGAGACGCGCAGTTACGTACGATCGAACGTGACCGGTGCGCACCCGAGGATTTTTATTCCACAACCAACCACCGCACCATGGTTCGCTTCAACCAGCAATGGATCGAGGTGGAAAACCAGCGGATGGATGCGCTGATCGTGGTCAGGGATGGGCACGCGCAGTGCCGCCGCATGCGTGATTTGAGTACCGGCGACCAAGTGGTAGTGGGGATGCGCGGCATTCGCGTGGTCCCGGAGTCCAAGGAGCGGGATCGCCTGGCGTTCGCTTTCATGAGCAATGGCATCTCCTCGGAACGTCAGGTGGAAACCGCGGTGCGGCAGACGGCAATGCTGATCGAGCAGACCATCGAGCAGCGGCTGAAAGTAATTGCGGTGGCCGGTCCCGTGGCTGTCCATACTGGCGGCGTCCAGGGCCTTTCGCTGTTGATACGCGGCGGTTTCATTCACGCCTTGTTAAGCGGAAACGCGCTGGGCGTGCATGATGTCGAAGCGGCCCTGTTGGGAACATCGCTCGGTGTGCGGCTGGCGGATGGGCGCCAGGAGGAGCACGGGCACCGGAACCACATGCGCGCCATTAACGCGATTTACCATTGCGGCAGTATCGCGCGCGCGGTCGAGAGCGGCCGGCTGCGGTCGGGGATCCTCTATGAGTGCGTAAAGAACCGTGTTCCATTCGTGCTGGCCGGAAGCCTGCGCGATGATGGTCCGTTGCCCGACACCATCACCGATATGAATGAAGCGCAAGACGCCTATGCCGAGCACCTCAAAGGCGCGGGGCTTGTGTTGTGCCTGGGCTCGATGCTGCATTCGATCGCGACGGGCAACATGCTGCCAAGCTGGGTGAAGATCGTCTGCGTCGACATCAACCCGGCCGTCGCCACCAAGGTGAGCGATCGCGGAACGGGCCAGGCAGTAGGGGTTGTCACGGACGTCGGTTTGTTCCTCGAACTGCTCTCGCGTGCCCTCGTGAAAAAATGAAAAGGCTCTATACCGACGAGCACGCGCAGGCGGGTATCGATGCGCCACTGCCTGAAATCGAGACATGGCCTAATCAGTTTCCCGGCTATGAAATCGAAATTGTGATTCCGGAATTTACTTCCGTTTGCCCGAAGACCGGGTTGCCGGATTTCGGAAGGCTCACGCTGCGCTACACGCCCGACAAGCGCTGTCTCGAACTGAAGTCGCTCAAGATGTACGCGCTCGCGTATCGTAACCTGGGGATTTTTTACGAGAACCTTGTGAACCGGTTCTTGCGTGACATCGTGGGGGCGACGGACCCGATATCCGCAAGCGTGATCGGTGATTTTACACCCCGCGGCGGCCTGCACTCGAAGGTGACTGCCAATTGGAGCAGGAAGCGTGGCTCCCGAAAACGATAGGCATTCGCTCAAGACGGAGGAATTGACGGCGCTGGTGCGCGAGATTCGCGACCGCGTCCGCTCACGCTATCCCTCGGACTCCGGCCATGCGGCGATCCCGCTCGCCGATCTGAGCCCGCTGGTACACGCTCGTGACGCCGCCGCAGCGAAATTGGCGGCCATTGGTACCGTCAATCCCCGCCGGCCCGGCGCTGCCAACGCTCTGATTCAGAGTGTGAAGCGGCTGATTGCGCGCGCTCTCGGGTGGTTCGTTCGCGACCAGGTTGTTTTTAATCGCGAGACCGTGGCCTGCGTGGAAGCCACCATGGAAGCTTTGAACGAGGTGAATCGAGCCCTCGTGTCGCTGGCGAATCAGATGCATGACGGGCTGGCGGCGATCGAAGAGTTGAAAGACATTCGTGCGCACTGGCCGGCGTGGCGAAACGAGTGGGAGCGCAAGCTTTCCATCAACGAGGTGCGCTTCCTGCGAAGTGTTGCGGATCTGGAAGGCGCGTTTCAGCACCGGTCAACGCTCATGGATGCGAACTATCGGGAAATGGTGAAATCGCAGCACGCGGACTTTCAGGCTGCGCTGGAACGTTCCGGCCTCGAAATTCAGAAGAATCTCTGGCGGGACTTCGAGCGGATACGCGCGGAGTTCGAACGGCTCATTCACATCGAGTTGCGGCTGCTTCGCCAGCGGGCCGCTTCCTTCCCGCGTTCCGGCGTGATTTCTAGCGAGCCGGCGGATGAATTACACTCGCCGACATTGGATTATGCCCGCCTGGCGGAACGCTTCCGGGGAAGCGAAGAATATGTAAAGACATCGCAGAAATTCTACGTTCCCAATTTCACCGGCTGCCAGGAAGTGTTGGACATCGGCTGCGGGCGCGGAGAATTTCTGGAACTTATGCGCGAAGCCGGCACGCTCGCGCATGGCATTGATGTCGACCCCGGGTCGGTCGCCTTGTGTGTGAGTAAAGGCTTGCATGCCGAGGTTGCAGATCTGTTCGCGCACCTGGAAAAACTGACGGACTCCTCGCTGGATGGCATATTCAGCGCCCAAGTGGTGGAGCACCTGGAACCTCACCGAATCCCGGAGATGGTCCGCCTCGCGGCCCGGAAGCTTGCTCGCGGGGGAGTCATCGTCATCGAGACGCCGAATCCCGAGTGTCTGGCCATCTTCGCTACGCATTTCTATCTGGACCCGACGCATACACGTCCGATTCCGAGCGCGCTGCTTTCGTTCTACATGGAAGAGTATGGATTGGGCGGCATCCAGGTGCATCGTCGCGCGCCGGCCCTCGAATCCATTCCGGCATTGTCTGGACTACCGGAAGATTTTCGAAACGCGTTTTTCGGTGGACTCGATTATGCGATTATCGCGCGCAAGTTGATATAATCTGCTGACCGTTTCTTGGGAGGATGGTTCGTGATGCGATTCGTTCTAGCGCTCGCCGGCGCGGCCTGCCTGATGCATGCGCAGAGTCCGGAGTACCACGTGGTGGCCAGTGCGAAACAGATCATGGCGGGGATCCAGAAGCCGGCCATGGACAGTCTCGCGGCCATGCTGAAGGCAGGCGGCCCTCAGGACGATAAAGAGTGGGAAACAGCGCAGCGGCACGCCGCCGTTCTGGCGGAGACGGCGCAACTTCTCTTGATGGGCAACCGGCCACTCGATCAGGACGTGTGGGTGAAGAGTAGCCAGAAGCTCCACGAGTCCGCGGTCGCTTCCACGAAAGCCGCGGAAGCAAAAGATATCGCTACATGGAAAAGCTCGCTCGCCAATATGGGAGCGGCGTGCAAGAGCTGCCACAACGTTCACAAGAAACAAAAGCCGCAATAATCCGCGACTGCCCATGAATCGCAGAGAAATGCTCGAGGCTGCGGCAGGGTCAGCGATCGTCGCGGCATTCGCGGGATGTGCAGCACGCCAGCCGAGGCAGTCCGGCTCCGCGCTTTATCGTGGTGAACGCAGGTTCGCGCGTATCCACGTGTCGCCCGCGCGTATTATCCGAACGGTTGCCGGGCTGCGGCCTTTCCGGCCGTCCGGGTTCGTTGTCAAATCCGAAAAATTCGACAGCAAAACCGTTGTCCACAACTACGGGCACGGCGGTGGCGGAATGAGTCTTTCGTGGGGCACCGCGCAAATGGCCGTGGAGGAGGCCGTCAAGACGGGCCAAACCAGGTACGCCGTGCTGGGATCGGGCGGTGTGGGGCTGGCCACCGCGCGCCTGCTGCAGCGGCGCGGATTCGACGTTACTATTTACGCGAAGGATCTGCCGCCCCATACGACTTCGAACATCTCGGGCGCGCTCTGGGGTCCGGTAGAAGTTTCCGACCCGGACAAAACTACGCCGCAATATCGGGAGCAGTTCGCCCGCGCCGCACGTCTATCGCATCGCTATTTCCAGGACCTGGTCGGCGATTATTACGGCGTGCGCTGGATTGAAAATTACGTCCTCAGCGACGAACCGCCCCGAAATTCCTCGAACACCGGCAGTCAGGGCCCGATTCTCGATCTGTATCCCGACATGCGAATGTTGAGCGCGGGCGAGCATCCGTTCGCCGCGCCGTATGTGCAACGCTACTCGAGCATGCTGATCGAGCCGCCCATCTATCTGAATGCGGTCACGCGCGATTTCCTGCTGGCCGGCGGAAGGATTGTCATCCGGGAGTTTGATTCCGTGCAGGCCGTATTGGCGCTCCCGGAGCAGGTGATCCTGAATTGCACGGGGTTAGGCGCCCGCACGATCTTTCACGATGAAGAGCTCGTGCCCATCAAGGGCCAGCTCTCCATCCTGCTGCCGCAGACCGAGGTCGACTACATCACGCTGACCGACGAGTACTACATGTTTCCACGCAAAGATGGAATCCTGCTCGGCGGCACGCACGAGCGCGGCGTCTGGACGCTCGAGCCCAACCCGGCGGCAGCCGCGCGGATTATTGCCGCGCACGCGAAAATATTTGGAGCAATGCGAATATAGCTACTTGCGGTGTGCCCGCTCGCGGTGCCAGAACTTGAATTTGCTGTGCTTCTGCTTCTTGAGACCTTTCTTTTTTCCGCGGCCAACCTCTTCGGCACGCGCATTTGCCTTGGGGTGCTTGGCGGCCGTGCTATTACCGCGGCCGGTTTCCCTTGCACCGGCAGTCAATGCGGTCAGAATCGCCATCGTTGAAATCAAGATCAGCTTCTTCATTGTATTTCTCCTATCCGCTCGCGATTTCTTCTAACTTGAAGCGGATTTACCTGTGGGACAAGGTTCTCTTTTGTAAGTGTTAACTTTCGCCGATTGCGCTCACCTGAAAATCGAAAGTATCCGCCATCGACGAGTGTTATCATGAATTTCCAGCAGAGCATCAGGAGGCAGAAAACATGTGGACGCGGCGAGGATTTGCGGAGATCGGCGTGGCTGCGCTGGCGGGACGGATGTTGCCGGAGATGGCGTACGCACAGCGCGCCGCCGTCGGCGGGAAAATGCCCAAAGACACAGTCTGGCTGAACGCGAACGAGAATCCGGAAGGCCCGCCGCGATCTTCCATTGAAGCCATGATGAAAGTGCTTCCCGAAGGCAACCGCTACCACTATCAGGAGTTCGGCGATTTTTACGCGGCCGTCGCACACAGCGAGGATCTTTCGCCGGATCAGATTCTGGTGGGAGCCGGATCGAGCGAAACCCTGCACGCGGCGGTCGACGCGTTTACTTCACAGTCGCGGCCGCTGATCACCATCGTTCCGACTTATGAAGGGCCCATCGATGTCGCGAATGGTCTCGGACACAAAGTGGTTCGGGTGCCGCTCACGCCGCCAGGCTACGTTCCCGATGTGCGCAAAATTGTCGCGGAGGCCGAACGCGCCGGCGGCGGCCTGATCTACCTGTGCAATCCCAACAACCCGACGTCTTCGATCACACCGAAAGCCGATCTCGCCTGGATGATCGCCAATCTGCCGGCAAACACGGTCGCGCTGATCGACGAAGCTTACATTCACTTCGGCGACACGCCCGAACTGGAGAGCGCGCTCGGCTATGTGCGACAGGGGAAGAACATCGTAGTGGCCCGGACTTTTTCCAAGATCTACGGCATGGCGGGACTGCGCGCGGGTTTCGGCTGCGCGCCGCCAAACCTGATTGCAAAGATGGCGCCGTTCCGCAATAACGTCATTTCCATCGTTACCGCACGGGCCGTTCTGGCTGCTCTCGCGGAAGCGCGAACTCTTTTGCCGGAGCGCCGCGCGAAACTGATTCGCGTGCGAAGCGAGTTGTGTGCATGGTTGCGCGAGCGCGGGCTGACGTATATCGAGCCGCAGGCCAACTTCCTGATGATTGATGTGGGACGTGACGCGCGGGAATTTATCACCGCCATGCCGTCCAAAGGCGTAGCGGTCGGCCGGCCCTTCCCTCCCCTGAACAACATGCTGCGCGTCTCCATCGGGACGGATCGGGACATGACTAAATTTCGAGACGTATTCTGGAGCGTGTACAAAGCATGAGATCACGTTGGGCGCTGTTATTTCTTGTGGCGGCATGCGTCACAGCCGCCGAACGCCGCGTTATTTTTCCGCCCGGTGCGAAGCCGATAGGACCCTATAGTCCCGGAATTCTCGCGGGCGACTTTCTCTATGTGTCGGGCCAGGGTGCTCGCGGGCCGAATGGACAGACGCCCGCGACATTCGAGGAACAGGTCGCGCAGTCGCTCGAGAACGTGAAGGCGATTGTCGAAGCCGCCGGGCTCACCATGGAGCACGTGGTTTATTCGCACGTCTATCTGGACAACATGGCCAACTACGACGCCATGAATCGTGTTTATGCCCGATACTTCCAGCGGACGCCGCCGGCGCGCGCTACAGTGGGCGTCTTTCACATGCCGATCGACACGCCGGTCGAGATCAATGCCGTTGCCATACGTGACCTCGCCCGCAAGAAAGCGATCGTGCCGAAAGGCTTCAAGGGCGGGTCGCCGCTCACGCCCGGGATTCTGGCCGGCGACCGGCTGTACGTGTCCGGACAACAGGGCCGCGATCCGGACAGTGGAAAAATTCCCGAATCTCCAGCGGACCAGGTGCAGTTGGCGCTCGATCGATTCCGGCAAGTGCTGGCGGCCGCCGACATGGACTTTCGAAACGTGGCCTTTGTAAATCCGTATCTGACCGCGCGCGTGCCAATGGAAATCATGAACGGTGTCTACGCCAAACAATTCGAGTTCGGCAATACGCCCGGACGCGCCACGATCCAGGTGGCATCGCTACCGCACGACGCGAACATCGAATTCACCGGCGTCGCCATCCGCGATCTCTCAAAGCGCCGCGCCGTCCGACCCAAAAATATGCCTCCGAGCCCTACCGCCAGCCCGTGCGTCTTCGCGGGTGACACGTTTTACTGCTCCGCGAAATCGGGCTTCATTCCCGGACCGAACGGCGGCATTTACGTGGACGACGTCGAGAACCAGGTTCGGCAGACAATGCGCAACCTGCTCGATGGCCTCGAAGAAGCCGGCCTCGACTTCTCCCACGTCGTGGCCAGCAACGTATATGTCGACAACCTCGAAGAGTTCGGCAAGATGAACGGGGTTTACGGAAAATACTTTACCGCCGCACCGCCCACGCGAACCACCGTGGCGCCGCTCGCGCCGGTCGACCGCAAGCGAAGCGCGGCCGGCCATGCTCCCATGATCGAGCAGATTTCGATCATCGCGGTCGCGCCGTAGCCAGCTCGCGCCGGATGTCTTCCACCACCTGGTACACCGGCGCGCCAGTGAACGAGGGACGGTCCGACCCGGGCGGGTAAATCGCAATAAAATCCCAGATCACGTCGCCCATATCGAAGCCGATCTTGTTCACGCCATCACTGCGCGGCAGATGTTGGGGGCCGCCCAGCGTTTTGGAAAGCAACCATTCTTTGTCCCAGAACTGCGCCGCGCGCGCATCATGCACGCGAGCTAGCGTACCTGCCGAGGGTGCAGCCCAGTCGGTGGGAAGCACCGGTTCCCACACGACGAAAACACGCGCCCGGCCGGCTGGGAGTTCTGCCAAGACCGATTGGATTGCGGAGGCCCCCCGCAAACACGCCGCTCACGTGGGCGAGAGCAGCACGAGCACGCGGGTATCACCCGAAGCCGCGCGAAACTGCTGGTCGAAGCTCGCCGGATCAAGTCGCGCGACAGGTGGTTGGCCCGCCGGCGTGCGGCCCGGAAAGTAGCGATAGTAGGCCGAACCGCCAGCCAGCACGGCCAGTACCGCTGCGATGATGATGATCGGCTTTCGTTTCATTTTGACGGAAAGCGGTCCGCGAGAAATCCTGCAATAGCCTGCGGAAACAGGAGCATCGTGATGACGAACACCGCTGCGATCCAGAGCAGCCCCATGGTGAAAGGATTCCGGCGAAGCGAGCATCTTGAGCGTCTGTACATCTGGACGAAGCCCGTAATGAGCGCGGCAACCGATATTCCAATCAGCCACGGCCGTAAAGGAGCAAGAACCCTCGCCGCTCCGGCCGCGCCCGCCGCCGCAAGCAACGTGCCCACCGGCAGACAGCAACTCACCGCCGCCGTAAGGGTGCCCAGCGCCGCAATCGACGAAAGCACCGGCCCGCGTTCACCAGCCATAGGTCGATTTTTGCACACCTGATTGAGAGCCGTACGCGAACTGAACGTTTTCAATGCTCTACAATAAAGTGGTGGCAACGGACGCGCGGCTTGAACTGGCTGTCTCCCGATTGAACGAACTCCGCTTTGAAATTGCGAAGGTCATCGTGGGGCAGCAAGACGTGGTCGAAGGAGTGCTGATCTGCCTGATCGCATCCGGCCACGTTCTGCTCGAAGGCGTGCCCGGTCTGGGTAAGACGACGCTGTTGCGGACAATGGCGCGCGCGCTGCAGTTGAAGTATTCCCGCATTCAGTTCACGCCCGACCTGATGCCGGCCGACATCGTTGGCAGCATGATTATCGAGACCAACGACCACGGCTCGAAATCCCTTCGTTTTCAGCCTGGACCGATTTTCGCGCACCTGGTGCTGGCCGACGAGATTAATCGCGCCACGCCGAAAACACAGTCCGCGCTGCTCGAAGCCATGCAAGAGCGTACCGTCACGAGCGGGACCACGACGCACGAATTGGAAGCGCCGTTCCTGGTAATGGCCACGCAGAACCCGATCGAGATGGAGGGCACCTATCCACTGCCGGAAGCGCAGCTCGATCGCTTCCTGATGAAGATCCTGGTGAAGTACCCGAATCGCGAGGAGTTGAACCGCATCGTGGAACGCACCATCCAGCGTGAGGAAGCACAGGTGCAGGCGATGGTGGATCGCGACGCCGTTCTCGAAGTTCGTTCGGTGTGCCGCGACGTGCTGGTGGCTCCGCACGTGCAGGAATACGCGATTCAGATGGTGATGGCCACGCAGCCGGAACAGGCCGAAGCGCACGAACTGGCAAAGAAATATATCCGGTACGGTAGTTCGCCGCGCGGCGCGCAGGCGCTGGTGGAGTGCGGCCGCGTACGCGCTTTGATGCACGGCCGCTATCACCTGAGCGTCGAAGACGTCGAGGCTATCGCGTTCGCGGTCCTTCGCCACCGTATTATTCTGAACTTCGACGCCCACGCCGATGGCCAGACACCCGATTCGATTCTGAGCGCGATTATTCGCGGAGTCACTGCGCACGCTTCTGCGGCCTAAGTCCGCTATGGCACCCGTCCCCCTGCTCGACAGCCAGTTTCTGGAAAAACTGGAGCGGTTGACCATTCACTGGCAGAAATCATTCAACGGACTGGTGGGCGGTCACAATCGTTCGCGGTTCGCCGGGGGCGGTCAGGAGTTTCTCGATCACCGGCATTTCCACCACGGCGACGATCTGCGAGCCGTGAACTGGCGCGCGTATCTGCGGCTTGAAAAGCTGTTCCTCAAAATGTTTCAAATCGAGCCGCGCGTGCCGGTCCGCATGCTGCTGGATACCAGCCAATCCATGTCCACCGAAGCGGGGCTGAAATTCGACTATGCGCGCAAGCTCGCCGCCGCGCTGTGCTACGTCGGTCTGGTGCGTCTGGATACCATCGCGCTTCAGCCGTTCAGTTCCCGGCTGGGCGAAGGCATCGAGTGTGGCGGCGGGCGGCACCGCTTCAGTCCCGCGATCGACTATTTGACTGAACTGCGAGCCCAGGGGCAAACCAATTTCTTTGAGGTTGTGCGCCAGTTCATTTCAACGCATCCTCAGCGCGGCCTGCTGGTGGTGATTTCCGATTTTCTCGACGACGCGGGCTGTGAAAAACCTCTCCAGTATCTGGCCGACTTCGGACACGAGCTTCTGCTGATTCAGGTATGGTCGGAAGAGGACCGCACGCCGCCCTGGGTGGGGGAACTCGACCTCATCGATGCGGAAACCAATGCGCGGCTTGAGATTCAGTTTGATGAACCCGCCCGCGAACAATATACCCGGGCCTTCGATCGCTGGGCGGCCGACCTCCAGCAAATCGCTATCCGGAATGGCGGGCGTTATGTGGGCGTGTCCACAATCACGCCAATTGAAGAAATCATTTTTGGATCCCTGGTGCGCTCGCAGGTGATTGTCTGAAATGTACCTCCTGAACCTGACACTCGGCCAATTCCTGGCGCTGTTTGGTTCCATCGCCGCCACCCTGGTGGTGCTGTACCTGTTGGACCGTTCCCGCAGAAAACAGGTGGTGGCCACGCTGCGGTTTTGGATTGCCGCGGATCAGCCGCCGGTCGTTCACAGACGTAAAAGAATTCAACAGCCCTTTTCGCTCATCCTGCAATTGATCAGCATGCTGCTGTTGCTGCTGGCCATCGCGCAGTTGCGGCTGGGTGCGCCGCTGGCCAACCCGCGCGATCACGTGATGATCCTCGACACCTCGGCCTGGATGGCAGCATTCGGGCCGGCGGCATTCGGGCCGGCCGCGAGTTCCGCCAGGCCCGCGCGCCGTACTTTGATGGACGAGGCGCGTGAGAAGGCACGAGCCTACCTGAAATCGCTGCCGTCCTCCGATCGAGTCATGCTCGTCCGCGCCGATGCGTTGACTACGCCCGCCACGGCGTTCGAGTACAAACGGGAGAAAATACTGGAGGCGATCGCGCAATCCACCGCGGGGTCGACGGCGCTTAATCTGGATCAGGCGCTGGCGTTCGCGCACCAGGCACAGGCGCTCGGTTCCCATCGCCAGGGCGAGATTGTCTACATTGGAGCCGGCCGTGTCACCGCGCAGCCGACGGCGTTTCCAAACGTTCCGACGGATAATCTCCGCGTACTGCCGATTGCCGACCCCGTCGAAAACTGCGGGTTGCGCAAGATCGGTGTCCGCAGGTCTCGCACCGATCCGGATATTTGGGAAATCTACGTTTCAGTCCACAATTACGGGGCCGCTCTGAAGAACTTGACGGTGAACCTGACGGCAGGCGGCACGCCAGCGGGAGCCCGCAGGCTTCTCGCCCATCCCGGTAAAGACCAGGAACTCACGTTTGAATATCGAACGCGCGCGGCCGCCCTCCTCGAGGCGAAGCTCCTGCCCCATGATGCGTTCCCCGATGACGATCAAGCCGTGCTCGAGCTGCCTCCGCAAGCCAGCCTGGCGGTCACAGTCTACTCTGACGATCCGGATCTGTTGCGCCCGATCGTGGGGGCGGTTCCCCGCGTGAAAGCCACGTTTCACCCCACTAGCCAGTATCGTAGCGCCGCCGGCGGCGGCCTCGTGATTCTCGACCGCTTTCGCCCGCCCAGTCCGCCGCTCTCGGACGCAATTTGGATCGAGCCACCCGCCCAGGGCGCTCCCATCCCTGTCAAAGCGAAACTCGAAGGTGTCCGTTTCGAAGGCTGGTGCTCCAACAGCCCCCTGTGCGCCGGCTTGCGATCGAAAGACTTGCGGCTGCCATCCACTTTGGTTTTTGACGTCGCCCCCGACGATATCAAGATCGGACAGACGCAGGGCGGGCCCGTGATTGTGGCACGCGGCGGTACGACCAAGACCGTCGTGTTCGGGTTTCATCCCGCGGTTTCCGATCTTCGGTACGAACTGGCAACGCCGCTGCTGTTCGCCAACATTCTGCGCTGGATGGCGCCCGAGTTGTTTCGACACTCGACGGCGGCAGCCGGGAGCGTAGGAACGCTCACCGCGGAACTCGATCCGGATATGCGTCCGGAGAATGTCCGCGTCCTGCATGAGGACGGCAGTCCGTTGCCGTTTACCACACGCGGTCATACGCTGCGTTTCTTCACTGGAACGCCCGGCACTGTGCGCGTGCTGGCGGGAGACCGGGAAACCGTCTATTCACTTACGTTGCCCGAGATGTGGGATTCCAAATGGGAAATTCCGGCAGGCGCCAAACGCGGGATTCCCGCCTTTCGTGAAAGCGTTGCTGTGTCGAGAGACCTGTGGCAAATTCTGGCCGTGCTGGGTGGTATTGGCCTGCTGACGGAATGGATTTTGTTTGGGCGCTTGAGCCGAGGCGCCCGCAAGGTTCGTGCAGGATTCTCGGTGCTGCGGCCTCGCTTCCGGAAAGCATCATGAGCTTCGGACACAGTTGGGTCTTGGGGCTGGCGCTGCTTCCCATCGCATGGGCTGCATGGGAATGGCGCAGCGCGGCGCGACATGGAGCTCTTCTCCTCAAAGCGGCAGCGTTCGTGGCGATTCTGTTGGCTCTGGCTGAGCCGGCCCTCACGGTTTTTGAGACGAAGGTCGCGGTAGCGATTCTTGCCGACACGTCTCGCAGTGTTACCACTCAGGATCTCCAGCGTGCCTCGCTGCTGACCAAACAAATTGAGGATGCCCGCGGCCGCCACTGGACAGAAGTTATCCCGTTCGCCCGTGTGACGCGTAATCCGAGTCCGCAGGAGCACGGTCAATCCTGGCAGTTCCGGCACACCGTGGGGGATGCGGGACTCGGGACCAATCTGGAGGCGGCGATTCGCGAAGCCATTGGCTCGCTGCCCTCGGGTATGGTGCGTCGCCTGGTTTTGATATCCGACGGCAACGAGAATCTCGGCAGTGCGGCGCGAGCCGCCTGGCAGGCGGAGCGATTAGGAATTCCGGTGGATACCTTCGCGCTTGCCGGCAGTCCCAGGCCCGACCTTCGCGTGGAGTCGGTTTCCGCGCCGACGCTCGTCTTCAGCGGCGAGCGGTTTCCGATTGACATTACAGTGAGCTCCCCGCGAAGCGCCGCCGCGCGCATCGAGGTCACCGCCGAAGGCAAGACACTTGGATTGAGCAATGTGAATCTCGAGCCCGGAGTGAACCATTTGCGAGTCCGTGCGAGCGTGACGGCGACCGGGGCGGTCGATCTTGCCGGAAAAATCGGCGGGACGGGTCTCGGAGAAGCTCGCTTCGACCAGGCTCTCACCATCAGGCAGCCGCGCGCGCTACTGATCTCAAAAGATCCGCCAGGCACCGAAGTACACTTTTTGAAAACGCTGGAGTCCAGCCAGTTTCAGGTGCAGCTCTCTCCACAAGGGCTCCCGGACGCGCTCGATGAGTATCAACTGATCATTTTCAATAATTGGGATGCCGAAACCGTTCCTCCGCCGCGGAAACAGGCGCTCGAGAAGTTCGTGCAGGAAGGCGGCGGCGTTCTCTGGATTGCCGGCGAGCACAACATCTACGTGGAAAATAAGCGCGCCGAAGATCCGCTGGATCGCGCCCTACCGGCCAAACTTGCTCCTCCGCGAACGCCCGAGGGGACGTGTGTCATCCTCATCATCGATAAATCCTCCTCCATGGAAGGCAAGAAGATGGAGCTTGCCAGGCTGGCGGCAATCGGCGTCATCGAGAATCTCCGGCCCATCGATCAGGTAGGTGTTCTTATCTTCGACAATTCATTCCAGTGGGCGGTGCCGGTGCGCCGCGCCGAAGACCGCTCGCTGATCAAGCGCCTGATCGCCGGAATTACACCGGACGGCGGGACGCAGATCGCGCCTGCTCTGACGGAAGCCTATCGCAGGGTCGTCAATCAGAACGCGGTATATAAGCACATCGTTCTGCTCACGGATGGTATTTCGGAGGAAGGCGACAGCCTGTCGTTATCGCGTGAAGCCGCTCAAAATCGGGTTACGATTTCGACAGTGGGACTCGGCCAGGATGTTAACCGCGCTTATCTGGAAAAAGTCGCTACGTTCGCGAAAGGCAAGTCATATTTCCTGAATGATCCATCCGGACTAGAACAGATTCTATTGAAAGACGTGATGGAACATACCGGCTCGACGGCAGTGGAGAAATCAGTGCGAGCTTCGATAGTCAAACAGGCCGAAGTGCTGGAAGGCGTGGGACTGGAAGCCGCGCCCCCGCTCCGAGGTTATGTTCGATACATAGCGAAGCCGACTGCCGATACGATCCTGAATGTGGCGGAACGCGACCCGCTCTTTGTTCGCTGGCAGTACGGTCTGGGACGTACAGCCGTCTTCACATCCGACGCGAAGAGCCGGTGGGCCGCAAACTGGATCGGATGGAAAGGCTTCGACCGGCTGTGGGCTAATATTGCCCGGGACTTGTTGCCGCACGCGCAATCGAGCGAAGTCATCGCCGAGTACGACCCGTCGAGTGATGAGCTGGTGATCGATTACCGGCTCGGACGCAAAGTGGACGATCCTGGCGCTGTACCCGACGTATATGCATTTGGCCCGAATGGCTTCCGCAGTCCCGTCAAAGTCAACAAAATCGCAGCCGGCAGTTACCGCGGCAGGATTTCCATAGGAAGGAATCAAGGGTTGTTCCGCGTGCGGCCGCTGGCGGAATCGCGGGCATTTCCAGAGATTGGCTTCTACCGGCAGGAAGACGAAATGACGGATTATTCTTCCAATGAGCTTCTGCTCCGGCAAATTGCGAAATCGACCGGTGGCAGATTCAGCCCCGCTCCTAAAAATATATTCGATGCTGGTGGCCGCACCGTGCCTTCCACGATGGAGCTTTGGCCCGCGCTGCTCGGGCTCGCTCTATTACTAAATCTCACTGAGTTGATTTTCCGCAAATGGAAAGGCCTTTGGGATGCCCTGCGCGGACCATCGCAAACCGCGGCCGTGACCAGCCAGTAATCCATCAATGATCGGGCGTCAAAATTACACAGTCAACCTAAACGTGAGTTAGTGTACCCGAGTAAGTACATTTCCGGCTTGCGCCCCTTGTTAGTCTGAATTTCGGCTTTATACACTGGGGTGAGTCTGAAGGAACCCGAAGCGGACAGATAGGTGACGAGCCGCAAGTTCGGGCAAAACTTACATGTTTCCCGCAACTAACAAACTAATTTCGCCAAGAGAGTCTGGGCACCCCCTCATTTACTTACCTCGCAAACCTACCCGTGATGTCCGGCGAGGTGAAGTGATTTATGATGCAGAGCATCCTTCCACTGGCATTTATCTCGTCATCCGCGGAATGGTGAAGGTCTGCCGCCGTGTTCATGAACGCCCGTCAATCCTTATGGAGATTTATTCCGCCTACGAGTTCTTCGGGGAGAGCAGTGTTTTAACCGAGCAAATTCCGCTCGAAGCCGCAGCGGCACTCGAAGACACTTCGCTGATGTTCTGGCCGGCAATTGAAATCGAGCAGCAGGTTGAAAAGCACCCGGAACTGGGCCTGGCTTTCATTCAAATGCTGACGCGACGCCTGGTGGACTGCTCGGCGCGTGTCGAGAGCCTGAACCGGGAAAAATGCCGCGAGCGTATCATCCGCGGGTTGCTTCGTTTTGCGCAGCGGCTCGGCGCTGCGTCGGAGGACGGTTCGGTGCGCATCCCGCCGCTCAGCCAGCAGACAATCTCCGAGTATGTCGGTACGTCGCGCGAGATTGTCACGCTTCACATGAATCAGCTCCGGCAGCGAGGCGCCATGCGGTACTCGCGCAAGGGAATCAACATTTATCCCGACGCCCTTGGCCGTGAATTGAGATCTGAAGCGGCAGACACGCCGGCGATGGTGTACTGACCGGCTGAGCGGGCCGGGTGACCGTCCACGAGCGCCAGGTGCGCGATTGCATTTCTGCGCTCGTGGACTCTACTTGCGCTCCCAATCCCCGCGCAGGAAATCGAGGGTCAGGCGCGTGAACTCGACTGCATGTTCCCGGATGGGCACGTGCCCGCCGTTCGGCACAAGCCATAAATAGGAGCGCGGAATCGAACGGTACATTTCGACGGGAATCTCAACGGGAAAAAACTCATCGCGGTCTCCGTGCACGATCAGCGTGCGTGCCGTGATAGTCGCAAGATACGGCTGCGTGAAGTTCATATCTTCGTAACTGTCTTTGAAGTTGTAAAACTCGTTCCGCAACGCGCGGATCTGCTCGTCTCCGTTCTTGTGAATCTGCCGGGCCCGCTCTAAATCCTGTTCCATCAAGCTTTCAGGAGTGCTGCGCCGCATGATGACGCGAGCCTGCTCCGGAAAGTAGATGGTGGCGCCAATCAGGACCATGGCGTCGACGCGGGCGGGTTGCTGGGTTGCCATGTGAATCAGCGTCATCCCGCCCGTCGAAACGCCCATGGCTTTGAATTGGCGAATGCCCAGTTTGTCGAGCAGTGCGTAAACGTCCAGCGCCGATTGCCGATGCGTAAACTGATTGGTTGGATTAGTGGAACGGCCGTGCCCGCGAAGATCAGGCACGATCACGCGATAGTTCTTCGCGTAGTCCGTCACGAGCGATTTCCAGGACTGGCCGGACCCGTTGAACCCGTGCAGCAGCACTAGCGGAGCGCCCTCTCCCGAGATTTCGTAATACATCTCGATCCCGTTGACGGAAGCCGTGTGACCTTGAGGCTGCGCCTGCGCGCATGGGCAAAGCGCCGCGAGCAGAATAGCGATGGCGGTGCATCTCATGACCCGGCATTTTATCACCCGCCGTGTGCGCGGCTTTCACTGCCGAGTGTCGAGGGGTTTCTTTGATTTATCGAAAAATTCGTTCTGCAGCCTGAGAGCGTTCTGGTCTGACTTGACTGCCCGCAGAACATTCGCGACGCCCGCCGCCCACGCTTTCATATCGAATTCACCCAGCGTCGTGTTCGCCGCGGCGGCGTCGCCCGCGTAGTGTTCGGGAAAACTCGAGTACCACCAGATTCCCGTATAAACGCCTTTCGGCAGATCCAATCGCTTCTGATCGCGTCCGGACTCGCTCGCCACGCGGTCCATGTGGACTAATTCGGGACGCGAAACCATTGTGTGCGAGGTCTCCGCTTCGCCCGCGTGGGAATCGAACGGCGACTTTAAGGGCGGGCGCCCGGGTGCCGGTTCCGCCGGCTGGTACACATAAACCACATAGTCCCGCGGCGAAGAGAGCTGCGTCTGCGCGAAGAAAGGCAGCAGATGGTTATTGCCGCCGTGACCATTCACGATAACGATTTTCTTGCAGCCGTTGCGCGCCATCTCGTCAGCCGTCTCCTGCAGTAGATCAAGCTGCAGCCGCGCGCTGTATGCGATGGTGCCCGGCTCATGCTTCGCCTCAAAAATCTGGCCGAAATAATACTCCGGATAAACGATCGCATACTCCTGCTCGGCGCCCTTCAGAGCCGCGTACCGCACGTTGATCAAGTCGGTCCCAAGCGGCAGGTGAGGGCCATGCTTCTCCAGGATCCCAAAGGGCAGTACGCACGTGCCCTGAGCCTTTTGGATGGCCGTGACAAAATCTCCCGCAGTGATCTCTTCCCACTTCACTGGTAGCGACGCCTGGGCCACGGCAACGCCGGCCGCTATCCATCCGGAAACGACAAACCGAAGCATCATGAAACTATTCGTATCGAATCCCATCCAGATAAAACACCATGGTCCCGGCGTTGGCCGACTTCCGTGCCGTCCACGCGAAGCCGCCGATCACGCTCGTCAGATTGCGCCCCGTGAGATTGATCTGGTAGAGCCGCCAGCTGTTGGTGAGACGAACCGCCCCGAGGCCGGCCTCGAAACTGTCTTTGTACGGCATGCCTTGCGCGCGGATGCCCCCCGCCTTGAATTCCACCACCTCACCGCCGTTTTGCCCCGACGCCCAAAAAACAATTTTCGATGCACCTTCGATGGAGCGGCCCGGCTGCACACCCCAGTTTCCGGCGGGCGACTGCCAGTAGAGGCCGACCCATTCCGCCGTCGAAGGCTGCCAACTGATACGAATGCATTTGCCGTCGTCATCGTTCGCCCGGCGGTGTTGTGTGTACTGCTCGTCGATTCTTACGAGCATGGTCCCCTTCGAGCCTTCGCCCATCCAGCCGGTGGCCGCAAAATTCGCCGAAAGATCGAAAGGAGCACGAAGAGTTTGCGCCTGTACCGCGACCGCCATGACGCAAAACGTCACACCTGTAACCGTAAGTTTGGACATCTTCGAGCGATTATATCGGGATTCCCGGCCGCCCCGCGCTACAATCGATATCCATTCGGGAGGTGATCATGGGAGCCGCCTCGATGGCGTTCGGATTTCGCGGTTTGCCCGTCCTTGAGCAAACGCCCGCCACACTGCGGAACATCCTGTCCGCCGCGGCCAAAGACGACATGAATTGGGTGCCCTCCCGGGGCCGATGGTCCATCACCATGGTGCTCGCCCACCTGGCCGACGTCGAGCTGAACGGATTCGTCAGGCGCTTTCGTGCAATTGCCGAGGAGGAAAATCCGAGCCTGCCCGCATATAATCAACTCGCCCTGTTCGAGTCTGGCGCGCGGTTCGACGGCCGCGAGGAGTTGGAGCGTTTCGAGCGCCGTCGCGCCGACACTCTGGCGTGGTTGAAGAATTTGCCGCGCAACGTCGAGTCTCGACTGGGGCGGCACGAGGAGCTGGGCGTTATCAGTTTTGGACAGTTGCTGAACGAGTTTGCATTTCACGACCTCGGACACATTCGCCAGATTGCCGAAGTCTTTCGATCGCGGGCATTCTATCCGAACATGGGCGTGTTCCAGAACTACTACACCATTCACCCCTGAACCTATCCCGCCCGGCCGCGCATCATTGATGCCAGACCGGCGTTGACGTATCATGGCTCCCGGAGTGCACTCATGAAAATGTCCAAGGCTGTTCTACTGAGTCTCTCGATCGTGGTTCCATTCGCGTCGGCACAGTCCGTCGATGAGATCCTCGAAAAATATGTGCAGGCCGTGGGCGGCAAAGCGGCAATTGAAAAGGTAACGACTCGCGTCATGAAGGGCAAGCTGGAGAACCCGGATGAGGGTCCGTCTCCCACTGAAATTTACGCCAAGGCGCCCAACAAGTACATGGCCGTTACCAATGTTCCGAACTACGGCGCCGTCCAGGAGGCCTGGAACGGCGAGAAAGGTTGGAAGAAGGATCCCGATTCCGGTCTCCGCGACATGAGCCGCGACGACTCAGCGAACGCCCGCCGCGATTACGATTTTTATCGCGAGCTCAGACTCAAGGATCTGTTTCCCAAGATGGCCCTGAGCGGGAAAACGAAGGTCGGCGATCGCGATGCCTTTATCGTCGAAGCCACCTCAGGCGATGGCACAGCCGAGAAATTTTATTTCGACTCGCAATCCGGACTGCTCGTACGCAGAGATTTCGAGCGCGTTACGCTCGATGACGGCATCATCCTGTTTGAAGTCGACTACGAAGATTTCAAAGACGTGGAGGGTGTCAAGGTCCCGTTCACGGTGATTCGTAAGACGCCCGATTACGCCCTCAGCTACCGCTTCAGCGAGGTCACATTCAACGTGCCTATCGACGACGGCAAATTCGCCAAGCCCGAGAAATAGCCGCGTCGCCGTTCAGTACACGATTGTGAATCCGCCGTCCGGGCGGGCAAATGCGGCTAGCAGGCTCCACACGGGCACACCGGCGGCGGCGCCTTTCTCTCCCTGCGGCTTGCCAGAACCGTCGTGGATTTGCCAGCCGAGCGTGCCGCCCTTTTTCCACCCCATCCCTTCTGTCCACGCAAGCAGCGTTTCGCCCGCCGCATTCACCGCCAGCGCGGGATGTTTTCGATTATCCGAGGCCCCGGGGGCGGCGATGGGTTGCGCCAGCTTCCCGCTCGCGGGATCGATGCGTCCGAAGTAAACCTGCTTCTCGGTCTCCCAACCGGCCATCACGGTTTTGCCGTTCTCGGCAAACGATTCCGAGCTCATCACGCAATATCCGACGTTCCATTTCGAAATGTTCTGGCCCTGAAACGTTTGACCTTGGTCGCGCGAGACAAGCAGATACATGTCGCGATTCACCATCTCAGTGGCCGAGCGGTACACCACGTAAAGCGCGCCGCTGTGGTCCGCGAACGCGTTGAGGCCGCAGCAGCCGCAGGCGCCCGTCGGCTTGTCGAATGCCGGTCGCTCCCGCTCGAACGTTTTGCCCTCATCCGTCGAGCGCGCTATCCACACCCGGCGGTGTCCTTCTCCCTCCGATCCCGGCTCCGGCGCATGCCATACCACGTAGACATTGCCGACGGCGTCGGCCGCCACTGCCCCGCCGCCGTCCAAGCCATGTGCGAATTGGATCACGTTGCGTTCCGGCTCGAACGCGGTGCCCGCATCGTTCAAACGCGAGTACAGCATTGGTTCTTTGCCCTGGCCTCCCGGGGCGTGGGCGCCGTTCCAAGCCACGTGCACGCGTCCGTTTTTGCCGGCGGCGATATGCGCTCCCCGGATGTTTCCCACCGCGACCGCGCTGCCCGGCTGCGTGTTCACCTTCAGCGGTTTTGAAAACAGGGCGCCATTTTTGGCGCGCACATAGTAGACGTCGCCATGCCCGGGGTCGCCCTTGAAATAGATCAGGTGGATCTCACCGCGCCCATCGACGGCCACCTGCGGCTGAATCCCGCCTTCCGGAACTCGCATCAGTCTGACCTTGCCGAACTCGCGCAGTTCCGCGCCGTTCTGGGGCGTGACAAACATCATCAACAACAGCGCCACTACCGGCGCGTTACGAAGCAATGTCACCATACTCCTATCGTAACCGGCGAGACTCGCATGCTGCCGGGACTCGCAGGTTTCGATTTCAACGAGTGAAACCGGGACCGCAAACGCCGCGTCTGTTACAATCGCCGTAGGTCGGGACCACAGATCATGACCAAAACCACGCGGGATCTGCCCAGCACGTTGGGCGCCTTACGTACCAGCACCTTTTCCGAAGATCGCATCGCTTCCAGAACGGTAAAAGACGAGCTCCGCGGCAATCTCATTTGTAAACTTCAGCGGGCTGAATCTTTGTTTCCGGGCATCATCGGCTTCGATGACAGCGTGGTGCCGCAGGTGGTGAATGCGATTCTGTCGCGCCATAATTTCATTCTTCTGGGCTTGCGCGGACAGGCCAAAACCCGCCTCATCCGCATGTTGACGACGCTTCTCGATTCGGTGGTCCCCTACATCGCCGGTTGCGAGATTCACGACAATCCGTACACACCGATCTGCCGCCGTTGCCAGAATCTGGTAGCGGAACAGCGCGATGAGACGCCCATCGCGTGGCTCGGGCCGGATCAACGCTACGTGGAGAAACTCGCCACGCCTGATGTCACCATCGCGGACATGATCGGCGACATCGATCCCATCAAAGCCGCGCGCCGCGGGCAGGACATCTCCGACGAGCTGACCGTGCATTATGGGCTCGTGCCGCGCGCCAACCGCGGCATCTTCGCCATCAACGAACTTCCCGACCTCGCGGGAAAAATTCAGGTCGGGCTCTTCAACATCATGCAGGAGGGCGACGTCCAGATCAAAGGCTATCCGGTCCGGTTGCCGCTGGATCTGCTCCTCGTGTTTACGGCGAATCCGGAAGACTACACGGCTCGCGGCAAGATCATCACGCCGCTCAAGGATCGCATCGGCAGTGAGATCCGCACCCACTATCCGGCAACGCTCGAACAGGGGCTCGAGATTACGGAGCAGGAATCGTGGCTCGACCGCCCGTCGCCCATCCAGACGCGTGTCCCCGACTACATTCGCGAGATCATCGAACAACTGGCTTTCGTCGCACGTGAAGACAAGAGAGTCGACAAGCGCTCCGGCGTTTCGCAGCGCCTGCCGATTTCGGTGCTGGAGAACGTCGTTTCAAACGCGGAACGCCGCGCCCTGCGGAGCAAAGAGCCGGTAGCTGTGCCGCGCGTCCTCGATATTTATGCGGCGCTACCGTCCATCACCGGCAAGCTCGAGCTGGAATACGAAGGCGAGCTGAAAGGCGGCGACGCCGTGGCGCGCGAGCTGATCCGGTCGGCCGTGGGCAAGATCTACGATAAATACTTCGAGGGAACCAACGTCGCGCAAATCGTGCAGTGGTTCGATCTGGGCGGCTCGCTCAAACTCGATGACAGCCTCGATTCCGCCACGATGATCCATCAATTGGCGCCCATACAGGGGCTGATGGATAAGGTCCGCGCACTGAATCTGGCCGACAGTGAGCCGGATGCGGTGCTCGCTGCTGCCGCGGAGTTTGTTTTGGAAGGCTTGTACGCGCATCGTCGCATCAGCCGCTCCGAGGAGCGCGGTTTCGCGGCCGAAGAGAAGCGGCGGGAACCCGCGCAGCGTAACGAGGAAGGCGGACCGCGTCCCGGCTATCGCCGTCAGTACAATTAGTGGGAACCCGGAATGAAGTGGATCAAATACTCCCGCTACACCGGTGACGATCTCGGTATCGATTCCGAGGATCTCCTGCAGGCGCTCTCCGATTTTCTGCTGCAGAGCGGTTTCAATACCCAGTACATGCCCTTCGGCGAGTGGAACGAGCACACGCTCGAAGACCTCAAGCGCGCCATCCAGCAGGCCCTCGAAGAAGGCAAGCTGTTTCCCGACGAGCGTCTGGAACAGATGATGCAGCAACTGCAAGGCATGTCGGACGAGCAGATTCAGCAGCTCCTCGACAAGCTGATACAGAAGCTGATCGATGATGGGCACATTACCATCGACGAGCAGAATTCCGAGCAGGCGCCGCAGGCCGGAGCGGGAAACGGCCCGGAAACCAAAGTGAAATTCGAGGTCACCGACAAGTCGCTCGATTTCCTGGGCTTCAAGACGCTCAAGGACTTGCTCGGATCACTCGGCAAATCCAGCTTCGGCCGCCATGACACGCGCGATCTGGCCACCGGCATCGAAGCCTCCGGCTCTTCGAAACTTTATGAATTCGGCGACACGCTGAACCTGGATATCAGCGAGACGCTCTTCTCCGCCATCCGCCGCGAAGGCGCCAAAGTTCCGCTTGACATGGAGTACTCGGACTTGCACGTGCACCAGTGCGAATACCAAAGCTCGTGCGCGACCGTGCTGATGCTCGATTGCAGCCACAGCATGATTCTGTACGGCGAGGACCGCTTCACTCCCGCGAAAAAAGTCGCACTGGCGCTCGCGCATCTGATTCGCACCCAGTATCCCGGAGACAGCCTGCGCTGCGTGCTCTTTCATGATTCCGCCGAAGAGCTGGCCATCAGCCAGTTGGCGCGCGTGCAGGTTGGCCCGTACTATACCAACACTCGCGACGGACTGATCCTCGCGCAGCGCCTTCTTTCGCAGGAGAAAAAAGATATGCGGCAGATCGTTATGATCACCGACGGGAAACCATCGGCGCTGACACTCGAAGACGGCCGCATGTATCGGAATGCCTTCGGGCTAGACCCGCTCGTCATCAGCCGCACCCTCGAAGAGGTGAGCCGCTGCAAGAAGCAGGGCATCCTGATCAACACGTTCATGCTGGCGAGCGATTACGGTTTAGTGAACTTCGTCCAGAAGGTGACCGAGATCTGCCGCGGCAAGGCGTACTTCACCACGCCGTACACCCTCGGGCAGTATCTGTTGATGGATTACATGAACCGCAAGACGCGCACGATCCACTGATAGGAACGTAGAACGTCAACGCGTCCCGCGACGCTCGAGTCCCTTCACCACACCTTGAATCAGGTTGTAGGCCGCTTTTCGCGAGACACCTTCCCGGTCGCGCTCACCCCATGGAGTCGAGGCCACTCCGAACGCAACCGCTTTCTCGTACCGGAACATTTCGGTCAAAGCGGCGCCCAATTCGAGACTCGTCGGTCCGCCCGCAACGGTAAGCGGATGGCCGGGCACTTCACGCGGATCGAGCACGTCCATATCGACGTGCACATAGATCACATCGGTCAGGCTTGAGAGCCGCTTCATCTGGTGCTCGAGTGCGTCCGAGCGGCTGCGAATATCTGCAACCGAGAGATGCTCGATTTCGGAGCGGTCAAGCAGATCCTGCTCCAACGGATCGGTATCGCGTACCGCGCCGAGAACGATGTGACGCTCGGGCAGCGCGGGCTCCAGCCCCGACAGCAACCGAAGCCTTGTCAGGCACCGCCCCGCGGCGATCGCCACCGGCATCCCGCCGAGCATTCCACTCAGCGTAGTCTCCGGCGTGTTGAAATCACCATGCGCATCGATGAAAACCAGGCCGACACGAAGCGGCCTCGCCGTGGCACCGGAATGCTGAAGGCCGCTGAGCATGCCTGGCAACGCGCTGCAGTTGGCTAATAACCCGATCGGGAAATACCCCTCGCGACGTTCATCTCTGACCACGCGGGCAAGTGCTCCGTTCGCGAGGCCTAAACGATGCCACTCCCCATATGCTTTCTGCTCCTCTGCGGTCAAAACAACGGCCGCCGCAGGTTTCGTCCGGCAGCCGCTTTCCTCAAGAATCTTCTGAATCCCGCCTTGCTCCAGGTAGTCCGGTCCGTTCGATCGATCGGGCACGTTCCGTTCGCCGACATAGGGCATCTTCACGAGCGACACGCGAACCGGACGATCGCCTTGCCCGAATACCGGCGTGGCCAGCATCGAGAGCCCGAGAAGAATTCTTCGAGACAAGGTTTTCATGGGGATCGCCCGGTAGTATATACCAGACGATTGAGAAATCAAGGCGGGGCTGAAGTTTGCCTGGGCCTGAGTTGCCGCGGAACTACGCTTCGCAGAGCCCGGCCACGAGCGTGCCCTTGGCCGTCGAATGCAGCGGATCGGCTGCCACCCGCACTCCGGAAAGCTCGATGGGGAAATCGGTCGCTTTAAGCGCTTTCTCAAAGCGCTCCAGAAATCCGGTCGGCATGACGGTGCCGCCGCTCAGGACCATCGGGACCGGCTGTTTGAGCTTGGGCAGGTGAGCGGCACTGGCGAATGTATCGCGCATCGCCGAAACCAGCGTCTGCACCAGATCGTCGTAGTAGACGCTCAACGCGTGATGGATCTTGTTTTCAAAAAAACCGTTGAAACGGAATCCGTGTTCCTTCTGAACGCGAACGCTGGTGGCCAGATCATGAATGGCCGCCGCCGAGCTGGTGTCGATATAGTCCCCGCCCTTGGGCACGCTGAAGCTGAGTACCGGCACCGATAGATAGGCCAGACACACGTTGCACATTCCTCCGCCACAGCTAACGCCGATGCCGGTAAAGTTGGAATCGCCCAGCTCCCCGTACACCACCGCCAGGCCCTCGGTGACGCTTTTCGGCTCGTAGCCCAGCTCCTTCAGCACTTCCCGCAGCGTGGCTTCGTGGAAGGTGAATTTTTCTTCGCTTCCGCCCGGCGTGGGCGCGGGCACGCTGAAGTACACATGCTGTCCCGGCTTCTTGGCGCGGCCCAGAAGGCGCGTGATGATCTGCCGGATCACCAGCAGCCCGTCGGCTTCGCCCGGATTCAGAATTCCTCCCATCATGGGCCGGCGCGCTTCTACGTGAAACAGCTCGGCGAATTGCTCGCTCTCATTGCCGTACACCAGAATTTCATTCCCCTGGACGGCGTGCGCGATGCGCTCCTTCGCCAGCAGTCCCTGCGCGAGCTTCGAATAAGGAACGCTCACGAAGGCGTTCAGTTGGCGTTCATATTGGAAGTTTTGTTCGGAGGTGCGCGCCGCCACAATGTGACTGGTGCCTATATCCAGTCCGAGCACCGGAGCTTTTTCAGTTGTATTCATGAGCATTCTCTCGTTTTCCGCGATGGCGCGGCGCACCGTCGCCGGTTATCGCGTCAGATAATCGAATGGAAAGGCGCCTTCCGAACGCGCCTTGTGTTCATACCTGTCCAGGCCCATTCTCTCGTCGCGATTCATCCGGTGAGGCCTGTCCCTGTGCGTCAGCCAGAGACCCAGGACGGCCACGGCACTCACCGTCA
>Ga0070696_100000194_pt1 | contig 35764 bp, 29 predicted proteins | sample KBSK1253metaG_FD_65474 | JGI IMG/M metagenome (GOLD analysis project Ga0070696, IMG submission 65474) | Corn, switchgrass and miscanthus rhizosphere microbial communities from Kellogg Biological Station, Michigan, USA - KBS K1-25-3 metaG | ecosystem: Host-associated > Plants > Roots >... | reverse complement strand
GGGGGGGGGGGGGGGGGGAGACAACAATCGGCGATTTGGCGATCGTCTTCGGCGTGCGTCGTCCGTTGTGCGCCGGCATGCGTCACGCATCGCGCGTCACCGCGCCACCAAGTGGATTCTCGTTGGTGTCGGCACGCTCGCGACCATCGCTATTCTGTATCTGGTGATCACGCCTACAGGTCGATACCTACTGCGCGCGGCTTGGGAGGAGTCCAAGATCCTCGTTCGGCGACGCGACATCGCCAAGATCGTCGCCAATACCAGCGTCCCTGCCGCGACCCGCTCGAAGCTCAGGCTCGTGCTCGACGCGCGCGCGTACGCGGCCGGCACTCTTGGACTGAAGGTGGGCCGAAGCTTCACGACCTTTTCGCAGCTCGATCGCGACACATTGGTGCTCGTGCTCTCGGCGGCGTATCGCGATCGTCTGGAGCACTACCGTTGGTGGTTCCCGCTCGTCGGCAGCGTCCCGTACAAAGGCTACTTCGACTTCGACGACGCCCGCGCCGCGGAGCTCGGCTTTCAGAGCCGCGGCTTCGACACGTATCTCCGGCCCGCGTCCGCGTTCAGCACCCTCGGCTGGTTCAACGACCCGCTGGTGTCGACCACGCTTCACTCCGACACCTTGTCGCTCGCCAACACGGTGATCCATGAGCTGACGCACAACACCTACTACGCGTCCGGGCAAGCCGAATTCAACGAGTCGTTCGCGAATTTCGCCGGCGCCCGGGGCTCGCGGGACTTCTTTCTCGCGCGCGGGCATCGTCGCGCGATGACCGAGGCGGACGATCGCTGGGCCGATGAAAAGCTCCTGGCGGTTTTCTGGAAACGGTTGCACGATGACCTCGATGCCGCGTTCAAAGCGCATCCCGGAATGGAGTCCGCGGCGGTCGAGGCGCGCTTGGCCGTGCGCGACAGCATCTACCGCGCGGCGCGCGAGCACCTCGTGTTCGGGCTCGGGCCGCAGCTGCGAACCGTCGCGCCACGATACGTGGAGCGCGTTCGCCTCGACAACGCCGCCCTGCTGGCCCGCCGCATCTATCTCACCGACCTGGATCTGTTCGACGCCGTGTGGGCCAAGGAGAAATACGACACTCGCCGAGCCATCGAACGCATCATCGAGTTGGCCAAGACCGACAAAAAGCGGCCGTATGACGCTCTACGGCGCTGGGTCTCGAGTGTCGAGGGCGTTGGGGAAGGGAGGGGGGGGAGCGCTGGCGGGAGCAAAACGACCGCGCAATAGCGCGAACAGGTCGACCTTCTCTGATTCCACAGGGGAAGGCGATGGCGGGGCGGGAACATCGTCCGGGGCGGCGATGGCCACCCGCTGCATTCTTTCCCGGACGCCGCGATCGATGAATCGCGAGAGCTGGTCCATCGAGTAGTCGGCGCCGCGACGCGTGTTGTAGACGTTGACCGGGTACGCCACCGCGAGATGATTTCGCGCGCGCGTCAGCGCGACATACATGAGGCGCCGTTCTTCCTCCAGTTCCTCCTCCTGCTCGGTCGCGCGCGCCATCGGGAACCAGCCGTCCACCGCCCAGATCAGAAAGACGACATCCCACTCCTTTCCCTTCGAGCTGTGCGCCGTGCTCAGGATGAGGGCGTCGTCCTCCTCTTCGTTGCCGCCCTCGGCGAGATCCTGCGTGCTCTGCGGCGGCTCGAGCGCGATCGTGGAGAGAAAGTCTGCTCGGCTCGGGAATCCGCTGGCGATCACACGCAGCTGATCGAGATCCGCGAGGCGCGGCTCCGGTCGATCGTACTTGTCCCGGAGCAAATCGTCATAGAGCTGACGGATCACATCGATCTCGGCCGCCACGTTGTGCTCCGGCGCTGGACCGTCACCGCGCGCGCTCCCGCGCAGGCGTCGCAGGAGCTGCGAAAGTGACCGATGCGCGTCACGCGCTCTCGGCGGCGCCGTCCAGTGAGTCAGCGCGTCCGGATCCCAACCCCGCTCGGCCATCGATGCCATCAAGGCGCGCGCCGTGGTGTCCCCGATACCCGGGAGCAGCATGAGCACGCGATACCAGCTCACTTCGTCTCGCGGATTGTCGATGACCCGAAGAAAGGCGACCACGTCCTTGACGTGTGCCGCCTCGAGGAATTTCAGCCCGCCCCACTTCTCGAATGGCACGTTGCGGTTCGCCAGCTCGACCTCGAGGTCCGCGGACATGTAGCCCGCGCGGAACAGGACCGCCATCTCACGCAGCGGAATGCCTTCTTCGTGCAGCTCGAGCACGCGATCGACGACGAAGCGCGTCTGCTCGTGTTCGTCGCGTACGGTCACCAGCCACGGCGGCTCCCCGCCGGCGCGCTCGGTCCAGAGATTCTTGGTGAAGCGCTCCGGCGCGCGGGAGATCACGGTATTGGTGACGTCGAGGATCGGCTGCGTCGATCGGTAGTTCTGTTCGAGCGTCACGAGCCGGGCGCCGGGAAAATGGCGGGGAAAGTCGAGAATGTTGCGCTGCGTGGCGCCACGAAACGAATAGATGCTCTGTGCGTCGTCGCCCACCACGGAAATGTTCTTGTGGGTGCGACACATGCCGCGGAGGATGCGACCCTGCAGCTGGTTCGTGTCCTGGTACTCGTCGACCAGGACGTGGTCGTACATGCCCGAAATGCGGGTCGCGATCTCCGGGGAATGTTCGAGCATCAGCGCCCAGCACAGCAGCAGGTCATCGTAGTCGACCAGAGCGCGCTCCTGCTTCCGGCTGATGTATTCCGCGAATACGCGGACGATCTCCTGGGAGTAATCGAGGAATTGCGGCGCCTGTTCGTGCAGCACGTCCTCGATCGGGTGCTCGGTATTGATGTGCCGGGAGTAAATCCAGTGGAGCGTCTCCTTCTTGGGGAAGCGCTTTTCCTTCTTGCCGACGCCGAGGTTGGCCCGCGCGATCCCCATGAGATCGACGGCGTCTCCCTGATCCATGATCGAAAACTCGGACGGGAGTCCGGCACGTTTCCCATATTGGCGCAGCAGCCGGTGTCCGGTTGCGTGAAAAGTCCCGCCGTGCACCTTGCTGCTCGCGGTGCCGACGAGCCGTTCGGCGCGCGACAGCATTTCCTGAGCAGCGCGTCGCGTGAACGTCAGGAGGAGAATGCGTTCCGGAGCGATGCCCCGGTCGATAAGATGCGCGACACGGTAGACGAGAGTGCGCGTCTTCCCCGTACCCGCACCCGCGATGATGAGCAGCGGCCCATCGCCATGCGCGGCGGCGGCGAGCTGTTCCGGATTGAGCTCCGCGCTGAAGTCGCGCGTGGCGACAACGACTTCGCGTTCACGACGTGGGTAGATCCGGAGCTCGTCAGTCACTCGTGGTGGGTGCTTGGTGATGGGGAATGGGTGGTGGGTTGGTAGTAACAGCCTTCGTTGTTTCGGTCGTTCTCATTCTAGCGCCACGCGCACGGAATCGCTGCGCTGGCCCCGGCTTTGCCCGCCAGATTCCACTATGCTTCGTTCCGCCATGTTGCACGCTTTCGCGCCAGGGCGCGCGCATCGATGACGGAACGACACGCCGCGGCGGAGACGGCCGGGGACACCGGCGCTTCGCCGCCGGCCGACCCGAACCCGGCGCCCGGGAACCGGGCGCCCCAGGTTGGAGAGGCCGCCGTGCCGGTCCAGAAGCCGCACACGGTCGTCGGCGATCTTCGCATTCACGAATTCCGCTCGAGCTTCCTCGACGCCTCGCGTACCGTGGCGGTCTGGTTGCCGCCAAGCTATGAGAAGGACGATGTGTCCCGGTTTCCCGTGCTGTACCTCCACGATGGGCAGAACCTGTTCGACCGCGCGACCGCGTTCGGCGAGGAGTGGCAAGTCGACGAGACGGCGATGGCGCTCATTCACCGCGGCGAGATCGCTCCCATCATCGTCGTGGGCGTGTACAACGCCGGTGACGGGCGTGTCGACGACTACACGCCATCGCCGGATCCGTCGCACGGTCGCGGCGGACGTGTCGCGCTGCACGGCCGCATGCTCGTTGAAGAGCTCAAACCCTGGATCGATCAGACCTATCGCACCCTCCCGAGCGCGGCGAGTACCGCGCTCGGTGGGAGCTCTCTGGGTGGGCTTTCGACGCTGTACGTGGGGCTGCGGTATTCGACGGCGTTCGGCATGCTGGCAGTGCACTCACCTGCCGTCTGGTGGGACAATCGGGTGATCATACGGCACGTGGAGGCGTTGTCCGGCCGTTTGCCGTTGCGCATCTGGCTCGACGCCGGCACGGCGGAAGGGGCAGCGGTCATCCCGGACCTCCGGGCGTTGCGCGATACGCTGTTGCGGAAAGGATGGCGTCTCGGCAGGGACCTGGCGTACCTGGAGGTCGAAGGAGCGGGGCACGACGAGGCGGCGTGGGCGGCTCGCGTGGCTCCGATGCTCCACTACTTCTTTCACGCACGTCGCCGCCGCCTCGAGCGGACGGTGGACGCCTTCCGCCGCTGGCGAGATCGCTGGAGCGGCTCGGGAACCTGACCACTCGCCTTTACTCAATGCACCGCGAACATCACCGCTGGTTCAGCCCATCGCTCGGGCGCGACATGGAGCTCCTCGTCTTTGGCCATGGAGGAGCTCGCGTGCTCGTGTTCCCCTCGTCGATGGGCAAGTACTTCGAGTGGGAGGATCGCGGCATGATCGCCACGCTCGGTGAGCATCTCGAACGCGGCTGGCTGCAGCTGTACTGCGTCGACAGCGTCGACGACGAAAGCTGGTACGCGAAATGGAAGCACCCACATGACCGCGCGGTGCGGCAGACGCAATACGAGCAATATCTCCTCTCCGAGGTATTGCCCCTGAGCTGGCAGAAGAATCCGAACCCGTTTCTCATCACCACGGGGGCGAGCTTCGGCGCCTATCACGCGGCCGACCTCGCGTTCCGGCATCCAGGACTCGTCGGGCGTGTGCTTGGCATGAGCGGCCTGTACGACATCAAGGAGCAGACGGGAGGCTGGTCGGACGACGAGGTGTACTTTCACTCCCCCACGGACTTCATCAGCAACGAGCGCGACCCCAATCGTCTCGACGCACTGCGACGCATGGACATCATCCTGGCCATCGGACGGGATGATTCGCTGCGATCGAACAATGAATGGATGTCGAAAGCTCTCTGGGACAAAGGCATCGGCAACGCGCTGCGCGTCTGGGACGGATGGGCGCACGACTGGCCCTGGTGGCGACAGATGGTGCTGAAGTACATCGGCGGCCATGATTGACCATCGCGAAACTCGCGAAAGACGCGAAACACGCGAAACACGCGAAAGACGCCAGACAAACACAACGCGCTGACACGTAGACGCAGGGTTTGGGAGAACACCACATGGAAGCGAAGGTCGGGTTGCTCGTGGGGCGGGAATGGTCGTTCCCGCCGCGATTCATCGAGGAAGTGAACAAGCGTGGTTCGGGGGTCACAGCGGAGTTTGTGGAGCTCGACGCCGCGCGGATGGACGAGGCCGTCCCGTACGCCGTCATCATCGACCGGATCTCGCACGAGGTGCCGTATTACCGCACCTACCTCAAACACGCCGCGCTTCAAGGCTGCATCGTCGTGAACAATCCATTCATGTGGACGACCGACGACAAGTTCTTCGACGCGTCGCTTGCGACGCGGTTGGGCATCGCCAGCCCGAAGACCGTCGCGTTGCCGAACAAGGAGTACGTTCCGGGCATCAAGCACGACGAGAGCCTGCGCAACCTGCGCTTCCCGCTCGACTGGCAGGGGCTGGCCGATTACGTCGGCATGCCGTGCGTCCTCAAGGATGCGCACGGTGGCGGTTGGCGAGACGTCTACGTCTGCCGGTCGCTCGACGAGCTCATACATCACTACAATGGTTCCGCGCGTCTCCAGATGGTCGTTCAGGAATTCATTCAATGGGAGCACTTCGTCCGCTGCCTGGCGATCGGACAGGAAGACGTGCTCCCGATGAAATACGACCCGAAAGAGCGCCGCTACCTCGTCGAGCACGACCATCTCTCCCCGACGCTCGGCAAGCGCGTGGTGGACGACTCGCTCACGCTGATGCGCGCCCTCGGCTACGACATGTGCTCGCTGGAGTGGGCCATTCGTGACGGCGTGCCTTACGCGATCGACTTCATGAATCCGGCCCCGGACATGGACATCAACTCGCTGACGCCCCACTACTTCGAGTGGACCGTGGAGAAGATGGTCGCCATGGCGATCCGCCTTGCCACGGAGCCGCGGCGACCGGTCGAGGTACGTCGCGGACAGTTCCTCCTGGGTCGCCGCATCCCGATCGACGCGTCATCAAAGAAGAGCACGGGCGACCGGCTGCAGTCCGCCGCCGCGGCGATCGCGCGGGAATAAGTGCGCGGCGTCGCCGACGCGGTCGCTCGGTATCATGACCTGCTGAGCGACGAGCTCGCGGGCGAATCGCAGACGCACCTCGACGACCAGTTGCGTCGCCGCGACCTCTATTTTGGCGAGCGTCCGCTCTGCACGGTCTTGCGGCCGCGCTTTCTGAGCCAGGAGCAGTACCGCTTTCTGCAGACGCGCATCGGGGCGCTGCTCCGCGCCTTTCGCGCGGCGCACCGCGCGGCTCTGGCTGACGACGCGGTGCTGGGGCAGTTCCGCCTCGAGGATTGGGAGCGCGCGATCGTGCGAGACGACGCCGGCCTGTCTGAGTCGAGCCCGCTCTCGCGCATGGACGCGTTCTTCGCGGGTCCGGGGGGCCTCGCCATCACGGAATACAACGCGGAGACGCCGGCCGGCCCGGCGTACAACGACGTCCTGACGGACGTATTCCTCACTTTCCCCGCGATGCGCCAGTTCGAGCGCGAGTGGGATGTCCGTGCGCTGCCGTCGCGGCATCACACGCTCAACGCGTTGCTCGAGTCGTACCATGCCTGGAGCGGGCTCCGCACCTCGCCGCGCATCGCAATTCTCGATTGGCCCGAGGTACCGACGCAAAGCGAGTTCCGGCTCTTTCAGGACTACTTCGAGCGACACGGCCTCGAGTGCGCGATTGCCGACCCGCGTGCCGTGGAGTATCGCGACCGAAAGTTGTGGGTGGACGGCAAGCCCGCGGATCTGATCTACAAGCGTGTGCTGCTCCACGAGCTCGTGTCGCGCATGGGACTCGACAATCCCGTCCTTCGCGCCGTCCGCGACCGGGCGGTGTGCATGGTCAACCCGCCCGCCTGCAAGGTGCTGCACAAGAAAGCGAGTCTCGCCGTGCTGAGCGACGAGCGGAACGCTCACCTCTTTGACCACGAGGCACGTGGCGCGATCGCCGAGCACGTTCCGTGGACTCGGGTGGTGGAGGAACGGCGAACGACGTTCGACGGCCGCGAGATCGACCTCGTACCGTGGACGGCCGAGCACAAGGACGATCTCGTCCTCAAGCCCAACGATGAGTATGGCGGGAAGGGCATCGTCCTCGGATGGGAGGTGGCGCCCGACGCGTGGCAATCAGCCTTGCGCACTGCGCTGGCGACGCCGTACATCGTGCAACGCCGCATTGCCCTCGAACGGGAAGACTATCCGAGCTTCGTGGAGGGGCGGGTGGTGATCGCGCAGCGGATGGTGGACACGGCGCCGTACGTCGGGCATGGCGAGTTTGTCGACGGGTGTTTGACACGTCTCTCGACAGCGGCGCTGCTCAACGTCACGGCGGGGGGCGGCAGCCAGGTCCCTACCTTCGTGATCGAACGGCGATGAGCAGGGAGTCCGGTCGCGTGGCAGCTCTGCGGAGGAATTCGGAATGAAGACCCCATCACTCACACTCGGAATCGAGGAGGAGTACCAGATCGTCGATCCGACGACGCGCGAGCTGCGTTCGTACATCACGGAGATCCTGCACGAGGATTACGTCCGCCTCGGCGAAGTGAAGCCCGAGCTGCACCAGAGCATGGTGGAGATCGGAAGCAAGGTCTGCCGCACTCCCGCCGAGCTGCGCGGGGAGCTGGTTCGCCTCCGAGGACTTGTGATGGGGCTCGCCGCGAGAAACGGGTTGCGGGTGGTCGCGGCCGGCACGCATCCCTTCTCGAGCTGGATCGACCAGGAGATCACGCCCCTCGAGCGCTATCTGGGGGTGAAGGAAGATCTGGCTGATCTCGCCCAGCAGCTCCTCATTTTCGGCACGCACGTGCACGTGGGCATCGAGGATCCCGACTTCCTCATCGATGCCTTGAACGTCTCGCGCTATTTCTGCCCACACGTGCTCGCGTTGAGCACGAGCTCACCTTTCTGGATGGGACGGAGAACGGGACTCAAGTCGTATCGGAGCGTGATCTTCAGGAACTTTCCGCGTACGGGTGTGCCGCCGATCCTGCGCAGCCACAGCGACTACGAGGAGCTCCTGGCTTCGCTCGTCGCCACGAATTGCATCCCGGACGCGTCGAAGATCTGGTGGGACGCGCGCCCACATCACGCCTTTCCGACGCTGGAGTTCCGTGTATGTGACGTCTGCACACGCATCGACGAGGCGGTCGCGATCGCGGCGATTCTGCAGGCGATCGTCGCGAAGCTGTGGAAGCTGCGGCGCGACAATATGACGTTCCGCGTCTACCCGCAGGCGATGGTCGAGGAGAACAAGTGGCGCGCGGTGCGCTTCGGTCTCGACGGCAAGATGATTGACTTCGGGAAGCAGCAGGAGCAGCCAGCGCGCGCGCTGATCCGGGAGCTGCTCGAATGGTTCATCGACGACGTGCTCGACGACCTCGGGAGCCGAAAGGAGGTCGAGTACGCGTTCCGCATCCTGGACGAGGGAACAAGCGCCGATCGCCAACTTCGGGTCTTCCAGCAGACCGGAGACCTGAAGGCCGTGGTGGACAATCTGATCAAGGAAACAGCGGAAGGCGTGGACGCCGCTGCAATGCAGCTCGCGCCGATGCCGGAGGGGTCGGCACGGACATAGCTTACGGTGGCATGGCTAGCAAACGCCCCATCATCGGTGTCCCCACCCAGAACCTGCAGAGCATCGGCGGTGTGTCTCCTGACATCCCGGCGTCCTGGGTGATGAGCCATCGATACGTGCATGCGCTCACCAGCGTCGGCGCGATTCCATGGCTCATTCCGCTTCTGGGCGAAGACATCGCCACGCTGCGTGGACTGTACGACGAGCTCGACGGCGTTTTCCTGCCGGGAGGCGCGGACATCGATCCGGAGTCGTACAGCGCCGAGCGACATCCCTCCTGTGACCGCAGCGATCCGCCTCGCGATCGTGTCGAGCTCATGCTCGTTGGTTGGGCGATCGAAGATCGCAAGCCGGTGCTCGGCGTGTGTCGCGGGCTGCAGATCATCAACCTCGCCGCCGGCGGTACGCTGTTACAGGATCTGAAAGATCAGCTCCCGGGTGCGATCAAGCACGACTATTTCCCGTTCCGCGATGGCTATGCGCGCGACCACATCGCGCATTCTGTTCGCATCGTGGAGGGAACGCGTCTGCATCGTGTTGCCGGACTCACGGAGTTTCCGGTGAACAGCATGCATCATCAGGGCATCGAGCGGCTCGGTGACGGTCTGGTCGCGAGCGCGTTCGCGCCCGATGGCGTGATAGAAGGGATCGAGAGGGTCGACGATCAGTTTCTCGTCGGCGTGCAGTGGCATCCGGAGGTTCTCATCGATACCGATCCTCGAATGCGCCGTCTGTTCGAAGAATTCCTCGCTGCGGCGCGCGAATTCCGCGACGTTCGGTTGTCCCTGACTTCGACGCCGTAGGCCGAGCCCGACCGCTACGAGTCTTCGCGTGTGACGGGTCGGCGATGGTGATCGACCTCACTAGCACGCGTTATGCGAAACATCCGTTCTGTACGGCTTCCTGGTGCCGTCAACCCTCTCTACGCCCGGGGCAGTCCTGCTGGTAGGATCGGTTCGCCGAACTTGCTGGTCGGGCGGCCCCGTGGTGCGTCCATGAGCTAGGACGTCGCCGGCGTGGGCGCTCGCAGATCGAGTGCGGCGACCTCGACGCGCTGCGCTTCGAGGCCGAACACATCGGCGGTGGTGCGCGAGACCACCTCGGCGACCTCTTCGATCGAGACCGGCCGCCCCAGCTCCCGCTGCACGGAGGTCATCGTGACCTCGGGAATGCCGCAGGGAACGATCAAATCGAAGAACGAGAGCTCCGTCGCGACGTTGAGCGCGAAGCCGTGCCAGGTAACCCAGTCGCGCGCGTGCACGCCAATCGACGCGATCTTTTTCTTCCCACCGTTGGTCCAGACTCCGGTGTACTTCGGGACACGCTCGCCGGCGATTCCGAGCTCCCCAAGGGCGCGGATGAGAACTTCTTCGACCTGCCGCAGGTACCAGTGCAGGTCCGTCTTGTGGCGTTTGAGGTCGACGATCGGATATCCGACCAGCTGGCCCGGGCCATGGAAGGTGACGTCACCGCCGCGCTCGACCTCGAATAACTCGACTCCACGCGCCGCGAGCTGCGCCGGGTTGGCGAGGAGATGCGCGTCCTTGGACGAGCGGCCAAGCGTGATGACGGGCAAGTGCTCGACGAGGAGCAGGACGTCCTCGTCGATCGCGCCACTGATGCGCGCGTGCGCCACCGCGCGCTGGAGCTCCAGCACTTCGCCGTAGCTCCGGCGACCTAGGTCGACAATCCAGAGCTCTCGATCAACCATCGCAGATTAGGTCGACGGCGGAATGGGAATGGGAAATGGGCGCAATTTCGGACCCATTCCCATTCCCATTCCCATCTCCCATTCCGCATTTGTTCTTCATGCGTGAATCATCTTGCCGAGCGAGTCGAGCGAGGCTTCCGCCACTGCTTCGGAGAGCGTGGGGTGCGCATGAATCGCGAGATCGACCTCTTCGACCGTGTATTCATTCGTGCGCGCGACCACGAGCTCGTGAATCAACTCGGTTGCGTGCGCCCCGACGATGTGCGCGCCCAGGATCTCTCCGTATTTCGCGCCGCGAATGATCTTGACGAAGCCTTCCGTCTCCCCGGACGTGCGCGCTCGGCCGTTCGCGGAGAAGGGAAACCTTCCGACCTTGTAATCGATCTTCTTGTCCTTGCACTGCTGTTCGGTGAGTCCGACCGACGCGACTTCGGGATGACAGTAAGTGGCTCCGGGCACGTTGGTGTAATCGAGCGCTTGCGTCTGATGACCCGCGAGCACCTCCGCGACGATGATCCCTTCGCGCTCGCCCTTGTGCGCGAGCATCGGGGGGCCCGCGACGTCGCCGATGGCATAGACGCCCTTCACACTCGTCTCCATGCGCTCGTTGATCTTGACGAAACCCCGTTCGGTGAGCTGGACCCCCTGCTCCTTGAGCCCGATGTCCTCGATGTTGGGCGCCCGACCGGCGGCGACGAGCACGATGTCCGATTTCACTTCCTTCTTCGCGCCGGCGGCCTCGATCGTCATCGTGACCGAGTCCTTGCCGACCTTCACGTTGGAAACCTTCGCCGCCGTCAGCACCTCGATCTTGCGCTTCTTGAAGGCGCGTTCGACTTCCTTCGATGAATCGGCGTCCTCGACGGGAAGGATGTTCGGCATCACTTCGACGAGCGTGACTTGCGAGCCGAATGCGGCGAAGACATCGGCGAACTCGCACCCCACGGCGCCGGCGCCCACGATCGTGATGGACTTTGGTGTCTTCTCGAGGATCAACGCCTCGTCGGAGGAGATGACGGTCTTCTTGTTCAGCTCGAGGCCAACTTGCGGCAGGCCCTTCACGCGCGAGCCTGTCGACACGACGACGCCTTTCTTGGCCTCGTGCTTTTCTTCCTTGCCATCGGCGGCCTTCACGCTCACCGCGTTCTTGCCCGTGAGCTTGGCGGTGCCTTTGATCCAGGTGACCTTGTTCTTCTTGAACAGGAATTCCACACCCTTGGAATTCTGAGTGCTCACCGCGCGGGACCGTTTCATCGCCACTCCGAACTCGAGCTTGACGTCACCGGGGGTGACGCCGAACTCCGGCGCCTTCTTCATCTTTTCCGCGAACGACGCTGCTTCGAGCAGCGCTTTTGCCGGAATGCATCCCCAGAGCACGCAGGTGCCGCCGAGCCCTTCACGCTCGATGACGGCGGTGTTCAATCCCAGCTGAGCGCAGCGAATGGCGCCGACATAGCCGGCCGGGCCGCCGCCGAGGAAGATCACGTCAAAAGTTGCCATGGTTCGTTAAAGGCGGAATCGGAAATGGGAATGGGAATGGGCAGAGCGAGAACTCTCCAGGAGCCCATTCCCATTCCGATTGCCCATTCCGCTGTTGTTAGTAGACAAGCATCAACGGATTCTCGATCAGCCGGCGGAGCGTCTGGAGGAACCGCGCGCCGACAGCGCCATCGACGGCGCGGTGATCGCAGCTCATGGTCACACGAACGCGTTTGCGCGTCGTGAGATCACCGTTCATGATCACCGGCGTATCCTCGGCGGTCCCGACCGCGAGAATCGCGACTTCGGGCGGGTTGATGATCGCCGTGAACTGATCGATCTGCATCATGCCGAGGTTACTTACCGAGAACGTCGAGCCGGTGTACTGCTCGGGCTTGAGCTTTCGTTCGCGCGCCAGTTTCGCCAAGGCGCGTGACTCCTGCGAGATCTCGCTGAGGCGCTTCGAGTCCGCGTCGAAAATCACTGGTACGATCAGACCGTCATCGGTGGCGACCGCCATGCCGAGGTGCACCCGATTGTGTTGGCGAATCTTGTCGCCGAGCCAATGCGCGTTGACCTCGGGGTGCTGCGCGAGTGCCGTGGCGACGGCCTTGAGAAGCACGTCGTTGATCGAAACCTTGAATTCGTCGCCAAGCTCGAGCATCGCCTCGCGCATCTCGACCACGCGAGAGAGGTCGAGCTCCGCCGTGAGGTAGAACGTCGGGATGGGGCCGATCGACTCCGAGAGTCGCCGCGCGATCGTCTTTCTGATTTGCGTCAGAGGGATATCGTCAAAATCGGCTCCCCCGGACGGGCGGCCCACGGCCGACGGCTGAGCGGGCCGCGCCACGGCACCGCCACCCACCGCGGCCCCCGATGCAGCCGCTTCGATGTCACGCTTGATGATACGACCGCCAGGCCCGGATCCCTGAACGGCCGAGATGTCGAGGCCACGCTCACTCGCGATCCGGCGCGCCAACGGCGAGCTGCGCGAACGTCCGCCATTCCCGCCATCGGGACGCCCAGCCTCGGTTGCCGGCGCACGCGCCGGGGGAGGCGGGGGAGACGCCGGAGGAGGCGCCGTCCCGGCCGCCTTTTGCGGCGCGGCCTTCTCGCCTTGCGACATCTGCGGTGAACGGGCCACCGGTGACGCCGCAGGTGGTGACGATGCGGCCTGCTCCGTTTGCGCCACCGCCTTTTCCGGTGCCTTCGCGGGTGCGGCGGGAGCGGCACTGCCGGCGCCTCCGGCTTCAGCAAGCAGGGCGTCGATGTTCTCGTCTTTCTCGGCAATCACGCCAACCAGCTGGCCGACCGGCTTCGATTCACCTTCTCCGACCAGCCGCTTGCGCAGCACCCCGTCGCCACGCGCGACGAGCTCCATGATCGCCTTGTCGGTCTCGACCTCGGCGAGGACGTCGCCGTTTTTCACGACGTCCCCCTCGTTCTTGAGCCACTTGACGAGTCGCCCCTCTTCCATCGTGGGCGAAAGCGCCTCCATGAAGATCTTGGTCGCCATGTTTTACTCGCCTACTCGATGTACATGACCTGTTTGACCGCGGCGATCGTTTTCGCCGCGTCAGGCTTCGCCAGCTTCTCGAGATTCTTGGCGTATGGCATCGGCACGTCCGCCTGGTGGACGCGCACCACGGGAGCGTCGAGATCGTCGAAGCATTCGCGTTGGATGTAGTCCACCACCTGCGCCCCGATGCCGGCCAGCGCCCAACCCTCCTCGAGCACGACGGCGCGATTCGTCTTTTTCACGGACGTCTTGATCGCTTCGACGTCCATCGGCCGCACCGTGCGCAGGTCGACGACATCGACCCGAATGTCTTCCTTCGCGAGCTGATCGGCCGCCTGCATCGCGACGAGCGCCATTTTCCCGTTCGTGACGATCGTCGCGTGATCGCCCTCGCGCTTGAGATCCGCCTGCCCGATGGGAACCACGTACTCGTCGTCGGGGACCTCGCCCTTGGTGTTGTAAAGCATCTCGCCCTCGAGGACGAGGACGGGATTGTCGTCGCGGATAGCGCTCTTGAGCAATCCCTTGGCGTCGTACGGCGTACCGGGCGTGACGACCTTCACGCCGGGCATGTGGGCCAACCATGACTCGAACGACTGGGAGTGCTGCGCCGACAGTTGCAGCGCCGCGCCGTTCGGTCCGCGGAACACCATCGGAACCGGATACTGGCCACCAGACATGTACAGCATCTTCGCCGCGGCATTGAGCACCTGATCGAGCGCGAGCACCGCAAAGTTCCAGGTCATGAACTCGATGACGGGACGCAGCCCCACCATCGCGGCACCGACCCCCACGCCCGCGAATCCCAGCTCCGTGATCGGCGTGTCGACGACCCGCATCTCGCCGAATTCCTGCAACAGCCCCTTCGAGACTTTGTACGCGCCCTGATAGACGCCGACTTCCTCGCCCATGAGGAAGACGCGGTCATCCCGCTGCATTTCTTCACGCAGCGCCTGATTCAGGGCATCTCGATAGGTGACTACAGGCATTTGACCGGAAAAAAGAGATTCACCACAGAGGTCGCAGAGGACGCGGAGGAGTGATTGGAATTGGACGACCACATGTTGGGTTTCCTCTGTGTCCTCTGAGTCCTCTGTGGTTCAAGCTTGGCAGTTAGTCGGCGGCGACGGCTTCGGCCGTCGCGTCGCTCGTCGTGTCTACCAATACGTCCTCATAGAGTGCTTCCGGCGGCGGCTCCGGACTCTTCTCAGCGAAATCGATTGCCTCCTGAACCTCCGCCTTGATCGCGTCATCGAGCTTCTTGAGCGCGTCCTCCGTGAGCTCGCCTTTCTCCTGCATCTGCATGCGCAGGAGCACGATGGGATCCCGTTTCTGCCACTCCTCGAGCTCCGCTTTGGTGCGATAGGTGCCGCTCACGGCGTCGGACATCGAGTGACCCATGAAGCGATAGGTGCGGGCCTCGAGGAGCGTCGGCGTGGATTCCTTGCGAGCGCGATCGACGGCTTCCTGTACCGCTTTGCGCATCGCGAAGACGTCCTGACCGTCGCACTGCGAGCGCGGCATGTTGTAGGCTGCGCCCCGCTCGTACACGTCGTGAACGGCCGACGCGCGCTCCAGCGCCGTCCCCATGCCGTACCGGTTGTTTTCGATGATGTACACGACTGGCAGTTTCCACAGGCCGGCCATGTTCAACGCCTCGTGGAACGCGCCCGTGTTCACGACTGACTCGCCCATGAAACAGATGCACACCTGATCGCCGCCGCGATACTTGATCGCGAAGCCCACACCGGTCGCCAGCGGGACATGGGCGCCGACAATCCCGTGGCCGCCGAGGAAGTTCACGTTCCGATCGAACAGGTGCATCGACCCGCCTTTGCCGCGCGAACAGCCGTCGGCTTTGCCGTACAGCTCGGCCATGACGGCTCGCGGCGAGATGCCCTTCGCGAGAGCCTGCCCATGATCGCGATAGGTGGTGATCACGTAGTCGTCGGGACGCAGCACTGAGATGGTTCCTGTGCTGACGGCTTCCTGACCGATGTACAAGTGGCAAAAGCCGCCGATCCTTCCCAGCGCGTACGCCTCGGCGGTGCGCTCTTCGAAGCGCCGCTGAAGCAGCATCGAGCGCAACAGATCGATGTTCTTCACACGCCGGCAGACCTGATGGGGAATTGGGAAACGGGAATGGGGAACGGGGCCGGTATGGCGGCGGCAGAGCCGCCGCCTGCAATGGTGGCAGCAAATCCCTGTACCTGTTCCCACGCGTGATAGCTCGAGCGAACGAGTGGTCCGGACTCCACGTGCTTGAAGCCCATCTCCATGCCGACGTCGCGCAGATATGAGAACTCGTCCGGAGTGACGTAGCGATCGAGCTCGATATGGGCGTCGGACGGTCTGAGGTACTGGCCGAGCGTCAGGATGTCGACGTCGACGTCGCGGAGATCGCGCATGACCGCGACCACCTCTTCGTTCGTCTCGCCCATGCCCAGGATGATTCCCGTCTTGGTGGGAATCTCAGGCGCGGTGGCCTTCGCGTACCGAAACAGTCGCATCACGCGCTCGTATCGTCCTCCGGGGCGGCACTTCTTGTACAGCCGCGGCACCGTCTCGGTATTGTGATTGTAGATCTCGGGACGTGCTTCAAGGACCATGCGAATGGAGTCTTCGTTGCCCTGAAAATCGGGGACGAGGACTTCGACGGAGCAGTCGGGGAGCCGCTGATGGATCTGCCGGATGGTCTCCGCGAACGCCCAGGCGCCAAAGTCGGGCAGATCGTCGCGGTCCACCGATGTGATCACCGCATGGCGCAGCTGCATCGTCGCGACCGCCTCACCTACACGTTCGGGTTCGGCGGGATCGTATCGGGGCGGCCTTCCGTGGGCGACGGCGCAATAGGCGCAGTTCCTGGTGCACACGTCTCCCAGGATCATGAACGTCGCCGCGCCGTGGTCCCAGCACTCACCCACGTTTGGGCAGCGGGCTTCTTCGCAGACCGTGTGCAGGTCGAGGGACCGCATCAGCTGCTTGAGCCGCAAATAGTTGGGACCGCCGGGGGCTTTCACCTTGAGCCAACTCGGCTTGCGGTCGGGCAGCGGCTGGACGCGGTGGCGTCCCAAGATTTGATACAGTGGCTCTGTCACGGAGGGCGAAATCTACCCGGCCGGTTTTGGTCCGGTAGCATAAGCTAACCACTATTGGAACAGCTTGCCGGTTAGTGGGTTATCCCCTAGTCCACCATGGCGATGCGGGAGCGAAACGAGTAAATCAGTGAAACTCCGCAGGCCCGTGTAGCGTACGTCACACCAAGAACTGTTTGGGGAGAAATAGGGCAATGATTCGTACTGTCTTCATGATCGGGCTGTTCGCGCTGCTGGGGCTTTTCGCGCTCAAGCTATTCTTCGGTGTTTTCGGAGTGCTGTTCAGCATTCTGTGGGTTTTGCTGTGGCTGGGAATCAAGATCGCCATCGTCGGTCTGCTGATTTACTTCGTGATTCGGATCGTCAGTCCGGACACCGCGCACCGACTTCGCTCGCGCTGGACTGGACCGAGCATGTAGTCCGCGCTGCAGTCAGACAAGCAGAAGGCCGCGTACCCACGCGGCCTTTTTCGTTTCAGTAGTGCACACCGAGCTGAGTTATTGCACACCCAGCTGAGTTTGATGTTCGGAACACTGCACACCGGGCTGGGTTCGATGTTCGAAACACTGCACACCGAGCTGAGTTCGATGTTCGAAACTGCTCAACGCGGAACACGCGGATGGAACGCGGAGCACGCAGATACTACAAACCCAAATATTGGGATCGAGGTAGAGAGTTCATCGCGCGGGGACAACAGACCCTCTGTAGTATCCGCGTCTTCAGCGTTCCGTCCGTGTGTTCCGCGTTGAGCAGTTTCGGTCTGAGATGCGTGGCCGTCAGGCGCGCGCGTCAGGCGCGCGGGTCAGGCGCGGGCGTCAGGCGCGGTCTTTCATCCGAGTCGATCCAAAACTGCCCAGACCAGCAGAGGCACCATGAGCTCGTGGTGTCCCGTGATCTCGTACCCTTTTCCGCTGTGCAGCGTGGGCCGCTGGACGACATTCACTCGCGGCCGATAGTGACGCGTCATGTCCAGATCGCACGTGACGAAATTCTGCGGCCGCCCCTCGTGCAGATTGCGCGCAATCGTCAGGGCTTTCAGAAAGACCTCGGGCATGATGACGGCGCTGCCGAGGTTCAGCGCCACGCCGCCGTCGTCCAGGAGCTCGAGAGAATGCGCGAGCCGGCGAAAGTCCCGATGGCTCGTGTCACCGATCGCCGCACCATTGGCCTTGGGATGCTGATGAATGATCTCCGCGCCGATGGCGGCGTGGACGGTGACCGGTATCTCATTCTGGTGCGCGTTCAGGATCAGCGAGAGCTCTGGATGAGCGAGCTTTGCACTGCCGTCTGACAGCACCGTCGCGAGCGATTCGCCCATCCCTTGCTCGCGCCTGCTGCCCTCGATGAACGCCTCGTTCATCTCCCGTCCAGTCTCTTCGGCCATGCCGAACGTTCCGTCTTTCAATCCCGACGCGACGTCTTCGGATGTCCCGCCGAAACGGGCGATCTCGTAGTCGTGGATCGCCGCCGAACCGTTCATGGCGACGTGCGTGATGACGCGCCGTTCCATGAGCGTGACGAGCAGCGGGGCGAGGCCGGTCTTGACGATGTGTCCGCCGAGCATGACGACAACACCGCGCTTCTTTTTGGCCGCCGCGGCGATCGCGTCCACCAATTGGCGAAAGTCGCGCGCGACGAGGATGTCCGGCAGTGCCGAAAGAAACGCGCGAAACGAGCGATCCCTCCCCGGTGGTTTCGCGAATTCGTCGGCGCTCACCTTGTTCGCGCGCCGCGTCAATGGCACGGTGCGAACCTCCGCCAGATCGACTTCCCGGGATTTTGCTCGCTTCGCGTCCGGCGAGCGACGGCTCACTGCTTGGCGAGTGAGGACGTGTCCGCCGGCGTTGCGGACGGACGATACGATTTCAGGTACAAGCTGAGCGATCCGAATTTCAGATGGGACTTCATCTGCACCATGAGACGACGGTCGTCGTCCGTGAGCCAAACCTCCGCGCGCCCATTTTCGGAAAACACGCCCCGCGCGTTGATGATCGGCTGAACCACGACGGTGGCGTACGTTCCCGCGGGCACCCTGATCGTATCCTTGCGAATGACCCTGATGCGCACCGGGTTGCGGTCGGGTCGGAAATATCGGTCGAAGCTGTATTCCTTGCCGACTTCCAGAGGGATGGTTCGGAGAAAGTAGAGGAACGACCCATCGTCGAGGGGAAACACGACCGTCGGCTTCGGATCGCCGGCGTCTTCCGTGTAAATGCCTCTATCCGGGAAAATCTCGAACTGTCGCTCCCGCTCGCGGCTGCCTTCGCTCAGTTCCTGCCGATGGCGCAGAGATGAGAGCGTGCGAGTGTCCATCCAGCTCTCCATCCGGTCGTTGACCCGAAAGCCCGGCACGCCGCCGCGGACGCGAAAGATCGTGTGCCAGGTCTCGTTCCCTCGAATGGTATCGAGCCCGATGACCTCCATCACCCCGGAGCCGACAGAGAAAGGGCCATACTTCACGGAATAGTCGGCACGCTCCCCGGTCGCGAAGGGGACCTTCACGCGAGCCGAGGCCGCCGGTACGAGGGCCAGCGGTGCTACGATCGCGGTGTCCTGCGCGCTCGCCGGCATGGCGAGCGCGAGGAGCGTTAGGACGAGACTGCGCATGTTCGTCACGACGACACCGCCTGCCCCGCTCGCAACGCACGCGCCGAGCGGTACAGCGCGAGCGCGCTCCGCCAGGGACGCACACGGCTTGCGCGAGGGCGAAGCTCGTACCGCGGGCTCATGGGGATCGATTCGACACGTCGCGCGAAGCGGCTGACTCGCACGAGAAGCTCGACGTTCGCGGACCAGCCATCGGAATGAATGATCGGACGGTCGCCGGTCGCCTTCAGCAAATCGCGCAGCACTGAAATGCGATACGCGCGCAGCGTGCCGAAGGGATCTTTTACGTTCGGCAGACTCACGAACGGCCGTGTCACGAACGGCGCCACGCGTCGAAGCATGCGCACGGGTCCAGGCCAGGATGGACCCATCTCACGCTCTGCGATCACCAGGTCCGCGCCCCCCTCGAAACGTTTGACGAGCTCGGGGACGTCCTCCGGCCGATCGGTAAAATCGGCCTGCATGGTGATCAACCCGTCGCGCCGAGGATATTTCGTACGACTCGAAACCACGCGCACCAGTTGGTCGAGCGCGCGCGCGTATCCCACGTGCTTGGCGCCGCCGAGAATCGTCAGCGGAAGGACTTCCGTGTACGATTTGAGCGTTTCGGACGTCGCATCGGCGCTGCCGTCGTTGAAAACGAGAATCTCATACTCACGGGCGAACTCCTGCATCACGCTGCGCAAACGCCAGAGCAAGAGACCCACGGTAGGAGCTTCGTTGTATGCAGGAATGCAGATATAGAGCACGGAACCTCGGAAAACGGCGAAACCGTACGCGCTGAAGCGCGTCTGAAGTTAGCGAAGGGGAACTCGCGCTTCGCCATCACTCAAGTACTACACGGACGGGTTCAAGGTTGTTCGCGCAACTGCTTTCACGCTTTCGCGTTGCTGGTTGCGGCCTCGACACGTTCTCGTCTAGGCTGCGTACTTCCTGAAACTGAAATCACCGAACACAGGAGTAAGAATGCGCTCTCGCATGGCGCTGGGGTTGGTCGTGCTCGCGGCATGTGCCAGGTCCACTGGAGGCGGTCCCGTTCCCGTGCGCTTGCCGGTGAAGGCCGAAGATCTCAGTCGGGACCTGCGGATCTTCGCGTCGGATTCGTTCGCAGGCCGGGAAACCGGGACATCCGCTGCGATGCGTGCCGCACGATTCCTTGTGTCTCGGGTGATGGCGCTCGGTCTCGAGCCGGCCGGTGACAGTCTGTACATGCAACGCGTGCCAATGGTTCGAAGCGTCTTCGCGTCGGGAACGCGCATCACCGTCAATGAAGGGCAGAGTGCGTTTCCGCTCGCAATTGGCGGCGAAGTCGCGCCGTGGATGAATCTCGGTCCGGGAGCGCCGCTGCCGCGGCGGAGCGCGGAAGGCGAATTGGTGTTCGCCGGCTACGGCCTGAATACGTTGGGTCGCAATGATTTTCAGGGAATTACCCAGGAGGGCCGAGTCATCGTGATGCTGCACGGCGCTCCGCCGAGCATCAGGGATTCCGCCACACGGGAAAAGCTCGAGTCTCAGGACGAGATGGGCCAGCGCATTCTACGCGCGCTGCAGCTCAGGCCCTCGGCGATCATCCTGTTGATGACCGCCGCGACGAAGGACTTCTACATGCAGGCGCTTCCCGATCTCCTGCGGCCGATCGCCATCGCCCCGGGAGATCAATCGAGCTCCGACACCCAGCGGCCGCTCCCCATGATCCTGCTCGGAGTCGCGCGTACGGGATCCCGCCTGCTTCCGCCGCAGTGGCCCAACGACGAAGCGCCACAAGCGCTGGGCGGACGCCGGCTGTCAGCGAGACTCGATGTCCGTCAGGACCCTTTCACCGGGTACAACGTGGTCGCGGTCGTGCGCGGATCGGACCCACGACTCAACAAGACGTACGTTGCGTACGGCGCGCACTATGACCACATCGGTATCCAGCCAGGGATGTCACCGGATTCCATCGCGAACGGCGCAGATGACGACGGCTCGGGCAGCGTCACGATGCTCGCGCTCGCGAAATCCGTCAAAGCCGCTCTGTGGAAGCGCTCGGCGCTCTTCGTGTGGCATGTGGGCGAAGAAAAAGGCCTGCTCGGTTCGACGTATTTCGTCGATCACCCGACCGTCCCGATCGACTCGATCGTCGCGCAGCTCAATGCCGACATGATCGGCCGCCGCGGGGGCCCGACCAAGGACTTCAACTCAGTCAGAAGCGGCCTGTCCGCGCTGAACAGCCTGTTCGTCGTGGGCCCAAACGCCGCTCCGAACAATCAAAGCAAGGTGCTCGGCGCCATTCTCGACTCGGTGAACGCCCGACAGATACAACCTTTTCGCCTCGATCATACGTGGGACTCTCCCACGCACCCCGAGCACATTTACACGCGGAGTGATCACTACAACTACGCGCGGAAAGGCATCCCAATTCTGTTCCTGACGACGGGCCTACATGAGGATTATCACAAAGTGTCCGATGACATCACAAAGATCGACTTCGACAAGATGGCGCGAATCGGCTCACTGATGCTGGACGTTGGAACAACGCTGGGAAACAGGGCGTCGCGACCTCGCTAGCACTGCTAAGTGTCGAGTGCTAAAGGTTTTACCTTAATCGAGCTGGGCCGTCTAAAGGTACAGATCCTGTTATCGCAAACCTTGAAGCCCCCTTGCGGGTATGGCTTCAGAGGAGGAGCGCAACAGATGATTCTGGCCAACGCTCGGCACCGTCTCTCGAGAGAGGACGCACAGCTCGCAGTCCGACTCGTCGCGCGCGACTCCAACGACGAGCTGGAGCGCTTGCGGCAGCGTCTCGTCGATGATGGCATCGATGCGATACTCGACGACGAGCGGTTGCCCGTGGCGCTCCTGAAATCCAGGTTCGGCGCCTATGCATCGCTGCCGCTGTTCCTCTACGTCATGGTGCGGCACGCGCTGCTTCGGGCGGGAGAGCGCGACCGCTCGCTGAGCGACTATCTCGCCGAAGTGCTTCTTGCGTTCGCCGGGCGCGGAAGGGCCGCGCGGGTGAGCGAAGCTGACGACGAGACGTACGACACGCTGGCGGGACTCCTCGAGGACGTCAACGATCGCGATCCGCGGCGAGCTTTTCTGGTTCGCGTCCATCTCGGCAACCAGGCGCTCTGGATCTCGGGCTTGTTTCCCGACTACATCGAGCAGCGGAAGTGGCGACGCGGCGGACCTGACCTCGGCTATTTCGAGGACCTTGGTAGACGCGGCTTCGAGCTGGCCGCCGCCCATCGCTATGCAGAACAGTATGGGATGGCCGAAGTCTACACCTCGATTGCTGCTCGATTCGGGTTGATTCGCGTAGCGCTCAACTCGGTCTCGGATACCCTGCTCTTTCCGAACGTCCATACGCCCGAACGGCTGATGCGCCAGGTGGAGGACGAGACGCGCTGGAAGCTGGCGGGATAGAGGGGCGCACTCAGCCGCGCCTTCGGCGCGGGTTCGTTCGTTTGCCTCGCTCGAGGACAGGCCTCGACGACGCCCTGTGCGGTGCTGGTTAGGCGCGAACTCTATTGGCGAACGCCTTGAACAAGCCTCTGTCCCAATCCCTCGAATCGCGCACCAGCTCTTCCGGATGCCACTGGACCGCGAGCAACCACCAGTCGTCCCCCCGCCATTCGGCCGCTTCGATGATGTTGTCTGGCGCCCGCGCCGTCACGCGCAGGCCGTCGGCCACGCGCGCTACCGACTGGTGGTGTGAGGAATTGACCGAGATGTGCCTAGCGCCGACCGCGTCGAAGAGCATCGATTTCTCATCGATCGTGACGTCGTGCACGCGCGACTCACGCTCTTTGGACTGATCGTGATCGATTGTCGTAGGGCACTCCGAGGCAATGTCCTGCACGAGTGTTCCACCCAGCGCCACGTTCACCACCTGTATTCCCCTGCAGATCGCCAGGGTCGGGATGCGCCGCTCGTGCGCGAGATGCACGAGCGCCAACTCGCACTTATCGCGTTGGCGGTGCGGAGTGTCGGTTCGCGGTCCGGTCTCGACACCATATTCCGAGGGATCGATATCTTCGCCGCCGGTGAGAACGATGCCTTGAACCGCGTCGAGCACAGGCCCGAGCTCGTCCGGCTCGATTGGCGGGAGGATGAGCGGCGTGAGGCCTGCGGCGCGCACCGCGTTCACGTAGGCCTCGTTCAGCCGCACGCGCATCATGCCGCCGATGTCCTTCGTTGTGGACGTAAGTGCGACGAGCGGTGCGGTCATGGAAGCAACCAAAGGTGTTGCAAGGGTATCACAGGACCAAGTATGGTAAGCGCGCCTTCGACACGCTTTCAAGCCGATGTTTGAACAACTACGACAATCCCTCAACGATCTCCTGGAGCGAGCTACGAAGCCTGAAGAGCGGCGGACTGTCATCGTGCGCATGAAAGGCACCCTCGTGCAGGCACGGCTCGGCGTGGATGATCTGCGAGACGCTCTGACGCAGTCGCGGCGCAAGCTCGAGGCCGAGCAACGCGAGCTATCGACCGTGCGGCGGCGCCGGGAGCTGGCAGTGGGTATTCAGGACGCCGAGACGGTGGCGGTCGCCGAAAGATTCGAGCGACAGCACCAGCAACGAGTGACGATGCTGGAAGAGAAGATCGCGGTCCAAACGCGCGAGGTGGAGCTGGCGGAGCGCGAGCTGGAGGAGATGAAGGCGGAGCTCAAGGCGGCGATGTCGGGGATCCCGCGATCTCCCGGAAGCGATTCGCTCGACGACCCGCTTGCCGAACCCGGCGAGAATCCGCGAGTGCGTGAGGACATCGATGCCCTCGCCCGGGAGCGGAGCCGCTCGGATCGTGACGCGGAAGCGGAGCGCCGGCTCGAGGAACTGAAACGGAAGATGGGTAAGTAGCGGGTGCGAGTTCGCGTTACCGCGCTGCTCGTTCGCGCCGGCGCGTGCGTGCTGGCCGCGCAGCAACTGACTGCCCAGGTGATCTGTCGGGGTCAGCGCATCGATGCGATCACGGTGGACGCGCAGGCGCCGACGGTCGTCGGGCTGCGCAAGGTTCCGGTGGTCGGCAATGTGGTACGCGAGACGCACGTGATTACGCGCGACGACGTGATCCGCCGGTTCCTCTTGCTCCACGTCGGCGACCGCTGCTCCGAGCTCCGACGCGCGGAATCCGAACGCATTCTTCGGGCACAACCGTTCATCGCCGACGCGTCCATCGATGTCGTCTTCAACAGGCGCGGCGGCGTGAATCTCGAGGTTCGAACGATCGACGAGGCGTCCCTGATCCTGAGCGGCTCGGTGGCCGCGGACAATCCTGCGGTGCGTGGCGTCAAAGTCGGCAGCGGTAACCTTGGCGGTATGGGCGTCCTGTCGTCGTTCACGTGGAGATATCAGCCGGTGCTGGACGATCGTCTCGAGTTCCGTGTCGCGGACTACCAGTTCCTCGGCCAGCCGTGGGTCTTGTCCCTCGGCAAGATTCGCGACCCGCTCGGACGCGATGATCACGCCGAGCTGTCCTTGCCGTTCCGGACGGACATTCAGCGCTATGGGTGGCGTACGCGCTTCGGCCAGAGTCGCGGGAACGCCCAGTTCGTCAAGCGAGACGACGGATGGTTGACGCTCGGATATGGCCGGGAGTACGCGGAGGTAGGCGCCATCGGCCGGCTTGGTCCGCCCGGAAAGCTCAGTCTATTCGGACTCTCTTTCAGCAACGACCGCTCGTGGCCGGACACGGCACCACGGCGCCTGGATTCAGCCGGCTTTCATCCGGATACCGGGATCGGGCTTGCGGGCCGGTTCATGCCCGTGCGTGCCTCGCGTATAAACGCCCTGCTCGGACTGCGCGGCATCCGATTCATGCGAGTGCGTGCCTTCGACGCGCTGCGCGCGACGCAGGACGTACCCATCGGCCTGCAGGTGGGAACTCTCGTTGGGCGTGGCATGAAGGAGCTCGGTGCCGATACGAGCGACTTATTCCTCGCTTCGGACCTGTACGTCGGAATTGGAACGCCACGACTCACGTATCGATTACAACTGCAGGGAGAAGGCAGGAGACGCAAAGGGAGCAAGGAATGGGATGGCCTGGTAGCCAGCGGCAGGTTGGCGCAGTACTACCGCCCGAGCGATATCCACACCCGTGTGATCTCTGTCGAGTGGAGTGGAACGGCCAGAGTCCTGGTTCCGCACGCCTTGACGCTCGGCGTTCCTGACGGAGGAATGCGCGGATATCGCAATTCTGCCGTCGTGGGCGGGCGGCGCGGAATCGCGCGCATCGACGAGCAGTTCTATCTGGGGTCGCCGTTTTCATTCGGCGACTTCGGCATGGCCGGTTTCGCCGATGCCGGTCAGCTCTGGGCGGGCGACGTACCCTACGGCGAAAGCACGCGTCTTCGCGGGTCGGTCGGTTTGAGCTTGCTGCTCGCGGCTCCCATGCGCTCGAAGCGAATGTGGCGACTGGAGGTTGCCGCGCCGCTCAACCCCGATCCCGAGACGGGCCGCTGGGAGATTCGGCTCTCGCACTCCGACCGCACGTCGTTCTTCTGGCGCGAACCCAGGGACGTCGATGGCGCGCGCGCGCGTGCGGTGCCGGCCAGTATCTACAACTGGCCGTAAAGAACCGTTCTCGGCGCAGCCGGCGCCGAGAACGCAGTTAGTGTTTGGCCTCTCCCATCATTTTGCGGATGGGAATGACGAGCGCCCAGCAGACGGCCGCGGCGATGAAGAGCGAGATCGACGTGCGCATGAACAGCTGCGGCATCTCCTGCAACTTCTCGGGATCGACATGGCCGCCGACGATGCCCGCGATGAGGTTGCCGAGCGCGGCCGCGGTAAACCACACGCCCATCATCTGACCCACGAAACGGCGAGGCGCCAGCTTGGTCATCGAGCTCAGGCCGACCGGGCTGAGTGACAGCTCGCCCCACGTCTGCATGAGGTAGCTCAGCACAAGCCACATGACCGAGACCTTCAACGCGCCACCGGAGCTGATGACACGATTCGAGGCGAGCACCATCACCACGAAGCCGAGCCCCGCAAAGAAGAGACCGAATCCGAACTTCGCCGGACTGGAAAGGTCGACGTTCCGTTTGGCTAGACCCACCCACAGCGCGGCGAACACGGGCGCGAACGCGATCACGAAAAGCGGATTCACGAGTTGCACCCAAGTCGTCGGTATCTCCCAGCCGAAGATCACGCGGTCGGTGAAGTCGCGAGCAAAGAGGTTGAGCGACGTAGGCGCCTGCTCGAACGCGCCCCAGAAGATCATCGCGAAGACAAAGAGCACCATGATCACCGCGATTCGTTTCTTCTCCTCGAGGGTCAACCTCGCCAGCAGGAACAGGTAGGCGAAGTAAAGCACCGCCATCCCGAGCACCAGCTTGAGCATCAGATTCGCCAACCAGACGGCGTTGACGGTGAAGACACCGACCATGCCCAGGAGCACGACCAGCGCGATCACACCAAGGGCGGACAGTGAGATGAGTCGCACGCGTCGCTGTTCCTGTGGCCCCGCCGAAGGATTGAGACCGATCGGGCCAAGCGTCTCCGGCGCGCGCAGGCGATACGCGATCAGGCCGATGGCCATGCCGATGCCGGCAGCCCCAAAGCCCCAGTGCCAGCCGACCCGTTCGCCGAGGTATCCCGTGACGATCGGGGCGATCAGCGCGCCGGTGTTGATACCCATGTAGAAGATCGAAAACCCGGCGTCTCGACGGGCGCCACCTTCAGGGTACAGATCCCCGACGATCGCCGAAATGTTGGGCTTCAGCAGTCCGGTCCCGATGACGATGAAGATCAGTCCGAGGAAAAAAGCGCGGTGCGCAAAAACCGTGGAGAGCGCGATCGACAGATGCCCGAGCGCAATGAAGACGCCACCGTACCAGATGGAACGTCGCAGACCGAGCCAGCGATCGGCGATCCAGCCGCCGGGAAGCGACGCCAGGTAGACGCTGAAGGCGTAGATGCCCGAGATCGAGGTCGCGGTCGGCCGATCGAAGCCAAAACCGCCGCTGGTGAGAGCGGCGGTCATGAAGAGCACGAGGAGGGGGCGGATTCCGTAATACGAGAACCGCTCCCACATCTCGGTGAAAAACAGCGTCGAGAGTCCGCGCGGATGGCCGAAAAACTTGGTGTCGCGCGTGTACTTCTCGAGCCCTGCGGGAGGGGCATCCGTTGCGACGGACGCGGCTTGACCCCGCGCTTTCACAGCCTGCGTATTCGCCATGGTCGGTCTGCCTCGTGGTGATTATTGCGCGCGCGCCGTGCCGGCCGCGGCGCGCGGAATGTACCGCTCGGGTTGCTGCGTGGCTCCGTTAGCCTTCTGCGTCTCCCAGGACACCACTGTCGGTGGCTGCTTGATACACGCCACGAAGTGTCCAGGTGCCTTCTCCTCGAGAGGAGGGACGATTCGCGTGCAGGCGGCGTCCTTGCGCGGATGATGGCAACGCGGATGAAAGACGCAGCCGGAGGGTGGATTCGCGGGCGACGGCACGTCGCCCTGCAGTACGATCCGGTCTCGCTTGGCGGCGGGGTCGGGGACGGGAACCGCGGAGAGCAGCGCCTGCGTGTACGGCATCAAGGGTTCGCGATACAGGTCGCGCGCGCTCGCCAACTCCACGATGTGCCCCAGGTACATCACGGCGACGCGGTCGGCGATGTGCTCCACCACCGACAGGTCGTGCGCGATGAAGAGGTAGGTGAGTCCGCGCTCGCGCTGCAGATCGCGCAGGAGATTGATCACCTGCGCCTGGACCGAAACGTCGAGCGCCGAAACAGGCTCGTCGCAGACGATGAATCGGGGCTCGACGGAAAGTGCCCGCGCGATTCCGACGCGCTGCCGCTGGCCGCCCGAGAATTCGTGCGGATAGCGCTTGGCGTACTCCGGACGCAAGCCGACTTCCTGGAGCAGCTGTTTCACCCGACGATCCGCTTCCGCGCCTTCCGCCAGTTTGTGGATGGTGAGTCCCTCGCGCACGATCGCGCCGATGGACATGCGCGGGTTCAACGACGAGAAAGGATCCTGGAAGATGATCTGCATCTTGCGACGCAAGCGCCGCAGCGCGTTCGCCTCGAGCGTGAGAACGTTTTCTCCGTCGAACAGCACTTCGCCGGCGGTGGGCTCGATCAAGCGGAGAATGGCGCGCCCGGTGGTCGTCTTGCCGCAGCCCGACTCGCCTACCAGGCCAAGGGTCTCACCGGGTTGGATATCGAAGGTCACGCCGTCGACGGCCTTCACGACGCCTTTGCTCCCACTGAAGATGCCAGCCTTCCGTGCGTAGTGTTTTGTGAGGTCACGCACCGATAACAGCGGCGCTGCCGGCTGCGGGCTACGCGCTTTGGACGCCGTGGTCTGGACCGGCGCGCTCACGACGCGACTTCCTGCTTTTGCGCGACGAGCGGCTCGTGCGGGTGGAGTCGGTGCTGCGGTTCCTCGGCGAGATGACACCGCGACAGGTGTCCGGGCCCGACCTCGTACAGCGGTGGATGCTCATGCGCGGTCCGGTCCCATGCATACTGGCAGCGATCGTGAAAGCGGCAGCCGGTCGGCCAGTTGGTGGGTGGTGGGACCGTTCCCGGAATCGTCTGCAGCCGTTCCCGCTCCTGACCCATGCGAGGCATCGCGCCGAGCAAACCTTCCGTATAGGGATGATGTGGCTTGACGAAGATGCGGTCGACCGGTGCTTGCTCGACGATCTCGCCGCCGTACATCACGATCACGCGGGACGCCGTCTCGGCGACGACCCCCATGTCGTGCGTGATCAGCAGGATGGATGTCCCGAACTTCCGCTGCAGGTCTTTCAAGAGGTCGAGGATCTGCGCTTGAATGGTGACGTCGAGCGCTGTCGTCGGCTCGTCCGCGATCACCAGCGCTGGATTCATCACCAAGGCCATGGCGATGACGACGCGCTGCCGCATGCCGCCCGACAGCTGGTGCGGGTACTCCTTGGCGCGCTCGGCGGGTCCTGGAATCCCCACGAGCTCCAACATCTCCACCGCGCGCTTCCACGCATCCTGCTTCGACGCGCGCTGGTGCACGCGCGCGACCTCGGCGATCTGATCGCCGACCGTGAACACGGGATTCAGCGCCGTCATCGGCTCCTGGAAGATCATCGCGATGCGATTGCCGCGCACACGACGCATGTCCTCGTCCGACAGACGCAGCAGATCGCGGCCCTCGAAACGCATGCGGCTCTCGGGTTCGATGCGTCCGGGAGATCCGATGAGGCGAAGGATGGAGAGGGCGGTGACCGACTTCCCGCATCCGGATTCACCGACGAGTCCAACGGTCTCGCCGGGGTCGATGTGGAACGATACGCCGTCTACCGCGCGCGCGACCCCCGCGTCGGTGTAGAAGTAGGTGCGCAGATTCTCGATGGACAGCAGCGGATCGGGCATTCGTCAGGGCAGAGATGACTCGGCGGCCATCACGTCTGCAGTCCGCGTGCCGAGTGGGGCGCGAGGAAGGTGACGAGGGTCGAGGAGCGCCCGCAAGGCGTCGCCAAGGACGTTGAAACACAACACAGTTACGACGATGGCGACCCCCGGGAAGAGGGCGGCCCACCATGTGCCCGCGAACGCTTCAGCTCCCTCCTGGAACATGGTCCCCAGGCTCGCCGACGGCTCCCGCACGCCGATGCCGATGTAGGAGAGCCCGGCCTCGAGGACGATGACATTGCCGATCCCGAGCGTCGTCGTCACGATCACCGGCACGAGCACATTAGGTAGCAGGTGGCGGAGCATGATGCGGCTGCTCGGAGCACCCAGGGAACGCGCGGCCAGGACGAAGTCGCGCTCACGGACGGTGAGCGCCTCGGCGCGCACGAGGCGGGACACGTCGAACCAACCGGTGAGCCCCAGCAGAATGACGAGCATCCACAGCGGCACCGGATTCCAGAGCGCCAGCACCGCAATGAGGAGCAGCACACGAGGAATCGAGAGCATCGCGTCCAACAATCGCATGAGGATGGTGTCGAAGACCCCGCCGAGGGTCGCGGCGACGAGCCCGTATAACGTGCCCACGATCGCCGATACCAGGACCGCGAGCGTCGCGATAGACAGCGAGACGCGGGCGCCATAGATCACGCGACTGAACAAATCACGACTGAAGCGATCCGTGCCGAACGGATGCGCGAAGGTCGGTGCGTGGTTCTTCATGCCTACGATGTCGACCTGCGTGGATGGCGAATAGGGGGCAACGAGGGGAGCGAGGAGCGCCAAGACATACAGCCCGGCGAGCACGACGAGCGCGACACGCGCGGCAGTGTCGAGACGGCGCGCCGACGCGCTCAGACGCGACAGCGGCTCAGCGAACACGCACCCTCGGATCGGCCAGGCCGTACGCGATGTCCGCGAGCAGGTTCCCGAGGATGACCATCAGCGCTCCAACGATCACGGAGGCGAGGATCAGCGGATAATCGCGCACGAAGATCGCCGTCGCGACCATCATGCCCATGCCCGGCCACGAGAACACGCGCTCGACGAAGACCGCGCCGCCAAGCAGCGCGGGGAAGGCGAGTCCGGCGAGCGTGATCATGGGGAGCAGCGCGTTCCGCAGCGCGTGACGACTCACGACGGATCGCTCGTCGAGTCCCTTGGCGCGCGCGGTGCGCACGTAGTCGGATGGCAGCACCTCGAGCAGTGCCGCGCGCTGATAGCGCGCGATCATCGCGGTGATGAGCAGCGTCAGCGTCAACAAAGGGAGTGTCAGGTGGCGAATGCGATCCCACAGCGCGGCGCCGGTGCTCATGTACGGGTGGAGCACGTCGTCGACCATGCCTCCGGCCGGCAGCACCGGAATCCAGTACGCGAATGCCAGCAGCAGCATGAGCGCGAGCCAGAAGTCGGGGAGCGAATACACGAGCAGCGACGCGCTGTTCGTCGCGCGGGCCTTCCGCGAGCGCCAATGCGTCGCCTCGTACACGCCCAGTCGAATGCCGAGCGCGAAGCTGATCGCGAGCGCGAGTCCCATCAGCAGGAGTGTGCGGGGGAACGTGGTCGCCAACACCCGGCTCACGGGCATGTGCTGCGAATGCGAGTAGCCCAGCTTTCCCTGCGCGACGCTTCCGACGTACCTGACGTACTGCTCGAGCAGTGGTCGGTCGTACCCGAACTGACGTCGCCATTGGTCGCGTATGGCCCCCGAGACGCGCGAATTCTCGAACGAGAAGGGGTCGCCGGGGGCGAGATGCACGAGAAAAAACGCGATCGTCGTCACGAGGAACAGGACGACGATCGCGTGGACGAGTCGAACGGCGACGAAGCGCCGCACGATGCTATGGCTGCGCGGGTCGCAGCCCGATGCGATCGCGGTCGATGCGTTCGTTCGCCGGGATCCACCAGTCGGCGAGGTTCGGCCACCAGCCGTCCGCGCGTAATCCCTCCGGATGGATGCGTTTGTGGAGCCCGCCGACGGTGAGGACGTCGTACAGCCACACCGCGGGGGCGTCGTCCGCCAGAGTCTGATAGGCGCGATGGTAATACTGTCGCGCCTTCGTAACGTCGAACGACTTCGTGGCGCTGTCGACGAGAGCGTCGAACCGCGGATTGGAGTAGCTCACCTGGTTCTGCAGCCCCTTGCCGATGCCCTCCGTGGCCCAGTTCTGCTTGATGCCGGCCGGCGAGGGATCGGGGTTCGTCGTCATCATCGCCGCGTCGAAGTTCCCCCCCATCGTGCGCTCGATGAATGCGCTGATATCCATCGATTCGATCTCCACGCGCGCGCCAATGGCCTTGAGCTGTTCCTGGATCAACACGGCGTAACGCATGCGCGGCCGGCTCGACGTCGGCACGACGAGTGTGAACGCGAGCGGTCGGCCATTCTTGGCGCGCGTGCCGTCGGCTCCGGCCACCCACCCCGCAGAATCGAGCAGCGCAGCCGCCCGAGCGCGGTCGAAAGGCGGCAGCGTCAGCGTGGTGTCGGCGACGGACCGCGCGAATGGCCCCGATCCGAGCGTGCCGAGCGTGTCGAACACGTTGCGCAGCATTCCCCGCCGATCCATCGCCATCGACATCGCCAACCGGATACGCCGATCACCAAAGATCGGATGTGGCGCGGGCGCGCGCTTGGGATCGCGGAAGTTCATCCCCATGTAGGCGTATCCCAGACCAGGATACTTGAGCGGACGAACACGATCGCTGCTGTCGACGCGTGGGAGGACATCGGCAGGTACGTTGTCGTAGAAATCCGACTGCCCGCTCAGCAATTGCGTAATGGCCGCTCCGCCGTCCGCGGCAAACGAGATCACGAAACGATCGAGCTTCGGGCGCCCGCGGTAGTTCGCCGTATCGGCGAGCAGCTCGATGCGCATACCAGGCTCCCACCGAGCGAAACGAAACCGTCCGCTCCCAATCGGCCGGCGAATCACGTCCGATGACCCGAGCTTGTCGGGCGCGATGCCTTTCGTCACGTGCTCGGGCAGTATCGGCACCTGATACACGAGGTCGTAGAACTGTTCGGGGGTGCGCCGATGAAACCATGCGACGGCCGTCAGGGAGTCGCGCACGCTCACCGAATCGACGTTGGCGATGGACGCCGTGACCTGCGTACCCGTCTTTGGATCCTTGTTGAGAGCGACAGAGTACTTCACGTCCTGCGCTCGAACGGGCTGTCCGTCGTGCCATTTGGCGCGCGGGTCGAGGGAGAACGTGATGGAGAGCGAATCGGGCGACCACGTCCAGCTGCGAGCCAATCTCGGCTGAAACCCCTTGTCGCCGATTGTGTTCATGTCGGAACCAATCTCGGCCAGCCGGTCGTAGACCTGATCGATGACGATCCGGGAAACGATGTCCGCGGTCAGTGGCGGAAACAGGGGCGTCGGTTCGCTGCCCGCGACGCCGAAGATCATGGTGCCGCCGGCCTGGTTGTTGGCAGTGTCGCCGGAACGCTCGCCACAGCCGATCAGGGCAAGAGCCGCGAGTGAACAGGCGATCCGAGCTGGACGCATGAGAGAGTTGGGCGGGAGGAAGGTCACCTGCGCCATACGCGTTCGTAGGATACCAAGTCGTGAGGGACCGTCAAGCGATCAGCGGCGCCATGTCCACGCGGTGTCATCATAGATCGCTCGCAGCGACTCGACATCGGCTTCCAGATCACCGTCGAGTGCGAACGGTTCGACCTTGCGACCGGTCGCCTCTTCCAACGATTGGCGTAACGGCTGCGCAACTTGCTCCACCGAAGGCGAGTATCCGAGCGCACCCGCGAGCGTCGCGGCTTTCGGCGTCACGCCGGATGAGGTGGTCAGCAGACGTGCGATGAGCGGTTGATCGTCCTCGACCAGAATCGAGCCGTGCTGCAGGAGGGCTCCATCACGTCGCCACTGCGCGCTTCCGACCAGCTTCCGTCCGTCCACCGCGATCTCGTGCTCCGCCGGGACGTCGAAACAAGGACGCAGACCCGGCGGCAGTGACTCGGTTTCGCTCGCGCGAACGGCGGGGACCCCTAGACGCGCCAGCCCGACGAGCAGCACGCTATTAATGAAGTCGTACGCCGCGCGTGCCTGGGAGGGCCCCTCGCCCGATAGCGGCAGGGTAGCGCTGTAGGTCACCTCGCGATGATGCAGCAGCGCCCGTCCGCCGGTGGGACGTCGCACAAAGCTCACTCCCAACTCCCTCGCGACGGCGAGGTCGTAGCTGCCTCTGGCGGGCTGGTTTCGGCCGAGAGACAATGTCGGCGACGACCAGGTGTACACTCGGAACACCGCGTCGCCGGTGCGTGCGGCGCGCCGCATCAAAGCCTCGTCCAGGGCCATGTTCTGGGCGCCCGCGGAAGCTGGAGTCACAAAAAAAAGCCAGCGCATTGACGGAAGCATAACTTTCAAGCCATGCCCACGACTACGCCTCACGCGTCGCCGCACGACGCTGACAGCTTTGTATTTCGCCACATCGGTCCCAACGAAGCCGAGATCGCCGCCATGCTCCAGCTGCTCGGCTACGACAGCCTGGACGCCCTGATCGACGCGGCGGTGCCGAAGCGCATCCGGATGATGAAGCCGCTCGCGATCCATGACGGCCGCAGCGAATACCAGGCGCTCCGCATCTTCCGTCAGTTGGCGTCGCGCAACGAATCATATCGCTCGTATCTCGGCATGGGCTACAGCGATTGCTTCACGCCGCCGGTGATTCAGCGCAACATCCTCGAGAACCCGGGCTGGTACACCGCGTACACGCCCTATCAGGCGGAGATCGCGCAGGGACGTCTCGAAGCGCTGCTCACCTTTCAGACGATGGTCATGGACCTGACGGCGATGGAGATCGCGAATGCGTCTCTGCTGGACGAAGGGACGGCGGCGGCCGAGGCCATGGCGTTGTCGCACGCGAGCGTCAAGGGGGGAGGAAGCCGGTCCCGGTACTTCGTATCGGACGAATGCCACCCCCAGACCATCGACGTCGTCCGGACGCGCGCAAAAGCGCGCGGCTGGGAAGTGGTCGTCGGCGACTGGCGCAAATGTGAGTTCGACGAGCGCACGTTCGGCGCGCTGATTCAGTATCCCACAACGGATGGCGCGGTGCTCGACTACCGCGAGCTTTGCGAGCGAGCCCACAAAGGTGGCGCACTCGTCACAGTCGCGGCCGATCTGCTGAGCCTCGCGTTGCTCACACCGCCGGGTGAGTGGGGCGCCGACGTGGTAGTGGGGAACTCCCAGCGGTTCGGCGTGCCGATGGGCTTCGGCGGTCCCCACGCCGCGTTCTTCGCCACGCGTGACGAGTTCAAGCGGCAGCTTCCAGGACGAATCATCGGCGTCTCGCGCGATTCCGACGGACGTCCGGCGCTCCGCATGGCGCTACAGACGCGCGAACAGCACATCCGACGCGAGAAGGCAACGAGCAACGTGTGCACGGCGCAGGTGTTGCTCGCGGTCATCGCCGGCATGTACGCCGTGTATCATGGCCCGCAGGGAATCGCCGCGATCGCCGCGCGCGTCCATCGCTACGCCGAGGTGTTGGCGCGAGGCGTCGAACGGCTCGGCTACACGGTGAAGCACGACGTGTTCTTCGACACCATTCGCGTGGAAGTCGGGCAGGGGTTGGCGGCGTCGATCGTCGGACGCGCGCGCGCGCAGAAGATCAATCTGCGACAGATCGGCGAGGACGCAGTCGGCGTGGCCCTCGACGAAACGGTGACCGAGAACGATCTGCGCGACCTGCTCTCAGTCTTCGCCGGCGGCAAGCGCGAAGCGCCCGAGCTCGAGGCGTTGCTCGTCGAGGTGGACGACCGTTACGACGAACGGTTCGCGCGGACCAGCCCGTTCCTCACGCATCCCGTGTTCAACAGCCACCGATCCGAGACCGAAATGCTCCGCTACATGCGGAAGCTCGAGTCGCGCGACCTGTCGCTGACGCACTCCATGATCCCGCTGGGCTCGTGCACCATGAAGCTGAACGCCACGGCCGAGATGTTCCCGATCACCTGGCCGGAGATCGCGAAGCCGCACCCCTTCGCGCCGATCGATCAGCTCAAGGGATATCAGGAGATGTTCGCGAGCCTGGAGCGTGCCCTGGCAGAGATCACGGGGTTCGCCGCGGTTTCACTGCAGCCGAACGCCGGATCGCAAGG
>Ga0070696_100000192_pt1 | contig 35894 bp, 30 predicted proteins | sample KBSK1253metaG_FD_65474 | JGI IMG/M metagenome (GOLD analysis project Ga0070696, IMG submission 65474) | Corn, switchgrass and miscanthus rhizosphere microbial communities from Kellogg Biological Station, Michigan, USA - KBS K1-25-3 metaG | ecosystem: Host-associated > Plants > Roots >... | reverse complement strand
CCCGTGACGGCGGCGACGCTGTCGGCGCCGTCCAGGAAATCGCGCGCGAAGACCCCGCGAAGGTCGACGCCCCCGCGGCGATAGCGGGCGTCCAGCGCGACCATGCCGACCTTCACGTCGCCCAAGCCCGGCTCGCTCTGATCGGCCCCGCCGTAGTAGCCGGAAGCTCCCAGCGAGAGCCCGGCGGTCGTCGCGTACTCCAGGCGCGCGACGCCGGCCAGGTCCTCCGCCTTCGCCTCGCTCGAGCCCGATCGGCCCTCCCGGATGCCGTCCGCGCCGTCGAAGTCGATCGCGTTGAGCCCGGTCACGAGGTACGCGCGGTACCCGAGCGAGCCGTTTCCGGCGCGGCCCACCACGCCGATCCCGTTCTCGTTCCAACTCGTCGGGATGATGCTCCGCTGCACGTAAGGACGCTCGACCGAGTAGTAAAGCGGCGGCTCGTGGAATTCGTTCAACGGACCGACCGGCATGAGAACGCTGCCCATGCGGAGCGAGAGGGTCGGGCTCAAGTCGTAGTCGAGATGCGCGTATTCCAGCTCCAGCTCGCGCGCGGCGTGCTCGTAGTCGAGTTCGGCGTCGAGCCGGATCTCCGAGGTGAAGTCGTACGTCCAGCCGAGGACGAAGCGATGGACGTCCGCCTCGCTCGTCGCGGATTGGTCCATCGTCCCGGTCTGCGGATTGTTGTAGTGGAACTCGCCATATCCGTGGAACTGAAGGCGATTCTCCGTCTCGTCCGCGGCGCGCGCGGGAGACGGGGCGACACTATGGGTCAGCGCCGCGAGGGCCATCGCGACGGCAATGGCGGCGGCGGAACGAGCGAGCGTGGGTCGGACGGGGCGCGTCATGATCGAGATCGGATCCTCCCTGGATGGGTTCGCATTTGAGACACAGTTTCAATACGAGGTTTCCGGGACGCGGAAGGATCGCTCACGCCGATTCACGGGACAAGAGAAATGTTTAGTGGCCTTAATTTATCGAGCCGGAAGGGCTATGCCCTTGCAACGACCTGATTTGGCGTCCAGGGTGATCATTTACATTTGCGACACTGTCTCAGTCAAGGCCCGCTTGCACCGCGACCCGACCCGTGGTACTCGTCGCCCATGAGCTTCGGCAAACTGATCTTCGGCGCGCTCCTTGTGGGCATCGGCGGCATCCTCCTGGCGAGCCACCTGGGCTACGTCCCGGCGGGCACGGCGGCGTGGCTCCTTCACTACTGGCCCGTCCTCCTCATCGCGATCGGCCTCGCCTTCCTGGCGAGCGCGATCAAGAACCCGTTCCTCGGATGGATCGCGGCCATCGTGGTCATCGCGGGGCTCGCGGTCGGGGCATGGTGGGCGCACGAGAACGGCGCGCCGTCCGCGGCGGCCGTCGAGACGTCCTACGACCTGGATCGCCCGCGCGTCGAGTCGGTGACCATGCGGACCCGCACGCTCGGCGGCGCCTTTACCCTGGACGAGGGTGGGACCGCGAGGCGACTCCGCGTCAAGATCGAGGGAGCCGGAGACAAGGCCGAGGAAGCGGCGCAGTACACGCCGACCCAGGGAGGCGCCCTCCTGGCGTGGCCTTCACGCGGGACGCGCGTCACGGACGCACCGCCTGGGGCCCAGGTGCACGTCCGCGCGCCGGATGGAATGCCCGTCCGCGTTGAAGCGAAGAGCCTCTTCTCGAGCATCCGGGTGGATCTCTCGAAACTTCGCTCGGATCGTTGCTCGTTCGACGCCATGGCTACGAAGGTGAGCCTCGATCTGCGAGGTCCGACGACGCCTGCCGCGATTCACGTGAAGGGATTCCTGTCGACGTTGGAGTTGCTCCTCCCGGCGAGCGGCGGTCCCGTGCGGATCGAGTTCACGTCTCAGCTCACGACCCGCTCCCTTCCCGAGGACTTCATGCAACACGCAGCCGGTCGCGCGCGGACCAAGACGAAAATCTGGAGCTCCGAGGGAAGAGGCGCTCCGCTCCTGATCCGGATCGACGGCCCGCTCATGTACCTCAAAATCATCCGGGAGACCGCGAAGGCGGTCTAGGGCCGCGCGCCCTCACGCGCATCACACCAAGGGAGATCCCCCATGGCCGGCAGCGGACACAGCATCGGTTTTCCGCTCACGTTGATCGCGATCGGGTCCCTGTTGCTGCTCAAGGAGTTCGGCTACCTGCACGGGAGCGTCCTCCGCTACTGGCCCGTCCTCCTGATCGTGTGGGGCATCGGCATGATTTGGGCCGCACGGAAGGGCTAGGGGAACCTGAAGCGGACCGGCGTCACCCGCGCGCGAGCCCACCTCGAATGAGCCGCACGAGCCCCAGGCCCCCGCCCATCACGACGAGAAGCCCCGTCAGCGTGACCAGGATCGAAGGCGCGGCGGGCAGGTCGAACTGGACCGAGCCGAGAAGACCCAAAACGCTCGCCACGAACCCGAAGACCCAGCCGACGGCGAGCGCCGGGCCGGGCCGGGCCGTTGCCATCAAGCCGGCGACCGCGGGGATCACGAGGAATCCGAAGACCAGGAGCACGCCCGCCATCTGGACCGACGAGGTCACGACGAAGCCGAACGTCGCGTAGAAGAGCAGGTCCCACAGAAAGAGCTTCCGCCCCCGCGCTTCCGCGGCCTGTGGGTCGTTCGTGATCTCGAAGAACGGCTTCCGCAACACGACGTGGACCAACCCGATGACCGCGTAGAGAATCGCGACGCGGACGATGTGCTTCGGATCCACCGTGAAGAGGGATCCCACGAGAGTTTCCTTCAGGTGCTCGGGGCCAGCGGGGCTCTTCTCGAGCACCAGAAACACCGCTGCCTGTGCCGTCGCGAAGACGATGCCGATGAACGCTTCCAGCGGCACGTTGCGCGAACGCCCCCGCAGCCAGGCGAAGACCGCCGCGCCAACGAAGGTCATCCCCAGGGCCAGCAGATACGACGCGACCGGGTCGTGCTCGAAATTCAGAAGGACGGCCAGCGCAACTCCGAGCGCGGCCATCTGCGCGAGCGCGAGGTCCACGAACAGGACCCCGCGCCGCACGATGTGAAAGCCGAGATACGCATGGATGCCCGCGAGCACGAGCGCCACGATGACCGCCGTCAGGAAGAAGGGCAGCGCGAACGCGTCCGTCATGACGCTTCCCTCATGACTTTCCTCCTCCGAGCTTGCCGAAGAGTTCCGTGAAGTGCGCCAGGTAGCTTCCGGGCGTCACCGCGTCGCACGACGGCGCGGCGACCACGACCCGCATGTCGGCTTCGCGGGTCAGGAAGCGGCCGGCGTCGTTCGAGAAGTAGGGCTCCTGCAGGAAGATCGGCACGTGCCGTTCCTTCGCGATCTTCACGATCTGGGCGAGGTGTTTTCCGGTGGGCGGGATTCCCGGCACAGGCTCCGCTTCACCGGCGACCTCGATTCCGAACGCGTTCGCGAAATACGACCAGGACCGGTGATAGGTCACCATGCTCTTGACCGGCATGGCCGCGGCGGCGGCCTTCCCGCGGGTGAACGTTTCCTGGGCCTCCCCGGCGAACTTCTCGGCCCGGTCGCGATATCGATCGGCGTTCGCCGGGTCCGCCTTGCCGAAGGCCTCGGCCACCGTGCGCGCGATGATCGCGCCGTTTCGCGGGTCGAGCCAGTAGTGCGGGTTCCCGTACGGATGGATGTCCCCCATCGAAGCGTTGACCTGCGCGGTCGGAACCTCGAGTCGAGGGATGTCCTTGGAGCAATCCACGACGATGAGGTGCGTGTTCCGTGAGCCGTCGATGATGCCGTCGGCCCACTGATCCAGGCCCATCCCGACCTTCAGGTAGAGTCGGGCGCGGGAAACCTTGACCATGTACGAGGGCAGGACTTCAACGCGGTGGACGTCCGTGTTCGGGCGCGCGATCGAGAAAACCTCGACATCGTCGCCCCCCACGGTGCTCGCGATCGAGGCGAGGTCGTTGATCGACGCCCCGACGCGCATTTTGGCAAGGGCGGCGCCCGGCAAAGCGAGGGCTCCCGTGAGCGCGATGGTCATCCATAGTTTGCGAAGCATCGGATCCTCCAATCAGAACTGATGGGCTTTGTGCGGACCCATCGAGAAAATGACGCGAAGGGTGACCGTATTCACCGAGGGCGGATCTTCCGTGACCCCCGCGGGCGTTCCGGGAGAGAAGTGGTCCCAGTCCAGGCGAAAGGCGGTCGTCTCTTCCAGCAGGGAGTACCCGGCGAACACCTTGGTACTCGTATTCCACGTCTCGTCGGCGGTCGGATCCTGGAAGCGCTCGAATCCGGCGCCGAGGTTGTATCGCGTGTTGAAGTTGTAGTCCGCGTAGAGGTAGCCACCGGTCGGCGTCACCTCGGTCTTCGTGTATGCCAGGGCAGCGGGGTCCCAGCCCGCGTCCTCGCGTTTCAGTTGAATCGCTTCGCCCTGGACGACCAGGTATGCGAAGGGGGCCGTCCACAGCTTGAGCTTGGCGTCGGCGCCAAAGACCTTCGTGCGCGCGCGCGCCGCGACGTTGTTGGTGCCCACCGTCCCGGAGAGCCCGAGCTCGTATCCGGAGCGATCGCCGATCTGGCCGAATCCCGAGAGTCTTCCGAGGAAGCCGGCGCGCGGCTCCGCTGGGCGGTCTGCTTCGGGGCCCGTCTCGAGGGGGTCCGTCACGTCGCCGCTCGACTCGCGCTCGATCCGGAACGTGTCACCCTGGAGCCAGTCGGCCGAAGCCGTGAGCGAGAACTCGCCCGGCATCGGAATCCGCTCGGATAGCTGAACGGCCGTCTCGTTGAACGCTTCGTCGCCCGGAAGATATCCGAGCACGCGGAAAGGCTCGGCGAAGGGCACCGCGTGCGGGTGCACGGGATTCAGCTTTCCGAATCCGAGGCGGTACTTCCCACCCTTCAGGGCGAGGTTGCCCGGCAGCCCGCGCGTCAGTTGGAAGTATCCTTCCTCCACTTCGATGCCTTCGTCCCCGATCGCCAGGACGAACGTCCCTCGCGCGTACGGATTGAGGTACGCGTCGAACACTCCTTCCACTTCTCCCAGATTGAGCGTCGGCCGCTTGTGCGCCGGATCGGTCTCATCGTCGGTCCAGCGAATGAACGGTTGCCCGATGACGGAAATATCGGGATTTACCACGCCCGCGAACGCGGACGCGGACGGAAATACGAGTAGCGCGATTGTGACCACCCATCGACGGAGCATGAAATCCTAGCCTCCCTAAACGCATGTGGAACGTCTCTCTCCCCGACCTTGCCGCCGGATGCGGCGGTGTCTTTTTCGGGGGAGCCACGCCTGCGCCTTTCGGCGCGCGGACGCTATCGAAAGGTGCGTTCGGGTGCACGCGCAGGCGCGCGCGCAGGCGTGATGCGCGAAACCTTGGAAGGGCTAGGCGAGGGGCGGAGCGCGGGTGCGGCCGGTACTGACGGGTTCCGAATCCCACTGGGGCGCGCTGGGAATCGGAAGGATGAATTCGTTCGGGGTGGGCAGCGGCGCCTGGGGGGCGGTCGCGACGACCGCCGCCGGCGTGTGGGCGACGACGCAAAGAGCGCACTCGTGACCCTGAAGCGCGCCGGTGTGCTGGTGAACCGCCACGAGGCAAATCGTGCTCAGCAGATAGAGCACGACCGTGCCGCGGAGCCACCCTTCGAGTCGTCGGAAGCCGGTGAACAGGCTCATTGCAATCTCCGTGTACGCCCCCAAAACCTCTTAGCCGGATGTTCGAGGCTCGGTCCGTACCCTGTCAACCCCGCAGTGGGGGGACCGGTTCGTTCACCCCTGGGAGATCACAGACAGTCCCACCATTCCCAACCCTTTCCGCTTCAATCAGATCGAATTCACCAGTTCCCCCCCTTCAACAAGTTCACCACCGCCGAACAATTGAATCTGGAATCAGGAGCCCGTGGCCCCGAGCCGCTTCGTGGGGCCCGGCGAACGCCGTCGACCGTATGGGAGGCAAAGCCATGTGGCGCAAGCTCTTGAGCACTCCGCACGACGTGCCCGCATTCGTGATCCGCGTGGCTCTCGGCGGGATGATCTGGGCGCATGGCGCCCAGAAGCTGCTCGGTTGGTTCGGCGGGCACGGCTGGATCGGCACGATGCAGTTCTTCACGAGTGGGCTCCACATTCCCGCGCCGCTCGCCGCGCTGGCCATCTTCACGGAATTTTTTGGGATGGCCGCCCTGGTGCTCGGGCTCTTCGGCCGGGTCTTCGCAGCCGGCGCCGCGACGATCATGGTCGTGGCGGTCGCGACGATTCACCACAAGTTCGGCTTCTACATGAATTGGTACACGGACCCCACCCGTGGCGAGGGTTTCGAGCTTCACCTGCTCGCGATCGCCATGGCCACTGCGATCATGATCCGCGGAAGCGGCGCGTGGTCCCTAGACAGGCTTCTCGTGCGAGATCGTACGTAGCGCGCCCCGGCGGGCGGAAAGGACGAATGATGATGGGAACACACTATCGAGGCACCGATGAGGAAGTCAGGTCCCTGAACGCCTACATCAAGCTGATGCGGGGCGCGAGCAGCCTCGCCATACGGCTGGAGCGCCGGCTCGCGGAGGTCGGGCTGACCGAGCGTCAGTTCGGGGTCCTCGAGACGCTCCACCACCTCGGACCGCTCCCGCAGTGCGACCTGGTGAAGAAGCAGTTCACGACGGGCGGGAACATCACGTTCATCGTGGACAATCTGGAGCGGGCGGGCCTGGTCGAGCGCCGCCGGAACAGCGACGACCGGCGCTACGTCACGGTGCACCTGACCGAAAAGGGGCGCGAGCGGATCGCCGTGCTCCTTCCCCACCACGTCGCGGAGATCGTGGAGGCGTTCTCGGTCCTGACCTCCCAGGAACAGCTCGAGCTGGGGCGGATCATGAAGCGGCTCGGGGTTCCGGAGAAGACACCGTCCCTGGGACGGCGGTACACTGCCATCGGTTCGCGCGAAACCTCCGGGAACGGAGGCGCGTAGGGAGGAAAAGGGCAGCGTTCGACCGGCCGGAGGTCCCCATGTCCCGGAAGCAGACCATTCTCCTCGTTTCGATCTTCGGGCTCGCCTGCCTGGCCATCGGCGTGATCTGGACCGTCCGCGTGGGGCCGCCCCCAGGCCATGCCTGGTGGGCCGGCAAGAACGCCCGCGTACGCGTGGAGGTGTGGGAGCGGGGGAAGGACCTGGCCACCGTCGGGATGACCTTCAAGAAGAAGACGCTCGACGCCATGATCGCCTTCGGAATGTCTCCGACCGTCGACGTGGATCGGGCCGAGAAATTCCATTTCAAGCGAGCGTGGAAGGAGTTGCAGGCGTTGCCGCCCGGGGAGCGCCTCGTGATGCACGAGCGCGAGGCGACCATCTACATGTGGATCGAGACCGACGACGTCAAGCCGCCGCCCCTGAACCCGGCTACCGCGGCCGGCGACTCGTCGGCCGGCGCGTCGTTCTAGCCTCGGCGCGGACCTACGCCGCGCGCCCCCGCACGACGAGCGTCTTCGCGATCAGGTCGTGGAGCGCCTGCTTTCGCTCCGTGAACGCCGCCATGATGTAACCGATGTTGCAGATGATCCCCGAGAGGATCTTCCCCCAGTGTCGCCCGCTCGCCCGCCCGAAGTTGATCCGCTGCCCCGCCTCATCGGTCACCTTCAATCCCAGGACGCGTTTCCCCAGCGTCGCCTGTTGCGCCGATGACTCCATGAGCGCGAAGTAGAGCCAATTCGCAATGACGCCGAAGAAGGCGAAACACATAAAGAGCAGCACGTGGATCGGATTGGGGCCGTCCTCGTTCCTCGTGACCCCCATGGCGAACATCCCGGTCACGTAGAGGAACCCCAGCGGCAGCGAAAGTAGGAAGCCGTCGATGAGGAGCGCGACCCACCGGAGCCAGAACCCGGCGTAGCGAACGGTCGGGACCGCCGCGGCGGGAGGTGCACCAGTCGTGTAACTCACGGCCGGCGGCGGCTGCGGGGGCGGCAAAGGATCCATCGGGAGCTCCTTTCGGTCGGATGTCCCGAGGGCGGATCGAAGGAGTCCCTTCGGCCGTCCCTAGGGCAGGAACCGCTCCGGATGCGCGATCTTCTCCGGTAGATAGGTCTCCATCACGTAGTTCAGGCCGTGCGCGGCCAGCGCCTGCTGCTCGGCGCGGACCCCCATCCCCATCAGTTGTTCCATCGCCTTCGCCCACGGCTTGTGGTGTTGGAAGAAGGGATCGTTCTTGATCGCGTCCTTCGCGCGCTTCACGTCCACTTCCTTGAGCGGATGGGTCGGGAGCTTGTAGTCGATGATGTCCTGCGGCGTGATGCCGAGGAAGCGTGCCTGCGGCACGCAGAAGAATTCGTTGATGTGCGCCGCGTTTCCCGAGCCGACCTTGAACGTCCGGTAGATGTTCGAGATGCCGTAGGGGTCGCCATCGACGAACACGTAGACCGGGAGCTTCTTCGCGTCGGCGAGCCGGCGGATGAAGCGGCGGCAGGCGCGGGTCGGCACGCCTCCCATCGAGACCAGGATGCAGTTCGCCTTCTTCCAGTACCCGTGCTTCACGAGGCGCTGGAACATGCCAGCCGTCTCGATGACGAGGATGAATTTGGCATCGGTCTCGAATTTCAGGTGCTCGACCGAGATCGGGATCGAATAGGCGCCGCTCCCGAACTTCGTGCAGTCGATGCGGATCAGCTTCCCCGTATCGTTGTCCTTGTCGACCACGACCAAGGAACCCGAGACATCGCCGCCCTTTTCCTCCGGCGCGAACCCCATCTGCTCGCGATTCACCTCGAAGAGCGCCTCGACGTCGTCCATGACGGTGTCCGACTCGGTCTGCTCCAGGAACCGCGCGTCGCCCCAGTTCTTCGAGACGTAGTAAGCCTCCCGCTTCGTCGCGAGATCGTCCGTCTCGACCAAGGTCTTCGAGAGCGCCATCATCCGGAGCGTCTGCGCGAACGTCTTCACGGTATTGACGGTCAGCGTCCGCTCCTTCTTCATGCCGCGGATCTCGAAATAGCCTTCCTTCTCGAGATAGCGGACGTTCGCGAGCGACCGCACGGGGAAGCTCATGGTCGGCTTCTTCTTCTTGAGGATCTGGTCCTCGACGCCCTTTGCTTCCTTCTTGATCTTGGGAACGAGGTTGTCGCTCACGATCGGCTCCGTTCGAGGGTGTCCTTCAGCGTGGCGCAGACCTTGTCGCGCTCCTTGTCGGAGATGCCCAGGATCTCCTGGAGCGCGATGCCGATGTGCGGGATGTACTTCTCGATGTACGAACGCTTCTTCTCGGCGTCGGCTTCACGAAGGCCGCGGCGGATATAGATGCCGAGCTTCCGGCCGACGTCTTGGACCGCAAGCCTGATGTCCTTCATGATCTCAGGATAGGAAGCGACCGCCTCCTTGCTCTCGGACGTGAACGGCACCCAGACCGACGCGATGTGGACCATCAGGATCATCGGCGCCGTCGGAAGCGCGCCCCTCGACTGGAGCACGCCGTACGCCTTCCAGTTCGTCTGGATCACCGACTTGGTCACGGCGCACGCGGCCTGCTGGTAGAGGAGCGGCACGCGGTTCGCGTAGCGGAGGAGCGTGATCGGCTCGTCCGCCGGCAGGTGCTCCGCGCCGAAAGCGAGCGCCGCCTCGATGAGGAACGGGTTCCCGCGATAGACCGAGGGCGAGCGCGACGTGGCCGCGTAGAAGCGCGCCTCGACCTGCTTCTTCAGCCCCTCGAGGAGGAGTTCCTCGCCGATCGGCGAGAGCACGTTCGCGGGGGGCGCCATCAGCTTGGTCGCCTGGATCGCGTTGTAGAGCGCCTCGGCCTGCGTTCGCGCGGCCTTCTGGGGCGAATAGAGGACCGGCAGATTCGCGGCCTTCGCGATCTCGTCGGCGACGGCCGGGCTGACGCGCGAGAACTCGCTGCTCAAAAACGCGCGGAGGCTCTTCGCCTTCGTCTCGTGAAGCATTCGAAGAAGGATGCCGAGTTCCACGCCGTGCGGGTGCGGCTTGATCTCCTGCGGCTCCTTCGGCAGCTCCTTCGCGACGCGCGCGTATTCGAACCGCTCGCCCGACGGAGAGACGTAGGTGACCTGCGCGTGCGGGTTCGCCATGGAGGTCTGTTCCACGTAGCCGTCCACCGAGTGCCGGCCCTTCTTGTAGGTGGCCTCGATCTCGAGCTCGACGCGCGTGCCGTGCGCGGGCGTCCACTCCACCTCGTTGTCCGCGATTACGACGGGGGCGTTTCGGCGCGTGTCGATCTGGATGTCGAACTTGTGCGCGGGCTTCCCCGTGCCGGGACGCGAGATCACGGTGATCGGCTTCCCGGTCGTGAGCTGGCCGTACATGCCCGCCGCGGAGATGCCGATCCCCTGCTGCCCGCGCGACTGGCGGAGCCTGTGGAATTTCGAGCCGTAGAGGAGCTGACCGAAGATCTTCGGGACCTGGGCCTTCACGATCCCCGGGCCGTTGTCCTGAACGGCGACGCGGTAGCGCGTCTCGGTGATTTCCTGGATCTCGATCAGGAGGTCGGGAAGGATTCCGGCCTCCTCGCACGCGTCGAGCGCGTTGTCGACGGCTTCCTTGACCGTGGTGAGGAGGGCTTTCGCGGGGCTGTCGAATCCGAGCAGGTGGCGATTCTTGGTAAAGAAATCGCTGACCGAAATTTCGCGCTGCTTCTCGGCGAGATCCACGGCCGTGAGGCGGACGATCTTCTTCGCGGGCTTCGCGGCCGGCGCGGCATCGTCCTTCTTACCGCGGTGCGAGCCCGACTGTTTCTTCGTGTCCTTCTTGAGCGCTTGCGCCATGGCCTCCCTGTCGTTGGAACCTTTCGGTGTCGTCGGCCTCCCTGACCCGGCGGCGATCGATTGGATCGGCACCCGCCGAGAATCTAACCGCGGGAACGCCGTGCGGCAAGTATTGCGCCGTTCGGGGTCCTGACCCGCGGGCACCGGAGGCCCGCCCGGCATCCGCCCCACCGGAAGCCTAACGCGCCATTCGACAGCCGCTTCGCGGCCGGATGCGGGGTCCGCCCCGCTGTCCCGGCTCCCCGGCACGTCACCCCTCAATGGTACGGCGTCGCGTGGCACATGCCTTGCCTTTTCCGCTCTTCGCGAACACCCGGCAGCCTGTCCCGAGCCGAAAGAGGAGCGATCGTGTCGCAGATAAAGCGTCCCACACGAACCATTACATCCATTCTCGTCGAGTGCGGCATCGTGACCGACGCGCAGGTCGAGCAAGCCCTCGCGCGCCAGCGCGAATCCGGCCTTCTGATCGGCGAGACCTTGGTGGAACTCGGGTTCACGTCCGAGGAGAACATCGGCTGGGCCCTCTCGAGGCAGCTCAGCATTCCCTACGCCGACGTGCACGCCGAAACGACCGACGCCGAGCTGGTGCGGCGCTTCCCGGAGTCGCTCCTCCGCCGCATGCAGGCGGTGCCGCTCTTCGGGACGAACGACGAGATCACGATCGCGATGGCGGATCCCACCGACACGGAATCGATCGAGGAACTCCGGAGCGCGGCCGAGTGCTCCGTGTCCCTCGTGATCGGTGGTCCCGGTTCGATTCGCCGCGCCCTCGACGCGGTCTGGGGACGGGAGCGGGCGGTGGGCGGCGACCCCGCCGCGACCGCGCCGCGCCCCCGCTCCGCGACGTCCGGCCCGGCCTCGGTCCCGACGCGCCGCGACGTGGTCTGGGATCGCGCCGGAACGAACTTCCTACTCTTTCACGTGCACGCGGCGCTTCGCGCTCGTGCTTCCGAGGTGCACTTCCTCCCGCTGGACGGCCTCTTGACCGTGGCCTACCGGACCGACGAAGGGCTCGTCCTCCAGAGCGCGGAGCAGCCGGAGACCGCGCTCTACCTGCGCGCCCGGCTGAGCGCCCTGGGCATTCAGGACATCGACGGATCCAAGGAGTCGCTCTCCTGGGGCGCGACCGTGCTCGAATTCGGCGCGGAGCGCGTTCACGTCTCCGCCTGTAACGCCGTCACGAGCGAAGGAATCGCCACGGTGCTTCGGCTGGGGCCCGCCCCGCTCGAGGCGCCGGATCTCTCGGTCCTCGGCCTCTCGCCGATCGGCGAGGCCGAGATCCGCGAATTCGTGGACGGTCCGGAGGGACTGGTGATCGTCACGGGACCGCCCCGATCGGGCGGCTCCATGGTGCTCGCGTCCCTCGCCGCGCTCGCGGCCCGGACCGGCCGGCGTACGTTGGTTCTGGAATCGGCGTCGACCTTGCCCTATCCCGCCGACACCGTGCGCGTCCGCGTGACGCGCGGGGACGGGGTCGCCGCGCGGTGGGAGCAGCTGGCGTCCGGGCTGGGCGCGGATGTCGTCGTGCTCGACGGCGCGCTTCGCGGCGAGGAAATCGCGCGCGTCCTCGCGGGCGCCGCGGTCGGGCGCCTCGTCTTCGCGCGGACCGATTGGCTGGACTCTCCCGCGCTCTTGGAATACCTCGTCCGAAGCCGAAACGGTCGCGCGGTGCTTCGGGATCGCCCCTTTGCTCTGGTCTCGCTCCCCGCGGCTCGCGCCGAGGGCGGCGGCGTCTGGGTGAAGCCGGAGGAAGCCGAACGCCACGCCGGAAGCCTCGACGTCATGATCCTGACCGACGAGCAGCGGGACTCGCTCTTCACGAAGGGGGTCCGCTGATGCCGCTCGACATCCAAACGCTCCTCAAGGCAACCGTGGACGCGGGTGCCTCCGACCTCCACATCTCCGCCGGCATGCCGCCGATGATCCGCCTCCGCGGCGAGATGGTCCGCTCGCAGGCGCCTGCCCAGCCGAACGACGAGGCGCGCGCGATGCTCTACACCCTGATGAGCGAGGGCCAGCGAAAGGAATTCGAGAAGAGCCACGACATCGATTTCGCGTTCGAAGTCCCCGGGCTGTCGCGGTTCCGCGCGAACATCTTCGAGCAGCGGCGCGGCATCGGCGGCGTGTTCCGCGTCATCGCCACGAAGATCCGTACCCTCGAGGAGCTGAACACGCCGGCCGTATTGAAGGACCTCGTCATGCGGGAGCGCGGGCTCGTCCTGGTGACTGGTCCGACGGGAAGCGGTAAGTCGACGACGCTCGCCGCGATGATCGACTACGTGAACGCGAACCGCGCGGGACACATCATCACGATCGAGGATCCGATCGAGTTCGTGCACGAGAGCAAGAAATGCCTGATCAACCAGCGCGAGGTCGGCGCCCAGACGGAGTCGTTCGCGGCGGCGCTCCGAAGCGCGCTGCGCGAGGATCCGGACATCCTCCTCGTCGGCGAGCTTCGCGACCTCGAGACCACGGCCCTCGCGATCACCGCGGCCGAGACCGGCCACCTGGTCTTCGGGACGCTCCACACGAACTCCGCCGCGAAGACGATCGACCGTCTCATCGACATCTTCCCCGCCGATCGGCAGTCTCAGGTACGGACCATGGTCAGCGAATCGCTGGAGGGGGTCATCGCGCAGTCGCTTCTCCCCACGGCCGACGGCAAGGGGCGCGTCGCCGCGCTCGAAATCCTGATCGGCGTCCCGGCGCTCCGGAACCTGATCCGCGAGGACAAGACGACGCAGATCGCGAGCGTGATGCAGGTGGGCGCGCAGCACGGCATGCAGACCTTGGATCAGGCGCTCAAGGAGCTCGTCATCTCGGGCAAGATCACGCGGGAGCTGGCCGCCGAGCGCGGAACGAACCCGCGCCTCTTCGACGGCGTCGGCGCGCCGCAGCCGGGCGCCGGAACCGCGGCCGCGTCGGGACCCGCCTTGACCGGGGCTTCGCGCAGCGCGTAGACTCAGCCTCGCCATGAGGCTCGCACCGTTGCTTCTCATCGTGGCGCTCGCCGCCCCGTGCTTTGCCGACGAATCGGCCGAACCCCAGGAGATCGTTCTCGTGGGGGAGAATCCCTCACCCCCGCCGGCGCCGCCCGACATGATCCGCTCCGCCGCGGTCGAGGAATTCCTCACGGCCCGGCAGAACGCAAGCATCGACCGCAGCCTCGTCGCGCAGGTTCGTCGCGAAACGTGGATTCAGGGAAAGGTGACCGACGAAATCCTCGTCGGGCCGAGCGGCGCGTCGATTGTCGCGTTCGACTTCGACGATGCCGACATCCGGCGCGCCGAAGGCGGCGAGGGACGATTCGGCGTCACCGCGACGGTCCTCTTCGCGTCCACGGACGGGCAGGTCATCGAGACCCGGGACGAAGAGCTGACGTTCGCTCCCTCCGCCGGCGGCTACGCGTGCGCGAAGATCGTTCCGACCAACGTCATCTCCTGGGAGGCAACGGCCGCCCGGGACGCGTCCGACGCGGGGATCGCGCGGGACATGGAGCGCCTCAAGGAATACTGGCGCCGCCCGGCGAATCCGGGGCAGAGCGTCGCGTTCTCGGTCTCCGACGTGAAGCGTCGCGCCGACGGGGACGTCGTGGTCTCGTGCATTCGCTACACCGCGAGCCCCGGCCAGCGCGGCTACGAAACGGAATCCACCTCGGTCGTGATCACGAAGCAGGACGGATCCTTCCAGCTCAAGTCCCATTGACGGCGCCTCGGCGCGCGGAAGTCCCCCGATGAGACTGGTCCTCTTCGACATCGACGGCACGCTTCTCCGCGAGGGCATCGCGCCCAAGATCGCCTTCGCCCGCGCGCTCCGCGAGACCTACGCCACGACCGGCCCAGTCGGCGAGTTCAAGTTCGCGGGCATGACCGACCCCGAGTGCGTGACCGAGATCATGCGCCTGGCCGGGATCCCCGACGACGTGATCCACCAGCGCCGCGCGGAGTGCCTACGCCGCTACGTGGACCACCTGACGGTGGAGATGCGGAATCACGACGGCGCGTCCCTGTTCCCGGGCGTGCGGGAACTCCTGGAGCGGCTCAACAAGTTGGACGACGTGCTCGTCGGGCTCCTGACCGGCAACATCCTCCGTGGCGCGGAACTCAAGCTGCGCCGGTGGAGCCTCGAGCCCTACTTCCGGTTCGGCGCCTACGGCGACGACCACGAGAACCGGTCGGTCCTGGCCCAGATCGCGCTCGAGAAGGCGCGGTCTCTGGCGGGACGGTCGTTCACGGGCGCGGACACCACGGTCGTCGGGGATACGCCGCGCGACGTGATTTGCGCCCGCGCGATCGGCGCGCGCGCGGTGGTCGTGGCGACGGGCCAGGTTTCCCGGGGAGAGCTGGCGAAGTCCTCGCCCGATGCGCTCCTCGACTCCTTCGAGAATCACGAGGCGGCGCTCCGCGCGATCTTCCCGTAACCTCTCCAGAACGGCGTCGCAGGTGCCGATGGTCCGATCCGTGCCAAGGAGGGTTCGGATGCCCATCTCGATCGGTAATCTGCTGACCTGGTTCTGCGCGTTGGTCGCGGCCTTCGCGGCGCCCGCCGACGCGCGCGCGGCCGGCGCCGCCGCGGCTCCCGCGACGTCCCCCTCGGTGGCGTCGGCGCGTGCCGACTCGAACCGCCTCTGGGCATCGCTTCGCCCCACACCCGAACGCGCCACTCGCCGGGCCTCGTACGTGCGCGCGCGGGGCGATGCGTTCGAGGTGGTGACCAGCGACGGGTCCCGCCCGATGTTCGTGCGCGGCGTGAATCTGGGCGCGGGCGCGCCCGGCCACTTCCCCGGCGAGTTCGCGTTCGGAAAGGCGGACTACCGCCGCTATCTCCGCTTCGCCCGCGAACTCAAGGCGAACGCCATCCGCGTCTACGCGCTCCATCCGCCCGCGTTCTACGAAGCGCTCAAGGAAGAGAACGACGCGCATCCGGACCGGCCGATCTGGCTCTTCCAGGAAGTGTGGACGGAGCTGCCCGAGAAGAACGATTTCTGGGATCGAACGTTCCGGCGGGGATTCGAAGACGAGATCCGGCTCGCGATCGACGCCGTGCACGGCAACGCCGACGTGCGCCCGCGCCCCGGGCACGCTTCGGGGCGCTACACCGCGGACGTCTCGCGCTACGTGGCCGGGTGGCTCCTGGGCCGCGAGTGGGAGCCGTACGCGGTGCGCGTGACGGACGCGCGGCACGCCGACTCGACCCGCTTCCGCGGAACGTATTTCACGGTCGACGGCGGAACCGCGATGGAGGCGTGGCTGGCCAGGATGTGCGATCTGGCCGCGTCCTACGAGGGCAGCCGCTACGGCCTCGCGCGGGCGATTTCGTTCGTGAACTGGCCGACGCTCGACGTGATGCGACATCCGACCGAGTACGAGCGCGGCGGCGTCGAGTCGGAACACGACGAAGACGCGTACTCGGTCGACCCGACCCGCATCCGGCCGCTCCGCGAATCGTCGCAGGCATCGGGCTTCCTCGGATACTTCGCGAACTACCACGTGTACCCGTACTACCCCGACTTCATGAACCTCGACCCCGGGTACGCGACGCACCAGGATCGACACGGCACGTGCAATTACGCCGGCTATCTCGAAGACCTGAAAGCGCACACGAAGGGCATCCCGCTTTTGATCGGCGAGTACGGCGTCCCGACGAGCCGCGGCGTGGCCCACCGGCAGCCGCAGGGCATCGATCATGGCGGCGCGTCCGAGGTGGAGCAGGGCGAGCGCGACGTTCGGTTGCTCGAGGACATCGAGGACGCCGGCTGCGCCGGATCGCTCCTCTTCAGTGCCTTCGACGAGTGGTTCAAGGTGAACTGGCTCGTCTGGAAGATGGAGGCGCCGCGAGACCGCGACCCGCTCTGGAACAATCTTCTCGACGCCGAGGAGAACTACGGGCTGATCGCGTTCGATCCGCCGCCGCGAATTCACGTCGATGGCGACACCGCCGATTGGGCGGGGATCGCCCCATACGCTTCCGCTCGAAAGCAGGATCTGGGGGCGCCGCTCCGCGCGCTCTACATCACGTCCGATCAAAACCGCGTCTACCTTCGCTTCGACCTCGCGTCCGGAGCGCACGAGGGCGAATGGAAGGCGTTCGGCGCCTCGCTCGACGTGCTCGACCCATCGCGTGGCGATCGAAGGCTGCCGGCGCCGCTCCACGCGATTTGGAATCGGGGCGCGGAGTTCGTGCTCGTGATCGAGCCGGGGCGCTCCGACGGGCGTGGCGGGCGCCGCGGGGCAAAGGCAGAGCTCTTCATCGACCAGAGCACCAATTGGTCGGGGTGGTCGCGCCTTCGGGCGGGCCGCGGGTTCGGTCCGAATCCCGCTCCGTTCCGCCCCGTCGCCAACGTGGACGGACGCTACGTTCCGCTCCTGATCGAAACGAATCGAGAGCGCGTCTCCCGGAGCGGGAAGGTCTTCCCCCCGGCGCACCTCTCGATGGGCCGCTTGTCCTACGGACGCGAGCCGGGACCGGAGCGTTCGTGGCCCGGCGCCGACTCGTCGTTCGCCTATGATCCGCACGCCGAGTGGTGCCTGGACGCAGCCGGGCGCGTGATCGAGGTGGCGTTGCCGTGGGGACTCTTGAACGTCGGCGATCCGTCCAGCCTCTCGATCGTCGACGACAAGTCCGCTACGCGCGTCACCGAGACGACGCGGACCGCGGGAATCGGCCTCATCGGCTGGGCCACGGCCTCGCCCGGTTTCTCGGCCGACTCGCTCGGCCCGACGCGCGACGGCGGCATCCGTTCGGCGCGCCCCGAGGAGAGCCACTTCATCGGCCCCGATGGGATGACGCAAAGCGTTGTGGGGAATGAAATTAGAGTCACCACGCCGATAGCATTCAATTATGTCTGGAACGGCTGGAACGAGCCGATAACTCAAGAGCGGGTAAAGCGTTCGGCGAACCACGTGAAACGGGCCTTCGAGGAAATGGAATTCCGTGAACAGCGAAGGAGCAAGGAACTCGACGCCAACCGGTGAGCGGAGCGACGGCATGTTGCGCGTCGCGCTGGCTGCGCTATTCCTCCTGGTCCTGATCGCGGCCGGTCCGGCGCGCGGTCAGGAGGGCGGCGAGCCGAACTCCGCGACGGCCGCCGGCGAGGGCGACGCCGCGAACGTCGCGTCCGGCGACGCCACATCCGTCGACGCCGCGGACGCGCTCGCCGCGGCCCGCCGGCTCGCCGACTCGAAGCAATTCGCCGCCGCGGCCGCCACGCTCCGCGAAGCCCTCGGTCGGAATCCCGACGACCCGGAAGTGCGCTCGCTCCTCGCCCGCGTTCTCGCTTGGGACCGCAAGTACGACGAGTCGATCGCCGAGTACCAGCTCCTCCTCGCAAAGCATCCCGACCGCGCCTTCGATCGCGCCGGTTACGCGCGCGTGCTCGCGTGGTCCGGACGCCACGAAACCTCGATTCGCGAGTTCCGCCGCGCCATCGCGGCCGATTCCACGAATCTCGAGACCCGCGTCGGTTATGCGCGCGCGCTTTCGTGGGCGGGCGACCGGGCCGGCGCCCACACCGAATACCGGAGGATCCTCCGCGCCAACCCGGCGTACGGCGACGCATGGCTCGGCTACGCCACGATCGCTCGCTGGCGCGGCGCCGCCACGGCCTCGGATCGCTTTACCCAGCGCGCGGCCGCCAACGGCGCGGACCGCGAGGGCCTCGAGGAAGAGGAGACCGCGGCCCGACGCGCGATGGCGACCTCGGTCGGCGGCGGCTACGTCGCCTCGCGCGAGCGCCAATACGTGGACGTCGCCCCCGACTTCGTCATCGAGTCGAGCGGGCCCTTCGTGACGGCGGGCACCACGGTTTCGCGGGCGGTGGGGGTCACCGCGCGGGGATCCTGGCTCGTCAATTTCGAGGACAACGGCGCCTCCGCCCCCGGCGACACCGCGCTCAACTACGATCTCCGCGCCACCGTGGTGCGCGCGGACGTCTCGTTCCTCCGCGGATATCCGCTCCAATTCACGGTGGGCGCCGAGCATCGGACGCTGGACGCCGGGAGCGGGCGGGTTCTCTACCCGCTCTCGGGCGACGACGACTTCTTCGGATGGAACGCCCGGGTCTGGTGGCACGCGGGACGCTTCACGCCAAGCCTCTCCGCGGCGCGCGGGTACGTCCCGATCAAGTCCGTATCGGGCGCGCGCGAGATCCTGGCCGGCGATCAGACGACGACCGAGGCAGACCTCGCCTGGCAGTGGAACGCCCGGGGTACGGCTCATTTGAGCGCCGCCCATGGGTCCTACTCGGACGACAACGACCGCACCGAGTTCGGCGGCGGGGCGGCGTACAAGGTCCGCCTCCCCTCCCCGAGCCTGACCCTCGATTACGGCGTCTCGTTCCGCGACTTCGACCAGATCTCCACGTCCTACTTCACGCCGCTCGGGAGCGTCCGCCACGCCGCCGGGCTCGCGCTGAACGGCTACTCGGATCGCGCCGGGCTCGACTACGGGCTCCGGTACGAGTACTCGCTCCTGAATTCCGACAACTTCGACGACATCCGGACGCACACGTGGTCCGGCTACTGGAACATCGCGTCCCTGGCGGCCGTGCCGCTCGGCGTCGACGGCTCGTATTCGATCGACAACAACGACTACGAGTCCTGGTACGTCGGGGTCTCCGGGGCCGTGCGGTGGTGAGGGGGCGCGCATGATCGACTTCCAGGTGCTCGTCATCACGCTGGCCCTCCTCCTCGGCATCGTCGCGCTCACGACGGTCGCGGCGATCGCGAACAAGATCTACTCGAACCGCGAGGAGGATTCGAAGCGCGCCTTCCTCACGCACCTTCGAAAGCAGTTCCTGCTCCTCGCCATTCCCGAGGAGAAGGAGCGCGCGCTTCGCGAGATCGGGGCCGGCGTTTCCGGACGCTGGTCGCAGCTCGCGGCCGAGGAGGTTCGCGAACTCGAACTGGAGACGCGGCTCGACGTGATCCGCTCGCTCGAGGAGCGGGGCGTCGTCGCGCGGTTCTTGAAGGATGCCAGGAGCCGGCTCAAGTGGACGCGGGCGCATGCGCTCCGCGTGCTGGGCGAGCTCAAGGTGCCCGCTTCGGTTCCCACGCTCCTCCGGGCCCTGGAGGATCGCGATCCCGACGTCCGGAACGTGGCGGCGCGCTCGCTCGGCCGGATGAAGCTCCAGGCCGCGGAGGAGGCGCTGGTCGCCCTTCTCGGCAAGCACGAACAGTCGGTGTCGGCCCGCATCGCGGCCATCTGTATCGAGATGGGCCCCCGGACGGCGCCCCTCTTGATCCGCACGCTTCGCGACGGAACGCCCAAGGCGCGCTTCTGGGCCGCGCGCATTCTGGGCGAGATCAAGGACGGCCGCGCCACGCGCTCGTTGGGCGACGCGCTCCTCGATCCGGATCCGGACGTCCGCTCCGCCGCGTGCTGGGCGCTCGGAAGCGTGGCGGACCGCTCCACGGCGGGGCTCGTGGAATCGCTCCTCCGCGATCCGGTCTGGTTCGTGCGGGCGCACGCGGCCGAGTCGCTCGGCAAGATCGGCGACCCCACGTTCGCCGCGGCCCTGGGATACGCGCTCGAGGACCGCTCCTGGTGGGTGCGACGAAACGCCATGGACGCCCTGATCAAGCTGGGCGATCCGGCCAAGCCCGTTCTGACGCGAATGCTCGAATCGACCGACCGCTTCGCCCGCGACTGCGCGGTCGAAGGGCTGACCACCCTGGGCGTGCCGGTGGCGCTGCCGCCGGTTCTACCGGCCGGGGCGCCCACCGCGTTGCCACCCGCCGCCAAGAGGGCCTGAGATGGACGCCACGACGCTGCCGAGCTGGTTCTTCGACGCGCTGAACGTCATCTCGATCGTCGTCCTCGTCTATTTCGCGATGCTTCAGCTCGTCCTGTTCGGGCTCCTGATCCTCTCCTTCTTCGACATGCGCCGCCGCCTCGCCCAGAACTTCTACGCGGACTACGAGGCGGTCGCGAAATCGCACTTCACGTTCCCGATCAGCGTCCTCGTGCCGGCGTACAACGAGGCCAAGACCGCCGTCGATTCGGTTCGCTCGGTGCTCTCGCTCGATTACCCGCAGCACGAGGTGATCGTCGTGAACGACGGATCGACGGACGACACGCTGGCCCGGCTCACGCGTGAGTTCAAGCTGACCCGGCGCGAGTCGGTCACGCGGCTCAGCCTTCCGGTCTTGGGGGCGATTCGCGGCATCTACCGCTCGGAGATCTCGCCGAACCTGGTCGTGGTGGACAAGGAACACGCGGGCAAGAGCGAGGCCCTGAACGCGGCCATCAACGTCTCGCGCTATCCGCTCTTCTGCACGATCGACGCCGACACGGTGTTCCAGGAAAACGCGCTCCTCCGCGTGGTCCGCCCGTTCCTCGAGGATCCGGACAAGGTGATCGCCGTCGGCGGCCAGGTGCGCGTCGTGAACGGGTGCAAGGTGGAGCGGGGCCGCGTCACCGAGCCTCGGCTGCCGCAGAACGTGCTGGCCGCGTTCCAGGTGGTCGAGTACCTGCGCGCGTTCGTCGCGAGCCGGCTCGGGCTTTCGGCGATGAACAACCTGCTCATTCTCTCGGGGGTGTTCAGCCTCTTCCGGAAGGACGTCGTGATCGAGGTGGGCGGCTATCGCTCGGACACGATCACCGAGGACATGGAGCTGGTCCTGCGCCTGCACCACCACATGCGCCAAAACCAGAGGCCCTACTCGGTCGTCTTTCTTCCCGATCCGATCTGCTGGACCGAGGTCCCGCAGTCGCTCGGCACGCTGGCGCGGCAGCGCGGCCGCTGGCACCGCGGCCTGCTCCATTCCCTCTGGAGGCACCGCTCCATTCTCTGGGACAAGCACTCGGGCTCGCTTCGCTGGATCGGGCTCCCCTACTACGTCCTGTTCGAATGCATGGGACCGATCGTGGAATTGGTCGGTTACATCATCATTCCGATCGCCTATTTCATGGGCTTCCTCTCGCCGCTCTACTTCTGGGCGTTCCTCTTCCTGTCCGTGACGTCGGGAGCGTTCCTCTCCATCTCGGCGGTGTTCCTCGAGGAGCTTTCGTTCGGGCTCTATCGTTCGTGGGGCGACTTCGCGCTGATGATCGGGATCGGCGTCCTCGAAAACTTCACGTATCGCATCCTGACTCTGTTCTTCCGCCTGGGCGCCGTGCTCGATATGATTCTAGGGCGTGGCGGCTGGGGAAAACAGGAGCGCACCGGGTTCGAGCGGACGCGCGTCGCACCCGTCAATCCCTAAGCAGCGCCACGACTTATCCCTGCCGGAGGGAGTCGGTCGTTGCGCCCCATCTGGGTCGTCCTGGTCCTCGTTTGCCTGACCCTGGCCGGCCCCTGCCTCGCCGCTCCCCCCATTCATCTCGACGGCAGCAGCTCGGCGGAGGGATCGGCGTCGCGCGGGTCCATCGGGCGCGCTCCGCGCTTCCCCGCGCGGCCGCTCGGTGTAGACAAGGCGGAAGCGATTCGGCAAACGACCGGCGTCACGTACAAAGCGGTCGTGATCCTCGTCCAGTTCTCCGACATGGCGGCCGACACGATCAACCACACGCCGGCCGCCTTCGCGGATCTCCTCTTCAGCGTGGGCACCCACCCGACCGGAAGTCTTCGCGACTACTATCGCGAGGTGTCGCGCGGGCAGTTCGACATCGACGGCGTCGTCACGAATTGGGTGACCGCGCCGCACCCGTACGCGTACTACGCGAACAACCTCGGCGGCTTCGGAAATTCACCGATGAACGCGCAGCAGCTCGCCCTCGATGCCGTTCGAGCCGTGGATCCCACGATCAATTTCAATCAGTTCGACAACAACGGGCCCGACGGCGTTCCCCACTCCGCCGACGACGACGGTGTGGTGGATGCCCTCTTCATCGTCCACGCCGGCCCCGGCGGCGAGGAGCTGGACAACGACGCGTACCTCTGGTCCCACAAGTGGACCATGGCGGGCGGCCCGGCGGCGGTGGACGGCGTCTTCGCGCGCCACTACACGCTCGAGCCCGAGCGCTGGCAGAACAACTCGCCCTATACGACCGCGGGCGACCTGATCTCGGTCGGAGTCTTTTGCCACGAGTTCGGCCACGTGCTCGGCCTGCCCGACCTCTACGACCTGACCGATTCGCCCACGGCTTCCGCGGGAATCGGCGAGTGGGATCTCATGGGATACGGCGTCTACACGCACCGCCAGGGACAACCCCTCGGCTCGAGCCCGGCCCATTTCTCGGCGTGGTCGAAGATCGGCCTCGGGTGGATCCAGCCTGTCGTGTTGCTCCAGGACTCCTTTGGGGTCCCGATCCAACCGGTCGAGAGCGGCGGGGACGTCTACCGCCTTTGGACGAACGGAAGCGAATCCGGGGAATACTTCCTCGTCGAGAATCGTCAGCCGATCGGATTCGATCGGGGCCTGGTGCGCTCGTCGCTCGAGAGCGCGACGAACCCGCAGGCCGCGCACGGGCTCCTCATCTATCACGTCGACCTCGGCGTGTTCGGCAACAACGTCGCGGCGCACAAGATGCTGGACGTCGAGGAGGCCGGAGGCGTCGAGTCGAATCAGGGATTCGGCTTCCACGGAGTTCAGAACCTCGACATCGCGAGCGGATCGCAGGCCCCGGAGGAGGTTTGCATCGGGCAGATCACGGTGACCGGAAATCGCGGCGACCGCCACGACCCCTGGCCGGGGTCGCTCGGACGCCATGACTTCAATGGGGTGACGTGCCCGAACACTGACTCGTACTGCGGGGTCACGTCCCAGGTCGGCGTGGTGAACATCCAGGAGTCGGGCGGGGTCGTGACCGCGGACTTCCACGTCACCGGGACGGGCGTGCGACGCCGGGCGGTGATCGTGGACGACACGCCCTTCGACGGAAACACGAACAACGGAAACGGCCTGGTGGAGCCGGGCGAGACCGTGCGGATCTACTTCCCGCTCGAGAACCTTTCTTTGCTTCCGACTTCGGAACTCTACGCGAAGGTCGCCGCCAGCGAGCCGTTTGCCGGACTCCTGGCCGACTCGATCTATTACGGCTCGATCGGCGGGAATCAGATCAACCCGGGCACCGTCATCTATGCCGGGATCAACCCGACGCCGGATCCACGTGGCTTGAATCTTCTCCACACGGTCTACGGCCCGACCGGCCTCGTGCAGGCGGACAGCGTTCAGATCCTGATCGGCCAAGCCACCGGCATCTGCGAGGACTTCGAGGGCACCGACCGCCGCTGGGTGGGAGTTCCCCTCGGGTGTGGCGGCGTGAACGAGTGGCATCGCGAGGCCGGCGTGAACCACACACCCGGAGGCACGTGGGCCTGGCGCCTGGGACCGGAGGGCCTGATCGGCTCCTATGCGCCGTCCCAGGATGCGCGACTGGTCAGCCAACCGGTGCGGATCTCGGGGACAGGAGACACGCTCCGCTTCTGGCAGCGGTACCAATCGGAGTTCGTGACCGACGGACTCACCGTGGAAATCAGCCGGGATGGCGGCTCGACCTGGATTCAGCTGGAGCCGGTCGGGGGCTACAACACCCTGGATCGATTCAGCGGCTTTCAGAGCGCGTTCACGGAGGTAAAGGTGTCGTTGAACGGGTACGTCGGAATCGTCCAATTCGCGTTTCGATTCCGGTCACAGCCTCCGAACGAGGGGCTCGGCTGGTGGATCGACGACGTGAGGGTGACCGGCGACGCGTCCTGCGTGACGACGGCGATCGCGATCGAGCGCTTCACCGCGGAGCCCTCGTCGATCGGCGCGCCGCCGTCCGTTCGGCTCGAATGGTCGGTCCCGTTCTACTCGGACGGCGTCGTCGGCATCGACCGCGCGGACGGCGAGGGACCTCGGCAGCGAATCCTGACCCTGCCGAGCGAGCCGGGCGCGGCCGGAGTCGAGGATCGGGACGTTCTCCCCGGCGGAAGCTATTCCTACTGGCTCGTCGTCTCGCGCGAGGGCGAGGCGAGCGCCGAGGCGGGCCCACTCCGGGTCGACGTTCCCGGGGGCGGCTCGTCCGCTCCGCGCGTCTTCGCGATGTCGAAGGTTCGTCCCAACCCGTTCCGGCCGAACGCCACGTTCTCGGTCACCCTGGACCGGAGCGGGCCGTTTGTGGTACGCGTTTACCGTGCGGACGGCTCGCTGGTTCGCACGCTCGCCCAGGGCGACGGCGCCCCTGCCGAGATTCCATTCACCTGGGACGGAAACGACGACCGCGGACGGGCCGCGGGGTCGGGTCTCTACTTCTTCGAACTGCGGTCCGGCGCCCGGACCCGCGTCCAAAAGGCGGTTCTCCTCCGATGAGTTCCACGACCACGCGCATCGACGGGCCCCAAGTCTATCTGGAAACCCCGAGCGCCGAGCATCTTCCGGCCATCATGAAGGTCTACCTGGACGCCCCGGAGTACTTCGAGGCTGTGACGGGCACGCCGGACTTCGACCCGACCGACGTCGAGATGATGTACGAGGATGCGATCGCGGACGAGAGCCGCTTCTACTTCGCGATCCGCCGCGCCGATTCGAAGGCGCTGATCGGCACGATCGAAATCGAGACGGGAGCCGACGAAGTCCCGGCCGTCTTGCGTGGGCTGGTCCTGGCGCAGTCCGAGCGCGGCAAGGGCTACGGTCGCGCTTCGCTCGAATTGGTCGAGCAGTTCCTGCTGGACGAATTCGCGGTCGGATCGATCACGGCGGAAGTTCCGGAAGGATACGACGACGGCGAGCGGTTCCTCGAGGCGATGGGCTATCGGAAGCGGCGGCTCAGGTCGGGCGAGTTTCGCTGGGTGAAGCGGCTCTCTCCCGGCTGATGGCGTTGGCGTCGAGCGCCTGATTCACCTTCCTCACCAGCTCGTCGACGTCGAAGGGTTTCGCGATCACGAAGTCGACGCCGTGCGCGGTCACCATCTCCTCGCTGATCGTGGCGCCCCATCCCGTCACCAAGCCCAGCACGATCCGAGCCGAGCCCTCGGTCCGGACCGTCCTCGCCACCTCCCAGCCGCTGACGTCCGCCATCCCGAGGTCGGTCAGCACGGCGTCGAAGGCGGCGGCGCGGAACCGCGCGACTCCGTCCGACCCGGAGGGCGCCGTGATCACGAGATGCCCGGCGGCCGTCAGGGCGTCGCTCAGCACGCTCAGGATTTCCGGCTCGTCGTCCACGACCAGGACGCGCGCGCGGCACGAGGCCGGCGCTGGGGCGTCCCGCTTCTCCAACCCGGTCGTGCGGTCGGTCGACGGGAACCGGATGCTGACGGTGGTTCCGACGCCGACCGCGGTCGTAACTTCCACCGATCCCATGTGTCGGGACACGATGCCATAGACCATCGAGAGGCCGAGCCCCGTCCCGGAGAGGCCCTTGGTCGTGAAGAAGGGCTCGAAGATCCGCGCCTTCACGTCCTCGCTCATCCCGATGCCGTCGTCCGCCACCTCCAGCACCGCGTCGTTTCCGTTGGAGAGGCACCGAATGGTGATCGTTCCACCCTGCGGTAGCGCATCGACCGCGTTGAAGATCAGGTTCGTGAGGGCCTCGCGAATCTCCGCGCGCGATCCCAGGATCGGACGCGGGTCCTTGGCCTCGATCTCCACCTCGACCCGCACGCCGCGGCGCTCCGCGTCGTTCTTCCACTTGCCGCGCGTGATTTCGACGACCTCGTGCGCGATCTCGAGGAGGTCGATCGGCTCGTGGGCGCGGTCCTCACGAACGCGGCTGAATTGCTGAATCCGCCGCACGGCTTCCCCGCCGTCCATGGCGGCCTGGCGGATCACGTTCAGGCTCGACTCGATTTCGGGGTCCTTCGTGCGCATCAGCATGATCTGCGTGCGCCCGAGGATGATCCCCAAGTTGTTGTTGAAGTCGTGGGCCACGCCTGCGGCCAACTCGCCGAGCGCGCGAAGCTTCTCGCCCCGGGTCAGGCGCTCTTGAAGATCGCGGAGCGCCGAAACGTCGGAGATGAGGATCATCGTGGCCGGCTCGTTCTGGAAGTTCAGAGGCGCGGTCTGGACCTCGACGGGAATTCGGCGACCGCTCGGCTGCACGATCTCGGTGGTCGTCTGGGACCCGCCTTCGCCCGGCATGGCGACGCTCGCGCGGATCTGCTCCTGGGAGTCCAGGGCGAACACGTTCACGGGGTCGAAATCGCGCCCGAAGACTTCGGACAGGGGCCGGCCCGTCATCCGCTCGAGCGCCGAGTTCGCAAACACCGTGTGCCCCGACTGGAGGATCAGGATCCCCTGCGGCGAGGATTCGACCAGAACGCGATACTTTGCTTCCGATTCGACGAGGGCGTGCGTGCGCGCCTCGACCGCAACCTCCAGGCTTTGATTCATCCGCGCCAGGTGCTCGCGGCTGTCCAGGATCTCCGCCTGCTGGCTTCGCACCTCGTCCGCCATTCGGTCGAAGTGCCAGGAAAGCGTCTCCAATTCGTCGCCGGTCTGGAGGCCGACTCGCTGCGTGTAATCCCCCTTGGCGATGGCGCGGGTCGCCACCACAAGGCGGTCGATCGGCCGGGTGATGCTCCGCGCCGCCGATCGCGCCGCGAAAAGGGAGAGCATCGCGGCGAGGAGTCCCGCCACGATCAGGTGGCGCGTCAACGCGGCGATCTCGTGGTCCACGTTCTCGAGCGAGATGCCGACGCGAACCGTGCCCCATTTCACCTGGTATCCGTCGACGTAGACGGGAAGGAGGATCTCCAAGATCCGAGATTCGTTCGGCCGCCCGGGCTCGATGAACTTCCATTGCTCCTCGCGAACGCCCTGAGCGGCAAAATCGGCGGCGTCGCGCGGCGGTTGCCCGAAGGTGTTTCGCACGCGGCTGTCGGCGGCGATTTGGCCTTCCTTGTCGTAGATCACGACGTAGGCGATCTCGCCGCCGGCCTGGGACCGGCTGGCCGCCTGATTCAGCGCGATGTAGTTGTAAGAGAGGAGGGACGGCGTGGAGAGCCAGGCGATGCTCCGCGCGATCGCCAGCCCGCGCTTTCGCGTTTCGCGGAGGAGCGAATCGCTCTCGCTTCGCCCGAAGAAGACGACCGCCGCCACCACCAGGCCGACGACGATGATCCCGAACGTGAGAAAAATCCGAGCCTGAAGACCCGCACGCGGTCTCCGCGGCCCATCGTACGCTTCGGCCGACTCGCCGCGCGGGTCTCCGAATTCGGAGCCCGCCCCGTCAGCGCGAGACGCTTCTTCCATCGGCGTCATTCCGGTCCCCGAGGTGAAGCTTTTCGATGGCCAAGGTCGAGATGCCGAGCGGATTCATCTCCAGGCCCGTGACGTCGTCCCGGAGCCCGATGAAGCTCGCCGTGTGCGTGAGCGGAATGAACGGCGCCGAACGGAGGATCGCCTCCTCGGCCTTCCGGTAGGCACTCAGGCGAAGGTTCGGATCGCTCGTCGATCGAGCCGCGTCGAGCAACGAATCGATCGCGGCATCCTTGAACTGGAAGTAATTCGTCGAGGACGTCGAATAGAAGAGGGCGCGAAGAAAGGTGTCGGGATCGGGAATGTCGGCCACCCACGCCAGGGCGAACATGGCCGCCGTCCGGTTCGTGATCAAGCGATCGAGCACGGCCCAGGGCTCGTACAGAACGCGGACATGGATCCCCGCCTCGCGCAGCGAGCTGACCAAGACCGAATCGACGGTACGAAGTTCCGAGTTAGAGGCAGCGCGGTACATCGTGATGCCCGGAAGCGGATTCGCCGGCCCGTATCCGGCCTGGGTCAGGAGCGCTTTCGCGGCTCGTACGTCGCGCGGGTAGGTCTTCTGCGCGGGCGCGTAGCCGGGGAGTCCCGGAGGAAGGATCCCGGTGGCGAGCGACTTCCCCTCGGGCCGCCGGTTCAGCATCGCCTGACGATCGATCGCGAGGGCCACGGCCTGGCGCACGCGCACGTCGTTGAACGGCGGCACCGAAGCGTTCATGCCGAGGAACGCCAGGCTCAGGTCGTTCCACCGAAGCACGGCCACGCCCGGCCGGGCGCGGAATTCCTCGATCCGCGTCGACGGCAGCTGGCTCAGCGTCGCGCGGCCTTCGAGCAGCGCATCGGCGCCGAGGTTCGTGACGTCCCCATGCGGCGAATAGAAGACCAGCGTGTCGATGGACGGCCGCCCCAGGAAATAGTTGTTGTTCGCGGCAAGCACGACCGCCTGGTGGGCTTCGCGGCGCACGAACAGGAACGGGCCGGTTCCGATGGGGTGGCGCTCCATGGCGTCGGCGCCGTTCGATTCCATGAGCTCGCGGGGAACCGCCGAGGTTTGGTCGAGTGCCAGCGCGGTCAGGAGCGACGAATACGGACGAGTGAGCGTGATCTCGAGCGTGCGATTGTCCACGACTCGAATTCCGCGGACGACCTTCGTCTTTCCGTCCATGAACTCCTTGGCGCCCAGAATTGCGTCGAGATATCCGGCGGCGAGCCCTTCCGAACGGAACGGCTCCTGGAAGACCCGCGTGATCGAGTACTCGAAGTCCCGCGCCGTGACTTCACGGCCGTTGTGGAACTTCACCCCGGGGCGGATGCGGAAGACGTACTTCTTCCCGTCGCGGGAAATGGTCCACGACTCGGCCACCTGGGGAGTGGGCTCCAGATCGGACGTGAGCCCCACGAGCGGACTGTAGATCTGAGCCACGACGCACGAGGAGTAGGAGTCGGCCGCGCGCGGCGGGTCGAGGGACGATGGATTTTCCTGATAGAAGCGGAATACGGTCGGGCCGTTTTGGTTGGGACCGCCGCCCTTCTCGCCCGTCCGCGACGGCGCCGGATCGCGCGGGGCGTTCTTCAGCGCGGTCGGAACCGCGACCGCGAGCGCGACGATGATGAGGGCGGCGATGATCGCGAGCCGCGCACCCGGTCCTTGCGACGATCCGGACATGGCGATTCTTCTCCTGGAACGAGGGGGCGCAACTGCCCCGGCGCAATGCGCGAGCGCCACCAACGCGCCCGCGGGGGTGTCTCTGTCCGAACAATCATCGGGATGTAGGGGGCAGTTCTTGAGGATTGTTGCGGATGGAAGGAATCGGGGGCGGCGGCGGGTGTGCGGTGTAATTGCTTGTCAATTATATAGTTACTGGAGAGGCTACTCCTCCGGGCGTCGCCCCGGACCCCGCTTCAGCCGCTCCCGCTTCACGGCCGCGCGGCGCTTCTTCTGCTCGAGTCGAACCTCGGCCGCGGCGCGTGGCGGCCGGGTGCGCGTCCGCTTCTTCCGGGGCGCCAAGGCGGCGGCGACGATCGAGCGGAGCCTCGCGACCGCGACCTCGCGGTTTCGGCCCTGCGTTCGCTCCCGCTGGCTGACGACGCGAAGCGAACCGTCCGCGGAGAGACGGTGGCCGAGAGCGCTTCGAAGCCGAGCCTTCTGCTCGGCCGTGATCGATTCCGACTCCTCGACGTTCCACACGGCTTCGACCTTGGTCTCCACCTTGTTCACGTTCTGCCCGCCCGGTCCGCCGGAGCGCGACGTGCGGAAGGAAATCTCGTGGAGGAGCGGGATCATTCGGTGCCCCGGGCGTCGCTCAAGCGAGGAGCGCCGGCAGCTCACGCTGCGGGGAGGCCGGCGTGACGACGGCTTTCCCGCCGTCGATCAGGAGGTTCACCTCGCTCCGGACGCCAAAGTCGTCGAGGTAGATCCCCGGCTCGACCGAGACGAGCGTGCCTTCGAGGAGGCGGCGCTCGTCCCGCGTTTCCAGATTATCCAGGTGGACGCCGTTCGCGTGCGTCTCCTCACCGATCGAGTGCCCGAGCCGGTGGAGGAACCGATCGCCATATCCAGCCGCGCGCACCACGTCTCGCGCCGCGTCGTCCACGTCGCATCCCCGGATCGTGCGGCCCGCCGCGAGCGCGTCCCGCACGCAGGCGATCCCGGCGTCCCGGGCATCTCGAACGATCGCGAACACGGCCCGCTGCCGTTCCGGGGCCGCGGCGGCGAGCGAGGCGACCTGGGTGTAGTCGGCGTAGATCGACCCCGGCGCCTTCTTCCTGGCCCACGCGTCGATGAGGAGGAAGTCGCCCGCGCGAAGCGGGGCGTCGTTCTCCGCGGTGTTCGTGAAATGGGGATCGCCCGAGTGCGCGTTCACCGCGACCGTGGGCGGTTCGGCGGAGATCAGATCCGCCGCGTCGTAGCGTTCGAGGATGAAGCGCTGGAGCCCGACCTCGGTCAGCGACCCCGACTTCGCGCGGACCGCGTCGCGGGCGCGCGCGAGGGCGGCGACGATGATCTCGTCGAGAAGGATTCCCGTCCGCACGTGGTCGCGGCGCGCCTCGGGATCGAGGACGCCGTCGAAGCGCTGCGCCAGATCCGCCGAGGTCACGACCTGCGCTCCGGCGGCGCGGACGAGCTCCACCGTGCCCGCGTCGACCTTGGAAACGTAGGGGAGCCGCGCCTCCGGCGAATATTCCATGGCGATCGCGGGGGCGAAACCGCCCGCGGTCGCGTGCCCGGAAATCGCGCGCTCGACGAGCGTCTTGAGCTCTCGGTCGAGTTCCTCCCACGCGAGGTAGACGGCCGATTCGCCGGGAAGGTGATCGAGGACGCGGGGCTCGATCCGGTGCACGAGCTTTCGGGGCATCCCGCGCGCGGGGACGAAGTAGAACCAGCGGCGCGTCGTCTTCGCGGCGTTGGGGGCGGAGGCGAGGCCGAGGACGGAGCGCGCGATCGGATTCGACCCGCGAAAATCGAACAACAGCCAGCCAGCGAGGCCGTCTTCCTGCAAGGCCTTCTGGATCCGCTCGACCCGATCGGCCGCGACGGCCGCGACCGCCGCGTTCACTCCTCGAACTCCGCCTCCTCGGCGGCGCGACGGACCGAGGCGGCGCGCGCGGACATCGCCGTCCGCCCGGCTTCCCCCCGCAAGAGGAGGAGGACGTCCCGCCGAAGGTCCCCGAGCCCCGTCCGCTCGACCGCCGAGACGAAGGACGCGCCCGGATACCGGGCCCGAAGCCCGAGCACCGTATCCTCATCCGGGAGCGCGTCGATCTTGTTGAAGACGAGAAACCGCGGCCGCTCCAAGGCGCCGATCGACTCGAGCACCGTCTCGACGGCGCGGATGTGGGCTTCGGGATCGGGCTCCGCGGCGTCGACGACGTGGAGCAGGAGGTCGGCCTCGGCCACTTCCTCGAGCGTCGCGCGGAACGAAGCGACCAGGTGCGGCGGAAGTTTTCGGATGAATCCCACCGTGTCGGTGACCAGGGCCCGGGCGCCGTTGTCCGCGGCGAAGGCGCGGGTCGTTGGGTCGAGCGTGGCGAAGAGCTGATCCTCCACGTAGACGTGGGCGCGCGTGAGCGCGTTGAAGAGGGTCGATTTGCCGGCGTTCGTGTAGCCGACGAGCGAAACCTTGTGGCAGTCGCGGCGGCCCTTCCGCTGGACGCGGCGCTCGCGCACGACTCCCTCGAGTTCGCGCTTCAGCTTTGCGATCCGCTCGCGAATCCGACGGCGGTCGACTTCGAGCTGCGTTTCGCCGGGGCCCCGCGTTCCGATGCCGCCTCCGAGCCGCGACAAATGGGTCCACAGGCGGGTGAGGCGCGGCAGGAGGTACTCGAGCTGCGCCAGTTCCACCTGAAGGCGCGCCTCCCGGGTGCGCGCGCGGCGCGCGAAGATGTCGAGGATGAGCCCGCTTCGGTCCACGACCTTGATTTTGAGGTCGTCCTCGAGATTTCGGGCCTGCCCCGGAGAGAGATCATCGTCGAGGAGAAGGAGCGTCGCCTCCTGCTCTAGCGCGAGGTCCCGCACCTCGTCCATCTTTCCCTTGCTGAGGAACGTGGAGGCGCGGATGGGGCTCCGCCGCTGGACCACCTCGCCCGCGACGACGGCGCCGGCGGTCTCCGCGAGGAGGCGAAGCTCGGTGAGCACCTCGCCCTCCGGCCCTCCGCGGGCGACGCGACCCGCGCGACCCGCCAGGACCGCGCGTTCCCCGCGCGCGTGCGGCATTCCGTCGCGGGGACGTTCGGGCAGGCGTGAAGGGATCGCGTGCGGGGTCGGCCCGGTCTTACGCGGGGGCGATTTCGAGTTCGTAGGGGACGTGCGTGAGTGTCTCAATCGTGCCGTCTTGCTTGACGTGGACCACGTCCTCGATCCGGACGCCCAGGCCACGGGATGGGTAGTAGAGTCCCGGCTCCACGGTGAAGACGGAGCCCGGCTCGATGCGGTCCTGATTCGCCGCGCTGCCGCTCAGGTTCGGGCGCTCGTGGACTTCCAGGCCGATTCCGTGCCCGAGTCCGTGGACGTAGCCCTCCTCGATCCGTTCGTCCTGCCGAATCGTTCGGTGTCCCCGCGCTTCGAAGAGATCGCAAACGAGCTCCTGATAGGTGCGTCCCGACGCTCCGACGTGGAGCGATTCCACGGCCTTGTCCACGGCTTCCCGGACCAGCGAGTGTAATTCGCGGAGTTCCTCGGGGGCCCGGCCGACGCAGATCGTACGCGTGACGTCATGATAGTAGCCCCCGCCCGCCTCCACCGGGAAGAGATCGATCACGATCGGCTTTCCCTCCTCGAGGACGTCGGCGTCGTTTCCGACGTTGTGCGGAACGCCGGCGTCGCGGCCCATGGCCACGATGTTGCCGTGCGGCTCCTCGAGACCCGCCTCGAAGAAGATCCGCCGCGTCTCGCGACGAAGCCGCCCGATCGTGACCCATCCCTCCGCGTCCTTGAGCCGCTTTCCCTCGAGCCGTCCGCCGCGAATGATCTCCTCGATCCGCGCGTAGGCGCGCGTGCAGATGTCCCCGACGGCGCGGGCCGCGGCCACCTCTTCGTCGTCCTTGGTGAGGCGCGCCAGGTGGAAGAGCCCGGGGTCGGTGTCCGCCGCGATTCGAATCCCCGGAAGGTATTCGCGGAGCCGCTCGAGCGTGTGGTAGCTCTGCCCGACGTCGAGGACGCCGGAAAAGAGCACGTCGCCCGAGACGCCCAGGTGCTGTAGGAGCGTCTGGAGGAGCCGCGCCGAGGCGCCGACAGGCGATCCTTCCTTCTCCCGGATCTTCGCGTAGCCCCAATCGCCGTACTCGGAGCGCTCGAAGGGCGTCTGAGCCGCGGCGTCCCGCTCCATCCCGCCGTGAAGCAGGTGCGGCTTCGAGCCGGGGCGAAGGACGAGGTAGCCGGTGCCCAGGTGCTGGGCGGCCGGCCCCACCGCGTAGCGAAACGTCGGATTCGGGTGCTCGCCCTTGATGATGACGGCCGCCGCGAGGCGGCGCTCGGTGAGAAGGGTGTCGATGTCGCGCTTCATATCGTCTCCGTCAGGTCAGGTGCGGAAAAGGACAGCTTCATTCGAGAAGAGCCGGGTCGCGACGACCAGCATGAGGACCGCGATCGCGGCCGTCACGCCGATGGCCGTCACCGCGTGCAGGGGAACCACGGTGTCCGTCAGGATCTCCCGTTGCAAGAGCGCGGTATTCAAGATCGGGATCATGAATTGCCGCATGGAGGGTGCCTGCTGTCCAAAGCTGCCAAGGCCGAGGAACACGGAACCCATGTAGACATAGGAGGCGTAGGTCTGCCCTTCGCGCATGCTCCGGGCAAAGCAGCCGATCGCGACGAGCACCGCGCTCAGGAAGACCGCGGTCGGGAGGAGCGTCAGGAAGAGGAGGACCGCCTTGTCCGGAGTGATCGCGATCTGGAGCGAGCCTTCCTCCATGCCGGGAACCGCGCGGGCCACGACGTTGAAGGTCAGCCAGAGTCCGGTGATGCCGGTCACGGCGCCCGTGATCGACGTCGCCAGGACCGCGAGCGCCTTCCCCATCACCAGCTCGCCTCGCGACGCCGCCGTGGAGAGGAGCGTCTCGAGCGTGCTCCGCTCCTTCTCGCCGGTCGTGGCGTCGACCGCGGTCTGCATCGCTCCGGCCGCCACCATGAAGACGAGGAGGTACGGAATCAGGAGCGCCGCGAAGAATCGGCCCTTGTCCGTCTTCGAGGAAATGTCGTGCCGGGAGACCCGGATCGGGGCCGATGCCTCCGCCTTGGCGCCGTTGGCGCGCGCCCAGGAGAGGGTCAGCGAGCGCTCGATGTCGTCGAGGATCGGGCGCACGCGCTGGGCCGCCGCGCTCGACGTGTTGTCGGCGTCCTTGTAGAGGAGTTCCACGACGACGCTGTCGCCGCGCGCGATCGCTCCTTCGACGCCTGACGGGACCACGAACGCCGCGTCCACCTTCGCGTCCTGGAGCGTCTCCGGCGCCCGGTCGAGCGCGACCGGCGTGGCGCCCGGCACGGCGGCAATCCACTCCCGCAATCCCGGAACCTCCGCCTCGCCCACGATCCCGACCCGTACCGCGAGAAGCTTCGCGTCTTCGTCGTTCTTGCTCTCGATCCACGACATCAAGGTGAGCATCGCGGGATAGAGCAGGAACGGGAACACGAAGATCGCGAAGATCGTCCGCCCGTCTCGGAGCGTGTCGGTGATCTCCTTCCGGAAGACAGCGAGCGTCTTAGCGGTCACCGTTCGTCCCTCCCCCCGCGCCCGTCACGACCTGCACGAACACGTCCTCGACCGACCGGCTCGGTGCCTGGCTCCGAATCGACTCGAGGGAGCCGTGCGTGAGGATCTCGCCGCGCTCGATGATCGCGACCTCGTCGCAGATCCGCTCCGCCTCCGTCATGATGTGGGTCGAATAGATGATGGTTCGCCCCTGCTTCTTGAGATCGACGATCAGCGCGAGCACGCCGCGCGCCGCGATCACGTCCAGCCCCGCGGTCGGCTCGTCGAAGATCATGACCTCCGGGTCGTGGAAGACGACGCGGGCGATCGAGAGTCGCTGCTTCATCCCGGTCGACATCTTCCCGACGCGGACGTCGAGCAGCTCGGCCAGCGCGAATCGCTCGGTCAGGGCCTCGATGCGCGCTCCGATGCCCGTAGCGGACATGCCGGCCAGGGCGCCGAAGTACTGGAGCAGCTCGCGCCCGGTGAGCCGGTCGTAGAGCTTGGTCTCGCCCGAGAGATAGCCGATCCGCCGCCTCACCTCCGCGGATTTCTCCGTGATGTCGAATCCCGCGACGGTCGCCGTTCCACCAGTGGGAACGAGGATCGTGGCGAGCATGCGGAGGGTGGTCGTCTTGCCGGCGCCGTTTCGTCCGAGCAGGCCGAACACCTGGCCGGGTTTGCACGTGAAGGACACGCCGCGAACGGCGTGGGTGTCGCCCTTCTTTCGATCGTGAAACGTCTTCTGAAGGCCGGATACCTGGATCAACGATTCCTCATCGGAGGGAGGCGCTGGCGGACCGAACCGTAGCCGCCGAGTCTATGCGAGCGTTCGAGGGGGTGTCAACGCGAGGGCGAATCTCGGCTTGCGGGCTGGCG
>Ga0070696_100000190_pt1 | contig 36010 bp, 28 predicted proteins | sample KBSK1253metaG_FD_65474 | JGI IMG/M metagenome (GOLD analysis project Ga0070696, IMG submission 65474) | Corn, switchgrass and miscanthus rhizosphere microbial communities from Kellogg Biological Station, Michigan, USA - KBS K1-25-3 metaG | ecosystem: Host-associated > Plants > Roots >... | reverse complement strand
ATGATCGAGGCGATCATTCACGAGAAGGCCGGCGTCAGCGCGGAAGAAGAGATGATGAAGCTCGGCGTCGCGCGCATTCCGGAGATCAAACGCGACACGACGGATAGAAACAGAACGTCACCCTTCGCGTTCACGGGGGCCAAGTTCGAGTTCCGCGCCGTGGGATCATCCCAGTCGATTGCGTTCCCGGTGGCGTTGCTCAACGCGGCGGTCGCCGAAGCGATCGGCGAGCTGACGGAGGAGTTGAAGGCGGAGCTCAAGAAGACGCCGAAGACGGACGACGCGGTCCTCAAGGTCGTACGGCGCGCGTTCAAGGAAACTTCCCCCGTGCGGTTCGAGGGGAACAACTACTCCGAGGAGTGGGTGAAGGACGCCGCGAAGCGCGGTTTGTTGAATCTCCGGCGAACGCCGGAGGCTCTGGCGCAACTCGTGACGAAATCCACGCGCAAGTGTCTCGTGGGGTTGGGGATTCTCACGGACGCTGAGCTCGAATCACGCTACCATGTCCGCCTCGAGCGCTACATCAAGGACGTGCTCATCGAGCTGCACACATTGCGTGAGATAGTGGACACGATGGTGCTGCCGGCCGCGTTCACGTACTACGGTTCGCTCGTCGACGCCGCCGCGAACGCGAAGGCCGCGCGCGTGACCGTCGTGCCACAGACTGAGACGGCGAATCAGCTCGGCAAGCTGCTCAAGGATCTGCAGAAGGCTCGCACCGCGCTCGAAAAGGTGGTCGCCAAGGCGGAGTCGATGCACGAGAACCTCGAGGGCTGCGCCGAATACCTCACGCAGCATGGCACGGATGCCATGGCCGTCGTTCGGAAGACTGCCGACGCGCTCGAGGGAATCGTCGACGATGATTGCTGGCCGCTGCCGAAATACCGCGAGATGCTCTTTCCCGTGTAACGCGTGACCTAGCGCTCGCTGTATACAAACTGGTAGTTTCGGCACATCGCCGGATTGGCTCGGCGTGGTACCAATCGGGGTACCCGCCGAGCTTCCATTTTGTGGAGATGTCGTATGCGGTGGACCGTTGCTCGGTGCTTGTCCGTTCTGTGTTCGGGAGCACTCTTGGGGGGCTGCGACTCCTCCACCGCGAACAAGGAGCCGACGATCAAGCTGTCCGCCTCGACCACATCAGCAACGCTGGCGCAGGGCGCGAGCACGACCATCGTGCTCACCATCGAGCGGACGAACTTTGCAAAAACGGTCACGTTGATCGTGGATGGAGCGCCCCCCGGGGTCACCGCGCAGGTGAGCCCGGGCACCGCGACCGAGAGCACGCCAACCGCGACACTGGTCGTCACCGCGACGCTGGCAGCCACCCCTGGATCGGGCTCGGTGACCGTGCGTGGGACTGGTGAGGGAATCACGGAACAATCCGTGACGATCGCGCTCACCGTGACGCCTACCGGCGCCTTTACCCTCGGCGTTTTCTCCCCGAGCGTCACTGTGGCGCAGGGCGGCGGTGACGACGCAACCATCCTCGTACCACGCAGCGGCGGAAACGGAGCCAGCGTTTCGCTCGCCGCCACCGGACTGCCGGCAGGGTTGACCGGGACCTTCACTCCGGCAGCGACGACCTCTTCGGGCGCGACCCTGTCGCTCGTGGCGACCGGAAGCGTGCCTGTGGGGACGTACACGGTGACGATCACCGGCTCCTCCACCGGATTCCCCGATCAGCCAACGACCCTTTTGGTCAACGTCATTGCGCCGCCCGCCACCGCGACGATTTCCGTTCCTTTCTGCGCGACAGGAGTGCCAGCCTGGTTCGCTTACAAGAATGAAGGCTCCGCGTGGCAGCGTGTCACGCCGTCGGGCACCACGTTCACCTTCGCGGCGACGAGCAGGTTTGTCGTCGCGTTCGTGTTCGGAGCTGGCTCGCCCGAGACGCAACTCAACGTCTTCTACGTCACTCGGGCGGAGTTCTCCGCCAGCAACGATCGCGACTGTTCTGGCTCGAAGAACTTCACCGGCACGGTGGCCGGTTTGTCAGCGGGCCAATCCGCGCAGGTCGTGATGGGAGCGGCGTCCGCGACGGCATCTTCAACGACCCCTTCGTACTCGCTTCAGAACGTCGCCACCCGCCCTCTCGACCTGGTGGCGACGCGCGGAATCGTCTCTGGCCAGAACGGCGAGTTTCTCGCGCCGGACCGAATGATCGTCCGTCGTGCACTGGACCTCGCGACGGGAGCGGTGATTCCGGCACTCGATTTCGCCGCCGCCGAATCGTTCGCGCCCACGGGGACAAATCTCTCCATCGGCGCTCTGGAAGCGCCGGATCACGTGGAGATGCAGAACACGCTCTGGACGACGACGTCTACGTTCGGCACGGCGCACGCGGCCGTGCTGTCCGGCGGGACGACGACTCTCTTCTCGGCGCCGGCGGCGCAGCTCGTTGCCGGGGACCTGCACGAGCTCTACGTCGACGCGCGCCAGTCGACGAGCACCCTGGTCATCGGACGTTCGTACGTCGAGTACTTCATGGCCCCGAGTGACAAATCGTTTGCACTTGGCGGGCAGCTCAACACGCCGACGATCACGATGGTCACGAACTCGCCGTATCCGCGGATGCGTGGGCAACTCGCGGTGCAGAGCGAGTACAACACGTCCGTGCAGGTTGCCTGGATCCAGGATTTTTCGAACGCCCCGTCGCGCGTGGTGGTCCTCGCCATCAGTTCGGCATACCTCGGCGCAACTCCCGGGACATGGGACTCGCTCATTCCCGATCTGACCGGGATTGCGGGATTCAGTACGAGCTGGGCGCTCGTGCCGAACGTCACCACCGTGTATTCGGTCGAAGCGTTTTCGGGCCGAACCGACCTGCTCTTCGGCGCGCTGCCCGCACAAGGTGATGTGGTCCGGCTCGCCTACCGCGCCGGACTCACGAGCACCGCTCCCTTCTTTGTCTCCCGGGGAGCGAGAAAAGCCGGCCGGCGCCTGCCTCAGTATTTGAGAAGGTAGTTCTCCAGCTCCCAGGCCGTGACCTGGGTGATGTAGTCGCGCCACTCCTGCCTCTTCGCCTCCACGAAATGGCGGGTGACGTGGTCGCCGAGCGCGCCCGTGATCACCTGATCCTTTTCGAGCTCGTCGAGCGCCTCGCTCAGATCGTGGGGAAGATCATCGATGCGAAGCCGTCGACGCTCGCGGTGACTCATCTCCCAGATGTTCTCGTTCACCGGCTCGCGCCAATCCGCGCTGGTCGCGACGCCATCCAGGCCGGCGGCAAGCATGACGGCGAGCGCGAGGTATGGATTTGCCGACGGATCCGGAGAGCGCAGCTCGACTCGCGTGCCGGGACCTCTCCGCTCCGGAACTCGGATCAGCGGCGACCGGTTGCGCATGGACCACGCGACGTTCACGGGCGCCTCGTAGCCTGGCACCAGCCGTTTGTAGGAGTTCACGAGTGGGTTCGTGATGGCGCACATGCCACGCGCGTGATGCAGCAGTCCCCCGATGTAATGCAGCGCGGTTTTCGAGAGCTCCCATTCCGACTTCTTGTCCCAGAAGGCGTTGTCTTTGCCCCGGAAGAGTGATTGGTGCGTGTGCATGCCGCTGCCGTTCTGACCGAAGATGGGTTTCGGCATGAACGAGGCGATCAGGTCGAACTGATGCGCGACCTGCTTCACCACGAATCGGAAGGTCGCGATGTTGTCCGCGGTGAGCAGCGCGTCGGCGTACCGGAAATCGATTTCGTGCTGCGCGTGCGCGACTTCATGATGCGACGCTTCGACCTCGAACCCCATCTGCTCGAGCACGTCCACCATGGAACGACGCGCGTCCTCGCCCAGATCGGCGGGCGCGAGATCGAAGTAGCTCCCCACGTCGTGGGTAGCGGTGGTCGCTCCACCTTCGGGCGTCGGGCGAAAAAGAAAGAACTCCGCCTCCATCCCCGCTTGCATCGTGAAGCCCATCTCGTCGGCGCGTGCCATGGTGCGTTTCAACACGCCGCGGGGGTCGCCGGGAAACGGATCACCATTGGGCAGGTTGATGTCGCAGATCACGCGGGCGACACGCGCGTCCGCCGGTCCCCAGGGAAAGAGCCGGAAAGTCGAGAGATCCGGCGCCAGCAGCATGTCCGACTCTTCGATCCGAACGAAACCCTCGATGGACGAGCCGTCGAACATGATGTCGCCCGCGAGCGCCTTCTCGAACTGCGACGCGGGTATCTCCACGTTCTTGTTGACGCCGAGAATGTCCGTGAACTGCAACCGCATCGAGCGAACGTTCAGCTTGCGGGCAAGCTCGAGGATTTCTTTGGGCGTTGCGCCGCGGACGTCCGGAGTGATCGATCGTGAGGACAAGTCGCCAAACGGGAATGTGGGAGCGAGAAACTACTTCCTTTCGACCTTTCGCGCTTCCCGTTGGGCTGGCCCGCCACTTGCCGCCTCGGGTGTGATCAAACTCGAGAGGGATGCATGAAGATTCAGGATGTCATGACGCGCAATCCGCGCTCCATTACGCCGGACACGCCGGCCCGCGAGGCCGCGCGTTTGATGAAGGATGAGTGCGTCGGCGTGATACCCGTCGTGGAAAACGAGAGCTCGCTCAAGCTGGTTGGTATCGTCACCGACCGCGATATCGCGCTGCGCATTGTCGGCGCCGGGAAGAGCGCCGACACACCCGTGCGCGACGTGATGAGCCAGGACAACCTCGCGACGCGTACGCCGGACGAGGACATCGGCGACGCGATGGACACCATGGCCGCGGAACAGGTTCGGCGGATCCCGATCGTCGATGAACGCGGTTCGCTGGTCGGCATTGTGTCCCAGGCGGACGTCGTGCGCAAAGCGAGCGATGATAAGAAGGCCGAGCGCACCGTGGAGCGCATCTCGGAACCGGGCGGTCAGCACTCGACGTGATTCGGAGGAGGTGTGGTCAGCGGCGCTAGATTTCCACGCCCATGACCACACCTGGTCCCCCCCCCTCTCCATCGTCGTCCGGCGGGACCGTCGCGTGCCCGTCCTGCGGGGCGTCCGCGACAGGAAAGTTCTGCGCTAATTGTGGAGCGCCTCTCGCGGGCGCCGTGTGTGGCAACTGCCGCGCACCGCTCACGCCGGGGGCGAAGTTCTGCCACCGGTGCGGCGCGCCGGCGGGGGCAATCAGCGGTGACCGTCCGTCTGGAGTCGGCAACGCGTTGCCGTGGGGGGTGGCGGCGATCGCCCTGCTGGCGCTCATCGCGCTCGCCGCCGGACAACGCTTTGGTCGGACGCGAGAGCCGCAGGTCGCGGAGCCGTCCGCGATGGCGCCGCCCGCCGGTGCGCCCCCCGCCCTGCGCGCACCCGACATCTCGTCTTTATCGCCCGCGGAGCGCGCTGAGCGACTGTACGACCGAATCATGGGAGCGGCGGAACGCGGGCGCGTGGACAGCGTTCGATTCTTCATGCCGATGGCGCTTCAGGCGTACGAGTCGCTGGGAAGTCTCACCGTCGATCAGCGATACGACCTGGGGCGACTCGCCGAAGTGGCTGGTGACGCGCCGCTCGCCGCGGCCGAAGCGGATACGATTCTTCGACAGCAGCCACAACATCTCCTCGGCCTCGTGCTGGCGTCTCGCGCGGCACGGCTGCGGGGAGATGAGCGAGTCGCGCAGCAACACCTCGAGCGGCTGTCGCGGATCGAGACCCAGGAGCGCCGCAAGCAGCTTCCCGAATATCTTCTTCATCAAAACGACATCGAACAGGCGTTAGCGGAATACCGACAACGCAGAGGACGATGATGCGAATCATCCATGTCGCCCACAGCCCTGATTCGGACGACGCGTTCATGTTCTACGCGCTCGCCGAAGGGAAGATCGACACCAATGACGTTCGGTACGTCCATGAATTGCAGGACATCGAGACGCTGAATCAGCGCGCGCTTCGCGGAGAGCTCGAGGTCACTGCCGTTTCCATTCACGCGTACGCGTATCTCTCCGATCGCTACGCTCTGCTCCCGCATGGGGCGTCGATGGGCGACCAGTACGGTCCGCGGCTCGTGGCGCGCCGGCCGATGCAGCTATCGGAAATCCGGGGGAAACGGATCGCCATCCCCGGGCGGCTGACGAGCGCATATCTCGCACTCAGGCTGCTGGAGCCGGACTTCGATCCAGTGGTCACTCCATTCGATGAGATCGAGGATGCCGTCGCGGACGCAAAAGTGGACTTGGGCCTTTTGATCCATGAGGGACAGTTGACCTACCAGGATCGCGGTCTCCACCTGATATCGGACCTCGGCGCCTGGTGGTATGAGGAGACTGGTCTGCCGCTGCCGCTCGGCGGGAATGTCATCCGAAAGGACCTTGGAGAGCCGCTTATCTCGTCAGTATCAAAGCATTTATACGACAGTATAGCGTATGGACTTCATCACCGAACGGCTGCGCTCGACCACTCGATGAAATACGCCAGGGGCTTGGATCGCTCCAAGGCCGACACCTTCGTCGGCATGTACGTCAATGACTGGACCCTTGATTATGGCGAACGCGGCAGACGAGCGGTTCGTCAGTTTTTGGCTCGCGGTGTCGACGCAGGCATCATTGATCGGCCCGTCGACGTCCATTTTGTCGGCGACTGACGTGGCTGCCTTGGCGGCTTAAAAAACTGACCGACATGCCGATAACAGAGGCATGTCTGTTCAGGCAACGACGGCGCCACAACCCACCGACGTCGAATCCTCGCTCCTGAGCGTGCTCCTCTCGGCCGATAGCACGCGCCAGGGCGCAGTGGCACTGCTCGAGGCGCTCCGCCCGATGCTCGAAGATGCGTCTATCGCGTTGGCCGTTCGTGGCCGCGATGGGCTCACGCTACACGTGCTCGCGGAACATGGTGCTCCCTCCACGCAGCGCTGGCCCGACAAGCTCGAGCCCCAATTCGCGCTCGGTGCGCAACCCGGGGTTGATCCGGGCACAGGCACCTTGGTCAAACCGCTTCGCGCGAGCGGACGAGTCGTGGGCGCACTGGTGTTTGCCGATGCCCTTCGCGGCTCGGAACTGCTCCGTGGTTGTCACCTGGATGGGCTGCTCGACACCACCGCCGCCGTGCTGCATGCGCTCGGCTCGAGAACCGATGCTGAGCTGCGGAGACGCGCTCACGGCCTTCGCTCCGTCGAAGCGATTCTGGAAGGGATGGCACATCAGATCGCGAATCCGCTCACCGGCGCCTCCGCCATCGCTCAGCTCCTCGTCGAGGATCTTCAGGACGAGGGTCACCGCGGGGCAGTGCAACAGATCCGTCAGGAAATGGCCCGCGCTTTCACGGTGCTTCACGATCTTCTCGAGTTTCAGAGGGAGACCGGAGCGCACGACGGAATCATGGATCTGAACGCTGTCGTGGAAAGGCTGATGCGATTCCGCGGCTACGCGATTCGGGAACAGGGGATATCGATCGACGTGGAGCTCACGCCGGCATTCATGCCGGTGCGGGCAGAAGCGCGCGGGCTCGAGCATGCGTTGCTCATCGCGCTTCGCTCGGCGGAGCTGCGGTCCCACGGCACGGTCAATCGCAGCATTCGCGTGCGCGTCGCCGAGCGCGGTGCGCACGACCTCGCGATCGAGATTACGGACTCCGGGCCCGGCTCCGTTCCGGACCTGGTCTCCTCGTATTTCGATCTTCCCTTCCATGTCGAGTATGCGGGACGACTCTCGGCCGGCGACAACCCCGATCTCGGCCTCGCTGACAGCATTTTGCGCGGCTGCGGCGGCAGTCTGCAGGTGACGGGTTCCAAGGCCGATGGCACCACGCTCGCGCTGGTCCTTCCTCGCGCGACCACACCGATGGCAAACCCACAGGGCAGGCATCTCGCATGACGTCTGTCGCGCTCGATGATGGACTCATGTCCTCGCCGCGTCCGACATCCGCGGCTCGCATCCTGGTAGTCGACGACGAAGACACCATCCGCCTCGTGCTCGGGAAGTACCTTCGCACGCGCGGCTTTGAGGTCGCCACGGCGGAATCCGGCGTCGCCGCGCTCGAAACGCTGTCGGGCGCGCGCTTCGACCTGATGCTCTGCGATGTGCGCATGCCAGGCCTCTCCGGTGTCGAGATCGTGCCGAACGCGCTCGAGGCCGATCCGGACCTCGGCATCGTGATGCTGTCGGCCGTGAACGATGCTCCGACCGCCACGGAAGCGTTGTCGCAAGGAGTATTGGACTACCTCACGAAGCCCATCGAGCTCGAACACCTCTATGCGGCCGTGAACCGCGCCCTGCACAAACGGACGCTGCTCAAAGAACAGCGCCGCGTCGAGCGTCAGGTTCGCGAGGAAGTCGCCGAACGAACGAAGGAGCTCGAACGGGAGAAAGCGCATCTTCGCGATCTCAACGTCAGCGTCGTGGAGATGCTGGTGAGCGCGATGGAAGCGAAAGACGTCTTCCAGCGTGGACATTCCGCGCGCGTTGCGGAACTCGCGGCGTCGATTGCCGAATACATGGGCCTCGCGCCTGACGTCGTCGAGGACGTCCGTGTTGCGGGCCGGTTGCACGACGTGGGCAACATCGGTATTCGCGAAGACGTGCTCAACAAACCCGGCGCGCTCAATCCCGAGGAGTTCGAGCACATCAAGACGCACGTGCGTCTGAGCGTCGAGATCCTAACGCCGCTGCGGCACATCGAGCGGGCCGTCACGTTCGTCGGCGATCATCACGAGCACTGGGATGGCAGCGGATATCCGCACACCCGTTCGGGCGAGCAGATCTCGATCGGAGGCCGCATCCTGGCAGCCGCCGACGCCTTCGATGCCCTCATCTCGAGCCGCGCATATCGTCAGTCGATGAATCCCGAAGACGCGGTCGAACAGTTGCGCGGCGCCGTCGGCACCCTGCTCGACCCTCGCGTGTTCGAGGCGCTGCGCGTGGTCGTGAAGCGTCGCAAGAGTCTGGTCTTCATCGACGCGATTCACCGCTAGCCACTCGGTTGGTCGCGCGCTCTGGCCGGACGCGGCACAGGATCTTTCCGTTCGGTCCGGCGCGGGGCATACTTTGCCCGTGCTCACAACTGGACCGATGCCGCAACGCGCTGTCTATGACGTCTGCATTGTAGGATCCGGTGCCGGTGGCGGCATGGCCGCCTACGCGCTGACTCGTGCCGGAGCGAACGTGGTGATGCTCGAGGCCGGGCCCGAGTGGTATGCATCGCGTGACTCCAAGATGCTCGTGCCGACGTACATGTCCCCACGTCGCGGCGCGTCGATCAAGACGCGCCCGTTCGGTGAGTTCGACGCCTGCGACGGCGGATGGGAGATCGAAGGAGAGCCGTACACGGTCGCAGAGGGGACGCGCTTCCGTTGGTGGCGTGCACGCATGTTGGGCGGACGCACCAATCACTGGGGACGCATCTCGCTGCGTTTCGGTCCGGACGATTTCAAAGGAAAGTCGAAGGACGGCCTGGGCGACGACTGGCCGATCTCGTACGACGACGTCGCGCCGTACTACGATCGCATCGATGAGCTCATCGGCGTCTTTGGGAGCAACGAGGGGTTGCGCAATCATCCGGACGGCAAGTTCCAGCCGCCTCCCAAGCCCAGGTGCTACGAGCTGCTCGTCAAGAAGGCGTCAGACAGACTCAACGTCACCTGCATCCCTTCTCGGCTCTCGATCACGACCAAAGCCCTGCCCGGACGGCAAGCGTGTCACTACTGCGGGCAATGCAACCGCGGCTGCAGCGTCAAGGCGAACTTCTCCAGCCCGGACGTCCTCATCGCTCCGGCGAAAGCCACGGGCCGCCTCACTTTGGTCACCAATGCCATGGCACGCGAAGTCACGGTCGGTACCGACGGCCTGGCAACCGGCGTTTCGTACATCGACAAGAACACCGGAGAAGACCGGCACGTGCGGGCGCGCATCGTCGTGTTGGCCGCGAGTGCGTGCGAGTCCGCGCGCATCCTGCTGAACTCGACGTCGTCGAAGTTCCCACAGGGCCTCGCGAACTCGAGCGGCACAGTCGGGAAATACCTCACGGACACGACGGGGACTGATCTCGCGGGATACATCCCGTCGATGGCCGACCACATCCCGCACAACGAGGACGGCGTCGGCGGCATGCACGTCTACATGCCGTGGTGGTTGGACAACAAGAAGCTGGACTTCCCACGCGGCTACCACATCGAAGTGTGGGGCGGTTTGTACCAGCCGAGCGCCGGATTCATGGGCGGGATTCATCGCTATCCGCCAGGCGGCGGCTATGGGCTGCAACTCAAGCAGGACTATCGCAAGTACTATGGCGCGACCATCGGGTTTTCCGGTCGCGGCGAGCAGATTCCGAACGCCGATTGCTATTGCGAGATCGATCCCAACGTAGTGGATCGGTACGGCATTCCCGTCCTCAGGTTCCACTGGAAATGGACGGACTACGAGTACAACCAGGTGAAGCACATGCACGAGACCTTTCGTGCGCTGCTCACCGAAATGGGTGGCGAGATCTTCACGCCGATGCCGACGAAAGAGCAGGGATACAACATCGCGCAGGGCGGCACGATCATCCACGAGCTTGGCTGCACCATCATGGGCGACGATCCCTCCAGGTCGGTGCTGACCAGCAACTGCCAGGCGCACGACTGCAAGAATCTCTTCGTCGCCGACGGTGGTCCGTTCGTCTCCCAGGCGGACAAGAATCCGACATGGACGATCCTGGCGCTCTCGTGGCGCACGGCCGATTACATCGCCGCACAGCGGAAGGCGGGTGCACTATGAGCGACGTCACACGTCGCGACGCGCTGAAGGCGTTCGCGGCCATCTCGACGGCGGGGTTTCTCGACGTATCGGCGCCGCAGCTCGAGCGCGCGATGCGAGGCATGGAGGCGCTCGATGGCACCGACCTGCCTGCCGAACGCCAGCAATCCTATGTCCCCAAGTTCTTCACCGCGAACGAGTGGCGGACCGTCCGCCTGCTCGCGGACTACGTGATTCCCAGGGACGCGCGCTCGGGCAGCGCCAGCGACGCGAAGGTCCCCGAGTTCATGGATTTCCTCCTGGCGGACAAGGATGCGAGCGAGGGGAGCAAGGTCTCGATGCGCGGCGGGCTCGCGTGGATCGACAACGAGTCGCGCAGCCGCTTTTCCAGAACGTTCGCGAACGCGACGGACGCCCAGCGTCGACAGATTCTCGACGACATCGCCTGGCCCAAGAAGGCACGCCCCGAGGTGAGTCACGGCGTCGCCTTTTTCACGCGCTTTCGCGACCTGACCGCCTCCGGATTCTTTTCCAGCGCGATGGGTTGGAAAGACGTGCAGTACATCGGCAACGTCTTCAATCCCAATTGGAACGGTTGTCCGCCAGCCGCGATGAGCAAGCTCGGTGTCACCCCGGAGCTGATGAACAATCGCATCAACTCCGGCTCATGAGCGACGAACGTCTCGGGATAGGGTTCGTCGGCAGCGGATTCAACGCGCGTTTTCACATGCTGGGTCTCCAGAAGGTTCGCGACGCGAATGTCGTGGGCGTCTGGAGCCCGAATCGGAAGAACGCCGAGAGTGCGGCGGCGTTGGCGCGTGACCTGGACGTCGGCAAAGCGCGTGCGTTCGCGTCGATCGGCGACATGGTCGCGGACCCCGCGATCGAGGCGCTGTGGCTCACCGGGCCGAATCACGCGCGCGTCGAAAACATGGAGGAAATCGCTCGGGCGATCGAGTCCGGCAAAGGAGAGCTCAAGGGCATCGCGTGCGAGAAGCCCCTCGCTCGCAACGTCGCCGAGGCCCGACACATCCTGAAGCTGGTGCATCGCATCGGAGTGAAACACGGCTATCTCGAGAACCAACTCTTCTCGCCGCAGGTGGAGCTTGGCCGCAAACTGATTTGGGCGCGTGGCGCCGCGACGACCGGGCGCCCCTATCTCGCACGCGCCGCGGAGGAGCACAGCGGGCCGCACATGCCGTGGTTCTGGCGGGGCGCGCTGCAGGGTGGCGGCGTTCTGAATGACATGATGTGCCATTCAGCCCTGGTGGTTCGGCATCTGTTGACCAAGCCGGGCGAGCCGCTGAGCACCGTCACACCCAAGCGGGTCACCGCGCACATCGCGAGCCTCAAGTGGTCGCGCCCGGACTACGCGAAGCGCCTGTCGAAAACGATGGGGGCGGAGGTGAACTATGCGAAATCGCCGTCCGAGGACTTCGCGAGCCTGATCATCGAATTCGAGACACGGGACGGCTTCACGGTGCTCGGCGAGGCGACGACGTCCTGGGCTTTCGTTGGGGCGGGCCTTCGGTTGTCCGCGGAACTGCTCGGCCCCGAGTACTCGATGTCGTGGAACTCCCTCGACTCCGGACTCAAGCTGTTTTTCAGTCGCGAAGTGAAAGGGAAGGTGGGCGAGGATCTCGTCGAAAAGCAGAACGCCGAAATGGGTCTCATGCCGGTCGTCGCCGAGGAGGCGACGGCATATGGGTATGAGAGCGAGGACCGCCACTTCACTCGCGTCTTTCTCGGAAAGGAAGAACCGATTCTCACCTGGGACGACGGCCTCGAAGTCGTCCAGGTGCTCATGACCGCGTACAAGAGCGCGGAGGCTGGCCGCACACTCGACTTCCCACCCAAGGGCCTCGACCAGTTTGTGCCCGCAGTCGCTAGCGGGACCTGGAAGCCGCGCTAGGAGCGAACTTCAACCCCTCGGACGAATTCGACGAATCTCGACGAATGGTTCTCGGAACAACAAAGCTCCTCTCACCCGAGAGGAGCTTTGGTTTGGTTACACGCTATTCGTTTTGATTCGTGAGAATTCGTGTGCGGGTTTGTTGTTGACAGATTCTTACAGTCGCCAGCCAGCTCTATAAGTAGGCTTCAGCCAATCTTCCGGAATCCCTCCGGTGAGAATCTCTCCGGTATTCGGATTGAGCTCGACGGGCCGTTGCAGCCGCAGCGCGAGATTCCCCAGCAAGATCATCTCGGTCAGCGGAGCGGCGTGGCCGGGAAAGTTCGATCCCGGCTGTGTTCCGGACTTCGCCGCCTCGATCCATTCCGCGTAGACGCTCTTCACTCGCGGGTACTTCGTCGGCGGCGGACTTGCCTTGAGCTCCGCGTCGCGCTTGTCGTCCGAGAGGCGCGGATTCTCGCCATACGTGTACGCCGCGAGGGTTCCATTGTCGCCCACCCACAGCTGGCCGCTGTTGTCGAACGGCCACTGCTTGTCCCCTGACCAATCGCGCGGTCGCTGCGGATACACGCCCCCGTCGCGCCACACCCAGGTCAGCGCCGGCCGATTGCCGCTCGCTGGAAATTCGTACGTGATTCGCGACGACCGGGGCGCTGTTTCGGGAAACAGCTGCGTGCTCTCCGCCGTGATTCGCGTGGGATACTTCACACCGAGTGTCCAATACGCCGCGTCCATGATGTGGCAAGCCATGTCGCCGAGCGCACCGGTCCCAAAATCCCACCAGCCGCGCCAGTTGAACGGTGCGTAGGAGGGGTGGTATGGGCGATCGGGCGCGGGTCCGAGCCAGAGATTCCAGTCCAGCGTCGGCGGGACGTTGTGCATCTCCGTGGGACGAAATATTCCCTGCGGCCAGATCGGTCGATTGGTCCAGAATTCAACGCTGCGCACCGTCCCGATCGCGCCCGATTCGACCCATTCGCGGATCTGGCGCGTGCCGTCGTTCGCGTGGCCCTGATTGCCCATCTGCGTTGCCTGCTTCGGGCGACGCGCTGCTTCCTGCGCGAGCGCGCGCGCCTCGAAGATCGTCCGCGTCAGCGGCTTCTGCGTATAAACGTGCTTCCCTGCCTTCAGGCCCAACATCGCCGCGGCGGCATGCGAGTGATCGGGGGTGGTGACCGTGATCGCGTCGATGTTCTTGCTTTCCTTGTCCATCATCTCGCGATAATCGCGGTACTTCAGCGCCTTCGGGTTCGCGAGAAACGTGGATTCGGCATAGCGCCAATCGACGTCGCACAGCGAGTGGATGTTGACGTCCGGGAGTCCGGCCATTCCGCGCACGTCCGTGGCGCCCATCCCACCGATGCCAATGCACGCGACATTGACCTTGTCGCTCGGTGGGATGAACCCTCGGCCGAGCACGTGCCGCGGAACGATCGTGAACGCATACGCGGCCGCCCCGGCCTTGGCGACATCAGCAATGAAATCCCGCCGTGATCGAGTTGTCATATGAGAGGTTTTCTCCGTCATGCGCCCACAGCCGGCGCCCGCACCGGCGCGCCCGATACCGCGCGTTCCTGTTCGCGGAACGCGATCGCGAAGAAGACGAGCACCGCCGCCGCGAACGCCGACGGCAGCAACCAGAATCGCGACCACTGATCCAAGGTCAGCGCCTGGGCGCCGCCGAGGAATCGGCCGTAGACGCGGCCGGCAATCTGCGCACCGATGAGCATGCCCACGCCATAGGTGATGAGCACGAAGAATCCCTGCGCCTGGCTGCGCACGGCGGGCGTGGCGCGCTTGTCGACGTAGATCTGTCCCGTGACGAAGAAGAAGTCATAGCAGATGCCGTGCAGCGCGATGCCGATGAGGATCATCCAGAACACAGCCGATGGTGCCGCCAGCGCGAACAGCGCGTACCGCAGGACCCAGGCTGCCATGCCAAGCATCAGCATCTTCTTCACGCCCAGCCGTGCGAACATCAGCGGCATGAGGAGCATGAACCCGGTCTCGGACATCTGCCCGATGGTCTGCGTCGCCGCGATGTTCTTGACTCCTGCCACTCCCAGGTAGATCTGCGTGAAGTTGTAGTAGGCGGCGAGCGGAATGCAGAGCAACAACGACGCGATGATGAAGACGTAGAATGATCCGCTGCCGAGTGTCTTGAACGCGTCGATGCCCACGACGGAGCGGATGGATACGTGCTGGCCGCGGGCCGGCGGCGGTGTGTGCGGCAACATGAAGCTGTAGACGCCCAAGAGGGCGCTCGCGATCGCCGTTGCGTAGAGTGGCCCTGCCGTCTCCTCGGCGGCGCTCCCCATGATCGGGGTCAGCACGAAACTGATGAACAGCCCAGCCACGATCCAGCCGATCGTCCCGAACACGCGAATCATGGGGAACTGCTTTTCCTGATTCTGAAGGTTGTGGAACGCCAGTGAGCTCGACAGCCCCAGCGTCGGCATGTAACAGATGTTGTACAGCAGGAGAAGCAGGATGAACGTCGACGGAGACCCGGTCGCTCGCGGCACGAGAAGCATCAGCGCCGCGCCGAGCAGATGCAGCACGCCGAGAACGCGTTCGGTTGCGAAATACCGGTCCGCGACGAGCCCGAGGAAAAACGGCGCGACGATCGCGGCGATCGGGTTCACGGTGAAGGGCCAGTACGTCTGATCGGCCATACCGTGCTTGGTCATATACACGGCGACGGTCGTATACCACGCGCCCCAGATGAAGAACTGCAGGAACATCATGATCGAGAGCTTCAGCCGAGTGGACATGGATGCGGTCGGAGAAGAGTGAGAGTGGGCTCGACCCTACTTGAGTTCGCGGATGCGAATGTTGCGAAGCTGCAGTGGACCTTCGTGATCGCCCTGGATTCCGATGTACCCGCGCGCGGCCCTGCCGTACTTGGGATACGCGCTGAACTTGCTCGCCTTGACCTTCGCCTCCCAGTCAGGACTCCACAGCTCGTACTCGACCATCTTTGTCCCGTTGAGCCAGTGCTCGACGTGAGCCCCCCTGGCGATGATGCGACCCGAATTCCACTCGCCTCCCGGCTTCACGATCCCTGCTGGTGAGGGGTACAGCGCGTAATCCGCCGCGGCAGACGTGAGCCGGTCTTTCCCATCGACGTGTTTCGCATCGTCGAGTAGCTGATATTCCGGCGCGCTCCAGTAGATGTGATCGTAGTCTTCCGTGCCTCGATAGAAGATTCCGGCGTTGCCGCCGGGCGCGACCTTCCAGTCGAAGGCGAGCTCGAAGTCGCCGAACTGGTCTCGGCTGATGAGGTCCTGGGTCCCGATCTCCTTGGAGAGTGTGCCGTCCGCGACATGCCACGCCGCCGGCACAGATTGCCCTTTGTATGAACGCCACTGGGTAGGCGCGCTTCCGTCGAACAGCAACCGCCAACCCGCGGCTCGTTCTTCGGCCGTCAGCTGATTCGGCAACGTCGCATCCCCGGCTTGGCGAGCGGGACTATCCGCAGTACCGGCCTTCTGTTGTGGGGTGCAAGCCGCCGCACTGTAGAACAGCGCTGCCAAGAGTCCCGGGGCCCTCATCGGGTGTCTCATTGTTTGCCTCCGGCGCTCGTGGCGCCCGCTTGGTCGCCGCTTGAATAACACATAGGGGGGCGCGGCGCGAGTAGTGGCAACGTCCCTTCCGGGGACGGCGTATACTATAGACATGATGTACCGCTCAATTCTTCTTTTGGGCGGCGCGATACAGCTAGCGGTGGCCTTGCCCGCGCTCGCTCAACGCCCCGCTGCCTCGACTGATACGATCCGCCTCTCGCTCGACGAGGCGGTGACGATTGGACTGCGGGTCGCGGACGAAGTTCGCCTCAGCGCGGCTCAAGCCGACGTCGCCGATGCACAGGTGGACTTCGCCCGTTCGTCCATGCTGCCGCAGATTCGACTCAATAGCGCGTACACGAGGACCTTCGAAAGCGCGCGCGCGACCGCGGTCAACGCGGTGTTCAACCAGCCGAACACGTATACCGCGAACGCCAACTTTTCCCAAACGCTGTTTCAGGGCGGCCGACTGGTTGCGACAGCGCGCGCCGCCAGCAGTCTCGCGCGCGCGGCGCATCTCGACGCCCAGGAACAGCGCGCGCTCTTCACCGTAACGGTGCAGCGCGCCTACCTCGGCGCGCTGTTGGCCGAACGATTCGTCGAGCTACAGGAAACGAATCTCCAGCTCGCGTCGTCGCGTCTCACGCAGGTGCAGCAGTTCATGAACGCGGGCCGTGCAGCGCAATACGACGTGCTGCGGGCGAAAGTCGAGCGGGCGAACATCGAGCCCTTGGCCATCCAGGCTCGCAACGATCTCGATCTCGCACAGCTCGACCTCAAGCGCCTGTTGAATTTGCCCGTCGATCAGCCAGTCGTGCTCACCAGCACGGTCGATCCGGCGGCTGCGCAGACGCTCGTCGCGTCGTATCTGGACAGCACGGCTCTCCCGGATCGCCCTGCGCTGCGTTCGGCGGAGCTGGTCGCGCGAAGCCGGCATCTCGCCGTCGCGGCAGCGCGCGCGGATTTTCTCCCAACGATCACTTACTTCTTCCAGACCGGGTTCCAGGCATTTCCGCCGCCGTCCTTTGGCTTCCCGTCGCAGCGCGGCGGCGTCAACGAGGCCTCCTGTCCGACGGGTTCTCCCGCGGGCAGGCTCTGCCAAAACGGGGGCTGGTTCGAAGATCGGAACATGGGAATCCAGTTCTCATGGCCCATCTTCGACGGACTGCGCGCCAAGAGTGCGCTCGAGCTGGCGCGGGCGCAGACGCGCATCGCGGACTTGCAACTGCAACAGGAACGCGAACAGGTCTCGATCGAGGTCGCTCGGGCGCGCGCGGAGCTGCGACGCGCCAAAGCCGTGTTCGATGCGCGCCGGGAGACCTCCAGTGAAGCGCAGGAGGCGTTCCGCCTCGCGTCACTCCGATTCTCACGCGGCCTGAGCACGCAGTTGGAGGTCTCCGATTCCCAGCTCGCGTTGCTTACCGCCGAAGGCGGAGAAGCACGAGCCACCATCGACCTGTACCTCGCCACGGCGGAGCTCGCGCGGTCGCTAGGTCGCCCCATTCCAATGCCCGCAACGATGCGCGTTCCGACGCGCCGGACTGATAACTAGTGCTATTCACTCGCGCGATCGCTTTGACGGCGGCGGTCCTCTGCCTCGGTTGTTCGAGCAAGGACGACGGGAATGTGCCTGCCGCGCAGGCTCGGCCGGCGGGTTCGGCGCCGCCCAACGGTGGAGATCCGCCTGCCGGAGGCGCTGCGAGCGCTGGCAACCGGGCTGGGGGCGGACCCTCGCCGGCGGGACGCGGCAACCCCACCATCACTCTGGCATCCACGGACGTCGCGCCGGTACGACGCGCTGGCATCGAGGAGGGAATCGCCATCACCGGCGACCTTCGTCCGATCGAAAGCGTCGAAGTGCGCGCTCGTCTCGAGGGCGATCTCGTCGGAGTCTACGTGCGCGAGGGTGAGCGCGTCCGCGCCGGCCAGGTGCTCGCCCGCTTCGAGGCGTCAGAACAGGAAAGCGGCCACACCAGCGCCCAAGCCGATCAGGTCGCGGCAGAATCCGAGCTCGCAACGGCGCAGTGGAATCTCGAGCAGACCAACGAGCTGTTTAAGGCCGGCGCGGTGTCCGAACGCGACTACAAGGCGGCGCAGCAGGGGGTCACGACGGCCCGAGCGCGAGTAGCGGCGGCGGCAGCCCGCGTTCGCGCCACACGATCGCTCGTCACGGACACCCGCGTCCTCGCGCCGACCGGCGGCGTGATCTCGCAGAAGTACGTCGAGAACGGAGAGCATATGGCGCGCGGCGCGCAGCTGTTCACGCTCGTGCGCAGCGACGTCCTCGAGTTGGCCGCGGCTGTCCCTGCCCGTCAGGCCAACGCGGTACGCGTGGGTCAGACCGTGCATTTCAGCGCGGACGGCCGGTCGTTCGATGGAAAGCTCGCTCGCGTCAGCCCGACAGTGGATCCAGCGACACGGACGGTGACGGTCTTCGTCCAGGTCCCGAACGGCGACGGTTCCCTCAAGGGAGGCACCTTCGCAACCGGCAGAGTCGTCAGCCGCGTCGTCTCGAAAACGTTGGTGATTCCTACTGCGGCGGTGCGCCAGTCGGCGGAGGATGGAAAGCCTTTTGTCTACCGAATTGCCGGGAAGTTGTTGGACATCGCGTCGGTGCAGCTTGGCGTGATCGACGATCGCGCCGGTTTCGCCGAAGTTCTCGATGGACTGGTCGAGGGCGACCGCGTAATCGTAGGTAATGTTGGTGCGCTCGGACGGGGAATGCAGATCATCGTGGCCGGCGAAGAGCGCCCGAGACGAGACAGTGGCAATGGCAACTCGCGCCAGTAGCTGGGACCGATAACCGACTCCCTACAGACCACTTTTCATGTTCCTCTCCGACGTATCCATCAAACGGCCCGTGTTCGCCACCATGATGATGGTGGCGCTCGTCGTGCTCGGCGTCGTCAGCTTCAGGCGGCTCGCCATCGATGAGTATCCGGACATCACCTATCCGGTAGTCTCGGTGAGGACGTCGTTACCTGGCGCGTCTCCCGAGTCGATGATGCGCGACGTTTCCAAACCCCTCGAGGAAGCGCTCAATACAGTTCAGGGCATCAAGGAGATCAATTCCACTTCGCAGGAAGGGAATTCCAACGTCCGACTCACGTTCCATCTCCACGTCGACATCGCCACCGCTCAGCAGGACGTGCAGGCGAAGGTCGCGCGAGTTCGCCGATCGCTTCCACCAAACGTCGAAGAGCCCATCATCGAGCACTTCGATCCCAACGAGTCGCCGATCATGGCGATCGGCGTGCAAAGTTCGGAACGCACGTTGCGCGATCTCACCGAGCTTGCGGATGAAGTCATCCAGCCTCGCATCGAGGCGGTGGCCGGTGTAGGCGGAGTGAACATGAACGGCGGACGCCGCCGTCAGATCCGTGTCCAGCTCGATCCGGATGCGATGCGGGCATATCGGGTCAGCCCGCTATTGGTGACGCAGGCGCTGCAGCGAGAGAATCAGGATGTGCCCGCGGGTCGCGTCGAGCGCGGCAACACGCAGCAGCTCGTGCGCATCACGGGACGCGTTGTGGATCCCCGCGCGTTTTCGGATATCGCCGTTGCGGTGCGCAATGGCACTCCCGTGCGTCTCGGCGATGTAGCGACCGTTGTGGATGGCGTCGAAGACCGCAGGAGCACCGCGGAAATCGATGGCGTCCCGGCCGTTGTGTTGGAGGTCCTGAAGGTCTCCGGCTCGAACACCGTCCAGGTCTCGGACTCCGTTCGCGCGGCATTGACGAGCGTCGAGCGGCAGCTGCCGCGGGATGTCACGCTGACCCTGATTCGCGATGATTCCAAGCGCATTCGCGACTCGCTCACCGACGTCGAGATGTCGCTCGTCCTCGGAGCGTTGCTGACGATCGCCATCATCTTCCTGTTCCTGAACTCGTGGCGATCGACCGTCATCACCGGACTCACGTTGCCGGTTTCGATCATCTCTGCGTTCTTCGTCATGTGGGTGTTCGGCTTCACCGTGAACACCATGACGCTGCTCGCGCTGTCGTTGGCGATCGGCCTGTTGATCGATGACGCGATCGTGGTCCGCGAAAACATCGTGCGACACGTCGAGATGGGGAAAGACCATCATCGCGCCGCAAAAGACGGCACCGACGAAATTGGTCTCGCGGTGATCTCGACCACGATGGCAGTCGTCGCCGTGTTCATCCCGGTGGCATTCATGGGAGGGATGATCGGTAAGATCTTTTTCCAGTTCGGCGTCACCGTCGCGTGCGCGGTGCTCGTCTCCCTCTTCGTTTCGTTCACGCTCGATCCCATGCTCTCGAGCGTGTGGTACGACCCGGATATCGAAGGAGCGCACGGCCATGCGAAGGAACGTCCTCGCAATCCCATCAAGCGTTGGGTCCTAGCGTTCAATCAGTGGTTCGAGACTGTGGCCGAGCGGTATCCACAATGGGTGTCCTGGGCACTCGCTCATCGCTTGGTGATCGTCGGCATCGCAGGCGTGTCCATCGTTGTCGCTTTCCTGCTCATCCCGCGAATTGGCTTCACGTGGATGCCGGAAACGAATGCCAATGAATTCAACGTGGGCTTCCGCGTTCCGCCGGGCTCGCGTCTCGAGTACACGCAGGAAAAGGGGCGCGAGATCGCCCGGTTCCTGAAATCCATTCCGGACGTCGACCACGTCCAGCTGTCGGTAGGCGGTGGCTTCCAGGGAACGCCGAACGGCGGACGTATTCTTGTGATCCTGAAGGATTCGAAGGTACGCTCCCGTACGCTCGCGGAGATTCAAAACAGTCTTCGCGACGAGCTCCGGAAGATTCCTGGCGTCCGGCCCTCGATCACCGGTCAACGGACCGTGTTCGGCGGCGGCTACCGTCAGCCGATCATCGTCAACGTGCAAGGGCCGGAGCCGACCCGGTTGAAGATCGCCGCCCAGCGCGCCCTGACGGCGATCCGTTCCGTACCGGGAGTCGCTGAGCCGAATTCAAGTGAAGAAGGCAATATCCCGCAGCTTGACGTGCGCGTAGACCGACAGGAAGCCTGGCGGGCAGGGCTGGGAATAGAGAGCATCGCCTCGACGCTGCAGCCGCTTTTTTCGGGGCAGCGAGCGACACGATGGGAGGATGCGCAGGGCTACAGTCACGATGTCCTCGTGGTCTATCCGGATTCGATGCGCTCGTCGGCCGCCGACGTTGCGGGGATTCCCGTTGCGAGCACGACGGCCAGTACGCTCGGCGGAGGAGCCACGATGGTACCACTCTCCCAGGTGGCTGAAGTGCGCGCGGGCGTCGGTCCGCAGCAGATCGAGCGCAGAAGTCTGGAGCAGCAAGTGACGATCTCTGCCGGGGTGTTGCCGGGGTTTGCCGTCGGCGATGTGGCGGCGAAGGTGATGCAGACGATCGATTCGATTGGGCTGCCGCCGGGTTATCACGCTGTATTTACCGGGGACGTCCAGAACCTGAATGAGACGAAAGGCTATGTGCTCGAGGCCATCCTTCTCGCGGTGGTCTTCATCTATCTGATCCTGGCGTCACTCTTTGGCTCGTTCCTGCAGCCGCTGTCGATCATGCTGGCGCTGCCGCTGAGCTTCATCGGCGTCACCCTCGCACTCCTCGTGACGAATGGCAGCCTGAACGTGATGACGATGATCGGGATCATCATGCTGATGGGCCTGGTCACGAAAAACGGGATTCTCCTCGTCGATTTCACGAATCAGCAGCGAGCCAATGGCGTCGAACGGCACGAGGCGATTCTCACATCGGGCCGGATTCGCTTACGCCCCATCATCATGACCACGGTGGCGATGATCTTCGGCATGCTGCCGCTGGCTTTGGCCATTGGCGCCGGTGCCGAGGCCCGCGCCCCCATGGCCCGCGCGGTGATTGGAGGCCTAATCACGTCGACCATGCTGACGCTCTTCGTCGTTCCCGTTGTCTATACACTTTTGGACGACGTGAGCGCCTGGCTGACCAGCCGCCGGAGGCGGCCGACGCTGCGCGAGATCGGGCCACCCCAGCGTATACCGGAAGCGGCCGGCATCGGCGACTAGCAACGGCTCGTCAGCGCTCGGACGACAGATGGTCGTCCGAGGTAGGCGGGGCACTTCTTATTTTGTTGGCGCCTTTCACCCGTGCGGCCACACGAACCGTACCGCTGGTTCGTTGCGACAACCTGTCCTCCGACCGACTGACAAGCTGTCTCTCCTTGACTGCGCGTCCAGAACACCTTACTAGGGTGTGTTGCTACGGGTGCCTCGATTGAATCAGCATTGTTGAAATCTTGTAGGTCACACTTCCTGACAGAGGAGGGCGGTCATGCCGCGGGGTGACGGGATGGAACGCGAGTTTCGATTCGCGGATGGCGAGGACGACTCGGAAGATCTCGGTTACGGCGGCGGCGCCGGTGGCGGCGGCAGTCGAAAGTATGACGATGATGACGACGACGAGGGTGGCTGGGCCACCCACCGCGAGACCGACGACCTCTGGGACAGCACAGACGATATGGACGATGAGGAGGAGGCCGCTGAAGGCACCGAAGCCGTCGTCGGCGAGGCAGACGACGAGGACGAGGACGCATTCGGGCGTACTCCTGCCCCTCGCGGCGGTGGTGGCGCGGGCAGCCGCTCGACAGGCGGTGGCGCCGGCTCCGGCGCCAGCGCGGCCGTTTCCAAATCGGCCCCTGTCTCGATGAAAAGCAGCGCCATGAAGTCTGGCGGCGCGGCGAAGAAGGCGGCCCCCAAGAAGGCGGCGAAGAAGAAATCGTCCGGCAAGAAGACCTCGAAGAAGGGCGCGAAGAAGAGCGCTGCGCGAAAGGGAGCCAAAAAAGCCGTCAAGCGCACCGGTAAGAAGTCGGGCGGCGCGAAGAAGAGCGGAAAGAGTCGCGGGAAAAAGCGGCGTCGCTAGTCAGAGTTAGGCGCCTTGGGCAACGGCGGGGCGACACGATCGCCCCGCCGTTTCGCTTCTGTTCACCGTGCTCTAATATCCCTTTCCCGCTCGACCCCCCAATTCGCCGTGGAAACACCCGTCACACTGCTGCGCACGCATTCGCGACAGGCGCCTTGGAATGCCCGGGGCCTGGCCGCACATGTCACGGCGCTCGTGGACGCCGCGGGGATGCGGCCGACCAATGCGTCTGCGCGCGCGGCGCCGAGCGCACGGGCGGTTCGGTTTTATGTCGCCAGTGGACTTCTGGACCGACCGGAGGGCGCGGGGACGGCGGCGACGTACAACTACCGCCACTTCCTGCAGCTGCTGGCGATCAAGATTCGCCAGCGCGAAGGCGCGACGCTCGAGACCATCAAGAAGGAAATGAAGGAGTTCGCGGGTGATGCGCTCGAACGACGCGTCGCGACGTCGCTGGCCCCGGCGCTTGGCTCAGGAGCGGACACGGCTCAGCGGAGCGATGACGAGCCCGCACCGGTGTGGCGTCGCGTGAACGTCGCCGATGGAATCGAACTCCACGTGCGCGAAGACGTTCCCGCCGCAAGAGACTCCGCGGTGCTCGCCATGCGCGAAGCAGTGCGGTCTGCGCTCGGTCGCGAAGACATTCGCTGATCCGCCTCGCCAGCCTCGTACGCCGCTACAGGATCCGCGAGAAAACGGACGCGCCCAGTTCCACCAGCCGATCGGTCATAGAGCGCTTCTTGAACTCGGACAGCTTGATTTCCCTCGAGTAGCGGAGATCGTCGGCGAACGTCGAGTCCATCATCGCGCCGAAGGGTTGATCCCACACCACGAGATTGGATTCGTTGTTGAACGCGAGTGATCGGTTGTCGAAATTCATCGACCCGATGCTCGACCAGATACCGTCGGCTACGATGGTTTTCGAGTGCATCATGGTGGGCTGATATTCCCAGATCCGAACCCCAGCGGCGAGTAATGACTCGTAGCGGGCGCGGCCGGCGTACCACGTCGTGAGCACGTCGGACTCTTTGCTCACCGTCAAGACGCGAACGTCGACCCCGCGTTGAACGGCCGCGATCAGCAGATCGCGGAAGTCATCATCCGGTACGAAATACGAATTGGTCACGTACAAGGTGCGTCCAGCCCCCGCGATCGTGAGTGCCATGAATCGCTCGGCCGCGGTACTTCCGGTCGTGGTCGATGCGAACAGCAGACCGGCGGTCGTGGGTCCCGCGGGCGTGTGAAAGGAGCGCCGTGGAAAGAAGTTTTCGTCGACCAGCAGCTCGCCAGTCGCTTCGACCCACGCTGCGGCGAATGCCGCCTGTAGCTCCATCACGGCGGGTCCCTCGAATCTGACGTTCGACTCTCGCCACTGATCTTTGGCGTGGCCATTCCCAAGCCAGTAGTCCGCCAGACCGAAACCCCCCGTGTAACCCACTCTGCCGTCCACAACGACAACGCGCACGTGAGATCGGTCGGCGGCGTTGTGGATCGAGTACCATTTCAATTTTCGCAGAATCGCGACTTCGACCCCGGCCTTCCTGAGGTCCTCGGCCCAGGCCTTTTTGAGCGTCTGCGAACCGAACGCATCGAGGAGGAGAAGCGCTCGAACCCCGGATCGCGCGCGCTCCTTGAGAATCGCGGCTAGCGTATCGGCGACTGCGCCCGGCTGCGAGAAATACATCTGCACGGTGATGGTTCGCCGCGCACCTCGCAGGTCCGCCCAGAGCCTCGGATAGGTCCCGTCACCGTTCAAGAGTTGCTCTACCAGGTTCCCATGCTCGAGGTGGACTCCGGAGAACAGGGTCATAAGGTCGCGGAATGAGCTATCACCCACGAGCGGCGCTTTGGCGCGCGGTCCATAGATGACCTGTCGCAGTGGAGTGCCTCGCGTAACGGACAGGAGTCCGATGAGCGAGAGCAGCGAGACGATGATGATGCCGAAGGTGATGGCAAGCGGTTTCAGTCTGGTCATCGGGCTGTAGCTTGTTGCTGGTTGTGTGCCAGACTCGGGCACGCGCGTGTCAGGCTGGAGAATTCGATGCTCTCGCTGATTACGGGAGTTGGGTCCAAAGGACAGGTTGGAGAGGCGGTGGCCGGGGCGCTCGCTCGTCGGGGCGACACGGTGTTGCTCGTCTCTCGTGTCGACGAGGAAGTGCGAGCGCGCGCCGCCGAACTGGGCGCGGCAGGCTTATCGGCGCATGGATACGCCTGCGATCTCTCAGACGCCAAAGCGGTCGATCGATTGGCGGAACGGATTCGATCGGAACATGGAGACCGCATGGATTCACTCGTCAATCTGGCCGGGGGCTTTGGGCCATCTGGCCCTCTCTCGCAAAGCGATCCGGCGATGTTCGACCGTCAGCTACGGATCAATCTCGAAACCGCGTATCTCACGACTCGAGCCTTCCTCCCCTTCGTCAAGGCCGCGCGAGGATCGGTCGTGTTTTTCGCGTCCGAGGCAGTGCTCGAGGGGTCTCGCACGAGTGGGATTTCAGGATACGTCGCGGCGAAGATGGCAGTGGTCGCGCTGATGCGGTCTGTCGCGGACGAAGGAAGGGAGGATGGCGTGCGCGCGAACGCCCTTGCGCCATCGTCGATACGCACCGCGACCAATGAGGCCTCGATGGGTGCCGACGCGCGCTACGTCGAGCGTGACGACGTAGCGGCTGTGGTGGCATTCCTGTGCTCCCCCGCGGCAAACTCGATAACCGGCCAGATCATCAGGCTTCGTCGTTGAAGGACGGCTCCATGGCGCACGACGCACGCCGTTTCCCATATCCCGTAATCGATTTCCGCCGTAGCTTCTGCCGATGAATCTCGCCGTGCGTCGGCGCGCTGCGATGAGGACTGTGGCGCTCGACCGTTCCCTTGAAGCGCTGCCGCTTTTCCGTCTCAGCGACTCCGCCGATGACGCGGTGATCAGCTACAGCACGGACGATGGAGCACGGTGGCGGGTGTTGCCTGCGCCAGGTGATCGCCTCCCCGGCACCTTCGACCAGGACGTCTACGTCGAATTGTGCCGCCGTTTCAGTGAAGTGGAACATCCCGCCGATGGCGCCGTGAGCTTCACCCTTCACAGCTTCTTGCGCTCGATCGACCGGCGCGTCGATGGCCGCACCTATGACCAGCTGCGATCGGCCCTCGGTCGGCTGGAGCGGACCACGCTCGAATCGACGAACGCCTACTACTCAGCCAGCCTGGGCGGAGTGATGAGCGGGCAGTTCACCGTGCTCTCGTCGGTCTCGATCGAACGCCGACGAATCGTGGACCGTGAGCAGCTCGGCCTGTTCGCCGCGGTTCCGGCCGCGGAGCCGGGGGTCGCCCGCGTGGTGCTCCATCCGGTGCTGCGTGACAATATCGCGGCCCGCCACGTGGTCACTCTTTCATTGGCTAGGTATCTCGCGTTACAATCGCCTGTGGCAAGGCGGCTGTATCGCCTGCTCGAGATCGCCCGCGCGAACGGAATCGTGACCTGGCGCGTCTCTATAGAGAGGCTTCGGGACATGCTACCGCTTGTGCAGAAGTATCCTTCTCACTTGCAGCGCGTTCTTCAGCCTGCTCATGTGATGCTGATTGAAGCCGGTCTCGTCCGTGATGCAAGCTTTCGGCAGCAGCGCCGGGAATGGCATGCCGAGTATGTTCTCGCGTCTCGAGCTGAATGAGCGGCGCGAGACGTGCCGTGGGATCGCTGCCGGAGGGCAACCTTTGGCCCAAGGCGGGAGTATAGAACCAAATGGCAACCAAGCTCCTCAAAGAAATACGACGCGAAATCGAGATCGACGGCGAACCATTCACGGTCGCCATTTCGCCCAATGGAGTGAAACTGACGCGGAAGCGCTTCCGCTCCGGACGTGCGCTGAGCTGGCGCGCGCTGTGGCAAAGCGTGGATGACGAGCAGCCGCAACCCGCGCCGGAGCCTTCCAGCACCTGAATCATCCGTTTTTCGCTACTTTAAACACATACCTGGATCGGGTCATACAATGCGTCGTCCTCGAAAGCTCGCCGCCGTCGCTGTCATCCTCATTCCGCTGCTCGCAGGCGGCTTTTTGCTGCAGTCGCGCGCGGGGCGGGACGGCACGGTGTTGCTCGATCAGGTCCTGTCGCTGGTGTCGGAGCGGTTTGTCGACACGCTTCCACAGGGCGCCGTGTACGAAAAGGCGGCTCGCGGACTCGTTCGCGAGCTGAACGATCCCTATACGGAGCTCCTGTCGCCGAAAGAGCTCAAGACATTCACGACGCGGACCGGGGGCAGATACGGCGGCCTTGGCATGCAGATCGAGCCCCGCGACCAACAGATCGTCGTAAGCCGTGTCTTCCCCCACACGCCGGCTGAACGGAACGGCGTCCGCGAAGGCGATCGCATCATCCAGGTCGATACGGCTTCGACTCGCGGATGGTCGACACAGCAGGCCAGTGAAATCCTGACGGGAACCCCCGGCACGAAGGTGCGTGTGAAGTTCAGCCGTCCGGGTGTCGCGCAGCCGATCGACATGGAGTTCACTCGGGCGATCATTCACGTGCCTGCGGTCCCGTATGCGATAACCTTCGGTACCGTCGGATACGTTCCGCTGCAAAGCTTCAACGAGAATGCCGCCTCGGAGCTCGAGGATGCCGTTCGATCGCTCTCGTCGAAAGGTGCGAAGGGCGTCATCGTCGATCTTCGTCGCAATCCGGGTGGGATCCTGGAGCAGTCGCTCACCGTCAGCAATCTGTTTCTGAAGCCCGGCCTCGAGATCGCCTCGGTGCGTTCCAGAAACGGAGAGACGCAGTCTTATGTCGCTCGCGGACAACCGGCCCTCCCGAACGTGCCCTTGATCGTGCTCACTGACGAGGGATCGGCCTCGGCGAGCGAGATCGTCGCGGGCGCTTTGCAGGACCACGACCGGGCCGTAATCGTCGGCCAAACCTCGTTCGGTAAGGGTCTGGTGCAGTCCGTCTTCAACCTCGACGGAGGCTATGCGCTCAAGTTGACCACGGCCAAGTGGTTCACGCCAAGCGGCCGTTCAATTCAGCGCGAGCGGAAGTTCGTCGATGGCCAGTTCGTCGAGGATACCACGCGCGACACTCTCGAAACGGAAGCCAGCAAGAAGAGCCGGCCGGCTTTTAAGTCCGACGCTGGTCGCCCGGTGTATGGCGGAGGCGGTGTCACCCCCGACGTCATCGTGCAGGACGACACGCTCAGCACCCCCGAGCAACAGCTCATCAAAGCATTGTCGCCAAAGGCCTCCGAGTTCTCGACGGCCCTGCAGGATTACGCCCTCGAGCTGTCGCGTCAGGTGCCGAAGGATTTTCAAACGCAGCCAACGTGGAACGACGAACTGCGTCGCAGAATCGAGGCGCGCGGAGTGAAAGTCGATCCACAGCAGTGGCAGGCTGGCGGGCGTTGGGTCGGTCAACAGCTCGAGCGTTTCGTTTCGCGGTACGCCGCCGGCGACTCCGCAATGAAGCGTCGCGAATTGCAGTTCGACGCCCCGTTGCGGAAAGCGATCGACATGATGAACAAGGGCCAGACCCAAAAAGACCTGTTCACGCTCGCGCAGCTGCCGATCAAGCCGCTGAATGACGCGAAGCCAGCGAAAAACCAGGCCGCGACGGCGCGCCCGGAGCGTCAGCCTAGATAACTTTCCCGTATGACTCGATACTCGGTTGCCGCCGTCGCGCTTCTCGCGACGGCGGTTTTCGCTTGCAGCAATCGGCAGGTCTCGGTCGGTTCGGGCACCGCCCAACGCCCACAGCTCATCGCGGCTGCCGTCGGCGAGACCCACCTCCGGAACATCCGCCAGCTCACGTACGGTGGTGAAAACGCAGAGGCCTATTTCAGTCCCGATGGTCGCTGGCTGATCTTTCAGTCGACGCGCGACGGTCGGTCCTGCGACCAGCAATACATCATGCGGTCGGCGGATGGTTCCGATTTGCACCGCGTGTCGGGCGGCACGGGCAAGACGACCTGCGGCTACTTCTTCGACGGCGGCCGCAAGATCCTCTATGCGTCGACGCATGCCGCGGATACGGCGTGTCCCCCGCGCCCGGATCCGTCACGGGGCTACGTGTGGCGGCTGGATCCGTACGACCTGTTCACCGCGAATGCGGACGGTTCGAATCGGCACAGGCTCACGAGTTACGGGAATTACACGGCCGAAGCGACGCTGTCCCCGGACGGACGGACGCTCGTCTTCACGTCGCTCAAAGACGGGGATCTCGAGATCTACACGATGAATATCGACGGCTCCAACATTCGTCGTCTCACCAATGCGCCCGGCTACGACGGCGGCGCCTTTTTCTCTCCGAACGGCAGACAAATCGTTTACCGTGCCTGGCATCCGACCGGAGACAGTCTTCGCGCGTATCAGGCCCTGCTCACGCAAGGGCTGGTTCGGCCCAATCGCATGGAGATCTACGTCATGAACGCCGACGGAAGCGACCAACGTCAGATCACGAACCTGGGTGGGGCCAACTTCGCTCCGTTCTTTACCCCTGACGGGCAGCGGATCATTTTTTCCTCGAATTACAAGAATCCGCGCAGCAGAAACTTCGACCTATATCTCGTGAACGTCGACGGCTCCGGTCTCGAACAGGTGACGACAGACACCGAGTTCGACGGCTTTCCAATGTTCAGTCCGGATGGCCGCCAGCTGGTCTGGGCGTCAAATCGACATGCGCCCAATCCCGGCGGTACCGACATTTTCATCGCCGATTGGGCACCTTAAGCCGGGAGTTGAGGCGACGGTCACTATATTGTTGCATGCGAGCAAGTTGCTCGTCCTACTGATCGACGTTGAGCCTGCGCTGGATGGCTCCCGATCGCGTCCCCCGATAGCACGTATTTCACGTTCCCCACCGGTCGCCATGCGAGAGGCGAGGTTGCGCATATGGCAGTAAGGCGATGGCTGGGTGACACGCTGCTGAATGCCGGGCTGGTCACGCGCCAGCAACTCGACGAAGCGCTGGCCGTCCAGAATACGACCGGCCAGAAGCTCGGGCAGACCCTCGTCTCGCTCGGGTATCTGACGGACTCCGCCCTATTGCAGACCCTGTGCGCCGACGCGGGGATTCCATTTCTGAGTGACGCCGAGCTGAAGCCGGAAACTGCGGCCATCGATCTCATCCCGATCGAGCTCGCGCGCTCGCACGCCGTCCTCCCGCTGAAGCTGGAAAGCCGCCATCTCGTTCTCGCTATGTCGGACCCTTTCGACCTGCTCACCATTCGCTCGCTCACTCGGGCGGCGGGTCGATCCGTGCGCGTCGTGGGGGCCCAACGCGAATCCGTCCTCCGATCCATCGACATGGCCTACCGCGTGGCCGCGGTCGCGGCCGCGGCCGCGCCGAAGGTTGGCGTAGCCATGGCCTCCGGCGGAGCGAGCACGGCTCCGATGAGCGCGCCGTTGTCGTCGCCTCCGAAGCTTGAGCTGGCGCGGGGATCCGAGGGAGCTCGCTCGATCAATCGCCCCGGATGGCCTGCTCCCCAGGCGCCCGCCGGCGGCGCGGATGATCAGGGCAATGCCTCTGGTGTCGTCGATGACATCATTCGGCGGGGCGTCGATCTGTCGGCGACCGACATCCACATCGAGCCAACCACGGACTTGATCAAGGTGCGGTACCGCATCGATGGTCTGCTCACCGACGGTCCGAGTTTCCCCAAATCGGCGCAATCCGCGCTCATCAGTCGTGTGAAAATCCTGTCGACGCTCGACATCGCCGACTCACGTCTGCCGCAGGATGGGCGCGCGCGGATTCGCATCGGCGGACGGAGTGTCGATCTGCGTGTTTCGACGTTCCCGACACTGCATGGCGAGGACATCGTGCTCCGCATTCTCGATCGGGGACGCGTGGCGCTCGAGTTGGAGAAGCTCGGCATCGAGTCGGACGACCTGTTGCTCTTTCGCACTGCTCTGCAACGGTCGCACGGCATTATTCCGGTCACAGGGCCGACCGGTTCAGGCAAGACGACGACCCTCTACGCGGCGCTCGCGGAGCTGAACACCGGCGACCGTGCCATCATCACGCTCGAAGATCCGATCGAGTACGAGATGCCACAGATCCGGCAGTCCCAGGTGAACGTACGCGCGGGGCTCACCTTTGCCTCTGGCCTGCGTTCCGTGCTACGCCACGACCCCGACATCATCCTCGTGGGTGAGATGCGCGATCAGGAGACGATGCAGATCGGCTTGAGCGCGGCCCTCACCGGTCACCTGGTGCTCACGACTCTCCACACCACCACTGCGGCCGGGACGATACCTCGCCTTTTGGACATGGGCGCCGAACCGTTCGTGATCTCTTCCGCGGTCACCATGTTCGTGTCGCAGCGCCTCGTGCGCGTCCTCTGCACCCAGTGCAAAGCCAAGCAAGAGGTTCCCACCGCGGTGCGCAAACGATTCGGGCTCGAGGACGCGACGCTGTACGGACCTCGCGGATGCTCGAGCTGCCGCGGCACCGGTTATCGCGGCCGTTTGGGGATCTACGAGATTCTGCCGATGTCTCCTGACATCGTCCAAGCCATTTTCGATCGCACGGCGCCGGAGCAGATCCACAAAGACTCCGGTCGCCCGACGTTGTTGCAGGACGGCATGCGCAAAGTTCGAGCTGGTGTCACGACGCTCGACGAGATCCTGCGCGTCACCGCCTGACGCGCGGAGGTCGATTGCCGGAATACTGGTACCAGGCTCTCACCGGCAGCGGCGCTGTCGAAGAAGGGTGGATCAGCGCCGGGAGCGAAATCCTCGTCGAGGAGCAACTCCGCAGAAACGGCTCGTTCCTCATCAAGGCGGAGCCCCGCGCCCGCGCGCGCAAGGTCACCGACGCCGCAATCGACCGCAAGGAACTGCTCGCGTTTCTCGAGTACCTGTCCGGATCGTTCGTCGCCGGCATCCCACTCCTGACGACGCTCGACGATGTCCCGCAGCGGCTGCGCTCGTCCAAGCTCAGGGCCATCGTCAGCGAGGTTCGCTTCGCCGTCGCGGACGAGGGCAAGAGTCTCTCGGACGCGATGGCGGAACATCCGAAGGCCTTTCCCCAGGTCTACATCAGCACGATCCAGGCGGGCGAGGCGAGCGGGCAATTGGCCTTCGCGCTCCAGCAGCTGGTGGAGTACCTCGACTGGCAAGAGGGGATCTCGGCGGCAATGCGTCAGGCGACGATGTATCCACTCGTCGTGCTCGTCGCGGTCTCGATGCTGGTCATGGGGCTCGTCGGATTTGTTTTCCCACGCATTTTGCCGGTGCTGAAGTTGCGGCAGGTCGACCTGCCCCTCCCGACGAAGATCATCATGTTCTCGTCGGATTTCTTGCGTCATAACTTCGTGGCGCTGCTCGCGCTGGTCGTACTGCTCGTGATTGCTGTGGTCGTGATGCGCCGCAACGAGCGTGGGCGGTTCTTGGTTGACTCGGCGATCCTCAAGATTCCCGTGATGGGCCAGCTCATTCTCGAGGTCAACATGGCCCGCGTCGTGACGTACCTCGGGCTGTTCTACAAGACCGGGGTCGAGCTCATCCAGTCGCTTTTGCTGGTTGAGCGCATGGCAACGAACAGAGTCGTGGCGAGGGTCGTCGGCGACGCGCGAGAGCGAATCTCGGGTGGCGAGAGTATCGCCAATGCTTTTGGCCGGTCTCCGCTCGTCCCCCTGGTGGTGATGCGAAGCCTCGCCCTGGGTGAATCCACTGGCCGGCTCGACGAGTCGCTCGAGCGCGCGAAGATGTACTATAGTCGCGAAATCCCCGCGGCGGTGCGCCGAGTGATCACGCTCACGCAGCCGATCTTGATCGTCGTGCTTGGTGGAGTCGTGCTGCTCGTGGCGCTCGCGATCATGCTCCCGATTCTCAACATCTACAACACCATCGGGATCCGGCGATGAATGTCCTGGGACGCACGTCGCTGATTGGCGCATATGTGTGTCCGCGCGGCGTCTTCACGATCGAGTGCCTGGCGGATGGCGCATCGATCGCCGTGGAGCGGCGGTTCGAAGTCTCCGTGCAGGTCGAGGACGCGATGAGCGCCGCCGATCAAGTCGTCCGCGCCCTGCGGTCGGCGGGGATTACCAAGGCCGATGTCGCGATCGTTATTCGCGGCTTTGGCGTCGCCCATCACGTGCTCCAGCTTCCGCCCGCAAAAGACGAGCTGTTGACACCCATTGTCGAACGTGAGGTTCGACGGCTCGAGCCGGACCTTGGCGTCGCCGCGGTTGCATGGATCCCTTTGCCTCCGATGGAAAGCAGCGCGCTGGAGGGGCCACCGCAACAGCGGTCGCTGCTTACCGCTGCGGTGCCAGAGGTCGTCGTCCAGGCAATCCAGAAGCGACTCGAAGCGGCTGGATACCGATTGCTGCACCTCACCGCGCTTCCCGCGGCCATGCAACGCCTGCAGGAGGAATTCGACGGCGGTACCGAGTCCCTCGCGCTCGTAGCCCCGCTTCCGGATGGCGCCTTCATCGGCTTTTCGTTGAATGGGGGGTTGCGACTCATCGTCGAACCTCCACCGGTCCAGAACGAAGAGAGCGAGAGCGCTGCCCTCGCCGAAGAAGTCGAACTCGGCGCCATGTTCGTCCGACAGCAATTCCGCGGGTCACCGATCGACCGAGTGACGCTGATTGGATCGAAGGTCTCGCTCGCCGACGCCGAAGAAACCCTCGCCGGCCGCCTCCATGTTCCCGCCGGCCGCCTCGATGTGAAGGATCTCAGTCCAGCGGCGCTGGCGGCTCTCGGGGCCGTCCTGGACGCGCGTTCTCTTCGTCCTCTCACACTTGGTGGACGGACACGCACGCGGGCCCAGGACCGGGCGAAAACAGCCCTCGAGTCCGTGGCGATCGCATTGGTCCTCATCGTCGCCCTGCTCGGCGCTTGGGTGACGTTCGAGGGTGCACGCGGAAAGCGGGCTTCCAACGCTCTGCTGGCCGCGCATCGTCGGATCGAGCAAGAGGCGTTCGGCCTTGGTCCGGTTCGCTCCACCGCCGAGCAGCGAAGAATGGTGCGAGAGGCCGTGGGTGCACTTCGGTTGGTCGCCAGCGATCGGACGGACCTACAGCGGGCGCTGAGTGGTATCGCGTCCGTGGTTCGGGCTCCCTTGCGAATTGATTCGTTGCGCCTGGTTCGGGCTCCGTCCGGATGGCTCGGTAGCATGGCTGGTTCCGTGACCGGTTCCACCAACGCTCGCGCCGTCGAATCCTTGCATGATCTGTATCGCGAGCTCCCCCAGCGCCTTTCCCTCGATTCGCTGCGATTGGATCAACTCCGGTATTCGGACGTTGAAGACGCCGGACCGGCGATGGTTCGTTTTCAGCTGTCGTTCGGAATCCCGTCCGGGCGGAAAGACTGATGGCGCTGACCCTTTCGGCATTCCAGCTCAAGGGCAGAACCATCTCGCCGACGATGTCTCGAATCGTTGCAGCCTTGTTGAGCATGATAGTGTTGGCCTGGGGCGGAAGTCGTGTGTCGCGCGGAAGCGCTGCTCGTCGGAGCGAATTGAAGCGAGCTGAAGCGACATTGGCCACATTTGCCGACTGGCGCCGCCGATTCGAGCCCGCGGTGGCAGCGGAGTCGATTGCCTGGCGGCGCACCTTGATGGAGTTGCAGTCGCTGGGCGTCATCGGAGACGAGCGCCTTGCCCTGACCCAGGCCGTTGGCCGGGCCGCCGAGGCGGCCGGCTTACGCGACGTGAAAGTCATCATCGATTTGCCTGATACAACTGGCTCGGACGCGCGTCTGTCTACGGAGGGAGTGCGCCGCCAAGCGGCTCCTTTTGGCCTGGTGGTGGAATGTCGGGGAAACCTGCAGGCAATCGTCACGTTCCTCGGCGCGCTACCTCCGTCAGTTGCACCCACAGATCTGAATCTTGTGCGGCAGGATGGCCGCGCTCGACACCGCCTGTCTCTCGCGGTGTACGAGCTTCAGCTTTCGAATGGCTCAACAACTCTCTCGTCACCTCTGGAACGCAGCGCTTCTGGTCGCGTCGGCATCGGTCGTATTGGCGGCTGAGCGCCTGGTCGCCGCACCCGCGCGCGTGACCGCGCTTGCGACGTCGCCAAATGGCGGCCTTCCGGACATCGGGAACTTCGTCGCGCGGACATGGGGCGACTCTGTCGCTCCGGGCTTCCACACCAGCGTAACCGTCGACCCATTCGAGAGTCGTCCGCCGTCGTTCGAGCAGTTGGGAGTTGCGTCGGCGACCGACGTTCCTACTGTTCTCCCGTCGACCGCGCCGGGAGGACTTAGGCTGACGGCCATACTCGTCGCGGCCGAGCGCCGCGTCGCCGTGATCGACGATGCGACGGTGTCAGTTGGCGACGTGTTGCCGGATGGGGCGCGGGTTTCAGCGATTCAGCCCGACCGGGTCTGGGTGGTCGAAAGAGATGGTCGGTGGCGGATGCTCACCCTGACGAACCGAGGCACAAGATGAGTCATGCTCAGCCGCGTCGAATCGTGTGGAGCACGCTGCTCCGCGTTTCGATGGTCTCGGCCGCCACCGCATGCGCTAGTGCGCCGGCGGTCGCACCGCACACGCAGGTTCATCTCGAGCCCGTGAGGCCTGCGCAGGCGACCGCGCCGCTGCCCAACCTGCCTTCGACGTCCGGGGATGCCGGAATCTCCGGTGGCCCTTCAGCGGGTCCACGACTCATCTCGTTGACCGCGGAGAATCAGGACGTCGCTGCCGTTGTGCGCGAGCTCGCGACAAAGTCCGGTCTGCAATACCAAATCGACCCTGAAGTGCGGGGTAAGGTGAACACGACGCTCCGCAACAGAACGCTCCCGGAAGCGCTGGCGGCGATCATGCCGCAGGGTGTCAGCTATCAAATCGAGAGTGGCGTGCTGCGGGTGGGGCCTACCCGTATCACCACGCGCATTTTCTCGCTCGACTATGTGGCGCTGTCGCGGGTGGGCACGGCGTCCACGATCATCCAGCGCCGGCTTGGAAACGCCGGCCTTGGCAACGGCGGCGTGGGTGGCGGCTCCGCAGGGTTTGGCTCGGCGGGCGCGATTTCCGCCGCCGGTGGGGGCGCGGATGTGATCAGCGCTGTTTCGGTCGCTGACGTGTG
>Ga0070696_100000188_pt1 | contig 36187 bp, 30 predicted proteins | sample KBSK1253metaG_FD_65474 | JGI IMG/M metagenome (GOLD analysis project Ga0070696, IMG submission 65474) | Corn, switchgrass and miscanthus rhizosphere microbial communities from Kellogg Biological Station, Michigan, USA - KBS K1-25-3 metaG | ecosystem: Host-associated > Plants > Roots >... | reverse complement strand
CTCGCGCGACGGCCTTCATCTGTTCCGGAATATCGGAGGAGACTGGCAGCCGCAGGACGCCGCTGTCGCCGCCGCGAGACACCCTCGCTTCCTCGATGACATTGCCGTCCCTTCCATCGCATCGGGCGATCTCGACGGAGACGGTGACGCCGATCTCGTCGTCTCGGATGGAGCGATCCGCATCTGGCGCAACGACGGCGGCAACGCCCGCCACGCGTTGCGGGTGGCGCTCACCGGACGCGCCTCGAACCGCAACGGCGTCGGCGCGAAGGTGGAGGTGCGCGCGGGAAGCCTGTACACGCGTCTCGAAACGGCGGCAACGGCTCCCGCTGCCGGGCCGGCCGATCTGCTCGTCGGCCTGGGCACGCGCGGAGACGCGGACGCCGTGCGCGTGCTCTGGCCGTCTGGAATCCTGCAGACCGAAACGCCGGCCGCCGGCGCCTCGCGCCTGGCGATCGCAGAGCTCGATCGCAAGCCGTCCTCCTGTCCGTTCCTCTACACGTGGGACGGCGAGCGCTTCACGTTCGTCACCGACTTCATGGGCGGCGGCGAGATGGGCTATCTCGAATCGCCGGGCGTCTACAACATTCCCGATCCGGACGAGTACGTGCGCATCACCGATCGGCAGCTGCGCGAACGCGATGGCCGCTACGAGCTGCGGGTGACCAACGAGCTCGAAGAGGTGCTGTACCTCGATCACCTGAAGCTGATGTCCGTCACGCACTATGCGGACGTCGAGGTGTTCCCCGACGAGGGAATGCGCGTGCACCCGGCGCCCTTCCGGCTGCACGCGGTGCGCAATCTCCGGCCGCTCGCGTCGGCGACCGACGACGAGGGTCGCGACCTGCTGCCCGATCTCTCCGCGCTCGATCGCAGGTTTGCGACCGGCTTTCCGCTCGAAGCGGTCAGAGGTTACGCGAAACCGCACGGCATCACGATGCGGCTGTCGTCGCGGACTCAGGCCGGGATCCGGGATGCGGGATCCGGGATGCGGGGCGCGCGAACGGTTCTCCTCTTGACCGGCTGGACCGATTACGCGTTCTCGACAGACAACGTCGCGGCGACGCAGTCCGCGCTCGCGCTCGCGCCGCCGGCGCTCGAGGCGCAGGATGCGGATGGCAGGTGGCGGACGGTCAACGCGGATGTCGGCATCCCGATCGGCCGGCCGCAGACACTCGTGCTCGACGTCACCGGTTACGCGGACCGGCCGCTGCGTCTCGTCACGTCGATGCGCGTCTACTGGGATCGAATCGCGGTGGCCGACCTCGACGAGGTAGGGCCCCGCCCGGTGGTGCTCGCGCCACCACAGGCGGCGCTGCGGTGGCGCGGCTTCTCCGCGGAAGTCTCATCCGATGGACGCGAGCCGTACGGCTACGATTACGCGCGCGTGAGCGCGGACAGTCCCTGGAAGCTGATGCCGGGACGCTACACCCGGGAGGGCGACGTGCGCGACCTGCTCGAGGCGGTGGACGATCGGTTCGTGATCTCACGGCCCGGCGACGAGATCGGCTTGTCGTTCGATGCGTCCGCGCTGCCGCCGCTCGCGGCGGGGATGCGCCGCACCTTTTTCCTCTACGCGTCGGGCTACAGCAAGGAGATGGACCTCCACTCCGCGAGCCCCGATGCGGTCGCCCCGATTCCCTTCCGCGCCATGCCGCACTACCCGTATGCCTGGCCCGTCCGCTACCCGCACGACGCCGACCTCGATCGGCTGCGCACGCGGCTGGTCCGGCGGGCGCTTCCGGCGCTGTTGACGCGCCCCACGGAGCGTTGATGTCTCACGTCCGCTATACCGCCGCCGCCTGCCAGACCGACCTGCCGAACCCGATCGATCGCCTGCAGATGCGCGGGAACACCGACCGCATGCTGTCGATGATCGATTCGGCCGTCGCGGGCAGCGCGCCGTTCCTGCCCGTGCGCCTCGTCGTGTTCCCCGAGTTCGCGCACGCGGCGCCCGTCTTCGCGTCTGTCGCGGAACTGCTCGACAGGCTCGCCGTCCCCATTCCGAACGAGCACACGGAGCGGCTGCTCGAGAAGGCGCGCGAGCACGACATCTACATCCAGAGCGGCTCGATGCTCGAGGCCGATCCGAAGTGGCCGGGCCGTCTCTTCAACACGACGTGCCTCGTCGGGCCCGGCGGCATCCTGTGCAAGTACCGCAAGGTCAACACGTGGATCCCGTACGAGGTGCACACGAGCCCGCACGACGTCGAGGGATACGACGAGCCCCTCTTTCCCGTCGCCGAGACGCCGATCGGGAGGCTCGGCTGCGCCATCTGCTACGACTGGCTGTTCCCCGAGGCGCTGCGCCAGCTGGCCGCCAACGGCGCCGAGGTCCTGATCCGCGTCTCCGCGTACATGGATCCCTGGGGCGCCACCGAGCCGATGAACTGGTGGACCATCGTCAACCGCTGCCGCGCGCTCGAGAACATGGCCTACGTGGTCGCCGCCAACCAGGGCGCGAGCCTGCGCCACTACCCGCCGTACTCGTGGCCGGGCGGCAGCCAGATTGTCGACTTCGACGGCCGCGTGCTCGCCGACGCCTCGCCGGGGCCGGGCGAACGGATCGTGACCGCGCCGATCGACATCTCGGCGCTGCGGCACGAGCGGGCGTCGCGCAGCGGTCATCACATGCTGGCGCACCTGCGGACGGAGGCCTATCCGGTCTATCAGGAGCGCGTCTACCCGCCGGCGGCGCGCGCGGCGACGCTGTCGTACGACGAGAACGTGCGGCTGATTGCGGCGGTGAAGGACGAGCTTTCGGCGCGGGCTACGAAAAGCCGATCCAGCGGCCGCCCCATCCAACCGTTGACCACAGCAGGATAGAGATGACGCCGACGGCCTTGCCGACCGCGGGGCTGAAGCGCGCGTCTTCGGCGGAGGTGACGCGCCGCCGCACGGTGAACGTGAAGATGATCGCGAGCGCCAGCGCGCTCATCTTGATCCAGAACGCGAAGCTGTAATAGCACTTGATCGCTTCGGACATGAAGAGCGGCACGCCCGAGCTGATCATGAAGATCAGGCTGCCGATGAGCCACGGCTGCGCGTCGCGCGCCAGCTCCGCGACCGGCTGGCGCTTGAGCCCGATGCCGAGCAGCCGGAAGTCGACGAGCAGCACGGCGCCGCCGATGACCGCCAGCGCGAGCAGGTGGAACGCCTCGACGAACGGAAACAGCCAGGTCGAGTTGCGGATCGCCTCGCCGATGGGCCCGCTCTCAATGGCCTGGAAATACGGTAGAAGCATCCGACACCTCGGTGCTACGGTCGCATCCCGCGATCGTGTCCATGAACGCCGACTTCTGCGGGCTCTCGCAGTCGAACCAGTTGTAGGCAATCATCCGGCCCGAGAAGACGATGGCCGCCCAGAGCGCGAGCGAGAACGCGCCGGCCAGCCGCGCCTGCCGCGGGGTCATGGGAGACGTATCCCATTCCGCCAGCCGCCGGTAGGTCGGCCCCGAGTGGAACAGCCACGCGTTGAGCCCCGCCAGCAGGAGGAACACGGCCTTCGCGCGGAAGAACACGTTGTGATAGGTCCTGAGCGGGATGGCGTAGAACAGCAGCACGCCGCTGATGACCATCACCACGAACGCGGCCTTGGTCCACGGCAGCAGGCGCGTGGTGATCTGCGACACCGGGACCCGCTTCAGCGTGATTCCCAGCAGGCGCAGATCGAGCAGCACGGCGAAGCCGACGAAGATGCACAGCGTCCAGACGTGGACGGATTCGACGATCGAGTACGCGTACCGCGACTCGTGCAGCCCGACGCTCCACTCCGTGTCCGCCATCCATTGCATCAGGGCATGCAGTGACATCGGGACCTTCGTCAGCGGACGGCGACGGCCGCCTGCTGGCAGGTGGCGGGCCATCCCCGGCGGCACGCTTCCGCGTAGAGCGACTGCGGCGAGCGGCCGGCCACGGGTCCCTTGCTGCCGCGCAGCAGAATAGGCAAGTCGTCGAGCGTCGGCCCCGTCGTGACGAGCCTGACCTCGCCCTGCCGCATGCGCAGCGTGTTGAGGCACGCGGCGCTGAACCCGATGGCGCAGCCGCGCGTGAACGACGGCAGCGGGCCCGGCCCCTCGACGTCGCGCTCGCGCTGCAGCAGGCCGTACTCGTTGCACGCCCATCCCGATCCCTGGTCGCACAGCTCCGATTCACGCTGCGCCAGGTAGTCGCAGGCAAAGGGGCGCTCCGCCTCGCACGCCTTCTCCCAGAACGGCAGCCACTGGCCCGGGTGCCGGTCGCCGACGCCGTTGGCGAGCGCCATGGCCGAGAACACAACCATCCAGACCCCGATGTAGGCGAGATGCCGCCGCTGGCCGACCAGCGCCGCGCCCAGCCTCGCGGGACTCAGCGAGCCAAGCCATGCCGACTGCGCGGCGCGGTCGATCAGCTTGACCGACAGGTTCAGGACCGGCACCTGCAGCAGCTTGTCGTAGAAGGTCGGCAGCCCCGCGCGACCGAGGAGCACGTAGAGGGCCATGGTGCTGAGGCCGTAGAGCGCGCCGAAGATGATCCGCCCCAGCTCCGTGCGCGGAGACGTGGACGGATCCGTGAAGAGGAGGTGCATCCCGAGGAACACCGCAATCGGGATGTAGCAGTCGTAGAAGAAATAGACGCCGGTAGCCGCGTAGTAGGCGAGGCCGGCGACGTAGGTCGCGACCACCGCCGACATCGTCATCGACGTCACGCCGAAGAAGAACTGCCCCGGCAGCCCGATTACGAACAACCAGAGGTACATGTGCGGCGGGTAGAACTGCGTGGTCGCGATCTGCCTGCCCCAGGTGATGTCGCTCGCGCCGGTCGCGAGCAGCACCACCGCCGCCGCCGCGAGCGGGAACGACGAGGGGTTGAAGATGTGCGCGCGCCGCCCGTTCTTCTCCCAGGTGATCAGCTCTTTCGCGGCGAAGCCGGCGGCAACCATCGCGAACTGCAGGAAGAGCCAGTCGTCGCGGAACCACAGGAAGAGGTTGATGCTGAAGATGACGGGGAACGGGCCGAACCCGAGCGTGTACTGGTCGCGCCTCGACCAGGCGAGCAGCATGTCGAAGGCGTAGGCGAACAGCAGCTGCGCGGCGATGAAGTAGGCGTGGTCGTACACCGGTCGCCAGTACCAGCCCCAGTAGAGGAGCACCGATCCCTGGGCGCACGCCTGCAGGTAATGCTGCCTGCGGAGGGCGACTTCGATGGTGAGGCGGTGGCGCCGCGCTCGCGTGGCCAGCAGGATCAGGTGCCAGGCGAGCAGGACGGCGCACGCGGCGGCGAACGACCACAACACCCGCGGCTGCTGGTGCACCCGCGGCAGCAGCACGAGCGCGGCGAGCGCGCCGGTGAACGCGAGAGGAAGCACGCTCACCGGCGCCCGCATGATCGTCTCCGCGCCCTCAGTTGCTCTTGGGCGTCGTCGGAACCTTCAACTCGTCCGGCGCGCCGGTCCCAGAGGACCCGAGGAACAGGGTGCGGCCGTCGGGCAGCGTGAGGTTGCGCCCGTTGGCCCGGTGCGAGCCGTCCTTCGACCGGTAGCCGTCGATGACGATGACGGTCCCGGGAAGCAGCGCCTCCTTGGTGAACCCGCGGCGGAAGAGCACGTTCGGCGTCCCAGCCTCGATGGCCCACGCTTCCTTGGCGCCGCCGGCCTGCTCGACGTCGACGTGAATCCACACGTGCGGGTTGGTCCACTCCATCTTCGTGACGGTCGCCTTCTCGAACTTGATCGGCTTGTTGGCGTCGAATTCCGCCGCGAACGCATGATGCGCGCGCGCCGGCATGGCGCCCGCCATGATGAGGAGCGACGCCCCCGCGGCCACGAGTGTCAGCTTTGTACGCATTGGAGATTCACCTCTTCATGACGGTTGTTCGTTAGCGTTCGTAGAGCACGTCCGGAGGCGGAACCTTGCGCTCCACGCTCACGGTCATGGTCTGACCTTCCCACGTGCGGACCAGCGGCTGCTTGCGCAGGTGCCCGTAGAGCAGCTCCTCCACCATCTCGATGCAGCGGTAGTCCATCAGCTGCGCGTTCGGCTCGAGGCGGCGGTAGAGCGGCATCGCGATCGTCCACGGCCGCGTGAAGACGTTCGCATCCTCGATGGTCGCCTCGTACCAGATGGCGTCGCGCGACAGCATCCGGTAGCGCTCCACCACGTGCAGCGCGTCGCTGTGGAAATCGCCGGCGCGATCGAACCACGTCTTGTCGATCTGGCTGGTGACGTCCACGACGAGCGTGTCGCCGTCCCACCGGCCGACCGAGTGTCCCATCCACGAGTCGTTCGGGTACGGCTCGACCTGGTCGAGATGGATGGTGCGCTGCGCGTTGGCGTACTCGAACACCATCATGATCTTGTTCGAGCCGTGCAGGATCTGGAACGGGTACGGCATGTACATCGCGCGCGGCACGCCGGGCTGGTAGCACTTGATCTCGGGATCGCGATCGAGCCAGTGGTCGAAGTTGTCCTTCTTCTTCTGCAGCGCGTCCGCCTTGTAGGGGATGACGCCGCCCTCGACCACGCCGAGGCCCGGTGGGACGCCCCCGACGGCGCCGAGCGCCAGCAGCGGCGCGGCCGGCACGGGCGACAGCTCGTGGACGCCGGCCTGCATGACCCGCGCGGGCATCGCTTCATGGGTGACGAGGTCCCAGTTCGCGGTGTTGTTGGCCTGCCAGATGCCGCTGAAATCGGGCTTCCCGCTGGCCTGCCGCGCGATTTGCCCGGCCGGCGCCGGCGCGGTTTGCCTCGCGGCCGCGGGGCCGGGCGAAGAAACCTGTCCCGCGATCACGGCAAGGGAAACCACGCACAGCGTGACGATGATGCCGACGGCGAGGGCAGAGACTCCGAACCGGGTCCGCATGATGCCTCCGTCGCGTGGAAAACGCGCTAAGAGTTACATCGCCGCTCTCAGCACGTCAAGCTGCACCCTAGTTATCTCCTCCGCCGCCCGTCGCGTTGTCCTGCGTCGCCGGGTCGGGTCCCTTGCCTTCCGCAAACGCCTTCTCCGCCGCGCGCGTGTTCAGCAGCATGCCGAGCAGGCCGTAATTGCCCTCGTGGCAGCCGCCCTCGAGCACGAGCGTCGTTTTCTCGTCGGCTCGCTCGAGGTCCTGCACCGCGGTCCACGGCCGGACCCAGGTCGTCGGGTCCTCGGCGGTGAACTCCACCTGCAGGGTGTTGGCGTCGACGCGGCGGAATCGCTGAACGAGGTGCAGATTTTCGCGGGCGCCGCGGAAATTGGTTTCGTCGCTGAAGTTGGTGACGTCGACGACGAGCGTGTCGCCGTCCCACCGGCCGATCGCGTCGCCGTGATAGAGCTGGAGGCTCTTCGGCACATGCGGACGGTTCGTGATGGGGATGACCCAGGCGAAGCCCTGGCCCTGGCCCACGTCGTAATAGATCGACACCGAATCCGGCGACTGCACGAGCTGCATCACGCCGCCGAAGGTGCCCGTCCCCATCGTCACCGGCAGGTTGTCGCCGAGACAGCGTTCGGGGCCGCCGCGATCCTCGGGGCCATCCGTGCGGTTGATGCGATCGAGGTTGTAGTCGGGCGACCGCTCGGCGCGGCGAGGCGAGATGGGCCCCGGCTTGCCGCCCGACGTCCCCTGCAGGAGCGCGGCGAGGAACTCGCGCTTGTCGGCAATCCGCTTCGCGGCTTCCGGCGTATAGGCGGGCATCCGGCCGTCGGGCGGATCGGTGATCATCGAGGTGCGATAACTGAGCCTGGTCGGCTTGTCGCCGAACCAGAACTCGTTGTACGCGCGGGCGACGTCTTTCTCGGTACCGACGCCCGGCTTGCCGCCGACCTCGCGGCTGTCGCGGCCGGGGCGCTGATTACGCTCCTGCAGGTCCGCGAGCGCCTTGGCGTGCTCGGCCTCGGTCATCATGGCGCGCGTGCCGAAGTCGCGCGGGCGCTCGAACGGCAGCGCCGTGTTCGTGTTCCACAACCCCTGCAGGTCGGGAGCGCCCCACGCGGTGCGCGGCGCTTTCGCGGCCGGCGCCGCCGCGCGCTGCTGGGCGGCCACGGTCGTCCCTTCCCATGCCGTCGCGAGCGTGACCGCCGCGAGCAGGGCACCGAGATAGAACGGGAATCGAGCTGTGCTTCTCATCGCCATACCCTCTAAAGACCACAGGTAATGCAAGATTCAAAATGCAAAATGCAAACAGTACTCGGTTCGATACGGTGGGGTGAAAGACGCAGCGCTTTCACCCAACTCCGTCCGAAACTGCCCACGGTTTGCATTTTGAATTTTGCATTTTGCATTGACTCGCTATCGCTCGTAGCGCTTGTCGCCTTCGGGAACCCGGCGCGTCACGTCGAGGATGATCGTATCGCCTTCCCAGCGCTTCACCAGCTGGTTCTTGCGCAGGTGGCCGAGGAACGTTTCCTCGACGAACTCGTTGCACTTGAACTCCAGCAGCGTCGCGTTGTCCTCCAGTTGCCGGTAGAGCACCATGGTCATCTTCCACGGCCGCGTGAAGACATTCGCATCCGTGATGGTCGCTTCATAGCGCAGCGCGTCGGCCGTGATGGGCGTGAACCGCTCGACGACGTCCAGCGCGTCGCTGTGGAAGTCGCCCGCGCGCGAGAACCAGGTGCGATCGTTGAAGTTGGTCACGTGGGTGACCAGCGTGTTGCCTTCCCAGCGGCCGACCGAGTGCCCCATCCACTTGTCGGCCGGCGGCTTCGGCGCCTCTTCCAGGAAAATCGTGCGGCTGGCGTTGGCGTAGGAGAAGACCATCTGGATCTTGGCGGGACTCTGCGTGATCTGCAGGGGATACGGCATGTACATCGCGCGCGGGATGCCCGGCATGTAGCAGCGGACCTCCGGATCGCGATCGAGCCAGTGCTCGCCGTTCTCGCGCCTGGTCGCCGCGGCCTCCGGCTTGTACGGGATCTCGTTGCCCTCGACCACGCCCACGCCCGCCGGCACGAGGCCGACCGAGCCGAGCGCCAGCACGGGCGCCGCGAGCACGGGGTGATTGGGGTAGACGCCGGGCTGCGCAACCGCGGGCTTGACGGGGTGCGCGAGGAGATCCCAGTTGGCCGTGTTGGCGACCTGCCAGATGCCGTTCAGGTTCGGCTTGCCGTCGATGCGCGCGGCGCGCGCGCCCTGCCCCGCGGTGCGGCTCGCGGTCAGCGCGAGGACGACGAGCACGACCACGCCGGTCGATGCAACAAGCGCGCGGGGAAATCCGGTTCGCATGTCCGCTTCTCCAGAGAGGGTTGAGAGTGCCCGCCGATAGCGGCGCGATGATAGCGCAGGACGGCCTCCGACGGACGGCCGGAGCGTTCCGACCGTATGATGGGCTTATCGTGGCGACAATTCTTCAAAGCGTCCCCGCCGGACAGAAGGTCGGCATCGCGTTTTCCGGAGGTCTCGACACCAGCGCGGCGCTGCACTGGATGCGCGCGAAAGGCGCCATCCCCTACGCCTACACGGCCAACCTCGGCCAGCCGGACGAGACCAACTACGACAGCATTCCTCAGCGCGCGCTCGAGTACGGCGCCGAGAAGGCGCGCCTGGTCGACTGCCGCGCGCAACTCGTGGCGGAAGGGCTTGCCGCGCTGCAGAGCGGCGCCTTCCACATCTCCACCGCCGGCGTCCCCTACTTCAACACCACGCCGATTGGCCGCGCCGTCACCGGCACGATGCTCGTCGTCGCGATGAAGGAAGACGACGTGAACATCTGGGGCGACGGCAGCACGTTCAAGGGGAACGACATCGAGCGGTTCTACCGCTACGGGCTGCTCGCGAACCCGAACCTGAAGATCTACAAGCCCTGGCTGGACCAGCGGTTCATCGACGAGCTCGGCGGCCGCAAGGAGATGTCGGAGTACATGGTGCGCGCCGGGCTCGCCTACAAGATGAGCACGGAGAAGGCGTACTCCACCGACTCGAACCTGCTCGGCGCCACGCACGAGGCGAAGGACCTGGAGTTCCTCAACAAGGGCATCACGATCGTCGAGCCGATCATGGGCGTCGCGTTCTGGAAGGACAGCGTCGCGGTCAAGCCGGAGCGGGTGACCGTCACGTTCGACGAAGGGCAGCCGGTCGCGCTGAACGGGATGTCGTTTCGCGATTCGGTCGCCCTGATGCTCGAGGCCAACGCCATCGGCGGCCGTCACGGTCTCGGCATGAGCGATCAGATCGAGAACCGCATCATCGAGGCGAAGAGCCGCGGCATCTACGAAGCGCCGGGCATGGCGCTGCTCTTCATCGCCTACGAGCGGCTCGTGACGGGCATCCACAACGAGGACACCATCGAGCAGTATCGCGACGACGGGCGGAAGCTCGGACGCTTTCTCTATCAGGGCCGCTGGTTCGACTCGCAGGCCATGCGGCTGCGCGAGAGCGCGCAGCGGTGGGTCGCGCGCCTCGTCACCGGTGAGGTGACAGTGGAGCTGCGCCGCGGCAACGACTACTCCATCCTCGACACGACGAGCCCGAACCTCACCTACAAGCCCGAGCGGCTGACGATGGAAAAGGGCGAGGCGTTCTTCACGCCGCAGGACCGCATCGGCCAGCTGACGATGCGCAACCTCGACATCACGGACACGCGGGATAAGCTGTTCACCTACGTGAAGGCGGGCGTGCTGGCGCCGACGGTCGGAAAAGAGCTGCCGCACGCCGCGGATACCGGCCGGGATCCGGGATCCGGGGTCCGAGCTCCGGAAGACGCGGGCTCCAGGAAAAAATGATGCCCAAACTCACCGTCATCATCGCCAGCGTGCGCGAGGGGCGCGCGGGTGAGCCGATCGCGCGATGGTTCGCCGACCACGCCAGGCAGCATGGCAAGTTCGACGTGCACCTGGCGGACCTCAAGGAGCTGAACCTGCCGATTCTCGACGAGCCGCACCACCCGCGGCTGAAGAAGTATCAGCACGACTCCTCGAAACGGTGGAGCGCGATCGTCGACGGCTCCGATGCGTTCGTGTTCGTGACGCCCGAATACAACTACACGTTGCCGCCGGCGCTGGTGAACGCGCTCGACACCGTCTACTTCGAATGGACCTACAAGCCGGTCGGCTTCGTCAGCTATGGCGGCGTCTCGGGCGGCATGCGCTCCGTGCAGACGGCGAAGCTGATGGTGACCGGCTTCAAGATGATGCCGATGGTGGAAGCGGTCAACATCCCGTTCTATACGCAGCTGATGCAGGACGGCGTGTTCAAGAGCAACGAGACGCACGACAAGGCGGTCGGCCCGATGCTCGACGAGCTCCTGCGATGGAGCGAAGCGCTCAAGACGCTTCGCCAGTAATCGCGGTTCGCGAGGCCTGAGGGCGCGCGCCGTACAGTGAAAGGCCGGCATCGAGCCGGCCTTTCATCTCTTACGCGTGGGAGTGTCTATCGACTACCCCCGGTGCTATTTGCCATTCATGCACCTCCCGGCCGCGACCGTCTAGGTGTGCTCCCGGAATCCAGGAGCGTGGTCGCTAATAAGCCTTTTTTTGAGCCGCCGTAATTTCAGCGGATATCCCACGATAACATCCCCGCGAGGCGATCTCCATAGACACGGCTCAGCTCCCGCGAAGTCAGCGCACGCAGCGCGCAGCCTTGTTCGACGGATCGGCGGCCGTCCCTCCCGGCTTGTCCCGATAGACCTCGTGGCAGTGCAGGCACGCGTCGGCGAGCTGGTTGCTGACGTCGCTGACCGCCTCCTGGTTCCGCGACTGCGACGCCTTGTAGGCGGCCTTGCCCGCTTCGATCAATTCCATCGTGAACCGGTTCCAGTCGTCGTTGTCGACCGGCGCCGAGCGCCCGTTCTCGCACCGCCGCGGCACGAGCAGCAGGGGCGCGGCGTCCGCGATGGCGAGCCCGGCATAATCGACCACTTCCCACGGGGAATAAATACCGCCGCCCCAGGCGGTCCATGAGAAGTTGTCGGTGGCGTTCGGCTCGTACGGCTTGTCGTCCTTCTTTTCGCCGGGGTCGTGTCCCTGCACGTTGAAGATGATGTTGGAGCTGGGAAAGAAGATGCCGCGCATCAGCTGCCCGAGGTTGGCCGATGGCGGCGGCACGGCGTGCGAGGCGACCGGTGCCAGTGCGGCCGCGGGCGCGGCGCCGGCCGGCGCGAGCACGACCAGTTTCAGCGCGTCGTCGCCCTCCGGGAGGTCCGCCTGTCCCGCCGGAAATTTCCCGACCTGCAGCATGTGCGCGACGAGATCGATCGCCTGCGGCCGCGTCACTGTTCCCGGGTCGCTCTGCGGCATCGTCTTCAGGATTTTGTTCACCAGCTCGGACAGCGGCTGGCTCCCCCACGCCTTGAGGAACTCGTCGCCGGCGAGCGGCGGCCCCAGGAGGCCCTCCAGCATCTCGCCGTGGCAGGCCGCGCACTTGTCCTTGAAGATCGCCTCGCCACGCGTGGCCTGCGCGCCGGTGTAGACGCCGTCCCTCGCGGTCCGCGCCTGCGCGAGCAGCGTCGGCGATGTCACGACCGCCAGGAGAAACAACGCGAGGCCGGACAGAAGATGACGCGACATGAGTGCGGATGGTAGGACCGCCCCTCGAGGTTGTCAAACGAGCAGCGCGGGGGCACGCGTCAAAAGGTGAGGCCGACACCCATGCCGGGCGTCACGCGTGCCGCCTCGTACAGCGCCCGTTCTCCGGTTGCCGACGTCACACGCACGGACACATCGGCAAACGTGAGCAGATGTTTCCAGGGATAGATCTTGACGCGCCCGAGCACAACGGGTGTCTTGAGCGTCACCGGTTCGGAATCGCGTCCCCTGCGCGGTCCGGCGCTGGAGTGAAGCAAGGAAATCATCCACTCTTCCTGCGTGACGGTCACGCGATCGACCTGCAATCCTCCACCAACCGCGACACGTACGCCTGGGCGGGAGATCACATCGACGGCGGCGCCGACCGTGCCTCGAGTGACGCTCTCGGTCGATCTCACGAGCAGTGCGATCCAGGGTATTCCCGGACCTTGGGGAGGAAGCGGCAGCGGGGGCAGCCGGGGCGGATCGCCGGCCCGTTCAAATAATGACCGCCGCACGATTCCCTGCACTCGAGAACCGATGTAGATGGCGAGGTCAATCCCAGGCGTGGCCACGTCGAACATGCGACCCACGCGCTCGAGCGTGGCCGGGCCTGTGCCGAGCTCAGCAACCGGTCTGAAGTAGACCGGTTCGACCATGACGTCGACGAGCGTCCCGGCCACCTCGACGTGAGGCGCGTTCTGTGCACTCAGCGCGGCCGGGAACGCGGCGATGTACGCGATGAAGATCGCGATGCGCGCCAGCATGCAAGCCTGGGCTCAGAATAACGCGATCAGGTTGGCGTGGAACCAGTCGTGGCCGAGCCGGTGCAGCGGCTGCACGTGGAAGCGTCCGACGCGGACGTCGAGCCCGACGACGCCGTCGAGCGGCCGGCCCGTCGAAAACCAGCCGGCTCCGGCGATGACGTTCGTGGTCGCATCGAGCGCGTACGAGCCGGTCACCATCGCCTGCAACCGCGTCCGCTTCCCCGCCGGCACGATCGCGGAGACGTCGGCGACGATGTCGGGCATCCGCTGCGACGGGACGTCCCAGAAGAGACGCTTCCCCGCAATCGCCGCGGGCGCAGTCCCGAGCATCGTGAACCCCGCCTCGTAGCCTTCCTGCGTCCGCGTCCGCCTCGTCAGCATGCGGTCGAGTACACGGCCGTCGGCCGGGTCGGGCGGCACCATCAGGTTCTCGACGCGCACGTCGCCGAAGACGCGCGTCACCCACGACGTGTGTCCGACGATGTCGAGGCGCTCGCGGCTCGACAGCTGGAGGCCGTCGAACCATCGTTGAAGATCGGTGACGGGGTACAACGCGTACGGAGCGCAGCGCGGCTCGCTCGGCGCCGCGGAGTCCGCGCAGAGCCGGACGGCCGTGTGGTCGCGCATGTCCATGTACGACGCGCGGTACCATCCCCACGCGTTCCCCTCGTCACGGATCCCCCAGAGGAGCTTGCCCGGCGCGGTGCTGTCGATCGACGGCGTGAAGCGGCCGTCGTGGTTGATGTCGGGCGCCATCGCGTGCGACCCGTGCTCGACGAGAATCGTGAGCGGCAGCGTGATCGGCGCGCCGATGTCGGCGTTGTACTGGTTCGGCGGCACGCTGCCGTCGTGCGCGTTGGCGACGACGAGCCGGATGCGGAACGCACGCCGCGCCCACGCCTCGTCATGCAGCGCGGCATCGTCTTGCGCGGCCGGCGTCAGTACCAGGTAGAGCCGCTCGAGATCCTCCGGGTGATTGTCGCGAACGCGGTACGGAAACCAGCCGACCTTCACGGTGTACGCGTTGTAGAGGTAGTGGCACCAGTACTCGACGACGACGGTCCCGGCGCCACGATCGACGCGCGAGAAGACGCGATAGCCGACGGCCGCGCGCGCGAGACGATCGCTCTGCGACAGCGCGACGTACTTCGCGACGCGGTCGCGGACGCCCTCCAGATCTCCCGCGGCGGCGACGCCGTCACGGGAGTCGAGCGGAAAGAAATCCTCGCCGCGGTGGAAGACGAGCACGGGCGCGAAGGCGCGTGCAACCGCGGTCTGCTCGGACAACGACAGCGTCTCGCCCGCGAATGCGGCGCGCGATCCGGTCAAGTTCAGCGCCGCGATCGCGAGCACCACCAAGGTGCGGGGCCTCGGCGCCGAAAATCGCCAGGCGATCACAGTTATCGCGAGGCTCGCCACGACGTCGACGGCGTAGTGATAGCGTCCGTACACGGTTGCCGCGGCAATGAGCAAGGCGAGGACCAGCATCCCGCCCGCGATGCGCTTCCGCTCGGGCAACGCCGTGAAGAGTCCGAAGGTCGCCGAGAACGCCGCCGCAACGTGCCCGCTCGGGAAGACGCTGCTCTGGATGTCGGCGTGGTCCAGCAGCCAGATGTTGAAGTGCCGCATGACGTTCATCGGCGGCTGCCACCCGGCGGGATCCACCAGGCGCGGCGACGCGGACGGGAAGAGCGGCAGCAGCGCGTACGCGAGGAGCGTTCCGGAAAAGAAAACTTGATGGAATTTATCGACCCGATCGCGCCGGCCGGCGACGTACAGGATCGCGACGGCGGCGAGAGGAATCGCATACGTCAGCACGTAGGCGGTTTCGAGCGCGGCCGAGGCGGGCGCGCCCCACGTCTGCGGGTACGTGTGGCGAAAGAGCCAGGCGTCAACCGGCAGCCACCGCTGCGCGAACGCGGCCGCGCTGCCCGGGCGCCGGATGAAGTCCATCTGCCAGTAGGCGACGGGAACCAGCGCGAGCGGCAGCCAGTCGCGCAGCATCGGGCCGGCCGTCCCACGCGCGGCGCGCGAAGGGTGGGGCGGAATGGCCGCCATCAGCCAGACGGCCACCGCCGCCCCGATCCCGGCCAGGGCGACTTTCCATGCAGCGCCGAGCAGGAGGGAGGCGACGACCGAATAGGCGAAAAAGACCAGCAGAACGCGTTCAGCGGGACGCAGCGTCGTCATCAACAATGCCGGCAGAGCAAGCCCTTTGCCCTTGAACTCGACGCGTCGCGAGCATATACAATGTCCCGCGCGTCCGCTGCCGCATCCCGCCCCCTGCGCGGTCCGGCTCGGCGGCCCGGCAATCCCCGGCAACGGCAACTCGGAAGGTGTGGAGGCTGCAATGAGGCGTGTTCAAGTCTGCCTGGCTATCGCGGTGCTGCTCACGGCGATACCGCTGTTTGCCCAGTCCAAGGCGAAGGTGCAGAACGTCCCCGAGATCCCGTACGACTCGGTGCCGAACGCCCTGAAGCTTCCGGACAACCTGTATCTGGGCGAAGGAATTGGCGTCGCCACCAACTCGAAGGGGCACGTGTACGTCTACACGCGCAGCGAGCGGACGCGGCTCTTCGAGTTCGATCAGAACGGGACGTTCATCAAGGAGATCGGCAAGGATCTCTACGGCTTCCTGTTCGCCCACGCGGTGCGCGTGGACAAGGACGACAACATCTGGGCCGTGGACGAAGGCTCGAACATGGTCGTCAAGTTCGATCCCAACGGCAAGGTGCTGATGCTCATCGGCCGCCGGCCGGAGGCCGTCGAAGGGCTCGAGGCGACGCCGCCGAACGGCACGCCGCCGCCCAACGCGCAGCCGTACGCGCTCGGCCGTCCCACCGACATCGGCTGGGATGCGCAGGGCAACATCTTCATCTCCGACGGCTACACCAATTCGCGCGTCGTGAAATACGACAAGTTCGGCAAGTTCATCAAGTCGGTGGGGACGCGCGGGACCGCGCCCGGGCAGATGAACACGCCGCACGGCCTGCAGGTGGACGCGAAGGGCAATGTGTATGTCGCCGATCGCGGCAACGCCCGCATCCAGGTGTTCGACAACAACCTGACGCTGCGCGCCATCTACGACCACGTCGGCAACCCGTGGACGCTCTGCATCACGCCGGGCCCGCACCAGTACCTCTACTCGTCGAACTCCTATCCGGACAGCAACCCGGCGGCCGCGCGCGACATCACCGGCGAGGTCTACAAGATGGAGCTCGACGGCACGGTCATCGGCAAGTTCGGCAAGGCCGGGAAGCAGCTGAAGGAGTTCAGCACGATCCACGGCCTCGACTGCCGCAACGAGAACGAGCTGTGGGTGTCCGAGATCACCGCGTGGCGCGCGCAGAAGATCATCCTGCACCCGCAGCAGGCGACCAAGCCCACGTCCACCTCGGCGGCGCGGTAAGGGGGGAACCATGAAGCGCATACTCACACTTACCTTCGTCGCGCTGCTGGTGCTCGCCGCGGGGCACGCGATCTCGGCGCAGCAGCAGAATTTCGGCGGCGCGCAGCTGGCGGTCCCCGAGATCCCGTTCGACTCGGTGCCGAACTTCCTCAAGCTGCCCGACAACCTCTATCTGGGTGAGGTGACGGGCGTCGCGACCAACTCGAAGGGACACGTCTTCGTCTACACCCGTACCGGCACCACGACCGCCACGCTCGGCGGCTCGCGCGTGTTCACGCACGGCGGCTCGCGCCTGTTCGAGTTCGACGACAAGGGCGCCTACGTCCGCGAGATCGGTGTCGGCATCTACGGGTTCGTGTTCGCGCACGTCGTGCGCGTCGACCCGCAGGACAACATCTGGGTGGTTGACGAGGCCGCGAACCTGGTCATGAAGTTCGACCCCAACGGCCGCGTCCTGATGACGATCGGCCGCAAGCCGGAGTCGATCAACATCCGCAACTACGAGCCGCCTGCTCCGCCGGCGGGGGCCGCACGCGCGGGCGGTCCGGCGGGTGAAGGCCGCGGCGCGGGTGCGGGCGCGGGACGCGGCGGCCCGCCGCCGGCACCGCCGGTGGTCGGCGCGGGCGTCGCGGGCGAGAGCTTCAACCGCCCGACTGACGTCGGCTGGGACGCGCAGGGGAACATCTTCGTGTCCGACGGCTACGGCAACTCGCGCGTGGTGAAGTACGACAAGAACGGCGTGTTCCTGAAGATGGTCGGTCATCGGGGGACGGGCCCGCTCGAGTTCAACACGCCGCACGGCCTCGCCGTCGACGGGCAGGGCAACGTGTACGTCGCCGACCGCGGCAACAACCGCATCCAGGTGCTCGACAACGAGCTGAACTTCAAGGCGCAGTACCTGAACGTCGGTTCGCCGTGGACGGTGTGCGTGTCACCAGGCCCGCACCAGTACCTCTTCACCTCGAATTCGAACTACCCGAACAACTTCGATAACGGCGAGATGTACAAGATGGAGCTGGACGGGAAGATCGTCGGCCGCTTCGGCGAGGCCGGCAAGCAGTTGAAGCAGTTCGGCTCGGTGCACGAGATCGACTGCCGCGACCCGAACGGCATTGTCGTCGGGGAGCTCACGAACTGGCGCGCCCAGAAGCTGCTGCTGAAGGCGCCGACCGCTTCAACGCAGTAACTGGAACTCGGTCAACTCCCAACTTCCAACGACCAACTCCCAAGGAGGCCATGCTCGAAGGCCTTCTTGGGAGTTGTCGCGTACGCCCGTCTCAGCGCGTGCTCGTCGTCGATCCCGTCACGCGCCAGATCGTGTTGCCGACATCGTCAGCGACCAGCAGCGAGCCGTCCTTCGCGACCGCCACGCCGACCGGGCGTCCCATCGCGTCGTCACCTCTCGGCGTCAGGAACCCGGTGAGCACCTCGATCGGCTCGCCCGACGGGCGGCCGTCGGCGAACGGCACGAAGATCACCCTGTAGCCGCTGCGCGGCTGGCGGTTCCACGACCCGTGCTGGCCGACGAACATGCCGTGCTCGAAGCGCGGCGGCAGCGACGTCGAGGAGGCCCAGGCCAGGCCGAGCGATGCCGTGTGCGGCCCGAGCGCGTAGTCGGGTGGAATCGCCTTCGCCACCAGATCCGGGCGCTGCGGCTTGATGCGCGCGTCGACATGCTGGCCGTAGTAGCTGTACGGCCAGCCGTAGAACGCGCCGTCGCGCACGGACGTCATGTAGTCGGGCACCAGGTCGCTGCCGAGCTCGTCGCGCTCGTTGACGGCGACCCACAGCGCGTGCGTTTCGGGCTCCCACGCCATGCCGACAGGGTTCCGGAGTCCCGACGCAAAGATGCGGTGCGCGCCCGTGGCGGCCTCGATCTCCCAGACCGCCGCGCGCCCTTCCTCTGCCTCGATGCCGTTCTCGGCGATGTTGCTGTTCGATCCGACCGCCACGTACAGCTTCGATCCATCGGCGTTGGCGATCACGTTCTTCGTCCAGTGGTGGTTGATGGGGCCTCCCGGCAGATCCGCGACCTTGACCGGCGCCGCGGTGATCTGCGTCTGCCCTTGTGAGTACGGGAACTTCACCAGCGAATCCGCGTTCGCCACGTAGAACGTGTTCCCCGCCAGCGTCATGCCGAACGGCCCGTTGAGCCCGGCGATGAAGACGGAGTGCGTCTCGGGGACGCCGTCACCATCGGTGTCCCGCAGCAGCGTGATGCGGTTCGCGCTCGGCGCGGCGCCGCCGGCTTTCTTCTGGTAGTGCTTGAAGAACTTACCCTTGATGCCCTTGCCGTCCTCCGGGCGCGGAGGCGCGTTGGTCTCGGCGACGAGCACGTCGCCGTTGGGCAGCACGTAGAGCCACCGCGGATGCTCCAGCCCCTGCGCGAAGGCGGCGACCGTCGTACCCTCGGCGGCGATAGGCTTGCCGCCCGCCGGCCAGCCCTTCGCGGTTGCGACCTTGACCAGCGGCAGGACGGACGTCTTTGGCGGCGGAAGGTTCGGCTGCGGGCCGACACCCGCAGAGAGCGGCAGCTGCGCCGCGGAGGCACACGCCGACACGACGGACGCGACGATGAGCACCGTGCAACGGTTCAGCATGGCGATCGACCTCGGGCGATCGATTGGAAGCTCGCAAGCGCGAAGCCACGTCCTAAGGCGGAGCCTCGCTGGCCTTCGTTGCGCTAGACTGGCACCGCCATGCTGACACTGCTCATCGTCCTCGCCGCTGCCGTGGGAACCTCGGCTGCGACCCTCGATTCGGCCGCGAGCTCAGCGGATCGCGCGTTCGTGCGCGCCGCCGCGTCCGGCGACGCCAAGGCCGCGGCGCCGTTTCTCGATCAGGACTTCACGTGGACGAACCTCGAGGGCACGACGCTCGATGCGGCGCACGTGCGCCAGGCGCTGCCGAAGGCGGCGATTGCCGATGAGGCCAGGGCGCAGGCACTGCAGTACGGATACGGCAGCGTCGGCGTGGTGCAGGTGAATGCGGGCAAGCTGCACACACTGCGCGTCTGGGTGAAGCGTCCTGCCGGCTGGCGGCTGCTCGTCTACCAGGAGGTGAAGTCGCTCGATACACCGCCCGCGGCCGCCGCGGCCCCGCCCGCGAGCGCGGCGTGCGAGAACCCGTGCGGCGCGGTGCCGTACGCGCCGAAGACCGCCGCCGAGCGCGAGGTCATGAAGGCGTACACCTCGCTCGAGGAAGCCGCGATGGGCGGCAAGGCGGCCGAGTGGAACCAGGTGGCGGCCGACGAGATCGCGCTCGTGAGCGCGAACAGCGATCGGACGTTCGACAAGGCGACGCGCTCCGCGGCAATCGCGAAAGCGTCGCTCGGCAGCGTGCGACCGACGAAGCTGCTGTCAGCGAAGCTGTTCGAGTTCGGAGACGCGGTGGTGATGACGTCGCAACATCAGGCCGACAGCGGCCAGCACCTGCAGATCACGCGCGTGTGGGTGAAGCGTGACGGCCGGTGGCAGGAGACGCTCAGTTATCAGACCGCCGTACGTTGACCGGCGGTTTCAGCGGATGAAACGAACCTCGCCCCGCAGCGCCGGGGTGCCCGCCTCGCAGTGCTGTTCGTAGGTCGCATGGAATCGTGACACCACCCCGTCCGATCCAATGCTGATGTCGCGAACGTCGAACCTGCCCGCGATTCGGTTGCAGCCGCGGCTGCGGCCGCTGATGTCGATACCGGGACGCGTGCGGTCCGTGGCACCGGCTCGGAGAGCACCTTCGTAGCTGCCGACGCCGAGCCGGGTGCCGCCGGGCGACATGAACACCAGGGACCAGTTGTCCGGACCGGCCGTAGCCACCTCCACGTACCTGCCGTCGAGCGCCGCAGCCGCACGAAACGGAGTCTCCGCGGGAGTTACACGTCGAACCTCGCCGCCGCCGATGTAGTCGCCGGCGTCGCTGACGAAGCTGAAGAACGTCGGCGGCTTGGACCAGAGCTGCAGCACGGCGCTCGCCGACGTATCGGTCGCCGAGCCCGAAATCCGGGCCTGATCGTCCGCCGCCACGCTTTGCACCGCGATCTGAAACGTCACCCTGTCGCCGCCTTCGGGAATCATGACGAGCGACGGAACACTGGCGATCGTGGGGAGGCTGCTCGACAGCGCGAGGGGGATGCCGCCTGAGGGGGCCGGACGGTTCAGCATCGCAGTACCGACGGCGACGGAGTTTCCGAAGACCGCGGTAGGCGCCACCGCAATCGACACGAGCCCGATCGGTAGCGGCGCCGGTTGCGGCGCGGGGAGCGGCACCGGGATCGGCGCAGGCACCGGCACGGGCGCTGGCGCCGGAGACGATTGCAGGCGCGTTGGTGCAGTCGCCGTAGTGTCACCGTTCTCGCGGCCGCAGCCCGCCGCTGCGAGAGCGATCGCGCACGCGACGATCGACGCGACAGCCTTAGCGGGCACCGGCCGTGTACCTGACTTCGCCCCGGATGGCGCCCGTGCCGTTCTGGCAGCGATATTCGAAGGTCGCGTCGAATCGGGCGACCGCTGGCGTCGAAAACGGAGGATTCGGCATGGTGCCGAACTCACGGATCTCGAAACGCCCGCTGGCCGTGCCGCAGCCCCCTGCGCTCGCGCTGACGCTCATTCGCGGATGGCTCGCGTCTGCGATTCCGGTGGCGTTCTCGTACGCCCCGACCTGCAGGCGCCTGCCCGTCGCGGGAGCCACGTCGATCCGGAAACTGTCACCCCCCGGCCCGACCTGGTTGACCTGGACGACGACGCCGGTATCGCTTCCATTGGCGCTGAACGTCGCGCCCGGCGGCGTGAGACGGGCGAACCCGCCGCGGCCGATGACGTCCCCTGGCTCGCTCACCCAGGAGAGAAACGTCGGCAGCACCGCCCAGACCGAGAGCGGAGCCGCCGCGGTGCCCGCCCCACCGGATCCGGTGATCGGCACCTGCTGATCTGCGGCGACGGTGCGGGTCGCGATCGAGAACGCCGCCCGGTCGGCGCCGGCCGGGATGAAGACGGCCGGGGCAACGGACACGATCGACGGATCTCCGCTGGCGAGCGTCACCGTGACGCCGCCGTCCGGCGCCCGATGATTGAGAATCGCGACGCCTGCAGCGGGCGCGGTTCCAAAGACTCCTGGCGGATTCACGCTGATGGCGAAGAGCGCGACTGGGGCGGCGTCGGTCGAAGGGACCGATACGGGACTCGGCACGACCAACCCCCCGTCATCCGGTAGCGGGCTGCGTCGATTGCAGGTGACGGCCGTCAGCGCCAGCAGCAGCATGGCCATGCGCGTGCACGTGCGGCGCGAAGAATTGGACGCCATCGCTATTGCACGACCCGGAGGAGCCGCACGCGTATCCCGATTCCTGCCGACGCGTCGATGCGGCTTGGCCAGTACCAAGGCAGTGGTCGTGGCGTGTAAGTGACCCGCAGCGGAGCGACGAGCGCCGCGCGGTCGTGGAAAACGGGCTTCGCGAGGTCCACGCCGGTCGTGAAACCAGGCAGCCTGTCGCGATGCTGGATGGCGTGTCGGCCTCCGATGGGCGCCACGCGACCGCGCACGATGTTCATCCCGCGCGCGTCACCCCACGTCTGCGAGATGCCGCCGAGCACGGCGATCGTTCGCGCGAGGTCGATGCGGACGAGGATCGATCCCCTCGCCTGCCGGAGCGCGACTTCTTCGTCGTAGAGCGGAAGCCGGCGCGTGCTCCAGGACTGCTGGCCGGACGCGAGCTCGCCAACCACGCCGACGTGCCTGCCGATCAGCACCGACGCCCCCGCGGACGCGGCGGGCACCGCGCCGCCGGCGGCGCACACCACGTACGACTGGCAAAATGACGGATCGCGCTGGCTATAGCTGCCGGCGGCCGTTGTCGCGAGCTCGATCCGCCGGAGGCGCACAGTTGCATAGACATCCGCGATCTGTCGCGTTCGGCCGGCGTAATGCGGGCTCTCGCGATGGTTCTCGGGGATGGTCGTCGCCTGGACGGCACCGACGCTCCGCCACTGTTCGTACTGGACCGCCACCTCCGCATGCAGGTCATCGAGGTAGGCCGTGAGCTCGCGCAGCGCAGCCGCGGTCACCGTGCGTCCGTTTTCGAGCACGAGCGTGTCGAAGTCGAGCGGAGCAATCGCGTGAAGCCAGTCGTAGACGTCGGCGGGGTTTCCGGTGCCGAATGCGAACGGCACCGCGTCCACGGGCGGGGCGTCCACGGCGAAGACGACGCGTTCGCCGGGAAAGAACAGGGTGGCCATGTCCGCCGAGTGCCAGTTTCCCGGGTGCACCAGCTCGACGCGCCGCGTGCCGAGTCTGATCTCGCGCCGGCGGCCGAAACTGGTCCTGACCGACCGCACGTTTCCGTAGAGTTCGCCGGGCGTCACCGTTCCGTCATGGTTGCGATCGCGTGACAGCAGCAACGCGGCGTTCGGCCCCTCGATTTCGGCCGGGTCGAGCTGGCGGTTGCGATTGCGATCCTGGACCCCGAGGAACGCCGGCACGCCGTCGCCCGCGCTGCTCAATTCGGAATTGAAACGGGCGTGCGCGATGATCTCGGCGCCCGTGAAGACGCTGGCGCCTTCCGCGCGATCGAAGTGGTGATGGCTGAGGACCACGTAGCGCACGGTCTGTCGCGGAAACCTCGCCGTCAGTTCGTCCCTCAAGCGTCGCGCGAAGGAGAGATTCAGCGGATCGCCGACGAGGATGCCGTCCGGCGTCACGAGGAAGACGGTCGATTGATCGCCTTCGCGCGCGAGATACAGATCGCCGCGCAGCGGCGCGATGTCCAGGACCGGATCCGGAGCGGCCGTTGTCTGGGCGCTCGCGACCGCGGTGAACGCGGCGAACCAGAGCGCGGCAGACGCGCGGCGCCACGCCGTCAGCCCGCGGCTCATGGTTGCACCGACAGTCCGTAGGAGGCCGACAGGCCGTTGAACGTCGCGGTGATCCGCGCGGTTCCGGCGCCGACGGCGGTCACACGGCCCGCGCGAACGGCCGCCACGCTCGGGTCGGAGGACGACCATGCGGCCGACCCGGTCACGTTCACGCCCTGGGTCCGGCTCGTCATGAGGGTCGCGAATGTCGCCGACGTCAGTCCGATGAACTGAGGATCGCCGAGCCCAAGCTTCAGCACGGGGAACTCGCGGTCCGGTTCGACAACCGTCACCGTGACCGCGCTCGCCATTCCCTGATACGTGGCGGAGATATCGGCCAGGCCCGGCGCGAACGCGGAGAAGCCCGATGGCGCCGTCGTCAAGGCGGCGACACCGGAATTGGAAGAGGACCATGTCGCCTTCGAGGTGACATCCTCGAAGACGCCGTCGGAATCGACGGTGTAGGCCCGGAACGCGAACCCCGATCCCACGAGCGCGGGACCCATGGCCGACCGGTAATGAACCTGGAGCGCCAGCACCGAGGCGGAGGTCGGCTGCGACGGATACGACGCGCGACACGCGGCGAGCGCGCTGGCAACGAGAAGGATGAACGCCGCGCGAAGACAGTGCATGCGCAGCATCCATCGTAGCAACCGCTCCAAGCGCGCCGTGCAGCGGCGCGCACTCGTTGCCATGCGCGATCTTGCACGTGCTACCGCTTCTCCACGATCGCGCCCTGCATCGGACCGAGCACGGCGAACAGTTGGTCCTTCTCCGTCTTCCCGACCTGCAACGCGTCGAGCGCGCCGGCCAGATCCTCGACGAGCGCGTTGAAGTCGGCGGCGTGGTGCCCGTCGCGCGAAGGCGTGGTATTTTCTACAGCCTACGGGAGGATTGAAGATGCCGCGGACCAGAAAGCCGGAACTCACCATTGCCGCAGCGTGCCTGGCGCTCGTCGGGTCGCTGTTTCTCGTGACCGCTCGCGCGCAGCAGCCAGCTGTCGCCATCGACAACGACGACATCGGCGGCGTGGTCACCAGCGCCAGCGGACCCGAGGCGGGTGTCTGGGTAATCGCGGAAACGCGCGACCTGCCGGTCCGCTACGTCAAGGCGGTCGTCACCGACGACCGCGGGCGCTTCGTGGTGCCCGACCTCCCGAAAGCCAACTACGCGGTGTGGGCCCGCGGCTACGGCCTCGTCGACGGTCCGAAGACGACGACGCCGCCGGGGAAGATCGTCAACCTGACGGCGACGGTCGCGCCGAACGACTCGGCGGCGGCGCAGTACTACCCCGCCATCTACTGGTTCTCGATGCTGCACATCCCGGGCGCCGCGGACTTCGGCGGCGAGGGGAGGATTCCGAAGAGCATCACGCAGACCGCGTGGCTCAACCAGATGAAGAACAACGGCTGCGTCGGCTGCCATCAGCTCGGCCAGCGCGCGACGCGCACCATCCCGGAAGCGTTCGGCAAGTTCCCGACGCCGGCGGCGGCGTGGATGCGCCGCGTCAGCTCCGGCCAGTCCGGGCAGCAGATGACGCAGCAGCTGCTGTCGCTCGGCCCGCTCGGCGCGCAGATGCTCGGCGACTGGACCGACCGCGTCGCCAAGGGCGAGCTGCCGCGCGTCAAGCCCACGCGTCCGCAGGGCATCGAGCGCAACGTGGTCGTCACGCTGCAGGGGCTTGGCGACGAGAAGCATTACCTGCACGACGTGATCACGACCGACAAGCGGAAGCCGACGGTCAACGGCTACGGGCCGATTTACGGCTCGCCTGAATACAGCACCGACCTGCTGCCCGTGCTCGACCCGGTGAAGAACACGGCGACGACCTTCCGGGCGACGGTGCTGGATCCGAACATGCCGTTGAGCCTCGGACCCGGGCACGCCGCGGCGCTCACGGCCATGGCGCCGTCCGCTTACTGGGGCGACGAGCAGATCTGGGATACGCGCGTCAACAACCACAACTCGATGGTCGACGCGAAGGGCCGCGTCTGGCTGGCGGCCTCGACGCGCGGCCGCGAGAACCCCGCGTATTGCCTCGCGGGTTCGGACCATCCGTCGGCGAAGGCCTTCCCGATCAAGGAATCGCTGCGCCAGGCGGCGGTGTGGGATGCGAAGGCGGGCAAGTACACGCCGCTCAACACCTGTTTCGGGACGCACCATCCGCAATTCGGCTTCGACGCCAACGACACCGTCTGGTTCAGCGGCGGCGGCGACGTCCTCGGATGGATCAACACGAAGATGTACGACCAGACCGGCGACATCGTGAAGTCGCAGGGATGGACGCCGTTCATCCTCGACACCAACGGCAACGGCAAGCGCGACGCGTACGTCGAGCCCGGGCAGCCCGTGGATCCGACGAAGGACACGCGCATCGACGCCGGCTTCTATGCCGTCATGCCGAGCCCCGTGGACGGATCGATCTGGGGCTCCTATCGCGGCAACCCCGGCGCGGTCGTCCGCGTCGTCCTCGGCAAGAACCCATCCGAGACCGCGCTCAGCGAGATCTACAACGTGCCGGCGCCCGGCTTCGGCGTCCGCGGCGGCGACATCGACTCGAAGGGCGTCGTCTGGGTGTCGCTCGCGAGCGGCCACCTTGGCAGCTTCGATCGCAGCAAGTGCAAGGCGCCGTTGAGCGGACCGAAGGCGACGGGCGATCACTGCCCCGAGGGCTGGACGTTCTACAAGTACCCGGGCCCGGGCTTCGAAGGCATCGGCGACAACAGCGCCGAAGCGAGCTATTACAGCTGGGTGGACCAGCACAACACGTCGGGGCTCGGCGCGGACGTGCCGGTGTCGACGGGCAACGAGAACGACGGCCTCATCGCGCTGAAGGACGGGAAGATGATCGTCCTGCGCGTGCCGTATCCGATGGGCTTCTACGCGAAGGGGCTCGACGGCCGCATCGACGATCCGAACGCGGGATGGAAGGGGCGCGGCCTGTGGGCCGCCGCGGGCGATCGCACACCGTGGCTGAAAGAAGGCGGCAAGGGGTCGACGCCGTTCGCGGCGCACTTCCAGGTGCGTCCGGACCCCCTCGCGAAATAGACCGATGAAAAGAATCTTCTCCCTCGCCCTCGTCGCCGCGTGCGCCATCGGTATCCGCGTCAGCGGTCAAGGCGACACGCCTCCGCCGTGGGCGTACCCGCAGGCGCAGAGCCAGCAGCGGCCACCTGACGACGGGAAGGTGCATCGCCTCGAGGGAAGTACGGGTGCGTTCACGGTGACGCAGATCAACGATCCGTTCGCGCCGCCCGACTGGTACCCGGACGAGCATCCGCCGATGCCCGAAGTCGTCGCCCACGGCCGCAAGCCCGATCTCCGCGCGTGCGGCCAGTGCCACCTGCCGCACGGGCTCGGGCATCCGGAATCGTCCGGCCTCGCTGGTCTCCCCGCCGATTACATCGTCGAGCAACTGCACGCGTACCGGGACGGGCGGCGCAAGACCTCGGTCGGCAACAGCATCATGATCGCGCTCGCGAAGGCCGCCACCGAGGAAGAGATGCGGACCGCCGCGGAGTATTACGCGTCGCTCAAGCCGAAGCCGTGGCTGCGCATCGTCGAAACCGACACGGTGCCGACGACGTTCGTCGGTCCCGGCAACATGCGCTTCGCGACGGCGGACGGGAAGAAGGAGCCGATCGGCCAGCGCATCATCGAGCTGCCCGAGGATGCGGAGAAGGCGGAGCTGCGCGACGGGCACAGCGGGTTCGTCGCCTGGGTACCGAAGGGGAGTATCGCCAAGGGCGAGGAGCTGGCGACCACCGGCGGCGATCACGTGGTGAACGGAAAGATCGTCAAGGGGAAAACCGTCGCGTGCGGCATCTGCCACGGCCCGCAGTTGAAGGGGCTCGGCAACGTGCCCGCGCTCGCCGGCCGCTCACCGATCTACCTGGTGCGGCAGCTCTATGACTTCAAGCACGGCGCGCGCACGGGCAAGGAGATTGCGCTGATGGTGCCGGTCGTCGTCGGCCTCACGCAGGACGACATGCTGAACCTCGCTGCGTACATCTCCTCGCGGCAGCCCTGAGCTCGATCCGTCCTCACATCACGCCCGCGGGCGTTGCACGATTTCCGTGCAGCGCCCGCGACCGGCGCACGTCATTGCATTAGGATTGCGCCCGCACATCCCCGCACAACCGATATCCCCCCTCGGTCCTCGAACTGGTTGCCAGAAGGAGGCGCCATGAAGAACCTGCGGACCGCCGCCCTCGCCCCTCTCGTCATCGTGGTGTCGCTCGTCACGCCGGCATGGGCCGACGAGGTGGTCGACTGGAACGAAATGATGTTCCGGGCCGGGCTGGTGGGAGGGACGACTCCCTTGAACATGTCGCGCGTTGCCGCGATCGTCCAGTCGGCCGTCTTCGATGCGGTCAACGGCATCGACCGGCGGTACGCGCCCGTCCATGTGCCGGCAAGCGGGCCTGCCGGTGCGTCGCGCGAGGCGGCAGCGGCCAAGGCCGCCTACACCGCGCTCGTGCAGCTGTACCCTGCGCAGAAGGCCGCCCTCGACGCGCGGCTCGCGGTCTCGGTCGCCGAACTCGGGGCACGCGAGTCGCCTGGTGCGGTTGCCAGCGGCCTCGCGTGGGGCGAGACCGTCGCGAGCGCCATCATCGCGTGGCGCAACACGGACGGTTTTACGCCCGCGCCGCCACCCTTCCTTGGTGGCACGGCCGCCGGTCAGTGGCGGCCCACGCCGCCTGGCTTGCTGCCGGGGGCGGGACCCCAGTTCGCCTACATGACACCGTGGGTGATGTTAGCGCCGGGCCAGTTCCAACCTGCCGGCCCACCCGCGCTGACCAGCGCGAGGTATGCCGCGGACTTCAACGAGACGAAGTCAATGGGCAACGCGACGAGCGCGCTGCGGACTGCCGATCAAACGGAGTCCGCCTGGTTCTGGGCGGCGAGCACGGCGAGCTTCCTGTGGAACAGCGTGGCGCGATCGCTCATCGTCGATCGCACCCAGGAGCGTGGTGACGGGGACAACGGGCGCGGCGACTCGGACGACCACAGGAGCGAGCGTTCCGGGCGAGGGTCGACGCTCGCCAATGCGCGTGTGCTCGCGCTGCTGAATCTGGCGATGGCCGACGCGGCTATTGGATGCTGGGAAGCGAAGTACCACTTCGTCTTCTGGCGCCCGGTGACGGCGATTCCGCTTGCCGCAACCGACGGCAATGCCGCGACCGTCGAAGATGCGGCGTGGACGCCGCTCTTTGCGACGCCCGCCCATCCCGAATATCCATCAGGGCACTCGTGCGTCAGCGGCGCCGCTGGCGTGGTGCTGGCCGATCAATTCGGAGAGCGGACCCGCTTCTCGATCGACAACGACCTGATGCCCGGCGTCGTCCGCTCGTTCCGCAGCTTCTCGTCCGCGCTCGACGAGGTGAAGAACGCCCGCATCAATGCGGGGATTCATTTTCGATCGGCGACCGACGATGGACAGGCGCTCGGGGTGAACGTCGCCAACTACGTGCTCGAGCACGCGTTGACGCGCGTCGGGCACTGATCGCGCGCGGCGCGGCTCAGTAGGTCTTGCCGCCCTTCATCACGAACTTCACGCGATGGAGGGCGGAAATGTCACGCGTGGGATCGCCGTCGAACGCGGCCATGTCCGCGAGCAGGCCTGGCTTGATCGAGCCGATGCGGGTGTCCATGCGCAGCACGCGCGCGGCGACCGAGGTCGCGCTCTTCAGCGCGTCGGCCGGTGACATCCCGTAGTTGACCATCAGCTCGAGCTCGCGCGCGTTGTCGCCGTGGGTGAAGACGCCGACGTCGCTGCCGCTGAGGATGGTGACGCCGGCGGCGAGCGCGGCCTTGAAGCTGGCGCGCTTGCGGGCGATCGAGTCCGGCTCGGGCTGGCCCTTCCTCCACCCGGCGTACTGCGCGGTCGCGTCGCCGGCGGCAAGCGTCGGGCAGAGCGCGACGCGCCGCTCCGCCATCAGCTTGAAGATTTCGGGCGTGCCGGCGTCGCCATGCTCGATCGTGTCCACGCCGGCCATGATCGCGTTCCGCATCCCCTCGACGCTCGTCGCGTGCGCGGCCACCGGCGTGCCGCTCGCGTGCGCGGCGCGGACGCCCGCCGTCAGCGATTCGAGCGTGAAGGTGGGGCGCGCGGCCGCGACCGGGCCCCAGCGATAGTCCGCGTAGAACTTGATCCAGTCGGCGCCCTTGCCGATCTGGCTGCTGACGACGCGCGTGATCGATTCGACGCCGTCGGCTTCCTCGGCGCCCTGCGGCGCGTTCCATTCGGGAACGAACTTCGGATCGTAGGCGCCGGTCGCCACGATGGCGCGCGTCGAGGCGAGCACGCGCGGGCCCGGCACGATCCCGTCCTCGACCGCCTGCCGCAACCCGACGTCGGCGTAGCCCGCGCCCTCGGTGCCGAGGTCGCGAACGGTGGTGAAGCCCGCGAGCAGGGTCGCCCTCAGGTGGTTCACCGCGCGCGCCGTGCGCAGCGCGAGCGGCTCGTGCGCGACCTGGAATTCCCATGGCGCTTCGTTGTACGGGTGCAGCAGCAGGTGCGAATGGCCCTCGACGAGGCCCGGCGTCAGCGTGAAGCCCGCGAGATCGATCACGCGCGCGTTCGCGACGGGCACGCTCGCAGCTGGTCCGGCGGCCTCGATGCGCTCGCCCGCCACGCGCACCGCCCACCCCTCGTGCATCGTGTCGCCGTCGAAGACGCGAGCGGGCCGCAGCACGACGGCACCGGGCTCGGCCGCAGGCGGATTCTGGGCCGAGAGGCCCACTGCTGCCGCAACGAGCAGCACGAGTGACGCGACCAACGGCCGGGATGGCATGCAGCTGCCCCGTCGACTTCGCCCGGGATGAGCGCCTCGACCTGGCTCGGGGCGAGCCCCTCGACGTGGCTCGGGGCAGGCGGATTGTAACCTTTTGCGGAAGGCCCGGTTTTCATCGAGGCATGCACGACAGGCCCCTCGACTTCGCTCGGGACAGCCGGCTGAAACCATCGACCACCCCGGCCCGTAATACGAATGTGCAAGGACGATTCTGGATCCCAATCGCACTTGGCATGCTCGTTATTTCGCAGTTCGCAGCGTCTGCGAACGCACAGGGCGTCACCAGCCCGGAACTCCACGCGGTGCGCGCGACAACGCCGCCGAAGGTGGACGGTGTGCTGGATGACGCGGCCTGGGCGCACGAGCCGTATCCCCTGGAGCCATGGGTCTCCTACAACCCGCTGCGCGGCGAGCCGGAGAAGCAGCGAACGAGCGTGTGGATTGCCTACGACGGCGAGGCCATCTACTTCGCGTTCCGCTGCTTCGACGACGACCCGTCGAAGATCCGCACGACGATCACGCGGCGCGACAACGCGTGGAACGACGACTGGATTGCCGTCAGTCTCGATTCCACGCGCACGGGGCAGGTGGCGTACCACCTGTTCGTGAACCCGAGCGGCATCCAGATGGATGCGCTCAACACGGGCAAGAACGAGGACAGCGCACCCGACTTTGTGTGGCAGAGCGCCGGCCGCGTCGACGACGAGGGGTACGTCGTCGAGATGCGGGTGCCGCTGCAGACCATCCGCTTCCGTGGCGGCGCCGACGTGCGGATGGGGGTCCTGTTCTTCCGGCACAACAGCCGCATGGGTGTGTCGTGGTCCTGGCCCGCGATCGCGCCAGGGCAATGGGTGTTCGAATCGCACGCGCCGCTCGTCTTCGACGAACTGCACCAGCCGCGCGTGCTCGAAGTGATTCCCAGCGCCACGGTGTCGAGAAACCAGGCGAGAGACGGCACGCAGGCGTGGCCGGCCGCGGCGTCGAAGGGCGATTTCGGCGCCAGCGTGAAGTACGGTGTCACCTCCACCGTCACGCTCGAGGCCACGGCCAACCCCGACTTCAGCCAGGTCGAAAGCGACGCCTTCCAGGTGGAAGTCAATCAGCGCTTCCCCGTTTTCTACGACGAGAAGCGGCCGTTCTTCATGGAAGGCCTCGGCGTCTTCAACCTGGCGGGCCAGGGGGACGACGCGTCGATGCAGAGGTCCGTGCACACGCGGCGGATCGTCGATCCGAGCGGCGGCGTCAAGCTGACGGGCACGGCCGGCCGGCAGACGTTCGCGCTGCTCTCGGCAGCGGATGCGTCGGCCGAACACAGCGACAGGCTGTTCACGATCGGACGCGCGCTGCGCAACTACGGCAACGGCCAGTATGTCGGCGCGCTCGTCACCGACACGGAGCACGGCGTGGACTACAACCGCGTGGCGGCCGCCGATGCGACGTTCCGCCACGGCCAGAATTTCGCCTGGAACGCGGCGCTGCTCCACTCGGACTCACGCCATGCCGACGGCCTCGCGGCGAGCGGCAACGGCGCCCAGGCAAAGGGAACCTACAGCACGCGCCGGCTGTTCGTCATGAGCTTCGTCGAGCACTTCGACCGCGGGTTTCAGATGGACACCGCGTTCCTCAACCGCGTCGGCGTGACGCGCGCGTGGGACTACGGCGAGGTCAATTTCTATCCGGCCGGCCAGTTCGGCTGGATCAAACGCATCGCGCCGTTCACGTGGACGACGGTATCGGACGACCGGACGCAGGGCGGCACCGAGTTCCAGGTGATGCCGGGCATCCGCTTCAACTTCGTCCGCCAGGGTCAACTGCGCCTCGATGTCGATCGTGGCCACGAGACGTTCGCCGGACAGCGATTCAAGACCGGCCGCGTGCATGCCGACGGGCGCACGCAGATCACGCGATGGCTGAACGTCAGCGGCACGCTGGAACGATCGCCGGCGATTTACTACGACCCGCTCGCCCCGTTCGGCGGCACGCAGGTCAATCGCCGCCTCGGCCTCGACTGGCAGCCGAGCGCGAGGCTCGCGCACAACCTGTCCTACGACTTCGTCAAGTTCGACCGCGCAGCCGGCGAGCAGGTCTACGCCGTGCACATCGTCAACCTGCGCAACACCTACCAGTTCAACTCGCGGTTCTTCGTGCGGGCCATCGCGCAGTTCGACAGCTCGAAGCGGCGCGTCCTCGGCGATTTCCTCGCGTCGTACGAGCTGGCGCCTGGGACCGTCGCGCACCTTGGGTACGGCTCGGTGCTCGAGAGCGTCGACCGCCGTCCGTACATCCCCACCGCGCGCGCGTTGTTCTTCAAGGTGTCGTACCTCGCGCGCCTGTAGCGTCGCGAGCGGTGTTCCGCCGGCTGCAACGCACTGTTCCGAGATGAACCACGGCGCGCGCGAGTGAGAGAGTGTGCAGCGACGCCCAACCCGCGTCATTGGCTGTACTTAACGGCGAGCGCGCGCGTCGTGGCGAGGTGGTGAGGAGTTTGCGTTCCGACACCTCGCCCTATGAGTACGCTCGTCTCCCAGCCGCCTCGACCGACCCGCGCCCGCGACTTCATGGGCGCGCCGCGCAAACCGCTCGTCCTCGTCGTGGAAGATCATGAGTTCGCGCGCGACGCCGTCGCCGCCCTCCTCTCGTCGATGGGCTACGACGTCATCGAGGCGGAAAACGGCCGCGACGCGCTCGCGGCGATGGCCAAAGGCCCGCACCCTGACGTCATCCTGCTCGACCTGATGATGCCCGTCATGGACGGCTGGGAGTTCATGAAGCGTCAGCGCCGCGACTGGCGTCTCTGCACCATTCCGACGATCGTCGTCAGCGGCGTCGCGTCGCACGATCCGCGGTGCCTCGAGATGCCCGTCGTCAGGTTCCTACGGAAGCCGTACACCGCCGAGCAGCTGGTCGCGGCCATCGACGCCGAGGTGTCCGTAACCGTGACGGCGCGCCAGACCGCCTGACCCTTACATAAGCCGAAGCACGACGACGAGGCCGGCGACAGGGTCGCCGTACTCGTACCGCAGCGTGGTGTTCTCCACGCTGACGACTTCGAATCCCGCAGCATCCGCCGCCTCGCGAATATGCGATTCGCCGTGGACGAATCGGCCCGAATCCGTGAGCCGGAATGATCTCGTGTCCTCACGCTCGACGGTCAACGCGAGCGTCCCACCGCGCCGAAGGCGGCCGGCCGCCGGCGTCAGTACCTGCCGCAGATCGCCGAAATAGATAAACGTGTCGCAGGCAGCGATCAGGTCGAAGTCACGGCCGGTGCCGCGCCCCAGCCATTCGGTGATCTCCGCCACCTCCACCGCGTCGTAACACCTCGTCTTGTTCGCCCGCTTCGCCATGTCGGGCGACAGGTCGATGCCGATCAGCCGCCGCGCGAGCATGCGCAGGTGAGGCCCGGCAAGGCCGGTTCCGCACCCCAGCTCCAGCACGTCGAGCTGCGCCGTCGCCCCGAGCACGCGGTGCAGCGCCTCTGCGAGTACTTGGGGGCCGCAGTACTCGAGGTCGGTGACCATGTTGTGCTCGTAGAATTCCGCGAAGCGCGCGTACAGCTGCACGATGCACTCGTCGGGCGCGCGTGGCGGTGCCGGGTCGCCGCGCAGCGAGACGAGGACGTGCTCGACCTCCGCGTCTCCCGGTGACAGCGCCAGGTAGTGCTCGTAGGCGTCGCGGGCATCCTCGCGCCGGCCGATGATGTGCGCGAGGTCGCCCAGCGCCGCCCACTGATCGGCGGCATCCACCATCTGCAGCGTCGCGTAGTGCTGGCAGACGAAGGCGGCGAGCACGTGCCCCTCGCTGCGCAGCTGCAACGCGCGCGACGAAAAATAACCGGCATCCGGCGCGGCCGGACCTGACGCGCCGGGCGCCAGCGGTTTCAGCAGGTCGTCCTCGATGGCGCCTTCGATCCACCGCATGCAGCCGGCGCGCGCCTCGTCCACGAGCAGGGCGAGATCGTCGACGAGCGACGCGGCGGAACGCGTCCCGTCACACAGCTCGATGATGAGCGCGGCGGAGGGATTCAGGCGATGCAGCCGGTTGCGCGCGACGTCGTAGGCCAGGTAGCCGTCATCGGCAGGGGCGAGCGCGACGAATGGATTTCTGAGGAGGAGTGCGTCGGCGTTCATGGAGGAAAGCCGCCGGGAGCACGATGCCCTGCGCTCCCGGCAACCGACTAAAGGAAGCCTCGATATATGAACGGTCCCATGTCGCTACTGCTGCGGCTCGTCGCCCTTGCCTTTACCCTTTCCTTTTCCCTTCCCCTTCCCCTTTCCCTTGCCTTTACCTTTCCCTTTGCCCTTTCCCTTGCCTTTGCCGTCGCCCTTGCCCTGATCGTCCTGCGGCGCGGCGCTGACAATCGTCGACGCCGGCATGGCGAGCAGCAGCGCACCGCCGCCGAGGATTCGCTTCAGGAATCGTCGTCGGGGCGAGGCGACCTGATCGAGGAGTTGCTCTTTGCTCACGTTGGCCATCCTCCTTTCGTAAGGACGGCCGAGATGGTAACGCCGTTTCGCGCGGCCGCGATACCGGCGGCGATAAAAACGCACGAATCCTGCCAGCGGGACGTCCGCCGTCGCCCCTGCGAATGTCGCGAGCCCTCCGTCAGCGCGCGCGTCGAGCTGCGGGATTTCGACTGCTGTCGCGAAAGATTGCCACGCGATCGGCATCAGCTGATGCAGCGTGCCGCGCGTCAATCCGGGTGCATCGTGCCGGCGAGATCGAGGCAGGCTTCTTGCCCCTCATTGGCCCAGACCACTGGTCGCCGTGGAGGCCACCATGAACAGAAGAATGCATCGGATATTGATCGGCCTGGCGGTCGCGACGCTGCTACCCGCCGCGTCAGCGCTCGCGCAGAAAGTCACCTACGACTTCGGCACCGCGAACTTCTCGGGCATCAGGACGTTCGCCTTCCGGGGCGTCCCGGATGACAACAGGACCGAGTCGACCACCGCCTACGACAGTCCCTTCGTCGAGCAGCGCACGCACGCCGCCATCGCCGCGCAGCTCGAAGCCAGGGGCCTGCGCCGCGACAATGCGCACCCGGACATGTACGTCACGACGCGACGGACGTTCAAGACCGAGTACGAGACCTACGCGCCCGTCGACTGGGGGCTCGGCTACGCCTACGGGTGGGGCTGGGGCCCGTACTACACGGGCTGGGGACCCTGGTACGGCGGCGGCACCTGGTACACCGAGGAACGGATTATCGGTACGCTGGTCGTGGACTTCCAGAATGCGGCGACGGGCCAGTTGATCTGGCGCGGCCTGGCCGAACGGCACGTCCACCCGATGGCGTCGGCATCGCACCGCGACAAGCGGGTGAACAAAGAGGTGACGAAGATCTTCGAGAAGTTCCCGGCAGTGGTCCCGGTCGCCACCTCGGGCGAGGACGTACCGAGACCGACCGGACGCTGAGCGCGCTTACGCTCTCTCGAGATACGCCTCGGCGCGATTGAAGAGCTCCGCGATGCTGGCCGGCGCCGCCTGGGCGCCGGTCGTGCCCGACACGGTCCACAGGATGTGTTCCCCCAGCGCGCGATAGCTTTCGAACTGCGATTCGCTGAACCACTGATCGGTCGTCGGCTCGTGCGGGTACTTGGGGTTCGTCCGCCCGTAGTTCCGCACGTCGATCGGCTCGTCGTGGGCAAAGATCGCCGGCTTCACGTAGAGGAGCTTGCCGTCCTCGAGCGCCGGGTCGCGCCGCGAGTACTGAATGTCGCCAATCGCCACGTAGCGTCCCGACCCCGAGACGAGGCGCGAGGCGCCGTGCGGCGCGGGCGGCTGCTCGGGACCGACGTGAAAGCCGCGGAACGTGACGCTGATGCCGAGGTCCACCCGGATCTTCCGCACCGCGTTGCCGAGATCCTCGAACGCGTAGTTCTCGTCGCAGCCGGCGTCGATCACCAG
>Ga0070696_100000187_pt1 | contig 36190 bp, 31 predicted proteins | sample KBSK1253metaG_FD_65474 | JGI IMG/M metagenome (GOLD analysis project Ga0070696, IMG submission 65474) | Corn, switchgrass and miscanthus rhizosphere microbial communities from Kellogg Biological Station, Michigan, USA - KBS K1-25-3 metaG | ecosystem: Host-associated > Plants > Roots >... | reverse complement strand
ACCAGCGGCGCGCTGTCGCAGGCTGGCTGTGGCCGCAGCGAAGGCGTCGATGTCGAAGCCGTGCGTCAGGTCCAGCGCCTCAGGCTCGGTACCGGCGACGAGCGAGCGTACGAGCACCTGCACCCCGGCCACGTGGTGGGGCGCCAGCGCCAGCAACCAGGTGCCGGGCCCGCCGAGCCGGTCGTGCGTGGCGGTCGCCGACGCGTGCAGGGCGTTCGCGGGCAGCAGGGCACCCTTGGGCTCGCCGGTCGACCCGGACGTCGCCACGACCAGCGCGGTCGGGTCGGCATCGTCGTCCTCGCCGGCCTGCAGGGCCGTCCCGGGCCGCAAGGAGGACAGGCGCCGCGCCGCAGCCGCGTCGTCCGGCACCGGCAGCAAGGGATCCGCCCGGCCGTCCAGCGCGTCCTGCAGCAGGTCCAGGGCCCGGCCGGGCGGCAGTGCCCCCAGCGCGACAGGGGTGAGCAGGCGAGGCACCGGCCCAGGCTAGGTCCTCACCTCGGGTGTGCGGCGATGGGTGCCGGCCGGGTGGTTGCGATCACGACCGCGGGGCCGGCACCCACGGCCCCGCTCATCCCTGCGCGGGTGTGCGGCGAGGGGTGTGCCGGACGTGATCTACGGTCGGCCTATGGATCGTCGTGATCAGCGCCACGCCGCGGAAGCCTCGACCTCGGTGTCGGTCGAGCTCGCTTGCACGCTGCTCGTCGACCGGCGGGGGTGGGTGCTGTTGCAGGAGCGGGACGAGCGCGCGACGGTCGCGCCGAACGAGTGGGGCCTGGTCGGCGGGCACGTGGAGCGCGGCGAGGACGTCGAGTCCGCCGCCTACCGTGAGCTGGCCGAAGAGACGGGTCTGGACTGGAGCCGGGGACTCACGCTGTGGCGCGACGAGCTTGCCATCAGCCCGCGCACCGGAGAGGTGGAGCGGTGGAGCATCTGGACGGCCCCGGTCGACCTCACGGACGACGACATCGTGCTCGGCGAGGGACGCCAGATCGTGTTCGTCGACCCGGCCGCGGTGCCCGCGCTCGAGCTCAGCGGGCTGGCCGGTGTGATCGTCGAGGAGTTCCTCGCCTCAGAGCACTACGCCCAGCTGGTGGCGGCCTCGGCGCGGCTTGGCTCTCGGGAGTCGACGGCGCGCTCGCCGTTGGACTTCTGATCGGTTTGCCACCCTTCCCGGCGGCCTGAGGCGTCGCGAAGCCATCAGAGGTCGGAGGACGGACGTCGAGCGCCCGCGGTCAGAAGTACCAGGGGAAGGGCGACCAGTCGGGATCGCGCTTGGCCAGGAACGCGTCGCGCCCCTCGACGGCCTCGTCGGTCATGTAGGCCAGCCGGGTCGCCTCGCCGGCGAACACCTGCTGACCCACCATCCCGTCGTCCGTGAGGTTGAAGGCGAACTTCAGCATCCGTTGCGAGGTAGGGCTCTTGGCCGTGATCTCGCGGGCCCACTGCAGCGCGACCGTCTCCAGCTCGGCGTGAGGAGCCACCTCGTTCACGGCGCCCATGCGCTGCATCGCCTCGGCGTCGTAGGTGCGGCCCAGGAAGAAGATCTCGCGCGCGTTCTTCTGGCCGACCATCTTGGCCAGGTAGGCCGAGCCGTAGCCAGCGTCGAACGAGCCGACGTCCGCGTCGGTCTGCTTGAAGCGGGCGTGCTCGCGGCTAGCGATGGTGAGGTCGCACACCACGTGCAGGCTGTGCCCCCCGCCGGCCGCCCACCCGGGCACGACCGCGATGACGACCTTCGGCATCGTTCGGATCAGCCGCTGCACCTCGAGGATGTGCAGCCGGCCACCCGCCGCCTTGACCCGCGCCTGGTCGACCGTGTCGGCGGTCTCGCCCGTGGCGTACTGGTAACCGGACCGCCCGCGGATGCGCTGGTCGCCGCCGGAGCAGAAGGCCCACCCACCGTCGCGAGGACTCGGCCCGTTGCCGGTGAGCAGGACGCAACCGACGTCCGGTGTCATGCGCGCGTGGTCGAGCACCCGGTACAGCTCGTCGACCGTGTGCGGGCGAAAGGCGTTGCGCACCTCCGGCCGGTCGAACGCGATCCGCACCGCGCCGACGTCCTTGGCGCGGTGGTAGGTGACGTCGGTCAGCTCGAACCCCTCGACCTCGTCCCACAGGTCGGGGTCGAAGATCTCGGACACGCGCTCGCTGCTCACATCCGGGAGGATAGGCGAGTGCAGCTGACCGGCCACCTCGCCTACCTGCTGGCCGGCATCGCGCTGCTGGCCGGCGCGGTGCTGCCCAAGGCGTTGCGCCGGCACGCCATCTCGACGCCGATGGCCTTCGTCGCGGTCGGCATGCTCGTCGGGCTGCTGCCCGTGCCCGGCGGGTACACGATCACGCCCCTCGGCCACGAGGGGATCACCGAGCGCCTGACCGAGCTGTGCGTGATCATCGCGTTGATGGGCGTCGGTCTGGCGATCGACCGCCCGCTGCGCTGGCGCACCTGGGGGACCGCCTGGCGCTTGGTGCTCGTCGCCATGCCGCTGTGCATCGCCGGCGTGGCGGTGCTCGGCTGGGGTCTGATGGGTCTCGCCCCCGCCTCCGCGCTGCTGCTCGGTGCCGTGCTGGCGCCGACCGACCCGGTACTCGCGTCCGACGTGCAGGTCGAGGGGCCGGACGTCGAGGACGGGATCAGCGAGCCGACCCCGGAGGAGGACGACGAGGTCCGCTTCGGTCTGACCTCCGAGGCCGGGTTCAACGACGGCGCGGCGTTCCCGTTCGTTCACGGCGCGATCCTGCTGGCCGCCGGCGCCGCGGGAGTGGGGCACGCCGGCTGGGTGAGCTGGGTCGGGTGGTACCTGGTCGGCAAGGTGGTCATCGCCCTGGTCGTCGGAGGGCTGAGCGGGTGGGCCCTGGCGAGGCTGGCCTTCCGGGCGCCGGTGCGCAGCCTGCGCCTGGCCGAGGCGGGTGAACCCGTGCTCGCCATCGCCGCCACGCTGGGGGTCTACGGGCTCACCGACCTGGTCGGCGGGTACGGGTTCGTCGCCGTGTTCGTCGCCGGCGTGGCGCTGCGGTCGTTCGAGCGCACCAACGCCTACCACGCCGACCTGCACGAGTTCGTGGGTCAGCTCGAGCACATGCTGACCTGGATGGTGCTGCTGCTGCTCGGCGCCGCGCTCACCGACGGGCTGCTGGCCTCGCTCACCTGGCGGGGCGTGCTCGTCGCGGCGCTGCTCGTCCTGGTCGTCCGGCCGCTGGCCGGCCTGCTCAGCCTGTCCCGCAGCGGCATGCCGCCGCTGGAGCGGTACGCGACGGCGTTCTTCGGTGTTCGGGGCATCGGCTCCGTCTACTACCTGGCCTTCGCGGTCGGGCAGGCGGACTTCCCGGACCGGCGCGAGCTGTGGTCGACGGTGGCCTTCGCCGTCGTCCTGTCGGTGGTCGTGCACGGCGTGACCGCGACCCCGGCCATGCGTCGGCTGGACCGCTCGCGCGCGCGGGCCGCCGAGGGGAGCGCCGCATGAGCGACCTGCCGACGCTGGCCGAGGTCACCGCCGACGTCCACGTGGTGCGGCTGCCCATGCGCGTGCCCTTCCGCGGCGTCCTCGAGCGTGAGGCGCTGCTGCTGCGCGGGCCCGCCGGGTGGGGCGAGTTCTCGCCGTTCCTCGAGTACGACGACCACGAGGCTTCACGGTGGCTCGCCGCCGCGATCGACACGGCCTGGCACGAGCCCCCACCGGCGGTGCGGGCGTCGGTGCCGGTCAACGCGACGATGCCGGCCGTCGCGGCACGTGATGTGGCCGCCGTGCTCGAACGGTTCCCCGGCTGCACCACGGTCAAGGTCAAGGTGGCGGAGCAGGGGCAGTCGCTGTCGGACGACGTGAGCCGGGTCGCGCAGGTACGTGCCGTGATCGGGTCGGCCGGCCGCATCCGGGTCGACGCCAACGGCGCCTGGTCGGTCGACGACGCGGACCGTGCCCTCGCGGCGCTCGCGCGCTATGGCCTCGAGTACGCCGAGCAGCCGTGCGCGTCCCTGGACGAGCTCGGTGCCCTGCGACGGCTGCTCGCTGCCCACGGCACCGACGTCCTGATCGCCGCCGACGAGAGCATCCGCAAGGCCGAGGACCCGTTGCACGTGGCCGCCGCCGGCAGCGCCGACGTCGTCGTCATCAAGGTCGCCCCCCTCGGCGGCGTGAGGTGCGCGCTCGAGGTCGCGCAGGTGTGCGGGCTGCCGGCCGTGGTGTCGTCCGCGCTGGACACGAGCGTCGGGATCACCGCCGGTGTCGCGCTCGCGGCCGCGCTGCCGCAGCTGCCGTTCGCGTGCGGCCTCGGCACGGTGGGCCTGTTCGCGCACGACGTCGCGGCCCGGCCCCTGCGCCCGGTCGACGGCCGGATCCCCGTGCTCGCCGCGCAGCAGGTGGTCCCGGACCCGGACCGGCTCGTCGAGCTCGCCGCGCCGGCGGATCGCGAGCGGTGGTGGCGCGAACGGCTCGCACGCTGCCACGCGGTCCTGTCGGCTGCGGCAGGATGGCGGCCGTGAACCCGGCGACCGCGATGGCGACCGTCCTCGTCGACGAGCTGGTGCGGCACGGCGTCCGCGACGCGGTGCTCTGCCCTGGGTCGCGGTCCGCGCCGCTCGCGTTCGCGCTGCACGCCGCGGACTCGGCCGGCCTGCTGCGCCTGCTCGTGCGCACCGACGAGCGGTCGGCGGCGTTCCTGGCGCTGGGCCTGGCGAAGGCGGGCGGCGCGCCGGTGCCGGTCGTGACCACGTCCGGCACGGCCGTGGCCAACCTGCATCCCGCCGTCCTCGAGGCCTCGCACGCCTGCCTGCCCCTGCTGCTGCTCACGGCCGACCGGCCGCCTGAGCTGCGCGGCACGGGCGCGAACCAGACCACCCGCCAGGTGGGAATCTTTGGCGACGCCGTCCGGTGGCAGCACGATCTTGCCGTGCCCGACGAGCGCACGGGCCAGGTCGCCACCTGGCGGTCGGTGGCCTCGCGCGCGGTCCTCGCGACCACCGGCGGGCGCGGCGGCTTCGCCGGACCCGTGCACCTGAACCTGCCTGTGCGCGAGCCGCTCGTGCCGGACGGCGACGACAGCTTCGTCGAACCCCTCGACGGGCGCCCCGCCGGCGCCCCCTGGACGTCGGCCCTTCCCGTGAGCGCACCACCCGGCCTCCCTGACGGGTGGGCGGCGGCCGTTGGCGAGGACCGGCGGACGCTGGTGCTCGTCGGAGACCTGCCGGTGCCGACGGCCGGACGGTTCGACGCCGGCGCTCTCGCGGCCGACCTGGCCGCCGCCCACGGCTGGCCGCTCGTGGCCGAGCCGTCGAGCGCCGGCGCGTGGGTCAAGGCCCTGCCGGCCGGTTCGCTGCTGCTCGGCTGCCCGCGGTGGCTGGACCGGCATCGTCCCGACCGGGTGCTGGTCGTCGGCCGGGTCACGCTGACCAGGTCGGTCGCACGTCTGCTGCGCGACCCGCGGCTGGTCGTCGACCTGGCGTCCGACGACCCGACCTGGCCGGACCCGGCCCACCGCGTGCGGCACGTGCTGCCCCTGCGCGCGCTGGAGCAGGCGGGTGCCGAACCGATGGCCGACGCGGCCTGGCTGGCGTCCTGGCAGGCGGCGTCGGACGCGGTCACGACTGCCACGCGCACGCTGGTGGACGCGTCCTGGCCCAGCGGGATCGCCGTCGCACGGGCCGTCGTGGACACGGTCAGCGCCGACAGTGCGCTCGTCGTCGGTGCCTCCAACCCGGTGCGCGACCTCGACCGGGCCGGCCCGGGCGGCCCGCTGGTCGTGGCCAACCGCGGACTCGCGGGCATCGACGGGTGCCTGTCGACGGCGTGCGGGGTGGCCCTCGCCGGCGGCCGACCGGCGTTCGCCCTGGTCGGCGACCTCACCTTCGCCCACGATGCGGCCGCCTTGAGGATCGGTCCGCACGAGCCGCGCCCCGACCTCACGGTGGTCGTGGTCAACGACGACGGCGGCGGCATCTTCACGCTGCTGGAGCCGGGGGAGCCGCAGCACGCCGCCGCGTTCGACCGGCTGTTCGGCACGCCGCTCGGTCTCGACCTGGCCGCCCTCTGCGCGGCGACCGGCACGCCGCACGTGCTCGTGCGGACCGCCGAGCAGCTACGGGAGCAGCTGGCGCAGGCCTGGTCCGGACTGCGGGTGCTGGAGGTACGGGTCGACCGGTCGACCCACCGCGGGCTGCGCGACCGGTTGCAGGCAGCTGCGGCCGAGGCGCTGGGCGCTGTGAGCTAGACCTCGATCGAGGGGCGACCGCGCGTCGGCTCCAGCCGGTGGCGGGGCCGGCGAGCTCCGGTCAGAGGTCACCTGCGGCCAAGGCGTCGCGCATCGGCACGAGCTTGGCGTCGGACTCCGCCAGCTCGGCCGCGGGGTCCGAGCCCGCCACGATGCCGCACCCGGCGAACAGGCGCAGCGTGCGCGAGAAGTCGGCATCGTCGTCCGTCACGATCTCGGCGCAGCGCAACGCGATACCCCACTCGCCGTCGCCCGCGGCGTCGATCCAGCCCACCGGGCCGCTGTACCGGCCGCGGTCCATGCCCTCGAGGGCACGGATGAGCTCACGCGCGGCGTCGGTCGGCGTGCCGCAGACGGCGGCCGTCGGGTGCAGCGCCTCGGCCAGGCGCAGCGACGTCGCGCCGTCGGCGAGCACCCCCGCGACATCGGTGGCCAGGTGCATGACGTTGGGCAGGTGCAGGACGAACGGCGACTCCGGCACGTTCATCGACGAGCAGTGCGGCGCCAGCGCCTCGGCCACCGAGCGCACGGCGTACTCGTGCTCTTCCAGGTCCTTGCTGGAGCGCGCCAACGAGCCGGCGAGCGCCAGGTCTCCGGCGTCGTCTCCCGTCCGCCGGATGGTGCCGGCCAGGACCCGCGAGTGCACCAGCCCTCGCTCGAGGCGCACCAGCAGCTCCGGTGTGGCCCCCACCAGGCCGTCGACCCCGAAGGTCCAACAGCCGTCGTAGCGCTCGGCCAGCCCCCGCAGCAGCCAGCGCGGGTCGACCGGACGCTCGGTGCGCGCCACCAGGTCGCGCGACAGGACCACCTTGTCGAGCCCGCCGGCGCCGATGCGTCCCACCGCGCGCGCGACGGCCGTCTCCCAGCTGGCGGTCGACAGCGCGCCGTCGGCGTAGGCGACCTGCCCGGGGGAGGGCGCGTCCTGCGAGCGCAGCTGCGGGCGGAGTCCGGGCACCGACCCGGTGGCGCTCGTCGTCGTCACCCACCAGCGGCCGTCGCGGTGACCGACGACGGTCTCCGGCACCACCAGCACGCCGCCGCTCGGCGAGCTCGGGTCGAACGAGAACGACCCGAACGCGACCGGCCCGGTGCCCGGCAGACCCACCTCGTCGCGGACGACCGCGCTCGCGACCAGCTCGCGCCACCAGCGGTCCGCGTCGGCGAAGCGGTTCGCGCCCCCGGTGCGGAAGCAGGCGGCCTCGCCCCAGCCGACGAGCCCCTCGCCGCGGCGCACCCAGCTGAGGGCAGCGGGCTCGGGCAGCAGGCGCAGCAGCGGGCCGGGATCGGCGATGGCGCGGGTCCGGGCGACGAGCGGGGCGCCGACGGGGACGTCGTGCTCGGTGGACGGAGCGCTCACGTCACGAGCCTACGGCGCGGCCCGTCACCCGCACCCACAGGACCTGCTCCGCCCACCTCCCCCTCTGCCGGCACTTCGTCGCCGGAGTGCACGTCTGAGGCCGTTGTTGCGTGCACCTCGTAGCCGAAGTGCACGATGGCGGGACGGCGTGGAACGTGACCCCGAGGGCATGCGCCAGGATGGCGGCGTGAGCAGAGCCGGCCTGGACAAGCGCCCCGACGAGGTCGCCGCCATGTTCGACGACGTCGCCGCGCGCTACGACCTCACCAACGACGTGCTGTCGCTCGGCCAGGACCGGCTCTGGCGCCGCGCGGTGGTGCAGGCCGTCGGCGCCCGGCCGGGCGAGCGGGTGCTCGACCTCGCGGCCGGCACCGGCACGAGCAGCGAGCCTTTCGTGCGGGCGGGGGCGGACGTCGTCCCCACCGACTTCTCGCTGGGCATGCTGAGGGTCGGCAAGGCCCGGCGCCCCGACCTCGCCCTCACGGCCGGTGACGCCACCCGGCTGCCCTTCGCGGACGGCTCGTTCGACGCCGTGACGATCTCGTTCGGGCTGCGCAACGTCGTCGACACCGCGGCCGCGCTGCGCGAGATGCTGCGCGTGACCCGCCCGGGTGGCCGGCTGCTGGTGTGCGAGTTCAGCCGTCCGGTGTGGCCGCCGTTCCGGGTCGTCTACCTCAACTACCTGATGCGGGCGCTGCCGGCCGTGGCCCGGCGCGTCAGCTCCGACCCCGAGTCCTACGTCTACCTCGCGGAGTCGATCCGCGCCTGGCCCGACCAGGCGACGCTGGCGGGCACCATCGCCGGCGCCGGGTGGGAGCGGGTCGGGTGGCGCGACCTGACCGGCGGGGTCGTGGCGCTGCACCGGGCCCGCCGGCCGCGCTGATCGCCCGGTTCGGTCCAAGATGCGGCCCCCGGGTCGCCGGGGTTGACTGACTCATGTCAGCGCCCCGGGTCGGCCAGCTCGGCCCGAGGTACCGGACGGACGACGGAGGACCGGCATGGGCCTGGACGACAAGATCGACAACGCCGCACAGGACGCCAAGGGCAAGGCCAAGGAAGCGGCCGGCAAGATGACCGACGACGAGCGCATGGAAGCCGAGGGCAAGGGCGACCAGATGGGTGCGGACATCAAGGGCGCCGGCGAGAAGGTCAAGGACGCCTTCAAGCACTGACCCACCAGGGGCCCAGGGCCCCGCGAGAAGGCCTCACGTCGAGGGCGCCGCACCGGCGTCCCGGCGTGGGGCCTACACTTTTGACCCGCCTCGTGAAACCAATCACAAGGTGGTCGGCCAGGCCCGTAGGACCTGCCTGCCGACCGGTGGAGGTGGCCCTCCACCGGGCGCCGTGCGGCGCCTGGCGTGGGCCGTCGACCCGGTCGGTCGGCCGCAGGAGGCGCCCCTAGGATGGGGCCGCCTGGGCCGAGCCGCCGCAGGACACCCGAACCAGAGGGGAGCGAGACCGGCGTGAACCCCTACGTGCCGATTCTCGTCCTGTTCGCCATCGGCGCAGGGTTCGCGGTCTTCTCGCTGTTCGCAGCGTCGATCGCGGGCCCGAAGCGCTACAACCGCGCGAAGCTCGACGCGTACGAGTGCGGCATCGAGCCGACGCCGCACGCGGCCGGCGGCGGCAGGTTCCCGGTGAAGTACTACCTGACGGCCATGCTCTTCATCATCTTCGACATCGAGTCGGTGTTCCTGTTCCCGTTCGCCGTCGGGTTCGGCAACCTCGGCATGTTCGCGCTCGTCGAGATGGTGTTGTTCATCGTCACCGTGTTCATCGCCTACGCGTACGTGTGGCGACGCGGCGGACTGGAATGGGACTGAGGTCGCCATGGGTATCGAGGAGAAGCTGCCCGCCGGCTTCCTGCTGTCGACCGTGGAAGACGTGGTCGGCTACATGCGCAAGAGCTCGGTCTGGCCGGCGACGTTCGGCCTGGCGTGCTGCGCCATCGAGATGATGGCCGTCGGCACCCCCGACTACGACATCGCGCGCTTCGGCATGGAGCGGTTCAGCGCGACGCCCCGGCAGGCGGACCTGATGATCGTCGCCGGCCGCGTGAGCCAGAAGATGGCGCCGGTGCTGCGGCAGATCTACGACCAGATGGCCGACCCCAAGTGGGTCATCTCGATGGGCGTGTGCGCCAGCAGCGGCGGCATGTTCAACAACTACGCGATCGTGCAAGGCGTCGACCACATCGTCCCGGTCGATGTGTACCTGCCGGGCTGCCCGCCTCGGCCCGAGATGCTGCTCAACGCGATCCTCGCGCTGCACGAGCAGATCCAGGCGATGCCGCTCGGCGTCAACCGTGAGACCGCGGTCCGCGCCGCCGAGGAGGCTGCGCTCGCAGCGACCCCCACGTCGCAGATGGGAGGGCTGCTGCGGTGAGCGAGCAGACGCGTCCGGACGCGCACGTCGCCCAGGAGGCGGCGCCGACCACCCAAGAGGCTCGGGACGCGGCGCTGGTCGACCAGCCCACGGCCGTCGCGACCACCGAGGCCCAGCCCGAGGTGGTCGACCTGCGTCGGGGGGCGTTCGGCGCCCACGACTCCGGCGACACCTCCGGCTACGGCGGCCTCCGACGTCCGGTCGTCATGCCGGCGCCGGCCCAGCGCCCGCTCGACGGGTGGTGGGAGGGCCTGGCCCAGGTGCTGACCCGGGTGCTGCCCGAGGACGACGTCACGTTCGAGGCGGCCGTCGAGAAGATCGTGGCCGACCACGGTGAGCTGACGCTCTACGTGCGCCGGGAGTACCTGCTGCCGGTCGCCCGTCGCCTCAGGGACGAGCCCGAGCTGCGCTTCGAGATCTGCAGCGGCGTCAGCGGTGTGCACTACCTGAACGACGTGGGCCGAGAGCTGCACGCGGTCTACCACCTGCTGTCGATCACGCACGGCGGTCGCCGGGTGCGACTGGAGGTCGTGTGCCCGGACGCCGACCCGCACATCCCGTCGGTGGTGTCGGTCTGGCCAGGCAACGACTGGCACGAGCGCGAGACCTGGGACATGTTCGGCATCCAGTTCGACGGCCACCCGGCCCTGACCCGCATCCTCATGCCGGACGACTGGCCGGGCCACCCGCAGCGCAAGGACTACCCCCTCGGCGGCATCCCCGTCGAGTACAAGGGCGCCGAGATCCCGCCGCCCGACGAGCGGAGGTCGTACAGCTGATGAGCGACCAGACGATCACACCAGACCCGCAGGCACGGCCGCGCACCGCTGCCGAGATCGACCCCTACGGGCTGACCGAGGCCGAGGGCCCGAGCTCCGGCCGCGTGTTCAACGTCTCCGACTACGGGGAGTGGGACGACGTCGCGGAGGAGGCGGCGGCGCTCGGCGAAGAGCGCATCGTCGTCAACATGGGCCCGCAGCACCCCTCGACCCACGGGGTGCTCCGACTCATCCTCGAGATCGACGGCGAGACGGTCACCGAGGCTCGCGCCGGCATCGGCTACCTGCACACCGGCATCGAGAAGAACATGGAGTTCCGCACCTGGACCCAGGGCGTCACGTTCTGCACCCGCATGGACTACCTGACCCCGATGTTCCAGGAGACCGCGTTCTGCCTCGGCGTCGAGCGCCTGCTCGGCATCACGGACCAGATCCCCGAGCGGGTCTCGATCATCCGCGTGCTCATGATGGAGCTGACCCGCGTCTCCTCGCACCTGGTGGCGGTGGCCACCGGCGGCATGGAGATGGGCGCCACGACGGTGATGACCGTCGGGTTCCGCGAGCGCGAGCGCATCCTGCGGGTGATCGAGATGATCACCGGGCTGCGCATGAACAACGCGTACATCCGTCCGGGCGGCGTCGCCCAGGACCTGCCGCCGGGCGCCATCGACGAGATCCGCGACATGATCCCGCTCGTCCAGCGTGGGCTGCGTGAGCTCGAGGCGCTGCTGAACGAGAACCCGGTGCTCAAGGGCCGCATGGTGGACGTCGGCTACCTCGACCTCACCGGCTGCGTGGCGCTCGGCGTCACCGGGCCGATCCTGCGGGCGACGGGCCTGCCCTACGACCTGCGCAAGGCGGCGCCTTACTGCGGGTACGAGACCTACGACTTCGACGTCATCACCCGGGACACCTGCGACGCGTACGGCCGCCTGCGGATCCGGCTCGACGAGTGCTACGAGTCGCTCGGCATCATCAGCCAGACCGTCGACCGGCTGCAGGCGACGCCCGGGCCCGTCATGGTCGCGGACAAGAAGATCGCCTGGCCGGCGCAGCTGGCCATCGGGTCGGACGGCATGGGCAACAGCCTGGACCACATCAAGCACATCATGAACAACTCGATGGAGGCGCTGATCCACCACTTCAAGCTGGTCACCGAGGGCTTCCGCGTCCCCGCGGGCCAGGTGTACCAGGCGGTGGAGTCGGCCAAGGGCGAGCTCGGCGTGCACCTGGTCAGCGACGGGGGCACCCGCCCCTACCGGGCGCACTTCCGCGACCCGAGCTTCAACAACCTGCAGGCGGTCGCCGCCATGTGCGAAGGCGGCCAGGTCGCCGACGTGGTCGTGGCGGTCGCCTCGATCGACCCCGTCATGGGAGGGGTGGACCGCTGATGTCGGTCTCCGACGACTACCCGAACGCCGAGCTCGCGCAGACCGCGAGGCCGGCGGCGGGGTTCGACGACGAGGTGCGCGCGCGGCTCGACGCCGACGCCGCGCTCGTGCTGGCGCGCTACCCGGAGCCGCGGTCGGCCCTGCTGCCGCTGCTGCACCTCGTGCAGAGCGAGGAGGGGTACGTCAGCCCGCGCGGCATCGAGTTCTGCGCGGAGCTGCTGGGCCTGACGACGGCCGACGTGGCCGGCGTCGCCACCTTCTACACGCAGTACAAGCGCCGCCCGAACGGCGAGTACACGGTCGGCGTGTGCACCAACACGCTGTGCGCCGTCATGGGCGGCGACGCGATCTTCGACTCGCTGTCGCGGCACCTGGACGTGGGCCACGACGAGACCACCGAGGACGGCAAGATCACCCTCGAGCGCATCGAGTGCAACGCGGCCTGCGACTACGCGCCCGTGATGATGGTCAACTGGGAGTACTTCGACAACCAGACGCCGGCCTCGGCGCGTGAGGTCGTCGACGGGCTGCGGGCGGGCATGCCGGTGCGTCCGACTCGAGGTGCGTCGTCCGTCTGCTCGTTCAAGCAGATGGCACGGGTCCTGGCCGGCTTCCCCGACGGCCGGGCCGACGAGGGTCCCGGCGCGGGCGACGCCAGCCTCGTGGGCCTGCGGCTCGCGGCCGAGAAGGGCTGGTCCGCGCCGGGCGCCGAGGGCGACCAAGCGGGTGCCACCTCGGGCGGCGAGGCCTGACATGACGACGACGCTGACCCCGGTCCTCACGCAGACGTGGGGCGAGGAGCGGTCCTGGACCCTCGAGACGTACGAGCGGTTCGACGGCTACTCCGCGCTGCGGACGGCCCTGGCGGGCACGCCCGCCGACGTCATCGAGACCGTGAAGAGCTCGGGGCTGCGCGGTCGCGGCGGTGCCGGCTTCCCGACCGGCATGAAGTGGGGCTTCCTGCCCCCACCGGACGGCGGGCCCCGCTACCTGGTGGTCAACGCCGACGAGTCCGAGCCCGGCACCTGCAAGGACATGCCGCTGCTGATGGCGGCGCCGCAGCTGCTCGTCGAGGGCGTGGCCATCACCTCGTTCGCCATCGGCTGCCACCACGCGTTCATCTACCTGCGCGGCGAGGTGCTGCACGTCTACCGGCGGCTGATGCATGCCGTGGAGGAGGCGTACGCCAAGGGCTACCTCGGCACCAACATCCTCGGCTCCGGCTTCGACCTCGACGTCACGGTGCACGCCGGCGCCGGCGCCTACATCTGCGGCGAGGAGACGGCGCTGCTGGACTCCTTGGAGGGCCGGCGCGGCCAGCCGCGGCTGAAGCCGCCGTTCCCCGCGGTGGCCGGCCTCTACGCCAGGCCGACCGTGGTGAACAACGTGGAGTCGATCGCCAGCGTGCCCTCGATCATCCGCAACGGCTCGGAGTGGTTCCGGTCGATGGGCACCGAGCGGTCCACCGGGTTCGGCATCTTCAGCCTCTCCGGCCACGTGAAGCATCCCGGCCAGTACGAGGCGCCGCTCGGCGTCACGTTGCGCGAGCTCCTCGAGATGGCCGGTGGGATGCGCGACGGCAACGCGCTGAAGTTCTGGACGCCGGGGGGCTCGTCGACGCCGATCTTCACCCCGGAGCACCTCGACGTCCCGCTGGACTTCGAGTCCGTCGGCGCGGCGGGCTCGATGCTCGGCACCCGTGCCCTGCAGATCTTCGACGAGACGACGTGCGTGGTGCGCGCGGTCGACCGCTGGAACGACTTCTACGCGCACGAGTCCTGCGGCAAGTGCACCCCCTGCCGCGAGGGCACGTACTGGATGCGTGAGGTCCTGAACCGGCTGGAGAAGGGCCGGGGCACCGAGGACGACCTCGACAAGCTGCTGGACATGTGCGACAACATCCTCGGCCGCGCCTTCTGTGCCCTCGGTGACGGGGCGACCAGCCCGGTGACGTCGAGCATCAAGTACTTCCGCGACGAGTACATCCGCCACCTCGTCGAGGGTGGCTGCCCCTTCGACCCCTCCGCCTCGGCGTTGTTCGCGCCCGAGGCGATCGGAGCCTCATGACCGTCACGACGCCCGCCGAGGGGCAGAAGTCCCCTGCGGCCGAGAACCTGGTCACGTTCACGATCGACGGGGTCGAGACGAGCGTGCCCAAGGGGACGCTGGTCATCCGGGCCGCCGAGCAGCTGGGCGTGTACATCCCGCGGTTCTGCGACCACCCGCTGCTCGACCCGATCGGCGCGTGCCGCCAGTGCCTGGTCGAGGTGGCGACGCCCGGCCCCGACGGTTCCCTGCGCACCATGCCGAAGCCGCAGACGTCCTGCACGCTGACGGCCACGCAGGGCATGGTCGTCAAGACCCAGCGCACGTCGGCGGTGTCGGACAAGGCTCAGCACGGCATCATCGAGTTCCTGCTGGTGAACCACCCGCTCGACTGCCCGGTCTGCGACAAGGGCGGGGAGTGCCCGCTGCAGAACCAGGCGCTGTCCAACGGGCACGCCGAGTCGCGGTTCACCGACGTCAAGCGCACGTACCCCAAGCCCATCAACATCTCGAGCCAGGTGCTGCTGGACCGCGACCGCTGCATCCTCTGCACGCGCTGCACCCGCTTCAGCGAGCAGATCGCCGGCGACCCGTTCATCATGATGCTCGAGCGCGGGGCCCTGCAGCAGGTGGGCATCTACGCCAAGCAGCCGTTCGAGAGCTACTTCAGCGGCAACACCGTGCAGATCTGCCCGGTCGGTGCGCTGACCGGCTCCGCGTACCGCTTCCGAGCGCGCCCCTTCGACCTCGTGTCGCACTCGACCGTCTGCGAGCACTGCGCCGCCGGGTGCTCCCTGCGCACCGACACGCGCCGTGGTCGGGTCATGCGCCGCCTGGCCGGCGAGGACCCGGCGGTCAACGAGGAGTGGAACTGCGACAAGGGCCGGTGGGCGTTCACCTACGCCGCGGTCGACCGGCTGACCCACCCCCTGGTCCGCGACGAGGAGACCGGGGAGCTCGTGGTCGCGTCCTGGCCCGAGGCCCTGGACATCGCCGCACGCGGCCTCGCCGCTGCCCGGGACGCCGGCGGGGTGGGCGTGCTGACCGGCGGCCGCCTCACCCACGAGGACGCGTTCGGGTACGCGAAGTTCGCGCGCGTCGCCCTGGGCACCAACGACATCGACTTCCGGTCGCGGCCGCAGTCGGCGGAGGAGGCGCAGTTCCTGGCGCACCACGTCGCCGGCGCGTGGGTCGGGGCCGGCGGCGTGAGCTACGCCGAGCTCGAGCAGGCCCCGGCCGTGCTCCTCGTGGGCTTCGAGCCCGAGGAGGAGTCGCCCATCGTCTTCCTGCGGCTGCGCAAGGCCGTCCGCAAGCACCACCAGCAGGTGGTCTCCATCGGGAGCTGGGCCACCGCCGGCCTGAAGAAGCTCAGCGGCCGGCTCGTGCCGGCGGCCCCTGGCACCGAGGCTGAGGTGCTCGACGCCCTGGCCGCGGGAGAGGAGTCCGTGGCCGACACCAGCGAGCTGCTGCGCCGCGAGGGGTCGGTCGTGCTGGTCGGCGAGCGGCTCGCGATGGCGCCCGGTGGCCTCTCCGCGGCGTTGCGTCTGGCCGAGGCGACCGGTGCCCGGCTGGCCTGGGTTCCGCGCCGAGCCGGCGACCGGGGCGCTGTCGAGGCCGGCGCCCTGCCGGGCCTGCTGCCCGGTGGCCGCCCCGTCTCGGACGCCGCGGCGCGCGACGAGCTCGCCGCCGCCTGGGGTGCGACCTCGCTGCCCGCCGAGCCGGGCCGCGCCACCGACGACATCGTGGCCGCCGCCGCCTCCGGTGAGCTCAAGGGCCTGCTGGTCGGCGGCGTCGACCCGGCCGACCTGTCCGACCCGGACGCCGCCCTGCGCGCGCTCGACGCCGCGTTCGTGGTGTCGCTGGAGATCCGGCCGAGCGCGGTCACCGAGCGCGCGGACGTGGTGCTGCCGGTCGCGGCGGTCGCGGAGAAGTCGGGCACCTTCTGGGACTGGGAGGGCCGCGAGCGGCCGTTCGAGGTGGCCCTGGAGACGACGCTGCTCAGCGACTACCGGGTGCTCGACCTGCTCGCGGACGAGATGGCTGTCCCGCTCGGCCTGCGCGACATCACGGCAGTCGGTCGGCAGATCGCCGAGGTCGCGAGCTGGGACGGCGACGCCGCTCCCGCCCCGGACGTGCCGGCCGCCGAGCCGCCGGACGTCGGTCCCGGGCAGGCCGTGCTGGCGAGCTGGCACCTCCTGCTCGACGCCGGACGGCTCCAGGACGGCGAGCCGTGGCTGGCCGGGACGGCCCGACGTCCGGTGGCCCGGCTGTCCGCGGCCACGGCCGCCGAGGTCGGCGTCGCTGATGGCGAGCTGCTGACCGTCTCGACGTCGGCGGGCTCCCTCACGCTGCCGGTGCTGGTCGGCGACCTGCCCGAACGCGTCGTGTGGCTGCCCACCCACCAGGTCGGGCTCGGAGTGCGGGCGACGCTGCACGCCGACGCCGGCGCCGTCGTCCAGCTGTCCCGCGGAGGTGTCGCATGACGACCGGCCTGCTGAGCGCGGCCGCTGCCGGCGCCGCCGACTTCAGCGAGGAGACGTGGTGGCTCGTCCTTCTCAAAGCCCTCGCCATCTTCGTGTTCCTCGTGCTGACGACGCTGATCCTCATCTGGGCCGAGCGCCGCATCATCGGCCGAATGCAGCAGCGCCCGGGCCCCAACCGCACCGGGCCGTTCGGCCTGCTGCAGACGCTGGCGGACGGCGTGAAGCTGGCGCTGAAGGAGGACATCGTCCCCGCGACCGCCGAGAAGGTCGTCTACATCGCGGCCCCCGGCATCGCCTGCGCCCTGGCGTTCGTGTCGTTCTCGATCATCCCGTTCGGCCCCAACGTCAGCATCGCCGGCCACAGCACGCCTCTGCAGCTGACCGACATCCCGGTCGCCGTGATCTTCGTGCTCGCGGCGGCCAGCGTCGGCGTCTACGGCATCCTGCTGGCCGGCTGGTCGTCCGGCTCGACGTACCCGCTGCTCGGCGGCATGCGGTCGGCGGCGCAGATCATCAGCTACGAGATCGCCATGGGTCTGTCGCTGGTGGCCGTCTTCCTCTACGCCGGCTCGATGTCGACGTCCGAGATCGTCGCCGCGCAGCAGGACATGTGGTTCATCGTCCCTGCGTTCTTCTCGTTCGTCGTGTACGTCATCACGATGTTCGGGGAGACCAACCGGTTGCCGTTCGACCTGGCCGAGGGTGAGGGCGAGCTGACCGGTGGGTTCCACACCGAGTACTCGTCGCTGAAGTTCGCACTGTTCTTCCTGGCCGAGTACGTCAACATGGTGACGGTCTCCGCGCTCGCCACCACGCTGTTCCTCGGCGGCTGGCGGGCACCGTGGCCCCTGTCGCTGGTCGGCGACGACGTCCTCAACACCGGCTGGTGGCCGGTCCTGTGGTTCGTCGTCAAGCTCTGGCTGTTCCTGTTCGTGTTCGTCTGGGTGCGCGGCTCCCTGCCGCGCGTGCGGTACGACCAGTTCATGAGGTTCGGCTGGAAGTTCCTCATCCCGGCCAGCCTGGTGTGGATCGTCGCCGTCGCCGTCATCCAGGGCGCCCGGCTGTTCACGCAGACCAGCCGCACCCAGACGTTCGTCATCATCGGGGTCCTGGCTGTCGTCGGCCTGGTCATCGGCTGGTTCTCGGACTCCCGGGCTGCCGCCTCCGACCGGCCGCGCGGCGGCTGGGAGCTGGGCGAGGTCGACCCGTTCGCCGGAGGCCACCCGGTGCCGCCGCTCCCCGGCCAGGAGGTGCTGGTCTCGCGCGGTCCGGCGGCGTCGTCCGGCCGAGAGCTGACCGCAGCCCCCACCGCACCGCAGGAGGATCACCGTGGCTGACGACGCAGGCGTTGCCCGGACGTCGGGGACCGGGCGCGCGCAGCCCAAGGCCGTCGACAAGGGTAAGAAGGAGACCGCGCTCGACCGGGTGCTCGCGCCGGTCGCCGGCTTCGGCGTCAGCTTCTCCACGATGTTCCGCAAGGTCGCGACCGAGGAGTACCCGGAGCAGAAGCGGCCGACGCAGCCGCGCTGGCACGGTCGCCACCAGCTGAACCGGCACCCGGACGGGCTCGAGAAGTGCATCGGGTGCGAGCTGTGCGCGTGGGCCTGCCCGGCCGACGCCATCTACGTCGAGGCGGCCGACAACACCGACGACGAGCGCTACTCGCCGGGGGAGCGCTACGGCCGCATCTACCAGATCAACTACACGCGCTGCATCTTCTGCGGCTACTGCATCGAGGCCTGCCCCACCCGCGCGTTGACGATGACGAACGACTACGAGCTGGCCGACAGCAGCCGGTCGCGGCTGATCTTCACGAAGGACCAGCTGCTGGCACCGCTGCAGCAGGGCATGCTGGCGCCGCCGCACCCCATGCCCGACGGCGCGAACGACAACACCTACTACCGGGGTGAGGTCGCCGGCGTGACCCCCGAGCAGCAGGCCTGGGTGGACGCTCGCCAGGCCGAGGACGCCGACGAGGCGACCGATCAGGAGGTGGCCCGGTGAACTCCCTGCTCACCGCACTGCCGGCAGCGGTCCGCGACACCAGCGGCTCCGAGGCCGTCCTGTTCTGGGTGCTGGCACCGCTGATGGTGGTCGCGGCGCTCGGCCTGCTCTTCGCGAAGAAGGCCGTGCACGCCGCGCTCGGCGTCGCCGTCGTCATGGTGTCGCTCGGTGTGTTCTACCTGGCGCAGGACGCCGACTTCCTCGGCATCATCCAGGTGTTCGTCTACACCGGCGCCGTGATGATGCTGTTCTTGTTCGTCCTCATGCTCGTCGGGGTCGACTCCTCCGACTCGCTCGTGGAGACGATCAAGGGTCAGCGCTGGGCAGGGCTCGCCCTGGCCGCCGGTCTCGGCGTGCTGCTGATCGCCGGCATCGGGTCCGTGACCTTCGGTCGGGCGGCCGGCCTGGACGCCGCGAACGCCGACGGCAACGTCGTGGGCGTCGCCGCGAAGATCTTCAGCCAGTACGTGTGGACCTTCGAGGTCACGAGCGCGCTGCTCATCACCGCGGCGATGGGCGCCATGGTCCTGGCCCACCGCGAGCGGCTCGGCGAGCGGCGCACACAGCGCGACCTGTCCGAGCGTCGCTTCCGCGTCGGCCGGTACGCGGCGGGCCTGCCGGCACCCGGCGTGTTCGCGCGCCACAACGCCGTCGACACCCCCGCGCTGCTGCCCGACGGAACGCCTAGCCCGCTCTCCGTCTCCCGGGTGCTGCGTGCCCGCCAGCAGGTGCGTCCGCACGACGAGTTCGGCACGGACGTCGCCCGCGTCGAGGGCGACATCGAGCAGGGAGGTCGTCGATGAACCTCGACAACTACATCTACCTGTCGTGCATCCTCTTCGCGATCGGCTCGGCCACCGTCCTGGTGCGCCGCAACGCCATCGTGGTGTTCATGGGCGTCGAGCTCATGCTGAACGCGGCCAACCTGGCGTTCGTCACGTTCGCCCGGATGCACGGCACTCTCGACGGCCAGGTCGTCGCGCTGTTCGTCATGCTGGTCGCCGCCGCGGAGGTGGTGGTCGGTCTGGCGATCATCATGAGCATCTTCCGAGCCCGCCGGTCGGCCTCGGTCGACGACGCCAACCTCCTGCGACTCTGAGCCGCGTGACCCCGACCCACCCCGACCGGCCAGTCGCCCGGACCATCGCCAGGAACACAGAGACGGAATCGATTCGCAGATGACCACGACATCGGCACTCATCGCCGAGGGCGCGCTGCACGTCCAGCCCGCCTCGGGGGTGTTCAGCCTGACCTGGCTGCTCCTGGGCTTCCCCGTGCTCGGCGCCGCCGTGCTGATGGTCGGCGGTCGGCGCACCAACAAGGTCGGCGCCTACCTGGGCGCCGCCCTGTCGTGGGCGTCCTTCGTCGTCGCCGCGATCCTCTTCGTCGCGATGCTCGGTCAGGACGACGGCGAGCGCGCCTTCGGTCAGCACCTGTTCAGCTGGGTGCCGGCCGGCACGTTCCAGGTGGACGCCGGGCTGCTGCTGGACCCGCTGTCGCTGGCGTTCGTCCTGCTGGTCACGTTCGTGGGCTCGCTCATCCACGTGTACTCGATCGCGTACATGGCCGACGACCCGGACCGCCGGCTGTTCTTCGGCTATCTCAACCTGTTCGTCGCGGCGATGCTGCTGCTGGTGCTGGCCGACGGCTACCTGCTGCTCTACGCCGGCTGGGAGGGCGTGGGCCTCGCGTCGTACCTGCTCATCGGGTTCTGGAACCACAACCGGGACTACGCGGCCGCGGCCAAGAAGGCGTTCGTGGCCAACCGCGTCGGCGACTTCGGCATGACCGTCGCGATCCTCATCATGTTCGTGCAGTTCGGCCAGGTGGACTTCCAGACCGTGTTCAGCTCGGCGTCCAGCGCCTCCGAGGGCGCGCTCACCGCCATCGGCCTGATGCTGCTGCTCGGTGCCTGCGGCAAGTCCGCCCAGTTCCCGCTGCAGTCCTGGCTCGGCGACGCCATGGCGGGCCCGACGCCGGTGTCGGCACTCATCCACGCCGCCACCATGGTGACCGCCGGCGTCTACCTGGTCGTGCGCTCGCACACGATCTTCGAGGGCGCGCCGACCGCACAGCTGCTGGTCGTGATCGTGGGCGCCATCACCCTGCTGTTCGGGGCGATCGTCGGGTGCGCCAAGGACGACATCAAGAAGGCCCTGGCGGCGTCCACCATGAGCCAGATCGGCTACATGATGCTGGCGGCCGGCCTCGGCCCGGTCGGGTACGCGTTCGCGATCTTCCACCTGCTGACCCACGGCTTCTTCAAGGCCGGGATGTTCCTCGGCTCGGGGTCGGTCATGCACGGCATGAACAACCAGGTCGACATGCGCGGCTTCGGTGGGCTCTCCCGCGTCATGAAGATCACCTGGCTCACGTTCGGCGCCGGCTGGCTGGCCATCATCGGCGTGCCGCCGTTCGCCGGCTTCTGGAGCAAGGACAAGATCATCGAGGCCGCGTTCGTCGGCGACGGCTGGCGGCCGTGGGTCTTCGGCCTGGCCGCGCTGCTGGGTGCCGGCATCACCGCCTTCTACATGACCCGCCTGTTCTTCATGACCTTCCACGGCAAGGCCCGGTACGACGAGAAGACCCACCACCCGCACGAGTCCCCGGCGCTGATGACCGTGCCGATGATCGTGCTGGCCCTCGGCTCCGGCCTGCTCGGCCTCGTGCTCGGCCCGACCGGTGCCATGACCAGCTGGCTGGCCCCGGTGGTCGGTGAGCACACAGCGGACGAGCACCCGGTGCTGTCCGTGCCGCTGATCGTCGTGCTCACGCTCGTGCTCGTCGTCGTCGGCGTCGCGCTGGCCTGGCAGATGTACCTGCGCGAGGCGGTGCCGGTGGTCGCGCCCGTCGGCAGCCTGCTCACCCGGGCGGCCCGTCGCGACCTGCTGCAGGACGACGTCAACGAGGCGCTGCTCATGCGCCCCGGCCAGCACCTGACCCGGTCGCTCGTGTTCGCCGACAACAAGGGCGTCGACGGGGCCGTCGGAGGCCTGGCCGCGCTCATCGGCGGTACGTCGGCCCGGGTGCGCCGGGTGCAGAACGGGTTCGTGCGCTCCTACGCCCTGACCATGCTCGCCGGCATCGTCGTCGTCCTCGGTGCCCTGGCGGTGGCTCAGTGACCCGCCGGCCCCCGTCGCGACCTGCCCGCCACCTGAGCCTCACCGGAACGGACTGACAATGGACAGCTTTCCCTGGCTGACGACGATCGGCCTCGTACCGCTGGTCGGTGCGGTGGTCGTCGTGCTCATGCCGGCTGCCCTGGCCGCCAAGGCCAAGGTCGTCGGGCTCGGGTTCGCCGTGCTGACGCTCGTCGTCGCCGTCCTGGCCGCGCTGCAGTTCGACAAGGGCTCCGACGCGCAGTTCCAGCTCACCGAGATGCACCGCTGGATCCCGCAGATCGGCACGAGCTACGCCCTCGGGGTCGACGGCATCGCGCTCGTCCTCATCCTGCTCTCCGTGGTGCTCACGCCGATCTGCCTGCTGGCCGCCTGGCACGACGTGCCGGAGGTGGCCAGGCGCGAGCAGAACTTCGTCGCGCTCGTGCTCGTCACCGAGACGATGATGGTCGGCGTCTTCTCCGCGACCGACCTGTTCCTCTTCTACATCTTCTTCGAAGCCATGCTGGTGCCGATCTACTTCCTCATCGGCTCCTTCGGCGGACCGCAGCGCCACTACGCGGCGGTGAAGTTCCTGCTGTACTCGCTGCTCGGCGGCCTCATCATGCTCGTCGCCGTCATCGCGCTGTACTTCGCGGGACCGGGCGGGGACCAGGGCTTCCTGGTCAGCAACCTCACCGGGCTCGACCTGGGCGTCGACGCCGGACGGTGGATGTTCCTGGGCTTCTTCGTCGCGTTCGCCATCAAGGCGCCGATGTTCCCGGTGCACACGTGGCTGCCGGACGCGGCGGCGGAGGCTCCGCCGCCCGTGTCGGTCCTGCTGGTCGGCGTGCTCGACAAGGTCGGCACCTTCGGCATGCTGCGCTTCTGCCTGCCGATGTTCCCGGAGGCCTCGAAGTGGGCGACGCCGGCCATCATCGTGCTGGCGCTCATCTCGATCGTCTACGGTGCGCTGCTCGCCATCGGCCAGACCGACGTCATGCGGCTGATCGCGTACACGTCGGTGTCGCACTTCGGCTTCATCGTGCTGGGCGTCTTCGCGATGACGTCGCCGGCGCAGAACGGGTCCGTGCTCTACATGGTGAACCACGGGTTCACCACGGCCGGGCTGTTCCTCGTGGCCGCGATGCTGGCGTCGCGCCGGGGCTCCCAGCGCATCCCCGACTTCGGGGGCTGGCAGCGCGTCACGCCCGTGGTCGCTGGGGTCTTCCTGCTCGTCGGCATGGCGAGCCTGTCGCTGCCCGGGCTCAACAGCTTCGTGAGCGAGTTCCTCGTGCTGGTGGGCACGTTCGCCCGCTACCCGGCGGCCGGCGTCATCGCGACCGTCGGCATCATCCTGGCGGCCGTCTACATCCTGCTGATGTACCAGCGCATGATGACCGGCCCTAAGCCCGAGAACACGTCCGGAATCCGCGACCTCAACCTGCGTGAGGCGTGGGTCGTGGCGCCGATCGTCATCGCGATCGTCGGGCTGGGCGTGTACCCGAAGCCGGTCCTCGACGTCATCTCACCGACCGTGCAGCGCACCATGAGCCAGGTCGGTGTCACCGATCCCGGCCCGCTGCACGGCACGCCCGTAGCCGAGGGGACCGCCAAGTGAGCTCGCTCGTCCAGGTCGACGCCCCGTCGATCGCGTACGGCCTCGTCATGCCGATGCTGATCGTGTTCGGCGCGGGCGTCGTCGGTGTGCTCGTCGAGGCGTTCGTGCGCCGGACCGCCAGGTACGCGACCCAGGTGGCGATCGCCCTGGCCGGCCTGGTGGCGGCGTTCGTCGCCGTCGTGCTGGCCGCGGACGACGCCAAGGGGGCCACGCTCGCCAAGGCCGTCGTCGTCGATTCGCCCACGCTCTTCCTGCAGGGCACGATCCTCGCGATGTCCGTGCTGGCCGTCCTCACGATGGCCGAACGGTTCGGCAGCCGCGAGGGCGACGCCTTCGCCCCGAGCGCGTCGAGCATCCCGGGGTCGCCGTACGAGGCGGCGACCGCGCGTGCCGGGTGGGCCCAGACCGAGGTCTACCCGCTGACCATGCTCTCGGTCGGCGGCATGATGCTCTTCCCGGCAGCCGGTGACCTGCTGACGCTGTTCGTGGCGCTCGAGGTGCTGTCGCTGCCGCTGTACCTGCTGTCGGGCATGGCCCGTCGCCGGCGTCTGCTGTCGCAGGAGGCCGCGCTCAAGTACTTCCTGCTCGGCGCGTTCAGCTCGGCGTTCCTGCTGTTCGGCGCGGCCCTGCTGTTCGGGTTCTCGGGCTCGCTCTACCTGGACGACATCGCCGCGACCATCGCTGCGCGCACCGACATGGACCCGCTGCTGCTCATCGGCATCGCGCTCGTCTCGATCGGCCTGCTCTTCAAGATCGCCGCGGTGCCGTTCCACTCCTGGACGCCGGACGTCTACCAGGGTGCGCCGACGCCGATCACCGGGTTCATGGCCGTCGCCACGAAGATCGCCGCGTTCGGTGCGTTGCTGCGCTTCTTCTACGTCGGTGTCGCGGGCGCGCGCTGGGACTGGCAGCCGGTGATGTGGGCCGTGGCGATCGCCACGATGCTGGTCGGCGCCGTCCTGGCGATCACCCAGACCGACGTGAAGCGGATGCTCGCGTACTCCGCGATCTCCCACGCCGGCTTCGTCCTGGTGGGCGTCCTCGCGTTCGACAAGACCGGCATCTCCGGCACCCTCTTCTACCTGGTGGCGTACGGGTTCTCGACGGTCGGCGCGTTCGCGGTCGTCACGCTCGTGCGCGACAGCGCCGGCGAGGCGACGCACCTGTCGCAGTGGGCCGGGCTGGCCCGCCGGTCCCCGATCGTGGCGGGCGTGTTCACCGTGTTCCTGCTGGCGTTCGCCGGCATCCCGCTCACCTCCGGCTTCGTCGCGAAGTACGTGGTGTTCGCCCCGGCCATCGCGCACGGAGCCCTGTGGTTGGCGATCGTCGGCGTCATCTGCAGCGGGATCGCGGCATTCTTCTACATCCGCGTCATCGTGCTGATGTACTTCTCGGCGCCCGCTGACGACGCGACGGCGATCGTGTCGCCCAGCGCGCTCACCACGGTGGCCATCGGCATCGGCGCGCTCATGACGGTGCTGCTCGGCATCGTCCCCGGACCGCTGCTGGACCTGGCGAGCAGGTCCGCGCAGTTCATCCCGTGACCTCCCGGGCGCCGGAGAGGGCGCGCTCGTCGTCCGTCGGGGTGCAGCTGGACGACCCCGCGGTCACGACGGCGCTCACCGACGGGCTGACGCGCGCCGAGCAGGTGCTCGAGCAGGCGGTGGCCCACGCCGATGGCTACATCTCCGGCGTCTCCGGGCACCTGGTCGCGGCCGGTGGCAAGCGGTTCCGCCCGCTGCTCACGCTGCTGGCCGGTCAGCTGGGCCCGTGGGCACGCACGCCGGACGGCGGCTATCGCGAGCGGGCGCTGGACGACGTGGTCAAGGCCGCCGTCGTCGTCGAGCTGACGCACCTGGCGTCGCTGTACCACGACGACGTCATGGACGAGGCGATGCTGCGCCGCGGGGCCGACAGCGCCAACGCGCGCTACGGCAACACGGTCGCGATCCTCACCGGTGACCTGCTGTTCTCGCGTGCCTCGCAGCTGGTGTCCGAGCTGGGCGCCGAGGCCGTGCGCCTGCAGGCCGTGACGTTCGAGCGGCTGTGCACGGGTCAGATCCGGGAGACGGTAGGCCCGTCGTCCGACGAGGACCCGGTCGACCACTACCTCGGTGTGCTCGGCGAGAAGACCGGCTCGCTCATCGCGACGGCCGGGCACTTCGGCGCGCAGTACTCCGGGTGCGACGAGGGCGTCGTGGCGGTGCTGCGGCAGTACGGCGAGCACATCGGGGTCGCGTTCCAGCTGGCCGACGACCTCATCGACCTGGTGTCGGACTCCACCGAGTCAGGCAAGACCCCGGGCACGGACCTGCGCGAGGGCGTGCCGACCCTGCCCGTGCTGCTGGCCCGGCGGTCCACCGCCCCGGGCGACGCCCGGCTGCGGGAGCTGCTCGCCGGCGACCTCGACGACGACGCCCGGCACCTCGAGGCCCTGACGCTGCTGCGGGCCCACCCGGCCATGGCTGAGGCGCAGGCCGAGACCGAGCGCTGGGCGCAGCAGGCGCGCAGCTGCCTGGACCCGCTGCCCGAGTCCCCGGTGAAGACCGCCCTGCAGGACCTGGCCCTCGCCGTCGTCCGCCGCACCGGCTGACCCCCACATCCCGAGTTCCGCGCGAATCGAGGCACCCCGGGACGCCGGAGTGCCTCGATTCGCGCGAAACGCGGGTGGCCGTCGGTGCGCTGGCGCGGGTCAGACCGCGGCGCCCTCGGCGGCGCGAACCAGCCGCACCGCGTGCGCGGCGCGCAGCGAGTCGAACGTGAGCACCACCAGCGCGACCCACACGATGCTGAAGCCGATCCAGCGCGACGGTGGCACAACCTCGCCCAGCAGCAGCACCCCGCAGAGCAGCTGCAGCACCGGGGTGATGAACTGGAGCAGCCCGATGGTGACCAGCGGGATGCGGCGCGCCGCGGCGGCGAACAACAGCAGCGGCACGGCGGTCGCGATTCCCGTCGACGCGAGCAGCAGCGTGTGCCCGGTGCCTTCGCTGATGAAGGTGCCCTGCCCGTTCACCTCGAGCCAAACCAGCCCGCCGACGGCGAACGGGAACAGCAGAGCGGTCTCGGTGCTGAGGCTCGCCAGCGCGCCGAGCCCCACCCCGACGCGATTCTTCATCAGGCCGTAGGTGGAGAACGAGAGGGCCAGCACGAGAGCCGCCCACGGCGGCCGGCCGTAGTCCAGCGTCAGGACGACCGCGGCCACCAGACCCAGCGCGACCGCACACCACTGCAGCGGTCGTAGTCGCTCGCGCAGCAGCAGGACTCCCAACATCACCGTGACGAGCGGGTTGAAGAAGTAGCCGAGGGCAGCCTCGACGACGTGGCCTGAGTTCACGGCGTAGATGTAGACGCCCCAGTTGAGGGCGATCGTGACGGCCGCGACGGCGAGCATGGCCAACCGGGCGGGTTGTCGCAGCAGCGGCCTGACCCACCCCATGTGACGCAGTAGCACGAGGGCGATCACGCAGAACGCGAGCGACCAGATCATGCGGTGCAGCAGGATCTCGAGCGCGTTCGCGGGCAGAAGGGCACGGAAGTACAGCGGGAACGCGGCCCACATCAGATACGCCGACGTGCCGAAGATCGTCCCCCGGCGCACGCTCTGGTCGCTGGACGTCGGGGCAGGTGCGGGCGGGGAACCGACCGCCTCGACGAGGCCGGCGTCGCCGCGGGCGATGCTCACGCGCGGGCGGTCTGGTGCTCGCCCACCGCGCCGCGGTCGCTGACCGTCCAGGTGTCCGGGCCGGCGAGCAGTGCGGCGATGTCGTCGTCCGTCGGGGTGCCGCCGCCGGAGGAGACGGCGTCGTCGACCTGCGCCCGCACGAGGTCGTCATACGTGGGTCGTGCCACGTCGCGGAAGATCCCGACCGGCACGTGCGCCATCGAGGGCCCGTCCAGGCGCGCGATCGCGAACTGCTGCGACGGGTCGGTCGCGTGCGGGTCGTGACGGATGATGCGCGACGGATCGGCCTCGGCGCGCGGCACGACCTCGAGGGAGCCCGCGTCCGTGCGCACGACGACGGACTCCTCGGCGTCCGTGCCGGCGGTGATCGGCTCGCCGTCGGTCAGGCGCAGCAGGCGCATCGGCGCCTGCTCCGGGTCCTTCAGCACGGCGAAGGCGCCGTCGTTGAAGATCGGGCAGTTCTGGTAGATCTCCACCAGCGCGGTGCCGCGGTGCTCGGCCGCCCGGCGCAGCACCTCCGACAGGTGCTTGCGGTCGGAGTCGAGGGTGCGCGCGACGAAGGACGCCTCGGCGCCCAGCGCGAGCGACACCGGGTTGAACGGGGTGTCGACGCTGCCCAGCGGGGTCGACTTCGTCACCTTGCCGACCTCGGACGTCGGCGAGTACTGGCCCTTGGTCAGCCCGTAGATTCGGTTGTTGAACAGCAGGATCTTCAGGTTCACGTTGCGGCGCAGCGCGTGGATGAGGTGGTTGCCGCCGATGGACAGGGCGTCGCCGTCGCCGGTGATGACCCAGATCGACAGGTCGGGACGGCTGACCGCAAGGCCGGTCGCGATGGCCGGAGCGCGGCCGTGGATCGAGTGCACCCCGTAGGTGTTCATGTAGTACGGGAACCGCGACGAGCAGCCGATCCCGGAGATGAAGACGATGTTCTCGCGCTTCAGCCCGAGCTCGGGCAGGAAGCCCTGCATGGTGGCCAGCACGGCGTAGTCGCCGCAGCCGGGGCACCAGCGCACCTCCTGGTCGGAGGTGAAGTCCTTCTTGGTCTGCTTCGGCTCACCCGGCTCGAGCAGCGGCACCTGCGCCAGGCCGTGGGTGTGGCCGATCGCCTGCGTGGTCATGACGCCTCCTGCTCGGGTGCGACCGGCGCGACGCTGTCGGTGGCCGCCGGCTGCGACGCCGCGATGGCGGTGCTGATCGCCTCGATCAGCTCGCTGGTGGAGAACGGCAGGCCGCGCACCTGGTTGTAGCCGGTCACGTCCACCAGGAACTTCGCGCGCAGCAGCAGCCCGAGCTGCCCCAGGTTCATCTCCGGGACCAGCACGGTGCGGTAGCCGCGCAGCACCTTCTCGGTGTTGGCGGGGAACGGGTTGAGGTGACGTAGGTGCGCGCGCGCGACCGTGCCGCCGCGGGCCCGCACGGCCCGGACGGCGGCCGTGATCGGCCCGTACGTCGAGCCCCAGCCGAGCACGAGGACGTCCGCGTCGCCCGTGGGGTCGTCGACCTCGAGGTCGCCGATGCTGGCCGCGATCCCGTCGATCTTGGCCTGCCGCAGGTGCACCATGCGGTCGTGGTTGTCCGGGTCGTACGAGATGTTGCCCGTGCCGTCGGCCTTCTCGATACCGCCGATGCGGTGCTCCAGGTCCGGCGTGCCGGGCACGGCCCACGGTCGCGCCAGCGTCTGCGGGTCGCGCAGGTACGGCTGGAACGCCGGCACCCCGTCGCCGGTGATCGTGTTCGGCTCGGTCGCGAGCTGCACGTGCATCTCCGGCAGGTCGGCCAGGGCCGGGATGCGCCACGGCTCGGACCCGTTGGCCAGGTAGCCGTCGGAGAGCAGCAGCACCGGCGTGCGGTAGGTCGTCGCGATGCGCACCGCCTCGAGCGCCATCGTGAAGTTGTCGGCCGGCGAGCACGGCGCGACGACGGCGACCGGCGCCTCGCCGTTGCGGCCGAACATCGCCTGCAGCAGGTCGGACTGCTCGGTCTTCGTGGGCAGCCCGGTCGAAGGGCCGCCGCGCTGGATGTCGCACACCACGAGCGGCAGCTCGAGCGAGACCGCCAGCCCGATCGTCTCGGACTTCAGCGCCACCCCGGGGCCGGACGTGGTCGTCACCCCGACCGCCCCGCCGAACGAGGCGCCGAGCGCCGCCCCCACCCCGGCGATCTCGTCCTCGCACTGCATGGTCGTGACGCCGAACCGCTTGAGGCCCGACAGGGTGTGCAGGACGTCGGAGGCCGGGGTGATCGGGTACGAGCCGAGCACCAGGGGCCGGCCGGCGCGCCGGGCGCCGACCACCAGCCCGTAGGCCAGGGCGGTGTTGCCGGTGATGTTGCGGTACAGCCCGCTCGGCATGGGCGCCGGCGCCACCTCGTAGGAGACGGCGAAGTCCTCGGTGGTCTCCCCGTAGTTCCAGCCGGCGTGGAGCGCGGTCAGGTTCGCGGCGAGGAGCTCAGGCGACCGGCCGAACTTCGCGTGCAGGAAGCTCTCCGTGCCGTCCGTGGGCCGGTGGTACATCCAGGAAAGAAGGCCCAGGGCGAACATGTTCTTCGCCCGCTCCTTCTCCTTGCGGGTCAGGTCCAGGTCGACGAGCGCGGCGACCGTGATCGACGTCAGGCCGAGGGCGTGCACGTGGAAGGACTCCAGCGAGCCGTCCTCGAGCGGGTTCGCGGCGTACCCGACCTTGGCCAGGTTGCGCTTGCTGAACTCGTCGGTGTCGACGATGACCGTCGCGCCCCGCGGCAGGTCGCGCAAGTTCGCCTTGAGCGCCGCGGGGTTCATCGCCACGAGCACATCGGGCGCGTCGCCGGGGGTGAGCACGTCGTGGTCGGCGAAGTGCAGCTGGAAGCTGGAGACGCCCGGCAGGGTGCCCTGCGGCGCGCGGATCTCCGCCGGGAAGTTCGGCAGCGTCGACAGGTCGTTGCCGAGCAGCGCGGTGTCGGACGTGAACCGGGCTCCCGTCAGCTGCATGCCGTCACCGGAGTCACCCGCGAACCGGATGACGACCCGATCCAGCTGCTTGACCTGCTTGCCGCTCATCAGGCGTTCACCTTGTCGCTTGCACCGACCGTTCAGACACCACCCATCCTAAGACGCGGCGTCCGGCCAGGAATCTCAAGGCGGCGTTGCTCAGCTCGGCGGCCGGGTCACCCCTGCGGCAGCTGGTCCAGCATCTGCGTCATCTGCTCGACCTCGGCGCGCTGGGACGACGCGATCGCGGTCGCCAGCCGCCGGACCTGCGGCTGCTCGGTGGTGGTCAGCACGGCGTCGGCCATCTCGATCCCGCCCTCGTGGTGGGCGATCATCAGCGTCAGGAACAGCCGCTCCGCAGGCACGCCGGCGGCGCTCTGCAGCTCGGCCAGCTGCGCAGGCGTGGCCATGCCGGGCATCGTCGCGCCGGTCGCCTTGGCGGCGGCCAGGGCGGCACCGTGGCCGGGGTGCCCGGCCATCCACGCCATCGGCGGCGCGCTGCCGGTGGGGGACAGGCCCCAGGTCTGCAGCCACGCCGCCATCTGGCCGGACTGCTGCTGCTGCGTGGTGATGATGTCGAAGGCGACGGTCCGCAGCGTCGGGTCGGCCGTCTTGTCGCGGATGATGAAGGCCATCTGGACCGCCTGGTCGTGGTGCACCTGCATGTCACGGGCGAAGCCGGCCTCGGCGCTGCGGTCGCCGGGGGTGCTCGCCCCGCGCGGCCAGAGCAGCAGCAGCGCCGCCACGGCGGCCAGCACGGCCACCGCGATGACGACGTGGCCGGCGGTCAGCGACGTGGCGCCCGGGTCGGCGGGCTCGCCGGGGCCGCCGACCCGGGCGCCGTCCTCGGTGAGCGAGGTCACGAGGACGAGGAGCTCGGGTCCAGGCCTCCGGTGCAGGCCGCGCCGGGTTCCGGCGTCTGCGGGCCCTGCCGGTACGTGCGGATGAAGGCCTCCAGCCGTGGGTCGTCCGCGCCGGTGAGCCGCAGCTGCTTGCCCCAGGCCGAGGCGACGACGGGGGCCGGCAGGTCCGGGTACGGCGACAGCACCATGTAGGTGTCGGGGATGTCGCTCTTCAGCTTCGCCACGTCGGCCGCGGGCAGGTCGGGGCGGTAGGTCACCCAGACGGCGCCGTGCTCGAGGGAGTGCACGGCGTTCTCGTTGGGCACCGGCTTGTCGTAGACGCCGCAGTTCAGCCACACCGGGTTGTGCTGGCCGCCCGCCGGAGGCGTCTGCGCGTACGAGACGGCTGTCTCGACGTGGCCCTGCTCGACCGAGAACGTCTGGACGTCGGCGAGCGACGGCACGCTCGCGCGCTCGGAGAGCACCGCCCACGTCACGGCCCCGGCGATGGCCAGCACGACGAGACCGGCGCTGCCCCACAGCAGCAGGGCGCGTCGGCGGTCGGCGCGCTGCTCCTGGCGCCGCATCTGCTCGATACGTGCCTGGCGGTCCTCACGGTCGCGACGACTCGCGCTGCCCGACGGGCTCACAGCTCTCCTTGGTGGCTCGTGCCTGACGGCGGGTGCCGCACGGCGGGTGTATCACGGCACCTGGCCCAACACGTGGACCCGGTGCCGTGGTTTCGTCCATTCTGCCCTGCTCACGCCGCCGGTCGGTCACTACAGTGGTCGAGGTGACGCCGCTGCCGCCGTACGCCGTGGTGGGCCTAGTGGTGCTCACCGGCGTCGCGCTGTTCGTGGCGGGCACCCAGGGCACGCGCCTGCTGCGCCCGTCGGACCCGACCGCGGCCAAGCTGACGACCTACGAGTGCGGCGTCGACCCGGTCGGTCAGGGCTGGGCGCAGACCCAGGTGCGGTACTACCTCTACGCGTACCTCTACGTCGTGTTCGCCGTCGACGCCATGTACCTGCTGCCGTGGTCCACGGTGCTGCGGCTGCCGGGGTTCGGCTGGGCCACGCTGGCCGAGATGGGCGTCTTCCTGGGCGTGCTGGCGATCGGGCTCGCCCACGCGTGGCGACACGGCCTGCTCCGCTGGGTGTGATGCCCCAGTTCGACGGGAGGATCCACCGTTGACACCGGGTCTACAGTCGCAATATGCGAGCAACCAGCGAGATGACGAGAGAACTTGCCGCGACGCACGTCGCGCCGGAGAAGGTCCACGAGGTGCTCGGTCGGCACCTGCTGGCCGACGGTTTCGCCCTGGTCGTCGACCTGGAGCGCAGCAGCGGCTCGTGGCTGGTCGACGGCCGGACCGGCGAGCGCTACCTCGACCTCTACACGTTCTTCGCGTCGTCCCCGCTCGGCATCAACCCGCCCGAGGTCACGGACGACCCGGAGTTCATGGCCGAGCTCGCGCGCGCGGCGATGAACAAGCCGGCGAACTCCGACGCGTACACGGTGCCGTACGCCGAGTTCGTCGAGACGTTCGCCCGGGTGCTCGGTGACCCGGCGCTGCCGCACCTGTTCTTCATCGAAGGTGGCGGTCTCGCGGTCGAGAACGCCCTCAAGGTCGCCTTCGACTGGAAGAGCCGGCTGAACGAGTCCAAGGGCAAGTCGCCGGAGCTGGGCACGAAGGTGCTGCACCTGACCAAGGCGTTCCACGGCCGCACCGGCTACACCATGTCGCTCACCAACACCGACCCGGTGAAGACCGAGCGCTACCCCAAGCTCGACTGGCCGCGGATCGACGTCCCGGCCGTCGTCCACCCGCTCGCCGACCACCTGGCCGAGGTGGAGGCCGCCGAGCGGCACGCGCTGGACCAGGCGCACGCCGCCTTCTCGCGCTACCCGGACGACATCGCCTGCTTCATCGCCGAGCCGATCCAGGGCGAGGGCGGCGACAACCACATGCGGCCCGAGTTCCTGCGCGCGATCCAGCAGCTGTGCCGCGACCACGACGCGCTGTTCATCATGGACGAGGTGCAGACCGGGGTGGGTCTGACCGGCACCACGTGGGCGTACCAGCAGCTGGGTCTGGAGCCTGACATCGTGGCCTTCGCCAAGAAGGTTCAGCTCGGCGGCATCATGGCCGGCCGCCGCGTCGACCAGGTGCCCGACAACGTGTTCGTCACCTCCGGTCGCATCAACTCGACGTGGGGCGGTGGCCTCGCGGACATGGTGCGGTCCCGCCGGCTGCTCGAGGTCATCGAGCGCGACGACCTCGTCACCAACGCGGCCGAGCGCGGCGCCCACCTGCTGGCCGGGCTGCAGAGCCTGCAGCAGCAGCACCCGTCGCTGGTGAGCAACGTTCGCGGCCGCGGTCTGATGTGCGCCCTCGACCTGCCCGACGGCGACACGCGGGGCCAGGTGCTGCGTCGGCTGTACGACGACGAGCACGTGCTGGCGCTGGCCTGCGGGCCGGTGTCGGTGCGCTTCCGCCCGGCGCTGACCGTGACCGACGAGCTGGTCGACACCGCGCTCGCGGCCCTCGGCCGCGTGCTCGCCGCCCTGGCGCCGCAGGACGCCCGATGACGACGACCGCGACGTCGGTTGCGACGGTCAGGTCCGTCGTCGGCGGGTCGGTCGTGGACGGCGCCGGCACGACCGCCTTCCGCTCGACCAACCCGTCGCGGACGGACGAGGTCGTGGCCACGGTCGAGCTGGCCGGCGCGTCGACGTTCGCCGACGCGTGCCGCGTCGCGCACGAGGCGCAGCCGGCCTGGGCCGATGTCCCGGCGCCGGTGCGCGGCCGCGCCATCGCGCACATCGGCCGGCTGGTCGAGGCCAACGCCGAGGCGCTCGCGCGGCTCGTCACGAAGGAGATCGGCAAGCCGTACACCGAGGCGCTCGGCGAGGTGCGCGAGATCGTCGACACCTGCGACTTCTTCCTGGGCGAGGGTCGCCGGATGTATGGCCAGACCGTGCCGAGCGAGATGCCCGACAAGCAGCTGTTCACCTTCCGCAACCCCGTGGGCACCGTGGCGGTCGTCACCGCCGGCAACTTCCCGGTCGCCGTCCCCTCCTGGTACATCGTGCCGGCGCTGCTCTGCGGCAACACCGTGGTGTGGAAGCCGGCGGAGTACGCGGCCGCCTCCGCGCAGGCGTTCTACGAGCTGTTCGTCCGCGGTGGCGGGCTGCCCGACGGCGTGCTCAACGTCGTGCACGCCGACGGCGCCGCGACGTTTGACGGGCTGCAGCGGGCCCTCGAGCAGGGACACGTCAACAAGGTCGGCTTCACCGGCTCGAGCGCCGTCGGGCGCCGCATCGGCGAGCTCACCGGCCGGCACCTGCAGTCCGCCTGCCTCGAGCTCGGCGGCAAGAACCCGATGGTGGTCTGCGCGGACGCCGACCTCGACCTCGCCGTCGAAGGCGCACTGTTCGCCGGTTTCGGCACGGGCGGTCAGCGCTGCACGTCGCTCGGCACCGTCATCGTCGACGAGCGCGTCCACGACGAGTTCCTCGCGCGCTTCGTGGCCGCCACGCGCGCCGCGAAGGTCGGCGACCCCACGCAGGACGTGCTCTACGGTCCGATGCTCGACCAGAAGTTTGCGGACCGCTACGAGGACTACCTGGGGTGGGTGCAGCCGCACCACACGGTGCTCGGGTCGGACGGGGTCGGACGGATCACCGCCGACAACCCGCGGTCCGGCTTCGTCGGCGACCCGGCGTCCGGCATCTTCTACCACCCGGTCATCCTCGACGGTGTGCGCGCGGACGACGAGGTGTTCCTCGAAGAGACCTTCGGGCCGCTCGTCGGGGTGACGACCTTCTCGACGCTGGACGAGGCGATCGAGCTGTCGAACCGTTCGGGCTACGGGCTCTCGTCGTCCATCTACACCTCCGACCCTCAGTCGGTGTTCCGGTTCCGGCGGGGCATATCCGCCGGCATGGTCAGCGTCAACAACTCGACGTCCGGCGCGGAGGCCCACCTGCCCTTCGGCGGCAACGGCAAGTCGGGCAACGGCAGCAGGCAGTCGGGCATCTGGGTGCTCGAGCAGATGACGCGGTGGCAGGCCCTCAACTGGGACTACTCCGGCCGGCTGCAGAAGGCGCAGATGGACGTCGTCGAGCTGGTGCCGGACCACGACTTCAGGCTGTGACGACGGACCACCTGCTCGAGGCGCTCGGCCGCCTGAGCGCGCCCGCGCAGGCGGGTGAGCCGTCGTCCGGCGACCCGGTGCGGCCGGGCAGCCGGCTCACCGTCGCGGAGTGCCGGCGGTTGTTCGACGCGCAGCTGACGAGCCGGCACGTCGACCTGGCCGCCCGGTGGATGCAGGCGCAGGGTCGCGGCTACTACACGATCGGGTCGTCCGGCCACGAGTCCAACGCGGTCGTGGCCGCGGCGCTGCGCCCGACCGACCCGGCCCTGCTGCACTACCGCTCCGGCGGGTTCTACGTACGGCGCGCCATGCAGGCGGCCGGCCAGGGCGACATCGACCCGGTGCGCGACATCCTGCTCGGCGTCGCCGCCGGCGCGGACGAGGCCATCGCGGGCGGGCGCCACAAGGTCTTCGGCCGGGCCGAGCTCGCGGTCATCCCGCAGACGTCGACGATCGCCTCGCACCTGCCCCGCGCGGTCGGCGTCGCCTTCGCGATCGCCCGCGCCCACAAGGTGGGGGTGCCGTGCGCCTGGCCGGACGACGCCGTCGTCGTCACGTCGCTCGGTGACGCCTCGATGAACCACTCGACCGCCGTCGGCGCACTCAACACGGCCGCCTGGTGCGCCTACTCCGGCCTGCCGATGCCGTTGCTGGTGGTCTGCGAGGACAACGGTCTCGGCATCAGCGTGCCCACGCCGGCCGGCTGGCTCGCCGCGCAGAGCGCCGGCCGCCCCGGGTTCCGGTACCTGGCTGCGGACGGCGCCGACCCGGCGTCCCTCTTCGACATCGCGACCGAGGCCGTGGACCACGTGCGGCGCAAGCGCGCGCCGGTGCTGCTGCACCTGTCGTGCGTGCGGTTCGGGGGCCATGCCGGGTCGGACGTCGAGACCGCCTACCGCACGGCCGCGCAGATCGGTGCGGACACGGGCCGCGACCCGGTGCTCGCCACCGCGCGACTGCTGCTGGACTGCGGTGCGGAAACCGTCGACGACCTGGTCGAGGCCTGGCACGCGACCCAGCGGCGCGTGCGGGCCGTCGCCGAGGAGGCCCTAGAGTCGCGACCCCTGCAGTCGAGGGCCGAGGTGATGGCGCCGCTCGCGCCGCGGCACCCCGACCTGGTGGCCCGCCAAGTGCGCACTTCGTATCCTTCGTGTACGCAAAAGGACC
>Ga0070696_100000185_pt1 | contig 36291 bp, 29 predicted proteins | sample KBSK1253metaG_FD_65474 | JGI IMG/M metagenome (GOLD analysis project Ga0070696, IMG submission 65474) | Corn, switchgrass and miscanthus rhizosphere microbial communities from Kellogg Biological Station, Michigan, USA - KBS K1-25-3 metaG | ecosystem: Host-associated > Plants > Roots >... | reverse complement strand
CGAGGGGCGGCAGCTCGCCGGCGATCGTCCGCAGGAGTGTCGTCTTCCCCGCCCCGTTCGGCCCGACGATCCCGATCCGATCCCCGCGTCGTGCCCCAAGGAACGGCGCCCGCGCGACGACGGTGTCGGGGAGGTAGCCGACCGTGAGCGCCTCGGCGCGGATCACGATCTCTCCGGATCGAACCGGGCCGGCGCCGACCAGTCCGGTCCCGGGCAGCTTGAGCTTGCGCTGCCGCTTCGGGGCATCCTGGCGATCCGCGAGCAGGCGCTCGAGGCGCGCCTCGTGCTCGTGCATCTTCGTGATCTTCCGGTGGCTGCGGTAGGTCTGGACGAGCTCCCGCTCCCGCGCGATCTGCTGCTCGTGCGTGTCCGCGCTCTTCGCCGCGAAGGCGTCCCGCTCCTCGCGCTGCCGGTGGTAGGCGGAGTAGTCCCCGCGGAACGCGGTGAGCTTCCGATCGCGCAGCTCCCAGACCCGGGTCACGGTCGCATCGAGGAAGGCACGGTCGTGCGACGCCACCAGGAGTGAACCCGTACGCCGACGGAGGTGATCCTCCAGCCACTCCAGCGCGCCGAGGTCGAGGTGGTTCGTCGGCTCGTCGAGGAACAACAGATCCGGCGCCGCGATCACGAGGCGAGCGAGCGTCGCTCGCGTCTGCTCGCCGCCCGACAGCGACGAGGGCGGCCGAGCGACGTCGGTGGTGCTGAAGCCGAGTCCGGACAGCGCCTCGTCGACGCGCTGGTCGAGGGTGTACCCGCCGAGGGTCTCGAACCGATGCTGGAGACCCTCGTAGGCCGGCTCCGCCGCTCGGCCGGCGTGCTCCATCGTCTCGAGCTCGACAGCCATCGTCTCGAGCGCCGCGGCGCCGTGACGAACAGCGGTCCGAACGTCTGGCGCGGCCATGAACGCCGCGTCGAGATGGGCCTCCTGGGCGAGGATCCCGATGGTGAGGTCGCGCTTCCTGGTGACCTTGCCGCCGTCCGGCTCGTCGAGTCCGGCGGCGATCCGCAGCAGCGTCGTCTTGCCGGCGCCGTTCGGACCGACGAGCCCGATCCGATCGCCGAGCGCGATCGCCGCGTTGATGTGGTCGAGGATGACGAAGGTGCCGACCTCGCGGTGGATTCCTTCGAGCCGCAGGATCGACATCAGGCCGGGGCGCCCGGGTCCCCGGCGGCGGCGCGGGCGGCCGCTCGACGCGTCGCGGCGGCGCGACGGGTGCGCTCGGCGCGCGAGACGGTGCCCGCCGACCCGGCGGCTCGCCGCGTCGACCCGGTGGCGATCCCGAGCGACCCATCGCCCCCACCGATCTCCGTCCAGCGCGGTCCGGTGCGAGGCGCCCCCGGTCGGCTCCCGATGCGTGGCTCCATGCTCCGCAGGATCTTCGCTGCCCCGGCTCGCTCCCCCGCCGGCAGCCGCTGGCACCACGAGCAGAAGTGCGTCGAACGCGCCCCGATCACGATCCGGCGGATCGGGCGCCCGCAGCGCGCGCATGGCTCGCCCGCGCGCTGGTACACGAGCAGCTCCTCCTGCATCGAGCCGTCGCCCTCGGGCGCGGTGTAGTCGTCGACCGACGAGCCGCGGCGCTCGACCGCCTCGGCCAGGATCCGCCGCAGCTCGCGGTACAGCCGGCCCTCGTCCGCCGGTCGCAACGATGCGGCCGAGCGAAGCGGATGCAGCCGCGCGGCCCACAGCGCCTCGTCGGCGTAGATGTTGCCGACGCCGGCGATGAAGCCCTGGTCCAGCAGGAGCGGCTTCAACCTGCCCTTTCGACCGCGGATCCGCTTCCGGAAGACCCGCGCCGTGAAGGCCGGATCCAGCGGCTCGGGCCCGAAGCCCTTGAACCCCTTGCCGCCACCGAGCTCACCCTCGAGGTCCCCGGTGACGCCGCTCCGCGCCGCGACACCGACGCGGCCGAACTTGCGGATGTCCCGGAACCGCAGCTCGCGGCCGTCCTCGAACTCGAGGGCCAGCCGGATGTACGGGTCGTCGGCGAACCCGGCGCGCATCACGAACAGCTGGCCGGTCATCTTCAGGTGGATCGTGATCGCGGTCGCGTCGTCGAGCTCGAGGACGACGAGCTTCGCGCGCCGCGAGGTGCCGACGATGTCCCGGCCGACGACCGCCCGCGCGAACGCCTCGGGATCCTGTGATCGCAGTGTCTTCAGCCAGGAGACGCGGACGCCCTTGATCCGCGCTCCCACGACGAGCCCGCGCAGGTCGCGGGCAACGGTTTCGACCTCTGGCAGCTCCGGCATCGTTCGGGCCTCAGCCGGCCGCCGCGACCTCTTCGGGTGCCTCGTCGGCCTCCGCCAGGAGGGCGTCGCGACGCGAGACGGGCGTCATCGACTCCCAGTCACTGCCGACCTTCACGTCGACGGTCAAGGGCACGTCCAGCGGGAGCGCGCCCTCCATCGTCTCGCGCAGGATCGGAATCAGCCGATCGACCTCGTCCTGCGGCACCTCGAGCAGCAGCTCGTCGTGCACCGACAGGAGCAGCCGTGCCCGGAACCCGTCGGAGGCGAGGCGCTCCGCGACGCGGATCATGGCGATCTTCTGGATGTCCGCGGCGGTGCCCTGGATGGGCATGTTGATGGCCATCCGCTCCCCCGCCCCGCGCAGCGCCGCGTTCGCGGCGTGCAGCTCCGGGATCTGCCGCTTCCGCCCGAGCAGCGTCGTGACGTGGCCCTGGCGGCGGGCGGTCTCCTTGATGTGGAGCATGTAGTAGCTGATGCCCGAGTAGGCGGCGAAGTACGAGTTGATGAACTCCTGCGCCTCCTGGCGGCTGATCCCCGCCCGGGACGACAGCCCGAAGTCGCTCATCCCGTAGGCGAGGCCGAAGTTGACCATCTTGGCCATTGAGCGCTCGTCGGCGGTGATGTCCTCGGGCGCCTTGTGGAGCACCCGCGCCGCCGTGGCCCGATGGATGTCCTCCTGCCGCGCGAAGGCTTCCTTCAGATGCTCATCGCCTGACACGTGGGCGAGGATCCGCAGCTCGATCTGCGAGTAGTCGGCGGCGATCAGCACCGTCTCGGGAGTGCTCGCGATGAACGCGCTCCGAATCCGGCGCCCGAGCGGGGTACGGATCGGGATGTTCTGGAGGTTTGGGTCCGACGACGAGAGTCGCCCGGTCGACGCCACGGCCTGGTGGAAGGTCGTGTGGACGCGTCCGTCGTCGGCGATCAGCGTCGGCAGCGCCTCGACGTACGTCGAGCGCAGCTTCGTGTAGATGCGCCAATCGAGGATTGGTTGGACGACCGGATGGACGCCGGCGAGCTCCTCGAGCACGGAGGCATCGGTCGAGTAGCCGGTCTTGGTTCGCTTGCCCTTCGGGAGGTGCAGCTCCTCGAACAGGATGTCGCCGAGCTGCTTGGGCGAGCCGATCGTGAACTGGTGCCCGACCGCGGCGTAGATCTCCTCCTCGAGGCGCGCGATCTCGGCGCCGAACTCGCGCTCCAGCACCGCAAGTGCCTCGCGGTCGACCGCGATGCCGGATGCCTCCATCCGGGCGAGGACCGGGATGAGCGGGAGCTCGATCTCGCGGAACAGCCGCTCGAGGCCCTCCTCCTGGAGCGAACGGGCGAGGGCGTCGCGGACCGCCAGCGCCGACAGGGCCTCCAGCCCTGCGCGGTGCACTGGCTCGAGCTCCTTCGGCGGCGGGAGGACGAGGTCGAGCCGCTCGGCCACGACGTCGGCGATCGACTGGGAGCGGAGCGCCGCATTCAGGATGTAGGCGCCGATCTGGGTGTCGAACTCGACCTGGGTCGTTGCCGCGCCCGCGTCCGCCGCGAATCTCGCGACGAGGATCGGCTTCGCCTCGTGGGCGACGATCGGCATGTCCCGCGCCTCGATCGCGGTTCGCAGCGCAGTGGCCGCGTCGACGCCCATGCCGGCGACCACTCGACCGTCGGAGCCGGCGACGGCAAAGGCCTGCGCAATGCCCCGTCTTGGTCGCGGATCGTCGGACACGATCGATGCGCCGACCGAGGCCTGGCCCGCCAGCCAGCCTTCGAGGCCGGGCACGTCCGCCGGCTCGATGATCTCGATCCGCCCTGGGTCCGAAATGGTCGCGCCGAGCGCCGTCGGCAGGTCGTCGAACCTGGTCGGCTCCGCCGCGGGGCCGCCGGTCGGCGCGCCGGTTCCCGCGCCGTCGCGCGCGGGGCGCGAGACCGAGTCGAAGTCGAGCGACAGCTGCAAGCCCTCGCCACCGAGCGAACCGGCCCGAATCGGGCGGCCCGAACCCCAGCCCGCTGGCCGCTCCGTGCCGACCCTCGCCGCCGGGATCGTCCCGCTGGTCGCGACGTCGCGCAGGGCCTGGATCTTCGCGGCAGGGTCCTCGCCGGACATCGCGGGCAGGCGCTCGATGAGGGTCCGGAACTCGTACTCGCGGAAGAGCCGGAGCACCGTGTCGCGATCGTAGTCGGCGAGCCGCGCGGCATCCAGGTCCAGGGTGACCGGCAGATCGCGCACGATCGTCGTCAGCTCGCGCCCGCGGAACACGGGATCGCGGTGCTCGACGAGCTTCTCGCGGAGCTTGTCGGGCTTGACCTCGTCGATGCGCTCGTACAGCGCGTCGAGGCTGCCGAACTGCGCCACCAGCTTTGCCGCCGTCTTCTCGCCGACGCCCGGGACGCCGGGGATGTTGTCGGTCGGATCGCCCTTCAGGGCCTTGTAGTCGATCATCTGGTCCGGCCGCAGCCCGAAGCGCTCCCAGATCCGTGCCGGGTCATAGATGACCGTGTTCTCGACGCCGGACCGCGTCGTCATCAGGCGCGTCTTGTCAGTGACGAGCTGGAGCATGTCGAGGTCGACGCTGACGATCGTGGTCTCGACTTGTGCCTGCTCGGCCTGGACGGTCAGCGTGCCGATGACGTCGTCCGCCTCGTAGCCCTGCTGCTCGTAGACGGGGATGCGCAGGGCCTTGACGACCTCGCGCACCTTCGGGAACTGGGTGGCGAGGTCGTCCGGCATCCGCGTCCGCGTGGCCTTGTACTCGGCGTACTGCTCGTGCCGGAACGTCGGTCCCGAAAGGTCGAAGCAGACCGCGACGTAGTCCGGTTTCAGGTCGGCAAAGCCACGGAGGACGATGCTGCAGAAGCCGAAGACGCCGTTGACCAGCTCACCCTTCGAGGTCGTGAGCGGGGGCAGGGCGTAATAGCCGCGGTACACGAGCCCGAAGCCGTCGAGCAGCATCAGGCGTTCCATTGGGCGCCTCGTCGGGAACTGAGAGTGAGTCGCTAGTGTACCGGGGGGTCCCCTCCGGGAGCCCGCGCGCGAGCGGGCTCAGCGCACCCGACGGGCGATGAATCGGAGGCCCAAGAGGGCCAATCCAACCGCCAGGAGGATCAGCGAGCCCACGACGACCGGGTTCGACTCCTCGGCGGCCAGGGTCCGCTCGACGGCGCTCAGCCGATCCGCTGCGTAGGGCTGGCCCGTCGCTGCGCCTTGGGCGACCTCGGCCCCGCTGTCGCCTTCGTTGGCCTTGGAGCCTTCGCCGGCGGTCCCGGCGGTCGGTTGACCCAACGACCCGAACAAGTTGTCGTCCTGCCGGTTGGTCGCCTGCGGCCCCCCGGAAACCGGAACGAGTCCTGGCGCCTCGCTCATCGCGGCGGCTGAGCTCGCCGCAGGCGCCGCCGCCGCCGTCGATCTCGGCAGGCCGCCGCCGGCGCCCGCCTGCGGGGCGGGCGCGAGTGCTCCGGCGCTGCCGAAGCCGCCAAGGAGCGCGGGCAGGATGTTCGTGACCAGCAGGCCGGCCAGGCCGAGCGAGGTGAACGCCATCGCCAGGGGTCGCACGGCCGATCCCGGCGCGGCAAACGGCCGAAGCAGGGACTTGATCCAGCCGCTGCGACGGAGGCTCGCGGCCTGCGCCTCGCTCAGCTGGTAGTCGTACGGCGAGACAAGCGCCGGAAGCGAGCGCGTCGCCGAGGCGATGGCGACGAGGTCGCGCCGGAGGTCGGCGCAGGAGGTGCAGGAACGGAGAAGCGCGTCGGCGCGTGTCTGGTCGGAGTCGGAAAGGTCGCTGGCAGCATGGCCGGCAATGAGGTCGAGGTCGTGCTGGGCGTGCTCAGCGGGGATCGAATGGTGCATCTCGCCTCCCGGACGGGAACGAACCGTGATTAGTTCCCAGTCGGTGCCGATATTCCCGCCGGCGCCCGCCGAGCGGCGAGGATCAGCCCGATCCCGGCAACGACGAGCACGACCGAGCCGCCGAGCACGACTGTGCCCGGCGCGACGCCTCCGCCACCCCCACTCGACGAACCGCCGCCGGTGGAACCGTCCTTGACGGTCGCGACCGGCCCAGAGGAGGCACGGTATTGGGTCGATTCGGGTGCCGGGGCCTCGGTGGCGTCGCTGCCCGATGCCGCCGTGGATGCCGCCGATCCACCCAGCATCGCCAGCGGAACACCGCCCAGCGTCAGCGAACCAACCAGCAACCCGACGACGCCGAACGTGGCCAATGCCGCGCCGACAGGCCGGCCGAACGCGGCGATCCCGAGCCCGACGCGGGCCCGCCAGCCGAGCCGTTCGGCGAGTCGGGCGACCGGCGACTCCGGGCGCAGCCGCGCCGCATCCTCGAGGGTGAGCCGGAAATCGCGCGGCGCGGTCAGTGCCTGGGCTCGTTGTGCCGCCGTGCCCGAGGCTTGGATGGCGGCGCGAAGCGCGACGAGATCGCGATGGAGGTCGTGGCACATGGCGCACCGCTCGACGAGGCCGCGAGCTCGCTCGACGTCCGCCGCGTCGTCGACGTCGTCCGCTGCGAACGCCGCGATCAGCTCCTCGTCGTGGAGGGCGTGCCGCGCGATCGCGGCGAGCCGCGGATCGTCGGAGCCGCGGTCCTGCTCAGCCACGGAACAGGTCCATTCGCTCGGCGAGGAGCCCACGCATCGCCAGGCGGCCGCGATGGATGCGCGACTTGACCGTGCCCACGGAGACGCTGGTGAGCTCCGCGATCTCGGCGTAGTCGTAGCCCTCGACGTCGTACAGGACGATGGCCGTCCGCTGGTCGTCGGTGATCTGCGCGAGCGCGCCGTTCAGGGCGCGGTGGCGCTCCGCCTTGAGCGACGTGGTGACGGGATCCGCCGACGGGTCGGCGGGCGGCTGCCAGGTGTCGTCCTCGAGCTCCGGGTAGGGATCGGCGGGTCGACGCTTCTTGAGCCGCTGCGCGTCCATCGCGGCGTTGATCGCGATCCGGCTGAGCCACGATCGGACGCTGCCGCCGCGGAAGCCGTCCATCTTCCGATAGGCGCTGAAGAACGCCTCCTGGACAGCATCGGACGCCTGGTCGCGGTCGGGAACCATTCGCACGACCAGGGCGTAGAGCAGGTCCTGGTAGGCGACCACGAGGTCGTTGAAGGCGTCGAGATCGCCCTCGCGAGCACGTTCGAGAAGGCTCAGGTCCCGGCGCTGGACGGGGTCGTCAGTGACCGTCGTCGCGCGAAGGTCCTCCACGGTCGGGGGTGTCCTCCGGACGGCGTTTGGGAGCGACGGCGAGTCTAGCATCGGTCCGCCGCCAGACGAACCCCCTTGTCGACCGGTTCCGGACCTTTCGGATCAGCCGGAGATGGTCAGGAGCCGCCTCGGGTTCGCGACGAGCATCTCGTCCAGCTCCCCCTGCGAGACGCCCTCCGATCGAAGGCGATCGACGATGGTCGTGGGGACGTGGGCGAAGCCGGGCCCGCCGTAGTGGTGGAGCTGGAGCCGGCTGCAGATGTCGTGCGAGAGGAGCAGCTGGCTTGCCCGGCCCGCATCGAGCAGGCGCTTGAGGCAGTCGATGCGCTCGGTATCGGTCGGCTCGCGGCTCCCGTCGCTCTCGTACTCGAACTCGGCGCCGAAGGTGTCGAAGCAGAGCAGCACGCCGCGCTCCGCGATCTGCCGGTGCCACTCCGGCTCGACGAGCTGGTCGCAGTGGCTGATCGCCACCCGGCTCAGGTCGGCGCCCGCGTCCTCGAGGAGGTCGACGATCCGGAGGTGTTCGTGGGCCCAGATGCTCGGGTGGACGTTGATGGCCACGCCTGTGGCCCGCTGGACCCGCGCGGCGGCCCGGAGCTGGCGCTCCTCGAACGGCCTGATCGGCGACATCGTGCCGAGCTCGCCAAGGATGCCGGCTTGGACATCGGTGCCGTACATGCCGTCGACGACCCAGCCCTCGAGGTCCTCTGCGAGCTCGTCGACAGACCGGTCCAGGACCTCTGGCGGGAGGCACTTCTCGCGGTAGTAGCCAGCGCCGGCAACGACGTTGAGGCCCGTGGCGGTGGCGATGTCGCGAAGGGCGTTCGGGTCCGGCGCGAGCCCGATGGTCGTCACGTCGACGATGGTCGACCCGCCGGCGTCCCTGAATCGCCCGGCTTCCTTGGCCGAGAGGACTGGGTCGTCGTGGTGGAGCGTCGTCTTCGAGTGATAGAGATCTCGCTCGAGCTCGGCGCGGTTCTCCGTCGTCGGCTCAGCGTCGATCAGGTGCGCACGCTCGGGCGGCGGCTGCTCCCAGAGGCAGCGCAGGTCGAACAGGAGGTGCTCGTGCGCGAGCGTCAGCCCGAGGGCATCGGGCTCGATCGGCCCGAGGACGGTCTGGATTCGGTCGGCCATGGCTTCGGACGATAGCGGCCCAGGGACGCCGCGGAAGCGCAGTGTCTCGCCATCGGCACGTTAGGATTGCGCTCCTTGCCGGGGTGGCGAAACGGCAAACGCGATGGTCTCAAACACCATTGAGGGCAACCTCTTGAGGGTTCGATTCCCTCCCCCGGCACCACCCGCTACTCGGTGACTCCAGTGGACCTGCTCTCGCTGCAGATGCGGTATGCGCCCGAAGGTCGTTGCTTCGGCTGTGGCCCGAGGAACCAGGACGGCCTGCGCATCCGGAGCTACGACGCGGGCGATGGGACGGTCGTCACCACCTGGCAGCCGCGGCCGGAGCACGAGGCGTTCGAGGGCTTCGTCAACGGCGGCATCCTCGGCACGCTGATCGACTGCCACTCGAACTGGACCGCGATCAACGCGCTGCTGGCGAAGTCGGGAGCGGGTGAGGCGCCATCGACGGTCACCGCCGACTTCTCCGTCCAGTTCCTGAAGCCCACGCCATCGGACCAGCCGATGCGGCTCATCGGGCGAGCGGTCGACGTCAAGCACGACCGCGTTACCGTCGAGACGACGGTCCAGGTCGACGAGGTGACCACCGCGAAGGGTCGCGCAACGTTCGTTGCCGTCGGACCGGGGCACCCGGCCTACGGGCGCTGGTAGGAGCCGCTACTCCCCGTTCGCGCTCGCGGCTGCAATCCCGCCGATGATCTCGGCCAGCTCGCGCGGCTTCGACCACATCGGCCAGTGGCTCGTGGGGAGCTCCACGTAGTCCAGGTTCTTGAGGTCGCGCAGGCCGAGCACGAAGTCGTAGCCGGCCTCGACCGCTTCCCCGTACTCCTTGGCGGTGTACGCGGTGCAGATGACCGTGCTCGGGATGTCTCGGCGCGCCTCGTTACCAAGCTCGACGCGCTCGCGCAGCACCCCACCGGGCTCCGGAACGGCGCGCTCCCGGAACGCCTGCAGCTGCGCCTCGCTCAGGCCGTCAAGGTTCTCGTTGGCGGCGAGCTCCTCAGGCGACGGCAGCAGCTTCTCTGCAGCCGTGAACTCGGCGTCCGGTGCGCCGACGCCGGCACCGGTGTCGACGTAGACCATTCGGGCGATGCGGTCGGGGATCCGATCGCTCGCCGCATACCCGGTGAAGCCAGCGCCGCTGTGCACGGCCAGGACGACCGGCGCCTCGGCGGCGCGAACCGCCGAGACGATTGCCTCGAGGTGGTCTGACTGGGTGATCGCGGAGCGGTCCGTGTCGACGGAATCCAGGCCGGGCAGGGTCAATGCGGTGACGTCATGCCCGTTGGATTTGAGGAGGGCGGCGACCTCGTCCCAGGCCCACGCGCCCAGCCACCAGCCGGGTACGAGGATGATCGGTGGTGTCTTCATCGAGCGACCGTAGCAGCGGTACCTGACAGGAACCGTCAGGTACTCGGCGGCGCCACGGACAGTTGCACGACGGCCGCGCCGAGCCGGCGCCGAACCTCGGCGAGAAGGTCGGCGTCGTATGCGACGCCGTTGCGGAGCTCCATCGGGAGCGCCGAGCCGCCCTGCGCCGGGACGTGCACGACCACGCGTGTGTCGCCGGGCCGCTCGCGGGCGAGCTGGCGGAAGGTTTCCATGGCGCTCACCAGCTGCGACGCGGGAGCGCCACCGAAGCGCACATGGAGGACGCTTCCGGCGGGCGCCGCCTCCGTCGGCGAGGTCGCCGCCTCGGCTTCGGCCGCGGCGCGAGAACGCGCCTCGTCCGGCAGCGCGGGTTCGAGGTCGTGATCGGCGAGGTTCGGCGATCCCGGCGCCTCGGCGTAGGTCGCGACCGGTTCCGCGGGCGCGATCCGCGGCAGGGTGGCGACCGGGGCGGTGCCCGGCCGCTCGAGTGGACCGGCCTCGGGGATGGCGCCGTCGCGAAGCGGCGTGACGTACTCGATCTCCGGACGACGACCGAGGCCGGCGAGGCGGAGGTCCAGGCCGGCAGCACCTGTCGGGCCGTGGCCGTTGCCGTTGCCATTCCCGTTCATCGCGCCCGGCCGGGCGACGACGGGCGCGGTCGCCGGAGCCCCGTACGGGGCTGGCGCGCCGGGTGCCCCACCGCCCGGACCACCCGGGCCGACGGCCACCGGCGCTCGCCGTCGCGGTGCTCCCCGATCCCCTGCCGCGACCTCGCGGGCGAACGCCTCCGGGCCGCGCCCGACCGCCTCGTCCCAGGGCACGACGACGTCGGCGAGGAGCGAGACCTCCTCGCCTCGATGGTCGACGCGTCCGGCCACGAGCAGGATCGCGCCGTCCTGCCAGATCGGGCCGGTCTGCTCGTAGAGGCGCGGGAACACCACGACCTCGATGGATCCCTGCAGGTCCTCGAGCGTGACCACGGCCATGGTGGAGCGCGTTCGGGTGATCACGGTGCGCGAGGCGACAACGATCCCGCCGACGACGAGCCGCTGGCCGTCGAGCGACTCGTCCCGCAGGTCGCCGGAGTAGGCCGTCACGAACTCGCCGACCCGGTCGGCGACCTCGCCCATCGGGTGCTCGGACAGGTACAGGCCGAGCAGCTCCTTCTCCCACCGGAGCCGCTCGCGGACCGGCGCCTCGGGCACGTTCGGCAGCGTTCGCTCCATGACCATCGATTCCGCGGCGCCCATGTCGAACAGAGACGTCTGCCCCGTGGCGAGGTCGCGCTGCGTGGCGGCGCCCGCGGCGATCGCGTCGTCCAGGCCCTCGAGGACCTGCGCCGGATGCCCGAAGCCGTTGAGCGCCCCGACCTTGGCCAGCGACTCGAGGACCTTGCGGTTCGCCAGCCGCAGATCGATGCGCCGGCACAGGTCGCCGAGTGACTTGAACGGACCCTCGGCCTCGCGCGAGGCGATGATCGACTCGATCGCGCCCTGGCCCACGTTCTTGACCGCGAGCAGGCCGAATCTGATCGCCTCGTCCTCGACCATGAACTCGACCTGGCTCCGGAGGACGTCCGGCGGGCGCACCTCGATGCCGAGGCGGCGGCACTCGGCAACCGCCGCGGCCACCTTCTCCTCGTTGTCCCGGAACGCCGACAGCACGCTCGCCATGTAGTCGACCGTGTAGTTCGCCTTGAGGTACGCGGTCTGGTACGCGATCAGGCCGTAGCAGGTGGCGTGGGCCTTGTTGAAGCCGTAGCGCTCGAACGGCTGGAAGGCGGCGAAGACCTGGTCGATGACCGCCGGCGGCACGCCTCGCTGGGCGGCCTGGGTGACGAACTTCTCCTTCTGCGCCCGGAGGACGCTCGACTTCTTCTTCCGGATCGCGTAGCCGAGCGTGTCCGCCTCGGGGCCGGTGAAGCCCCCGAGCGCGATGGCCGCGGCCATGATGTCTTCCTGGTACACGAAGATCCCGTAGGTCCGTTGGAGGAACGGCTCGAGCAGCGGGTGGAGGTACGTGACCGCCTCCTGGCCGTGCTTGCGCCGGATGTAGGCCGGGATGTTGTCCATCGGACCGGGGCGGTAGAGCGCGACCATCGCCGCCAGGTCGAAGACCGATGAGGGCCGGAGCTCGCGGACGTAGCGGCGCATGCCCGCCGACTCCAGCTGGAAGATGCCGGTTGTCTCGCCGGTGCTGATGAGCTCGAACGTCTTCGCGTCGTCGAGCGGGATGTGGTCGAGGTCGATGTTGATGCCGCGGTGCGCCCGGATGAGGTCGACCGCGTTCTTGAGGATCGTCAGGTTCGACAGGCCCAGGAAGTCGAACTTGAGCAGGCCCAGCGCCTCGATCGCGTGCATCTCGTACTGGGTCATGAGCGAGTCCGAGTTCGTCGCCTTCTGGAGCGGCATCAGCTCCGTGAGCGGCTCGCGGGCGATGACCACGCCGGCGGCATGCGTCGAGGCGTTCCGGGCTACGCCCTCGAGCTGCCGCGCGAAGTCGATCGTCCGGTGCACACCCGGGTCCGCCTCGTACAGCTCGCGCAGCTGCGGCGCGGTCTCGAGCGCCTCGTCCAGCCTGATCCCGAGCTGGTTCGGAACGGCCTTGGCGACGCGGTCGACCTCACCGTAGCTGTGCCCGAGGACCCGGCCGACGTCGCGGATCGCCGCCCGGGCGAGCATCGTGCCGAAGGTGATGATCTGGGCGACGTGGTCCTGCCCGTACTTGCGCGAGACGTACGCGATGACCTCGTCGCGGCGGTCGTCCTGGAAGTCGACGTCGATGTCGGGCATCGTGACCCGGTCGGGGTTCAGGAAGCGCTCGAACGGCAGGTCGTAGGCGATCGGGTCGACGGGCGTGATGCCCAGGGTGTAGGTGACGATCGAGCCCGGGGCGCTCCCGCGACAGGTCGTCTGGATGCCCCGCTCCCGCGCGAATCGGATGAAGTCCGCGACGATCAGGAAGTACCCGGCGTAGCCCATCGAGGTGATGACGCCGAGCTCGTAGTCGAGGCGGCTCTTGAGCTCCGGCGTCGGCGCCCCGTAGCGCCACTCGAGGCCGCGCTCGCACTCCTTGCGCAGCCATGACTCGACCGTCTCGCCTTCCGGCACCGGGAAATGCGGGATGCGCAGCTGGCCGAGGGGCAGCTCGACGTCGCACATCTCCGCGATCCGCTTCGTGTTCAGGATCGCCTCGGGCTGGTCCGGGAACAGGGCGGCCATCTCCGCCGCGCCCTTGAGGAAGAAGTCGTCGGTCTCGAACTTCAGCCGGCCGGGCGTATCGAGGTTCGAGGCCGTGCCAACGCAGAGCAGGACGTCGTGGGCGAGCGACTGCTCCCGGCGCACGTAGTGCAGGTCGTTCGTGACGACCAGCGGCAGCGCGAGCTCAGGAGCAAGTCGGAGGAGCTGCTCGTTGAGCCGCCGCTGCTCGGGTAGCCCATGGTCCTGGAGCTCGAGGTAGAAGCGGTCCTTGCCGAAGATGTCGGCGTACTCGCCCGCGACGGTCCGGGCGAGGTCCCAGTCGTCGACCTCGAGGGCGCGGGAGACCTCGCCGTTGAGGCACGCCGACAGCCCGATCAGGCCCTGGCTGTGCTTCGCGAGGTGCGCACGATCGATCCGGGGCTTGTAGTAGTAGCCGTCGATGTGGGCATCGGTGACGAGCCGGCACAGGTTCCGATAGCCGGTCGTGTCGGTCGCCAGGAGCACCAGGTGGAAGGGCTGGGCGTCGGCCTTGCCCTCCTTGTCGGTCATCGACCGGCGGGCGATGTAGGTCTCGACGCCGATGATCGGCTTGATGCCCTTGTTCCGGGCCGCCTGGTAGAACGCGACGGCCCCGTACAGCGCGCCGTGGTCGGTGATGGCGAGGCTGTCGAAGCCCTTCGCGCTCGCCTCGTCGACCAGCTCCGTGATCCGGCCGAGTCCGTCGAGCAGGCTGAACTCGGAGTGGGTATGGAGATGGACGAAGTCGTTCGAGGCTATGGCCACGGCGGACAGCGGCTCCGGTTTGCGTTGGGCTTCGGGCCTCTCGCCGGCTCGCCAGGCTCGAGGTTAGGGGGCCGGCCAAGTCTACCGGTGCCGGCCATCCTGGCCTGTTCCCTCGGCGATGGCCGGGCGGCTCGGACGTGCTGCGACGTCAGGCGGCAAGCGAGAAGAGGTGCCAGGCCTCCGGGATCCCCTTGAGCTGATGCTCGCCTCGATCTGCGAACCGGAGTCCAGATCCGGCGACGAGGTCCTTGACAGTGCTCGACACGAGAACCTCGCCGGGGCCCGCGAGCGACGAGATCCGAGCCCCGATTGAGACCCCGATCCCGACGATCTTGCCGTCGCTCACCTCGAACTCGCCGGTATGGAGCCCAGCCCGGATCTCGAGGCCGATCGCCGCGAGCGGCTCACGCAGAGCGGCGGCGGCATGGACGGCGCGAGCGGGCCCGTCGAAGGACGCGAAGAACCCGTCCCCCGCGGTGTCGAGCTCGCGACCATGGAACCGGGCGAGCTCGCGACGGACGACCGCGTGATGGCGCTCCAGCAGCTCGCGCCACGCCGTGTCGCCCAGCCGTCCGGCCAGCTCGGTCGAGCCGACGATGTCCGTGAACAGGACCGTGGCGAGGACCCGCTCGGACTGCCGGCCGGTGCGGAGGCGCGAGATGAAGCTCGCAGTGGCGTCCATGGTCGCCTGGTGGGCCGGGTCATCGACCCACGTGTACACGCCTCGAAGTGGGGGCAGCTCCACCACCTCGGAGCCCCGAATCCGTGCTGCCGTGTAGTGCCCCGGCCCCGGCTGGGCGGGCCGCGGCAGGATGAGCGTCGGGACGCGGACCGCCCCGAGGACATCGCGGACGTCGAGCTCCATGGCGGTTCGATAGGCAGTCAAGGCCGCCCCGGGGCTCAGGCTGCGGCGCATGTGCTCAACGAACCAGTCGACGAAGTCCTGGTGGTCGGCGACCTCGGGCGCCCATTCGCGGGCGAGCTCCTCGAAGTAGCTCCGCGATCCCCAACGGGCTCGGATGCCCGCGAGCTGCTCCGGCCATTCGTCGGCGCTCGTGGCCCACGGGTATTCGGGTGAGCGGGTCCCCATGATCCTCGGGTCAAAGAGCACCAGGCCGGCACAGCGCTCCGGGTACGTCGCCGCGAAGAGCACCCCGATTCCCGTGGCGTTCCCGCCCGACCAGAGCACCGCGCGTTCGGATCCGGCCGCGTCCATGACCGCCCGGATGTCGTCCATCGAGGTCTCGAGCGATTGCACCTCGCGGACCCGATCCGAGAGACCCGTCCCTCGCTTGTCGAGCATCAACACTCGACCGGAGGCCGCGAGCCCCTCCACGTGGCGGACCAGGAGCGGCTGGTCCCAGGTCGAGAGGAGGTCTCCCGTGATGCCACGCGTGAACACGATGTCGACGGGACCGGAGCCAACGACCTGGTAGGCGATCGCGATGTCGCCACTGCGCGCGTAGGCGACGTCCGGGGGGCTCACGGAACAGAGTGTGCTGTATTCCGGCGCGCCCGGAGGGCACCAGGCGCCCGTCGACCGCGAACCACAATGGCGACGCGCAGGCGCGTTCACGCCCTTGTGCGACCGCCTCGGTCGTGCCCGGTGAGGGGTCCTGCCGTTACGGTGCACGGCGGAAACGGCCCACCCGGTTTCGGGACATATGGGTCATGTGCTTTCCACGCCTGTGACGGCAAAGTCCTCGGCAGAGGAGTCGCCAGGTCCGCGCGTGCGTGAAGTCCACGCAAGCGGCGACTGGAAGCAGGAGACGATACGCAGTGCCCGCGTACCGAATCTTCGCCGTTGCCGCGCTCGCCGCGGCGCTGCTCGCGCCCCTCGCCACTCCCCGACCCGCCCAGGCGGCCGTCACCCCGATCAAGGTCGCCATCATCGTCGGCCCGATGGGCTCGTCGCAGACTGCCTCGAACCGCAACCACGCCGACCAGCTCGCCGCGGACGCCCAGGCCCTGGGCGCGACGGTCACGAAGGCGTACTCCCCGAACGCCACCTACTCGAGGGTTCGCACCGCCGTCGCCGGGGCCAACATCATCGTCTACTACGGCCACGGCAGCGGGTACCCGAACCCGTACCACGGCTCACTGCTGGCGGACCGCAACAACGGCTGGGGCCTGAACACCACCACGACCCACGGCGACCAGGACTCGTGGTCGAACCACACCCTCGTGTACTGCGGCGAGAAGGCCCTCCGCGGCAAGCTCACATCGGGCGACGGCGCCGACCAGAAGAAGTACTGCGGCGCCGGGGCGATCGCGCCGGCCCCGGGCTTCGTGATGGTCTACGTCGGCTCGTGCTACACCGCCGGCGGCAACGAGCCCCAGAACCCGCTCGCCACGAACTCCGACGCCCGAGCGCACGCCTCCTACTTCTCGCGCCCGATGTTCCAGCTCGGTGCGAGCGGCTACTTCGCCGGTCACACGATGGGCATCGTCCATGACCTCCTGTCGAACCCGGACATGAGCTACGGCGACATCTTCAATATGAACATGCCGTGGGACGTGACCGGCGCCTACGAGACCTCGCACCAGCTCCTGTCGGGCCTGAAGGTCTGGCTGACCCGGCAGAGCGACACCCCGTACTGGGACTACGCCTTCGCCGGCGACCCGGCCCGGACCTTCAACGGCGGGACCTCGACGTACACGGCGCCCACCGGCACGGCCGACTTCTCCGCGCCGACGTGGACGTCACGCAGCCCGAAGAGCGGCTCGACGGGCGTGCCCCGGTCGACCAAGGTCAAGGTGACGTTCAGCGAGAACGTCAGGTACGCGACGCACATGTACCTGTACCGCGGCACGACCAAGGTCCGCGCGTCGGTCAGCTACGACTCCGCGACGCACACCGCGACGTTGACGCCGTCCTCCCGATTGGCAGGCGGCGTCAAGTACACCGTGAAGCTCACGAGCTACGTCCGTGACTACGCCGGCAACCGACTGAGGGCATTCAAGTTCTCGTTCACGACCGCGCGCTGACGGTCACCCGGTCCTGAGATCCGAAGGCCCCGCCGATGGCGGGGCCTTCGAGCTTCCTGTGACGAGCGGTCCCTACGGCTTGCGGGCTGCTAGCAGACCCGTGATCTCCGGCCCGATGCGCTCGACCCAGAGCGCGTACTGGGCGCCGCTCGGGTGCAGGCCGTCGCTCGCGACGAGCCCGCGATCGGTGGCGGCGCGCAAAGACAGGTCGTAGATGTCGACGACGGCGATGCCGCGCGCCGCGGCGAGCTCGGCGTTGATCGCGTTGTTCCGCCGGACCGCTGCGGACTGCGTGGCCGGGTCGCCGTAGTCGGCGCCCGCCGGGGTCACCGTGTAGTCCGGCGTGGTGACGACGAGGACGCGAGCCGCGCCGACCCGGCGCACGAGCTCGTCGAGGATGGCCGCGACGTTGCCGCGGTAGACCGCCTCGGGCACGCCCTGGACGACGTCGTTGACCCCGATCAGGAGCGTCACGAGCTCGGGGCGGAGGGCCGCGAGCTTGGGCAGCTCGACCGCGATGACGTCGCCGGACGTGAAGCCGTTCACCCCGAGGTTGGCCACGAGCTCCAGGTCGGGCAGCTGCGCGGCGAGCTGTTCCGGCCAGCGCTCTGCGGCCGCGACCGACGTCCCGATCGTGAACGAGTCGCCGAGCGCGACGTACCGGATCCGGGCCAGGCCGGGCTCAGGTGTCACGACGGGTGTGGGAGCCGGAGAGACGGTCGCGAGCGGGCCCGCGCCCGGTGTGCAGGCGAGGAGCAGGATCGCCGCGAGCGCGAGGCAGGCACTGCGGAGCAGCGCGTCGTGCGGCCTACGGCAGCCGACCGTAGGCATCGACGAGGACGTCCTCGAACCGATCGCGATCGATGCGGATGCCGACCTGCGCGTTGACGCGCCGGCCCTTCCGCTCGCGCCGCACGGCCAGGCCGTCGCACACGGTCCGGCCACGGGCCGGACCGTCGCCCGTGTCGACCTGGACGTCGTACTCGGCGACCTCCACGAGGTCCGGGATCGCCAGGTGGGCCACGGCCACCGCGTCGTGGACCGACATGCGCGGCGTGCCGTACCACTGCCCCTCGCGCGCGAGGGCATAGTCGACGAGCTCCGCGGCGACACGGCCCGAGGCCGTCCCGACGCCGCGCAGGCGGTCCAGGGCCGGCTGGTACAGCACGGCCTGGTGCGTCACGTCGAGGCCCATCATCGTGATCGGCACGCCCAGCTCGAAGACGATCGCGGCCGCCTCGGGGTCGGCGTAGATGTTGAACTCGGCGGAGACCGTCGTGTTCCCCTCCCCGATCGAGCCGCCCATCAGGCAGATGTGCGCGATGCGCTGTGCGAGCTCGGGGTGGAGCCGCAGCAGCAGCGCGATGTTCGTGAGCGGGCCGATCGGCGCGATCACGACCGGCTCGGGATGGCGGCGGAGGATCGACGCGATGAGCTCGACGGCGCCCTCCCGGCTCGCCTCCATTGGCGAGAGCGGCAGGGTGGTCCGGCCAATGCCTGCCTCGCCGTGGATCTCGGTGGCGCGGACGATCGAGCCGAAGAGCGCCCCGGCCGACCCCTCCGCGACCGGCACGGCCGCGGCGCCGTAGAGATTCAGGAGCCGCAGGGCGTTGGTCGTGCAGTGCCGGACGTCGGCGTTGCCACCGACGGTCGTCACGGCGAGCAGGTCGATCTCGGGGCGCGCGACGGCCAGCCCGATGGCCAGCGCGTCGTCCAGCCCGGGGTCGCTGTCGATGATCAGCGGGAGTGGCTTCTCGATCGTCCCCACCGGCGCGGAGCGGGCCACCGCGGGCGCGGGGAAGAAGGCGGGCGCCGTGACGGCGCCTGCGGCGGGACCAGATGTCACGGCGAGTTGCTAGCCCTGCTCGTACGGCTGGCCGGCCGAGGCCGGCCCGCGGACGCGGCCCACGACGCCGGCAACCACGATGATCGTCACGACGTAGGGCACGCTCGCGAGCAGCTGCGGTGCCACGCCGACGCCGAGGATGTTGAGCAGCGACGAGACCGCGTCGGAGAATCCGAACACCAGCGCCGCAAAGAACGCCCCGATCGGCTGCCACGCGCCGAAGATCATCGCCGCGAGCCCGATGAAGCCCTTGCCCGCGGTCATCTGCATCTGGAAGCTGCCGGACGTCGCGAGCGAGAGGTACGACCCGGCGAGGCCGGTGATGAGCCCCGCGAAGAAGATCGCCCGGTAGCGGATGGCGAGCACGTTGATGCCCACGGTGCCGGCCGCGGCGGGCTTCTCGCCAGACGCCCGCAGCCGGAGCCCCCAGCGGGTGCGGTAGATCATGTACGTCAGGAAGATCACCAGGATGTAGCCGACGTACACGTACGGCTTCGACGAGAACAGGATCGGGCCGATCACGGGCAGGTCGGCGAGCAGCGGCAGGCGCATCGGCTCGACCGACGGCGGCGCGTTGTACTCGGTGTTGTGTTGCAGCACGCGCAGGAAGATGAAGTTCGTGATCCCGACGGCGCCGATGTTGATGACCGTACCGGCGATGATCTGGTCGACCTTGTGGCGGATGCCGAGCCACGCCAGCAGGAGGCCGGTGAGCCCGGCCACAGCCATTGCCGCCACGACAGCAACGAGGGTCGCGAGGAGCGCGTTGCCGGTGGCGATGAACACGAGGCTGGACACCACCGACGCGGTGAACGCGCCGATGAGCATCTTGCCCTCGAGCGCGATGTTGAGCATCCCGCTGCGCTCCGACAGGATGCCGGCCATTGCCGCCATCGAGATCGGGAAGGCGAGCTCGAGGCTGCCGGCAATGACGTTGGTGAGGATCGCCGCCTTGCCCCCGAGCAGGTTCGCGAACAGCGCCAGGAGCCAGGGCGCGATGACGACGAACAGCCACGGCCGCCAGCGGAGCGACGCGCCGCGGATGAGCTGGAGCGCGGCAACGATCCCCGATCCGATCGCGGCGGTCACCCAGAGCACCCCGACGGTCGTCTCGATCGTGGCCGCGTCGCCGCCCTGCTCGTGGATCCAGAGCATGAATTCCGCGGGCACGCCGAACGTGCTGGAGGCGAGCAACAGGGCGAGCAGGCCCGCGAGCCCGATGACAACGCCACGGATCCGGGCATCACGGAGCGCTCGGCGAGCGGCGAGACCCTCGCCCGAGATCGGCGCGGCGGCGGCGACAGCGCTCATACGGTGGTCGCCCCCTCGGGCGAGACCGCTGCGATCTCCGGCGCCGGCTTGGCCACCTTGACCCGCCAGATCGCGCGGATCAGGCCGGGCGCGGCGACGAACATGATCACGAGGGCCTGGATGAAGATGAGCAGGTCGTACGGGATCCCCGACTGCACACCCATCAGCTTGCCGCCGTTGCTGAGGGCTCCGAACAGAAGCGCCGCCATCACGACGCCGCTCGGCCGCAGGCCGGCCAGCAGGGCCAGGGCGATGGCGGTGAAGCCGATGCCGCCGGACAGGTCGAGCGTCAGCTGGCCGACCGTCCCGATGACCATGAACCCGCCGCCCATCCCGGCGAGTGCGCCGGAGAGGGCCATGGCGAGCATCATCGAGCCGCCGGCGCTCATCCCCGCGTAGCGCGCCGCCGTCAGGTTGAAGCCTGAGGCGCGGAGCTCGAAGCCCTTGGTCGTGCGGAAGAGGAGGAACGACACCGCCACGGCCATCAGCAGGGCAACGACGAAGCCGTAGTCGAGCCGGATGTTGGGCAAGCTGATGATGTTGGGGACGTCGACGATCGGGGTCAGGTTCTTGGATACCGGCGACGTGCTGCCCGCCGCCCGCAGCGTCGGCGAGCGCAGGGCAAAGAACACCACGAGCGCCGCGATGTAGTTGAGCATGATCGTGGTGATGACCTCGTGCGCGCCCGTCCGCGCCTTGAGGAAGCCGGGGACGAAGCCCCACGCGCCACCGGCGAGGGTTGCCGCGACGATGGCCAGGAGCAGGATGACCGGCGACGGCACGTTGCCGGCGAGCAGGATCGCCGTGATCGTCGCGGCGAGGGCGCCGATGATCAGCTGGCCGTCGCCGCCGATGTTGAACATGCCCGCGCGGAACGAGATCGCAACGGCGAGGCCGGTGAAGATCAGGGGCATCGTCGCGACGAGCGTCTCCGTGATCGGGCGGATCGCGGTCGAGATGTCGCGTGCGTTGCCGGTCTGGAGCGCGGTGATGATCCGGGCCGGGTCGCCAAAGGCGCCCTGGAGCATCGCCCCGTAAGCGTTGACCACGCCGCCGATCGCGCCGCTGATCTGTGTCTTGCCGTTGACGGTCTCGACCCAGAACAGTGCGCGAGCCGGGTCGCTGCCGATCTTGGCCAACGCCTCGAAGTCGGTGAGCACGATGACGATCGCCCCGACGAGGAGCGCCGTGATGATGGCCAGCGCCGGCACGGCGGCGCGGCGCAGCAGGCTCCGAACGCGCTTCATGCCGCTGTCCCGGTGCCGAAGGACGCACCGCCCATCAACAGCCCGAGGTTCTCGTACGTGGCATCGTCGCCTTCGAGGATGCCCACGATCCGGCCGTCGAACATGACCGCGATCCGATCCCCGACCGCGAGGACCTCGTCGAGCTCCGTGCTGACGATCACGATCGCCGCCCCGGCGTCCCGCTGCTCCACGAGCCGTCGATGGATGTACTCGATCGAGCCCACGTCGAGGCCGCGCGTCGGCTGGGCGGCGATCACGAGCTGGACGGGTACCGAGAACTCGCGGGCGACGACCACCTTCTGCTGGTTCCCGCCCGAGAGCTGGCCGGCGAACGTGTCGATCGACGGCGTCCGGATGTCAAAGTCCTTGACGCCCTGCGCCGCGCGCTCTCGGACCGCCTTGAGGTCGAAGACGCCGTTCTTGCTGTACGGCGCCTTGTGGTAGCTGTCGAGGATGTAGTTCTCGGCGATTGTCATCGGGTTGATCAGCCCGTCGCGCCCGCGGTCCTCCGGGATATGCGCGACGCCGAGGTCGGACACCTGGCGCGGGCTCGCCGACTCGACGTGGTGGCCGCCGATGGTGATCGTCCCCGAGTCGACCGAGCGGAGGCCGGTGATCGCCTCGACGAGCTCGGTCTGGCCGTTGCCCTGGACCCCGGCGATGGCCACGATCTCGCCGGCTCGGACCTCGAGGTCGACGCCGTCGACGGCGATCTCGAGCCGGTCGTCGCGGACCCGCACGTTCTCGAGCTTGAGCACGACGTCCTTGGGCTTTGCCGGGCCCTTCGGCACGATCAGCTCGACGTCGCGACCGACCATGAGGTTGGCCAGCTGCTGGCGCGTCGCGGTCTTCGGGTCGGCGGTGCCGGCCACCCGGCCGCGGCGGAGCACGACGATGTCGTCGGCGACCTCGATGACCTCGTTCAGCTTGTGGGTGATGAAGATGATCGTGGTCCCGGTCTCCTTCAGGGACCGGATGATCGTGAACAGCTCCTCGGTCTCGTACGGGGTCAGGACGGCGCTCGGCTCGTCCAGGACGAGGATGTCGCTGTGGCGGTACAGCGCCTTGAGGATCTCGACGCGCTGCCGCACGCCGACGGGCAGGCTCTCGATCCTGGCCTCGGGGTCGACCTCGAGCTTGTAGGTCTCGGACAGCTCGACGATCCGCTTGCGGGCCGCGCCGCGATCGAACGAGCCCAGCGGCCCGCTCACCGTCTCGGCACCGAGCGCGACCGCCTCGATGACGTCGAAGACCGGGACCAGCATGAAGTGCTGGTGGACCATGCCGACGCCCGCGCGGATCGCCTCGACCGGATCGTGGAAGACCCGCTCCTGGTCGTCGATGAAGATCTGGCCCGAGTCGGGGCGGTATAGCCCGGACAGGATGTTCATGAGCGTCGTCTTGCCCGCGCCGTTCTCGCCCAGCAGGCCGAGGACCTTGCCCCGGTCAGCTGCGATCGAGATCTTGTCGTTGGCCAGGACGCCCGGAAATCGCTTGCTGATATCGCGGAGTTCGAGCCGCATGCGCCGAGCCTCGCGTTGTCAGAGGATGCAAACCGCCCCCGGTCCGCGATGCGGGCCGGGGGCGGTGAGCTGTTTGGTCGGACTACCTGGAGCGGGCTAGCAGCCGCGCCCGAGGAAGCTGCAGACCGTGACGCTGCCGTCGGCGAGCTTCGCCTTCAGCGCGTCGACTTCGCTCTTGAGGTCTGCGGAGAACTTGCTGTCGTAATCGTGGTACGGGGCGAGCAGGACGCCGTTGTTGGCGATCGTGCCCGAGTAGTCCGTGCCGCCGATGTAGCCGCCGGCGACCTGGTTGAAGAAGTCGAGGACGGAGACGTCGATCGCCTTCTGGGCCGAGGTCAGGAGCGCGGCGTTGGTCGGTGGGCCGATGCTGATGTACTGGTCCGTGTCGACGCCGATGGCCCAGTAGCCGCCCTCTTGCGCGGCCTTGATGGAGCCGTTGCCCGTCGCGCCCGCGACCGGGTGAACGACGTCGACGCCCTGGTCGTGCAGCGTCTTGGCGAGCTGCTCACCCTTGGCCGGATCGCCCCACGTGTCATTGCCGCCACTGCCGCCGACGAACGCGCCGGTCGTGGTCGGATCCTTGAGCGAGCCGTCCCAGCCAAAGAGCTTGACGGAGGCATTCTTCTGCTGGTTGTAGTACTGGATGCCCGCGTACAGACCGTCCATGAAGCGGGTGACGCCCGGGAAGGCGAGGCCGCCGTAGGTGCCGATCTTGCCGCTCTTGCTCCAGCCCGCACCGAGGTAGCCCGCGAGCATCGCGGCCTGGTCAACCTGGTAATCGAGGCCGGTGAAGTTGGCCGGCTGCGGGGTGTCGTCGGCGTTGCCACAGGTGAAGTCGGGGCCGCACTTGTTCCACGCCGTGTCGACCTGCGCGAACGCGATTGTCGGGTTCGCGGCAGCAGCATCAGCCGTCGCCTGGGACTGCAGGAAGCCGACCGTGACGATCGCCTGGCAGCCCTGGTCGATCAGGGTCTGGATGTTGTTCGCGTAGTCCGTCGCGCCCTGTGCCTCGCTGAAGTGGGTCGTGAAGCCCGCCGTGCCGGCGTCCTCCAGGCCCTTCTTGGCGAGGTCGTTGAAGCCCTTGTCGCCGAGACCGCCGGTGTCGAACGCGACACAGGCCACGGGCTTGGTCGCCGCCTGGGACGGCGCCTCCGTGCTCGGGACTTCCGTCGCGTTCTGTGTCGCCGGCGCCTGGCTGGCAGTGCCGCCCGGTCCACAGGCCGCGAAGATGATGGCCGCCGAGGCTCCGAGCCCAAGCAGCCGCTTGGAGATGGCCAAAGGTGATCCTCCTCCTAAGGGATCCGGCACTCCACGGAACGCCGGTCGTGCGGCGCAGGATACGCTAGCCCGATGGGTCCCGTCGACGGCATCCGCATCGAGGAATCGGACTCGGCGGCACGGCGCCGCGAGCGTGACGAGTGGACCGCAGAGCTGCTCGACCTCGAGGCGGGGCGCATCGGCTACCCGGTGCTCGACCGGCCCGCCATCCAGGCCCTGCTCGCCACCAAGCCGCGGATCGGGATGGTGGGCGCCTCGCCGAATCCCGTGCGCCCGTCACACGGCGTGCTCCTCGATCTGGTCGGGCTGGGTTTCGACGTGGTGCCGGTCAACCCGAGCGTCGAGGAAGTGGCCGGGCTGCGCTGCTACCCCACGCTGCGGGAGGCGGTCGACGCGACCGGCCCGGTCGACATCGTGGACGTCTTCCGGCTCCCGCCGGCGTGCCCCGCCCATGCTCGCGAAGCGGTCGACGTCGGCGCAGGCTGCCTCTGGCTGCAGCTCGGCATCGCCAGCCGGGAGGCAGGCCGGATCGCCCACGACGCGGGGCTTGCCGTGGTCATGAATCGCTGCCTCGCCGTGGAGGCGATGCGCGGATGATCGACGCGCCGTTCCGTGCCGACGAGGCCGCGGCACAGCGGCTCGCCGGGCTGGCGGCGACGATCGGTGCGCAGGTGGAGGCGGCGCTCGGCGAGGCTGTTGCCGCCTCGGTCGCGCCCGCGGCCGACCCGCTGGCGGCGTCGACCATCTCCGCCGCTGAGGTCGCACGGCTCGTCGACCGGTTCGGGCTGGCCTCGGAGCGGGAGCTGGCACTCCTCGCGCTCCCCGTCGCCGGGGCGATGGCGGACCCACCGATCTCCGGCTACCGCGTCGCTGCGGTCGGCATCGAGGCGGAGACGGGCGACCTCGTGCTCGGCGGGAACCTCGAGTTCCCGGGCACGGAGCTCGCGACGACGATCCACGCCGAGGGCTTCATCTCGCTGCGTGTCCGACGCCGCGGCAGGACGCTGGAGACGCTCGCCGTTCGCGAAGCGCATCCGTGCGCCCACTGCCGCCAGACGCTCGCCGAGGCGGACGCCGCGGACAGGCTCGAGATCATCGACCCGCTGGGCCACGAGCTCACCCTCGCCGAGCTCTATCCGTGGGCGTTCCAGCCCGCCGCCCTCGGCGTCTCGGGCGATCGCGCCGATGCGCTGAGCTGGCCAGGCCTGGCGTTTGCCAGTGCTCCGCCACCCGCAGAGGTTGCAGCCCTCCTCCTCGAGGCCGGCGCGCGGGCACACGCGCCGTACTCACGCGCGCCGTCGGCCGTGGCCCTGCGGCTCCGCGACGGCCGGCTCGTCTCGGCGGGCTGCGTCGAGAGCGTCGCGTTCAACCCGTCGATCAGCGCGATCCAGGCGGCGCTGGTCGAGGTGGCGGCGACGCGCGCGGCGCGCGGCGAGGTCACGGACGGCTGGCTCGCGCGAACGGCAGGCGGAGCGGTCGATCCGGCCCCGGGCTTCCGCGCGCTGCTGGCTGCCGCGGCGCCTTCCGCCGCCGCACATGTCGTCGACTGGCGACTGGGCTAGCCAGCGCCCGTGGTCGATCGCTCGAGCTGGCTCGCGGCGCTCCCACCCAGCGCCGCGGCGAACCTCGCCGAGGTGTGGATCCCGGTCGGGCTGCCCGGGTTCAGCGGGACGGAGAAGGCGGCTCGTCATGCGCGGCTGGATGCGCGCTATGGCGCCGACGGCTGGCGTCTGGCGCACGTCGTTCGAGGCCACCTCGTCTCGACGGCGGAGGCCATCCGCGAATACGAGGAGTCGTATCGGGCGTTCCTGCGCGATCGGCGGCCGCTGGTCGCCTTCATCGCCGAGCACTGCGGCAACGTCTACGACGAGTCGGTCGCGAACGTCTTCGATGCCGACTACGACCAGCCGCACACGGCGTCGAATCACTACCAGGACATCGCGGTGCGACGCGTGGTCGCCGAGCTGGCCGATGACCCCGCCTGGCCCGAGGTCTCGCCCACAGACCCCGGCGACGCGGACCTGCTGGACCTCGGCACGGGTCGCACGGAACGAGTCCCGCGGGCCTACGGCTTCCGTGGCGGCGCGCTGCTCCAGATCCGCGAGCCGGACTCGCCGGGCTTCATGCTGAGCCCCGCCGTCGTGCCCGTCCACGATCCCGACCTGATCACGACCCTGCCGGGCAGGCAGGAGTGGTACCACCTCGAAGGCTGCGGCCACCTCTCCGTCGAGGCCTTCTGGCAGATGAGCAAGGTCGTCGAGGTCCGCTACGACCGATTCGTCGCGAGCGGTCCGGTCCGGGACGACCCGCTGGGGGCCGGCGGTGCCGCAGGCTGACGAGGCGTCGGCAGCGGATGGGGCCGCCCAGACCCTGCTCATGGGCACGATCAGCCTCGATCACTACGTCTCGGGCGGCGACGCGCTCCCGGGCGGCGACATCCTGCCCGGCGGCGGCGTGCTCAACATGGCCTGGCACTGGCGCCAGCTCGGCCGGCCGTTCGAATCCCTGACGAGGGTCGGCAGCGAGGACGGCGCGCCGATCGAGCGGTTCCTCGACCGCCACGGGATCGAAACGGTATCGCGTGATGACCTCGCGGCGCCGGGACGTTCGTCCACGATCGACATCAAGATCCAGCCCGACCGGCAGCCCTGGATGGACCGCTTCGTCCCGGGCGTGTGGGAGGACTACCGGCTGACGGCGAGGGAGCGCGAGGCGCTCGGGGCCGCACAGCGCCTCCACGTCGTGCTCGTCGAGGGCGCGATCGCGGAGCTCGCCCGGCTCGCCGCCCACGGATTCCTCCGGCACGTCGCGGTCTCTGCCGACTTCCTCGGCTTCCGGCACTACAGCATCGAGCGGCTCGCGGAGACGATGGGCCACGTCGATCTCGGCTTCATCGGCTGGCCACATGACGAGGGCGAGGCAGCTGTCGAAGGGATGCGCGAGGTCGCCTTTGACATGCGGCGCGTCCTGGTGGTGACGCTCGGCTCGCGCGCGGTCCGGGTCTTCGACGGCCGGGACCAGCCGAGCGACCAGCGCTTCCCCGTGCAAGCCGTCGCGGTTGCGGGCACGACCCTCGGCTGTGGCGACGCCTTCATCGCCTGGTACCTCGACGAGCTGTGGCGCACCGGCGACCACGCCGCTGCCGTGGCGCGCGGCATGATGGGTGGCGCCGCGGCCACCGCCTGGCCCCGGCCACTGCCCGACGCCGCCTATCCCGACCTCGACTGACGGAGGACCCGACCGATGCCCCAGATCCACCTGCACGCCGAGCCCGGCGACTACGCGCCCGTCGTGCTCCTCCCGGGCGACCCGAACCGGGCGACGCGGATCGCCGCCCGGTTCGACGGCGGCCTCGAGGCTTCCCGTCTCGTGAACGAGCATCGCGGCCTGCTTGGCTACACGGGCACGGTCGACGGCGTTCCCGTCTCGGTCCAGACCACGATGATGGGCACGCCGACCACGTCGATCGTCGTCGAGGAGCTGCTGATGCTGGGCGTGACGACGTTCATCCGCGTCGGCACGACGGGCGGCTACCCGGGCACGAACATCGGCGATGCGATCGTCGCGCTCGCGGCGGCGGCCAACACGGGCGTCGGGCACGTGCTCGGGTTCGGCGAGGCGACCGCGCCCACCGCCGATTTCGACGTCGTCCTCGCCCTCGTCGAGGCGGCCAAGGCGAAGGGCCAGCCGTTCCACGTCGGCCCGATCGTGACCGGCGACTACTTCTACGACCCGACGCCCGGTGGCTCGACGCGGTGGGCTAGCCGCGGCTACCTCTCGGCAGAGATGGAGGCCGCCGCGCTCTTCCTGATCTGCATGCGCGAGCGCGCGAAGGGCCGGGCCGTCCGCGCGGGCTGCATCCTGACCGTCTCGGACGTCATGCGCGTCGACGCATCGGAGACGGCGGTCGGCCACGAGGCCTGGTTCCGGCCGCACGAGGACGAGGTCACGAAGGCGGTCGACGTCACGGTCGGCGCGGCCCTCGCCGCCGCGGCTGCGCTGGGGCGATCCGCCTAGCTCGGGTCCCGCTCAGGCTCCGCTCAGCGCCCACCGTCGGCGAACAGGTCCCACGCCGGCAGGGAGCCCTGGGCCACGGCCACTTCGTTGTAGAGGGTGATCGCGCGCGTCCAGTCGTCCGCCATGAGACAGCGCTCGCACGTCCACGTGACCTGGTGCGTCCAGAGCGAGTGGTCGGAGACGCCTTCCGTGCGCCCGCAGACCGTCTCGGCGGGCAGGTCCTGCAGGAACGGCATCAGGTCAACCGGGTGGTCGTTGCAGTCGCCCTCATAGCGGCCCGTCGGCCACCCGTCGAACGCCTGGCCGGCGGGCGCGCCATCGAAATCGCTCCGCAGGCGAAGCCAGCGCACGCCCTGGAAGCTGCCGAAGACGCGGAGCAGGTAATAGTCCTTCTCGGCATCAGCCTCCTGGGGCTCTCGCGAAACCTGCCAGCACAGATCCGCCCAGCCCGGTCCCCAGCCGAGCCTGTCGAGGCAGCCTTCCGCCGAGCCGCCCTGGGGCACCTCGTCCAGGGTCGCTCGCGCCACGGGCTGCGCGCCCGCGGCCACGGGAATCGCCGGCGGCAGCCGATCGAACAGCAGTCCCGCGGCAGCGAGCACGAACACCACGACCAGGAACACCGACATGCGCCGACCCATCGCGTCAGGCGACGTGGGTGAGACCGCGCTCGAAGTCCTCGATCAGGTCGTCGACGTCCTCGCAGCCGACCGAGACCCGGATGAGGCCGCCGCGCTTCGGGTTCGGATAGACGAGCGTGAAGATGTCGCCGAGGCTCACGCCGACGTCGCACAGGGCCAGGTTGTCGGTGAAGGCGGCCATGCCCTCGACGCCGCCGCGGACCTGGAACGAGAGCATCCCGCCTCCCGGTCCGTCGATCAGACGCGCAGCCACCTCGTGGTCCGGGTGCGACGGGAGGCCCGGATAGCGCACCCACTCGACCTTGTCCTCGGGCTCGAGGAACTGCGCGAGCCGCAACGCGTTGGCCGAGGCCTGGCGCGAGCGCAACGGGAGCGAGCGGACGCCGCGGAGCACCAGCCAGCTCGCGAACGGGCTCGCCGCCTGGCCGAGCGTGTCAACCTGCTTGCGAATCGGCCGGAGCAGCTCGGCGGATCCGGTGACCGCACCGGAGACCACGTCGCCGTGGCCGGACAGCCACTTCGTGGCGGCGTGGACGACCAGGTCCGCGCCGTGCTCGATCGGGCGCAGCAGCGCGGGCCCCAGGAACGTGTTGTCGGCGACCACGATCAGCCCGTGGCGGTGGCCCAGGGCCGCAAGCGAGTCGATGTCAGCGACCCGGAGGCGCGGGTTCGTCGCCGTCTCGAAGAACAGCATCCGGGTCGTCGGCGTGATCGCGGCCTCGACGGCGGCGAGATCGGTCATGTCCACGGGGGTGACGCCGATGCCGCGCCGCGGGAAGTCGTCCTCGAGGAGGACGCGCGTGATGACGAACAGCTCGTCGCCGACGACCACGTGGTCGCCGCTGCCAAGATGAGCCAGCAGCGTCGACGAGACGCAGGCCATGCCCGATGCGGCGACCACCGCGTCCTCGGTGCCGTCGAGCGAGGCGAGCTTCTCCTCGAGGGCGCGCGTCGTCGGGTTGCCGGTGCGCGAGTAGAAGTACGCCGCGGGGTCGCCTGCCATCGCGCGATCGACCGCGTCCTCCTTCTCCGCGGCGGTGTCGAACGCAAACGTCGCCGTCGCATAGATCGGCGTGTTGTGGGCGTGGGTCACCGGATCCGGGCCCTCGCCCGCGTGGATCGCGCGCGTCGCGAAGCCGCGCCCCTTCGTCCGGGCGCGCGGGGAGGTCACCTCAGCGAACGAGGAAGCCGAGGACGACGACCACGAAGCCTGCCGCGACGATGAGCGCGCCGTCGCGCGCCTGCTTGCGCAGGAGTTGCATCGCGATCGAAGCGCCGGTCGTGCCCGTGTCGCGGAGACCCCCGCGCCACGACTCGTAGCGGGCGATGTTCTCGTCCTGTGCCTTGAGCGCCTGGTAGCGCGCCCACGGCCCTCGCGCCCGAGACCAACCCACGGCAATCGCGGCCACGCCGAGCCCGATCAGCACGAGGTTCAGGACGCCCATCAGGTCTTCTCGCCCGCCTCGAGCCGCTCGCGCAACGCCGCCTGGGCGACCGCGGCATTCGCCTGGCCCCGCGTGGCTTTCATGACCTGGCCGACGAGGAACCCGATCGCCTGACCCTTGCCCGCGCGCACGTCCGCGACCGCGGCCGGGTTGGCGGCGAGGACCTCGTCGACGATGGCGCCGAGGGCGTCGGCATCGGAGATCTGCCGGAGCCCGAGCCGCGCGACGATCGCGTCGATTCCTTCGCCGCGCTCGACGTGCGCGTCGAACACCTGTCGGGCCGAGGTCCGGTTGAGCGTCCCGTCAGCCACCAGCCGGACGAGCGACGCGAGGGCGCCCGGATCGACGCGCACCGCGGCCTCGGACGCGTTCCGGATCCGGAGGTAGTCGCCGGTCACCCAGTTCGCGACCGGCTTGGGCTCCAGGCCGTGGCCCGCCGCGAGGGTTGCCTCGAACAGCGCGCCGGCGTCCGCGTCGGCGACGAGGACGGCGGCGTCGTACTCGGACAGGCCGAGCGCATCCCGGTATCGGGCGCGACGGGCGGCGGGCAGCTCCGGAAGGTCGGCGCGAATCCGGGCCAGCCAGGCGGCATCGACCCGGAGCGGGGGCAGGTCCGGCTCCGGGAAGTACCGGTAGTCGTCGGAGGTCTCCTTGCTGCGCATGTGGTAGGTCTCGCCCCGGTCGTCCGCCCAACCGCGCGTCTCCATGTGCAGCGACTCGCCGGCGTCGAGGATCGCGGCCTGACGCTCGATCTCGAACGCCACAGCGTGCTCGACGGACCGGAACGAGTTCATGTTCTTGACCTCGACGCGGGTGCCGAACGCCTCCGCACCGCGCGGCCGCAGCGAGACGTTGGCCTCGACACGCAGCTGGCCGCGCTCCATGTCCGCATCCGACGCGCCGATCGAGCGCAGCAGCAGCTGGAGCTCCTCTGCGTAGCGCCGTGCCTGTTCCGCGCTCCGGATGTCGGGCTCGGTCACGATCTCCATGAGCGGCACGCCCGATCGGTTGAAGTCCACCAGGCTGACCCGCTCGCCATTCGGGCCGGCGGCGTGGACGAGCTTGGCCGTGTCCTCCTCGAGGTGCGCGCGGGTGATCCGGATCGTGACCGGGCCTGCCGACGTCTCGAACGTCAGGGTGCCCGCCGAGGCCAGCGGCAGGTCGTACTGGCTGATCTGGTAGCCCTTGGGCAGGTCCGGGTAGAAGTAGTTCTTGCGATCCCAGCGGGTCGCCTCCGGGGTCGACGCCCCGATCGCGGCGCCCGTCGCCAGCACCAGCTCCACGGCGTGCCGGTTCATCACGGGCAGCGCCCCGGGCAGCCCCAGGCACACCGGGCAGACGTGGCTGTTCGGCCGGGCGCCGTCGTAGGCAGTCGAGCAGGCGCAGAACATCTTCGACGCCGTCCGGAGCTGGCAGTGCACCTCGACGCCGATGACGGCCTCGTAGCGCTCGAGGACGGCAGTCGCCGCTGGCGCGGCACCGGTGCTGGTCATCGGGGCCGAGTGTCGCATACCGCCGGGCGCACGCCGGTGGGCGGCGCCCAGGGCTAGGTCGTGTACGTGCCCCGCATGTCGATCTCGTGCTTGCCGTCGCCGCTCTTGAGGCTCTTGCACACGAACGTGCCGTGGACGGCCTTGACGCCGACCGCCATGCCGATCGTGCACTCCGAGGCCCGGGACGTGAACGTGACCGGCTGGTTGTCGATCAGCATCGTCCAGCTGAGGACGAAGTTCGGATCTGTGGTGCGGGTGCCCTGGGACGCCAGCCCGGTGATCCCGAGCGACTCGCCCTCCGGATCGGTCCACGTCGCGTTGAGCTGCGAATCGACGGCCGGCCCGGCGCCGGTGGCGCCGGTCAGTGCGTACATGTGCGCAAGTTTGCCGGTGAGCTCCACCGACGCATTGCCGACCGGAGGGGCCGTCGGGACGATGGCGCCGGCGTCCTGCGTCGCGACCGGCCCCGACCCGCTCGCCGGCCCGCCGCGGAGGAGGCTGAACCCGAGCAACGCGAGCCCGATGACGACGACGCCGCCGGCCAGGATGCGCGGGTCGCGCAGCGTGAGCCGCGGCATGGTGCGCTTGACCTTCGCGGCCTTGGGCTGGCCAGGCTGCGGGGCGACCGCCGGGCGGCTCACCGGCTCGAACGCCGGCGTCGCCTGGAACGAGGCAACGGGCTGGAAGGACGCGGCCGCCGGCCCGCCAGCGCTGACCGCCTGGAACGAGGCCGGGGCCGGGGCTCCGGCGCCAACTGGCTGGAACGGGGCCGCCTGCTGCAGCGCCGCGACCTTGGAGCGGCGCAGCGAGGGCAGCTTCAGCGACGCGCGCGGGCGGCGCGCCTTCTTCTCCGTCGGCTCGCTCGCGGCCGACACCGAGTCGGCGAGGGCCGCGGCAATTTCCTGCTGCGTCATCGGGTGCGGCGCGACGAGATCCGGATCGGCGGCCGGATCCACGTTCGGATCGACCGTCTCATCCTCGTCCGGGGCGACCCCCGTCGTATACGCGGCCAGCGGCAGATCGTCGAGCGATCGCCCTTGGAATCCCATGCTTGTGTCTTCCCCCTGCTCGCGCCCGATTGGCGCGCCCGCGATCGTGTTCGGTACCGGTGCGTCCCGTCAATCCGACATCCGTCCTGCCCCTGGTGGCGGTACGGGCGGGTCTAGTGCAGGCGCTCCACGAACCGGGCGGTGCGCGACATGGCTTCCTCGAGGCGCTCGTAGGAGGTCGCGTAGCACGCTCGAACGTGCTCGGCGCCCGACGGCCCGAAGGCCCCGCCGGGCACCACCGCGACGCGCTCCTCCTCGAGCAGGCGGCGAGCGAAGGTCTCGGAATCCAGGCCCGACGACGTGATTCGCGGGAACGCGTAGAACGCGCCACGCGGCTCGAACGTCTCGAGGCCCATCGCGTTGAACGCGTCGACGACGAGGCGGCGGCGCCGGTCGTACTCGGCGAGCATCCGTGCGACGTCAGGCTCGCCCTCTACGAGGGCCACGAGGGCCGCGTCCTGGGCCATCGTCGGCGCGGTCATGATCGTGTACTGGTGGATCTTGAGAATGCCCTCGACGATCGGCGCCGGCGCCGCGAGCCAGCCGATCCGCCAGCCGGTCATCGCGTAGGCCTTCGAGAAGCCGCCCATGAGGATGGTCCGCTCGTGCATGCCCGGCAGCGCCGAGAAGGGACGGTGGCGGTACGAGCCGTACGCGAGCCGGTCGTAGATCTCGTCGCTGTACACGAGCAGGTCGTGTCGATCGGCGATAGCCGCGAGCTCGTCCTGGACGGCGTCGGGGAGCACGGCGCCAGTCGGGTTGCAGGGATAGCCGAGGAACAGCGCCTTCGTGCGCGGGGTGATCGCCGCCTCCACGGCGGCCGGGTCGAGGGCGAAGTCGTCCTCGAAGCGGGTCGCGACGTGGACCGTGGTGCCGCCCGCGAAGACGATCGCCGGGACATAGGCCACGTACGACGGCTCGTGCAGGATCACCTCGTCGCCGGGGTCGCAGGTCGCGCGCAGGGCGAGATCCACCGCCTCCGACGCGCCGACGGTGATCAGCAGCTCGTCATTCGGGTCGTAGTCCATCCCGTAGAGGCGCTGCAGGTGGGCGGCGAGCGCCTTGCGCAGCTCCAGCGTCCCGAAGTTCGAGGTGTAGTGCGTCCGCCCCTCGCGGAGCGATTCGACGCCCGCCTCGACGATCGATCGAGGCGTATCGAAGTCGGGCTCCCCTACCCCCAGGCTGATGACGTCGGTCATCGTGGCGACGATGTCGAAGAACTTGCGAATGCCCGAGGGCGGGACCTCGTGGACGCGCTGCGCGAGCGCGCGCTCGGCGATGGGCGCGCGGGCCGGGGCGTCGGTCACGGCGCGCAGCCTAGACGGCCGGAAAGCGCGCGGCCAGTGCCGCCGCTCGCGAGCCGATCTCAGTGAGCGCGACCCGATCGTCCGCGACGGCCGCGGTCAGGGCCACGTCGATCAGCTCCGCGAGCTCCGGCATGTCCAGGGCTCGCAGCCCGCGCTGCGCGACCGCCGTGGTGCCGAGGCGCAGCCCGCTCGGCTGATCCGGCGTGCCGGGTTCGAAGGGGATGACGTTCCGGTTGGCGAGGATTCCCGCGTCCTCGAGCGCGACCTCGGCGACGTCGCCGGTCAGGCCGCGGCCGCGCAGGTCGACGAGGACGAGGTGGGTGTCGGTTCCGCCGCTCACCAGCCGATCACCGCGGGACACGAGCTCGCCGGCCAGGGCGCGCGCATCCTCGGCGATTGCCTCCTGCGTCTCTCGGAATTGGGGCGTCGCGGCGATCCCGAAGCACACCGCCTTGGCGGCGATCCGCCCGAAGTCGGGTGCTCCCTGGGTTCCCGGAAAGACGGCCCTGTCGATCGCCTTGGCGAGGTCGCTCCGGGCCAGGATCACGCCGCCGTGCGGGCCGAGCATCGTCTTGTAGGTCGTGAACGCGACGGTGTCGGCGTGCGGCACGGGGCTCTCGAGGACGCCGCTGGCGACCAGCCCGGCAACGTGGGCCATGTCGACGTGGAGGCGAGCGCCGACCTCGGCGGCGATCGCGCCGAAGGCGGCGTAGTCGATCGCCCTCGGATACGAGCTCCCGCCGGTCACGACGAGTCGCGGTTGGTGCTCGCGCGCGAGGTCGCGCACCTCGTCAAGGTCGATCGTCTCGGTGTCCGCGCGAACGCCGTAGTGCACGAACCGGTACACAGCGCCGGTGATCGACGCGCGGTCGCCGTGGGACAAGTGGCCGCCGTGATCGAGGCGCAGGGCGAGCACCGTTTCGCTCGGCTTGAGCGTCGCGCGGTACACGGCGAGATTCGCGTTCACGCCCGAGCTCGGCTGGACGTTCGCGTGGTCGGCCCCGAACAGCGCCTTGACCCTGTCGATCGCGAGCTGCTCGACGGCGTCGGCGTGTCGGGTTCCCCGGTGGTAGCGCCGGCCGGGGTAGCCCTCGGCGGTCTTCGCGGCAAACACGGAGCCGAGCGCCTCGAGAACCGGGCGCGACGGCTCGCTCTCGGAGGCGATCAGGTCGATGGTCGTCGCCCGACGCTCGGTCTCGGCCTCGATCAGCTCGGCGACCGCGGGATCGACGTCCCGCAGCGATCCGGTTCCGGGCGCGACTGGCGCGACCACCGCTCCGCTCAGGCGGCGAGGGCGGCGGCGCGCTCCGCCGGGGTCGGGCCGGCGGCGTCATCCGCCAGGTGCAGCTGCGCGGGCTCGAGCGTGCGCCAGTCGGCGTCGGCGGTGATCGCCTCGTAGGCGCGGCCAAAGCGCAGGAGCTCGAGCTCGGACCACGGCGGGCCGATGAACTGCAGGCCGACCGGCAGGCCGTCCGAGAGCCCACACGGGAGCGAAACGCCGGCAATGCCCGCCATGTTCGCGGGCAGCGTGCACGCGTCCGACAGGTACATCGCTACGGGATCGGCGGTTCGCGCCCCGAACTTGAACGCGACCGACGGCGACGTCGGCGCGACGAGCGCGTCGATGCCCGACTCGAACACCTCGTCGAAGTCGCGCTTGATCAGCGTCCGGACCTTCTGCGCCTTGAGGTAGAACGCGTCGTAGTAGCCCGCCGACAGCGCGTACGTGCCGAGCATGATCCGGCGCTTCACCTCGGGTCCGAACCCGTCACCCCGCGTCGCGAGGTAGTCGGCGATGAAGTCCGCGCCGGGGAGCCGGATCGACCGCCCATAACGCACGCCGTCGTAGCGTGCCAGGTTCGCGGAGGCCTCGGCCGGCACCACGATGTAGTAGGTGGCGAGGCCGTAGTCGGTGTGCGGCAGCGACACCTCCTCGATCGTGGCGCCGGCCTTCTCCAGCGCATCCACCGCCTCGCGGATCCGCGCCTCGACCCCCGGCTCCATGCCCTTCACGAAGTACTCGGCCGGAAGGCCGAGGCGCTTGCCGCGCAGCCACGTTGCGGCCTCGTCGTCGGAGCCCGGCAACCGCAAGAGCTCGTCCGCCACAGGCACGGGCGCCGAGGTGGAGTCGCGCTCGTCTCGGCCCGCCACGACGTGCAGCAGCGCCGCGGCATCGCGGGCGTCGCGCGCGAACGGGCCGATCTGGTCGAGCGACGA
>Ga0070696_100000182_pt1 | contig 36507 bp, 31 predicted proteins | sample KBSK1253metaG_FD_65474 | JGI IMG/M metagenome (GOLD analysis project Ga0070696, IMG submission 65474) | Corn, switchgrass and miscanthus rhizosphere microbial communities from Kellogg Biological Station, Michigan, USA - KBS K1-25-3 metaG | ecosystem: Host-associated > Plants > Roots >... | reverse complement strand
CAGATGAACCGCAAGGGTTTCACACTGATCGAGCTTCTGATCGTGGTCGTGATCATCGGCATTTTGGCCGCGATCGCGATTCCGAAGTTCGCGAACACGAAGGAGAAGGCGTATCTGGCGTCGATGAAGTCCGACCTGCGTAACCTCGTGACGGCCGAAGAGGCGTTTTTCGCTGACTCGGTCAAGTACACGAGTGTTGTCGGCGCGGGTGGTATTCAGTATGCGACGACGAGCGGCGTGGTTGGCCCCACGATCAACGTGACGGCCGACGGGTTCACCGCGACGGTGTCCCACACCACGACGACGAAGACCTGCGCGATTTACGTGGGTTCGACGGCGCTGCTGCCTGCCAACAAGGAAGGCGAGCCGAAGTGCGTCTAAGGCCTTTGGCCTGACGCATCTGGGGCGGCGGGGGAAACCCCGCCGCTCTTTTTTGTGACCAAACCTCCACTCATCGGGTCCTAAAGCGCGTCCTATGTCCGTGTCCCCAGAGGGAGGTAGTGCAGTGATGAACCGCAAGGGTTTCACATTGATCGAGCTTCTGATCGTCGTCGTGATCATCGGTATTTTGGCCGCGATTGCGATTCCGAAGTTCGCTAACACGAAGGAGAAGGCGTACCTCGCATCGATGAAGTCCGACCTGCGTAACCTCGTGACGGCCGAAGAGGCGTACTTCGCCGACTCGGTGAAATACACGAGCGTGGTCGGTGCGGGTGGTCTGCAGTACGCGACGACGAGCGGCGTGGTTGGTCCCACGATCAACGTGACGGCCGACGGGTGGACCGCGACGGTCTCCCACACCACGACGACCAAGACATGCTCCATCTATGTCGGGTCGACTCCGCTGTTGCCTGCCAACAAGGAAGGCGAGCCGAAGTGCGCGTAACGGCTTAGGCTTGGCCCATCAGGGCGGCGGGGGCAACCCCGCCGCTTTTTTTTGAGCCTCTGGGGTGTGACCGACCGCACAGAGTTGTCGGGATCTTAAGGTGGATCATTGGGTAGCGTTCTGTAATGACGCGCCCTTCGCAGCATCACGCGGTATAGGGGAGGCTTCGCATGAACCGTAAGGGTTTCACACTGATCGAGCTTCTGATCGTGGTCGTGATCATCGGTATTCTGGCCGCGATCGCGATTCCGAAGTTCGCGAACACGAAGGAGAAGGCGTATCTGGCGTCGATGAAGTCCGACCTGCGTAACCTCGTGACGGCCGAAGAGGCGTTTTTCGCCGACTCGGTCAAGTACACGAGCGTTGTCGGCGCGGGTGGGATCCAATACAACACGACGAGCGGCGTGGTTGGCCCCACGATCAACGTGACGGCCGACGGGTATACCGCGACGGTGTCCCACACCACGACGACCAAGACCTGCGCGATTTACGTGGGTTCGACGGCGCTCTTGCCTGCCAACAAGGAAGGCGAGCCGAAGTGCATCTAAGGCCTCGGGCCTGACGCATCCGAGCGGCGGGGGAAACCCCGCCGCTTGCTTTTTTCCCCTTATCTTGGGGCCCTAATGAGCCGCCCCAAGGCGCCGCTCCGGACGGAGCTGCTGTTCTACCTCACCTTCCTCGTCGCCTTCGCGCTCCTCGTCGGCGTCGCGACCTCCCAGCTCGCGCTGGCGATCGCCCCGGAGCGCGGCGTCGTGCTCGTGATCATTCTGATCGCCGTCGAGGTCGGCATTTTCGTGCTCTATGGCCGATCGCTCGTGAGCCGCCTCGTGCTGCGGCCGCTCGATCGCCTCATGGAAACCGCTGATTCCGTCGCGGACGGCGATCTCGAGGCCCGTGCACCCGACTCCGAGACCCGCGACTTCGCGACCCTGGCCGAGCGGCTGAATCGCATGACAGACAGGCTGCTGGACGCGCAAAGCCAGCTCGTGCGCTCCGAAAAACTGGCGAGCATCGGCCGTCTCGCCGCCGGCGTCGCGCACGAAGTGGGCAACCCGCTCGGCGCCATCGGCACGTATGTCGAAGTGCTGCGGCGCCGCGGCGCCGACCCCGAGGTGATGGCCGGCCTGGCCCGTGAACTGGAGCGCGTCGATCGCATCGTCCGCAGTCTGCTCGACTACGCGCGACCCCAGGAGGATGCGCTCCTCCCCGTCGATCCGGACAAGATCGTGCGCGCGGCGTTCGACCTGCTGCGCGCGCAGGGGGCGTTCCGCAACGTGCAGGTGGACACCGACCTGGGCATGCACGTGCCCGAGATCCTCGGCCGCGCCCACATCCTCGAGCAGACGCTCGTGAACCTCCTCCTCAATGCCGTCGATGCGACGCCGCCGGGCGGCACGATCGTGATCGGCACGCGGCGCTGGGCCTACGAGCCGGGCCAGTCACTCCCCAAGCGCGCCAGTGATCCGGGCTCCACGCGCTTTCCGCGCGTGTCGGAGCGGCGGCCGGCGCGGGTCGAGTTCGCCTCCGGCCAGCCGGGCACGCTGATTTTTGTGGCCGACTCGGGGATCGGGGTTACGCCGGAAGACCGCGAGAAGATCTTCGAGCCGTTTTACACCACAAAGGATCCCGGCAAAGGGACGGGGCTCGGCCTAGCGATTGTGGCGCGCTCGGTGCACGAGATGGGCGGGGTGGTCTGGGTCGACAATGCGCGCGAGGGCGGGGCGGCGTTCAAGATGTTCTTCCCGATCGCGCTCCCGCGATGAAGCGAGTCCTGGTCGTCGACGACGAGCCGGGCCTCCGCCAGAGCCTTGGGCTCCTGCTCACCGATGCCGGCTACGCGGTCACCGCGGAGCAGGACGGCAAGCGCGCGCTCGAGCGCGCGCTCGGCGAAGCGTTCGATCTCGTGCTGTGCGACGTGCGCATGCCCCAGATGGACGGCCTGACGTTCTTGCGCAGCTACCGCCAGCGCGGCGGCAATGCGCTCGTCATCGTCATGAGCGCCTATGGCGGCGAAGACGCCGCGATCGCTGCGATGAAGGAAGGCGCCTACGACTATCTCCCCAAGCCGTTCCGCCCCGACGAAGTCGTCCTCACGCTGCGCAAAGCGGAAGAGCGCGAGCGCCTGCGCCAGGAAGTCGCGGGGCTGAGGGCGCAGCTCGCCTCGGGCCCCGCCGAGCGCGGGCTCGTTGCTGCAAGCGCCGGGATGCGCCAGGCGCTGGCGCTCGTCGCGCGCGTCGCCGAACACAACACGACCGTCCTGATCACCGGCGAGAGCGGCACGGGCAAGGAAGTGATCGCGCGCGCGATTCACCGCGCGAGCCCGCGCGCGAGCAAGGCGTTCGTCGGGATCAACTGCGCGGCGATTCCCGAGTCTCTGCTCGAGTCCGAATTGTTCGGCCACGTGCGCGGCGCCTTCACGGGCGCGACCGCCGACAAGGCCGGCCTGTTCGAGCAAGCGAGCGGCGGCACGTTGCTGCTCGACGAGATCGGCGAACTGCCGACCGGCTTACAGGCGAAACTGTTGCGGGTGTTGCAGGAGAGTGAAATCCGGCGTGTGGGCGATCAGAAAACGCGGCGCGTCGACGCGCGCGTGCTCGTCGCCACGGCGCGAGATCTCGAAGCGGAGGTCCGCGGTGGCCGGTTCCGCGAGGACCTGTTTTACCGGGTCAACGTCGTCGCGATCGAGCTGCCCCCGCTGCGTGAGCGCACCGAAGACATCGCCCCGCTCGCGCGGCATTTCACCGCTCGCCTCGCGCAGCGCTTTGGCCGGCCGTTGTCGCTCAGCGACGACGCGATCGCCTGGCTCGAGGGGCAGGAGTGGCCCGGGAACGTTCGGGAGCTTGAGAACGCGATCGAACGCGCGGCGGTGCTGACCAATCATGAGATCCTGAGCCCAGCCGATTTCCAGAGCGAACCACTCGCCGCTTCCCACTCCCCCGATTCTGGGGAGCCGGACGTGGGGGCTGGTACGCTCCGGGAGGCGACCGAGAGCGCTGAGCGCGCCGCGATCGTCCAGGCGCTGAAGGCGACGGACGGCAACCGGCGCGAGGCCGCCAAGCGCCTCGGCGTCAGCCTCAGGACGCTGTTTTACAAGATCGAGCGGTACGGGATCGGCTAGTGCAAGAAACTGCACTAGTGCAGCGTTTTGCGGTGTTTTTCAACGCTGTTTCTCGACGTATCAGCTTGACGCAGTTGTAGTTACGCATAGGCACGGAACGTGTAAATGGAGCCCCCGAACGGAGGACTCATGGGTCGCAAAGGCTTCAGCCTCATCGAAATCATGTTCGTGTTCGTGCTGGCCGGCGTCCTCATGGCGATCGGCTTTCCGCGCCTGCGCACCGGCCTCGAGCACCAGAACGTCCGCAGCTCGAAAGCGTTGCTATCGACGCTCGCGGCGACTGCGCGCGGTTCCGCCGTGCAGCGCGGCTGCAACGCGACGCTGAACATGACCGCCGACAGCGTGTGGGTGACCGCCTGCAACCTGGTGCCGCCGTTCGCGCCGGTGCAGGTCGGCACCAAGAAGCTGGTCGGCTCGGAGTTCGGCGTGACGCTGGTCCCCGCCGTCGCGGCGATCGTGTACGATCCGCGCGGCATGCGGACCCCGTTCGCGGGAGCGGCGACGACGATTCGGATCGTCAGCACGCATTTCACCGATTCTGTCGTGATCAACCAGGTGGGAAAGGTGACGCGGCAATGAACATCAAACAGAACGAGCGCGGCTTCACGATCATCGAAATCATCATTGCGATCATCGTGTTGACGGTTGGGCTTCTCGGACTCGTGACCACGGGGGCGCTGGTGACGCGCATGATCGCGCGCGGGCAGCGCTCTGCGATGGCCACGGCGTTCGCGGCGCGCCGGCTGGAGCGGCTGCGCCCGGCGGCCTGCATCGATGCGCAGCGGCAAGCCGGGTCCGACACGCTGTATCGCGGGTCCACTTGGGTCGCCATGAACCGCTGGGCGTTCGTCGACGCCGGCAACAAGAACTACCGGCTCAAGATCGTCACGACGTACAAGACCACCAACAATCGCGTCCGCAGCGATTCATCGGAGACGACGATCCCATGCAACAACTTCTGACGCGCGTGCGCGCTCGGCGCGGTTTCACGATGGTCGAGCTGCTGGTCGCTCTGGTCCTGCTGGGACTCGTGAGCGCCGCCCTGTACCGCGTCCTGGTCAACAACCAGCGCCTGTACATAGCGCAGACGCAGCGGATCGACCTGTCGCAGAACATTCGCGCCGCGGCCAACATTCTGCCGGCCGAGTTCCGCCAGCTCGACGCGGGGGACAACCCCGGCGACATCATCTCGATGGCGTCCGACAGCATCACGATCCGCGCGCCGCGCTGGACGACCTTTGTGTGCGTCGCCCCCGTGTTGAACGGCGTGACGACGGGCCGGACGATGACGGTCCGCGGCATGGCGCCCGGTCAGCCGATGTTTTTCGGATCTCGCGCGGCCGCGGTCGGCCAGGATTCGATGTACGTCTATCTCGACGGCAATCAGACGTCCCGCCTCGATGACTACTACGTGCCGGCCAAACTGAACAGCATCGCGGCGCAAGTCCCCGGGAGCTGCGGCGGCGTGCCGGCGCAACCGGGAACGGTCGTGACGTGGGACGGCAGCTTTTTCGGCGGCAACAACGTGGCCGGCGCGATCACGGTGGGGGCGCCCGTCTGGGGCTATGAGCGCGTGACCTACAAACTTTTCCGGCCGGCCGGCGACACGTCGTACTATATCGGGTACCGCCCAGATCAGCCGGCGGGCACCACGATGCAGCCGATCGTCGGGCCGGTGCTGTCCAATGGTCTCACGTTCCAGTACTTCGATTCGACCGGCGCCCCGACGGCGATCCGGACCCGCGTGGCCCGCATCGACATCACGGTGCGCGCGCGGTCCAACATCGCGGTGCGCAGCGGAGGTATGGCGCCGGCGCACACAATCGTCGATAGCATCGTCACCAGCGTAGCGTTGCGGAATAACCGGCGGTGGTAGGTCGTAGCCGCCGGAACACTTGAAGGGAGAACGTATGCGTCGGGTCTTGCGTGATGAGCGCGGTATGGCGCTCGCGGTTGCGATCTTTGCCCTGGTGGTCGTGGGGGCGTTGGTCGCCGGAGCGTTCTTCGCCGGCACCCAGGAACAGCGTGTCGGCGAGAACCAGCGCCGCGTGCAAACGTCCTTCGGCGTCGCCGAGGCGGGCGTGCAAGAGCGCGTCATGAGCTGGAGGGCCGACTCGATGAACAAGCGGCCCCTCTACCCGGATTCGGTCGGGATCTACTCCGTGGCATCACCGGGGACCGCGCCCGGCGGCACGGGAAGATATTTCGGCTACAGCTATAAGCTCGGCAACAACATCTTCTTGATCGACGTCACCGGCCGCGATCAGAAGAGTGCCGGCGGCGCCCTCGCGGGTGGTACCGGCGCTCGTCAGCGCATCGGGATGATCACGCGCCTCGCGCCGATCGACTTCGGCATCCAGGCGTCACTGACGACGCAGGGCGGCGTCAGTCTCGTCGGTAACGCCACAGTCAACGGTGCCGATCAGAACCCGACCGGTTGGGTGAGCTGCGATCCCCCGGGACCGGTGATGCCCGGTATTCGTGACAACGGCGGTAACGTTACGGCCCAGGGTAACAGCAACGTGACCGGCAATCCGGCGGTTGTGAACGACCCCGGCCTCAGCAACAACACGTTCACGCAGTTTGGTGGCGCCACCTACGACCAGATGGCGGCACGCGCGAACATCCAGCTGGGACCGGGCACGTACAAAACCAACCCCGCCGTCGCCGGCGGGGTGTGCGATCATACGGTTCTGACAAACTGGGGCGACGGGATGACCCCCGGGTCGGCTTGCAGCACCTACTTCCCGATCATCCACATCGCGGGAACGGCGACGCTGAACGGCGACCAGGGCCAGGGCGTCTTGCTGGTAGACGGTGACCTGAACGTCCAGGGATCGTACCAGTTCTTCGGCATCGTGATCATCCAGGGCGACTTGAAGACGGCCGGTGGTGGTAGCACCGACGCGCACTTCTGGGGTGGCGTGATGGCCAAGAACGCCGACCTGTCGATTCAGAGCCTGAGCGGGCATGCGACGCTCAACTACTCTAGCTGCAGCATCTTAGCGGCTCTGCAGGCGACGAGTCAGATCTCGATGATGCGGCAACGCGGGTGGATTCAGCTCTACTAAAAGTGGTCTAACTAGAAGCAGCGGCGATAGTTGTTGCTTCGGCCTCAAGTCGATTCGAGGCTTGACAGGATAAGGGGCGGGGCCTATTGTAGTTTGCCCTCGCCCCTTCTTGTCTCTACTGAAAAGGCGAAAATGGCCCTTTTTGGCCTTTTTGGCGGCAAAAAAACCTCGGTCGGCCTGGATATCGGCTCCGGGATCATCAAACTCGTGGTCATCGACCACGGGGGTAGCGAAGCCGAACTGACAAAAGTCGCGACAACCGAAGTGGCCGCCGATGCCATCGTCGAGGGCGAAGTCATGGACCCCGGCCTCGTTTCGGAGGCTATTCGGGGTCTGTTCGAAGCGGCCGGCGTGAAGCGCAAATCGGTCGTCACGGCCGTGGGCGGCCGCGACGTGATCGTCAAGAAAATCCAGATGGACCGGATGAAAGAAGCCGACGCCCGCGAGGTCATTCGCTGGGAAGCCGAGCAGCACGTGCCGTTCGACATGGCAAACGTGGAGCTCGATTTCCAGATCCTCGATCCCGACGCCGAAGGCCTCCAGATGAACGTCCTGCTCGTCGCCGCCAAGCGCGAGCTGGTGGAGAGCCGCGTGGGGCTGCTGAGCGAGGCGGGCCTCGATCCCTCCGTCATCGACGTCGACGCGTTCGCGATTCACAATGCGTTCGAGCTGAATCATCCCGACGCCATGCAGGGCGTCGTCGGGCTCGTCAACATCGGGCACGAAGTCACCAACGTGAACATCCTCGAGGACGGCATCCCCGTCCTCACGCGCGACCTCTCGGTCGGCACGCGGCGTTTCCGCGAAGACCTGCAGCGCGAAAAAGGACTCGCGAGCGAGGAAGCCGAGAAAGTCATTCAGGGCATGTCGCAGCATGCCGATCTCGCGGGCTATGTCAGCGCGCGCGGCGAAGAGATCGCGGTCGGCGTCGAGCGGGCGGCGGCATTTCTCGCGACCGCGTCGCGCAATGCCGGCGGCCTGTCGCGCGTCTACACGACGGGCGGCGGCGCGCGCATTCCGGGGCTCAACGAGATCCTGGGCCAGCGGCTCAAGGTTCCGATCGAGCTGGCCAATCCCGTCCAGCGGCTGCGCGTGAAGGACGATGTGTTCGAGACGGTTCCGGTGGACGAGGTCGCACCGCTGCTCATGCTGGCGGTGGGCCTGGCGCTGAGGCGCGCCTCATGATTGAGATAAACCTACTCCCTGGAAAGAAGAAGGCGGCGAAGGGCACGGGCCTCTCGCTCTCGCTGCCGGACTTCAAGGGACTGCTCGCGCAGGTCAAGGACCCGTTCCTGCTCGTGGCGATCGGGGCGTGGGTGGTCGTCGGCGGCGGCGGCGCGCTGCTGTTCATCACCGATCGCGCGCGGCTCGCGTCGGCGGAGAGCCGGCTCGAGGCGGTGCGGACCGAGAAGCGGCGCTACGACATCGTCATCGCCCAGAAGCGCCAGGCGGAAAAGGTGCGCGACTCGCTCCTCTACGAGATCAACGTCATCCGCAATATCGACGCCGATCGCTACATCTGGCCGCACGTGCTCGATCAGGCCACGAAGGCGCTGCCGCCCTACACGTGGATCACGAACATGCAGGGCGTGTCGGCGATCGTGGCGGCCCCCGCAGGCTCACCGCAGGCCTTGAACGGGCCGATGGCGGTCGAGCGGGACTCGATCGGCCGGCCGACCGTGAAGGTCGCGATCCGCGGGCGCACCGTGGACATCCAGGCCTACACGACGTTCCTGCGGCAGCTCGCGGCGTCGCCGTGGTTCACGGACGTCACGCCGGCCGCGTCGCAGACCGTGATCGAGGCGGATCGCCCCGTCACGGAATTCTCGGTGACCGTCAGCTACCGGATCGCGGACTCGGTCTACATCCGCACGGTCCCGCTCGTGCAGTCGGTGAGGTAAGGAGAGCCCATGGCGCTGTTGCCGACCGACCAACGCAGCCAGATCATGGCGCTGCTGACGCTCGTCGCACTGGCGGGGGGCTACTTCTTCTGGACCAAGAAGCACTCGCCCGACGTGGAGCAGATCCGCGCGGCGAACCAGGAGTCGGACAGCCTGGAGCTGATCGTCGCGGCGGCGAAGCGCGACCTGGCGAGCGGCAGCATCGAAGATCTGCGGCGGCGCGTCGAGGAATATCAGGGCTCGCTCGAGCTCATGCGGCGCCTCGTGCCGGAGCGCAACGAAGTCCCGACGCTGATCGACGACATCTCGACCAAAGCCAAGGTTCGCGGCATCACCCTCGGGAAGATTCAGCCGCTCAGCCCCGAGCCCGGCGCGCCGTTCGATACCTACCGCTACCGGCTCGAGGTGTACGGCCACTACGACCAGATCGGCGAGTATCTCGCCGACGTCGCGTCGCTGCCGCGCATCGTCGTGCCGCAGGATGTGAACCTCACGACCGCGACGCCGGCCGTGCAAAAGCTGCTCGGCGACACCGCCGGCTCGCTGCTCCTGGCCGAGTTCTCGATTCGCACGTTCGTCAAATCGTCGGGACCGCCCCCCGGACCGAAGCCCGCCGCCGGAGCGCCACGTGCGCGTACGTAGCCTTGGGCTGACCGCCGCGCTCGCGGTGCTGGCCACGGCGCCCAGCGTCGCGGCGCAGCGGCGCGAGGGCGACACGACCGCCGCGCAGCCGCAGACGTTGTTGCGCGAGGTCTTCGCGTACGAGGGCGGCGGCCGCGACCCGTTCATGTCGCTGCTCAAGTCCGGCGACGTGCGGCCCCTCATTTCCGATTTGAAGCTGACGACCGTCGTGTACGACGGCCGCTTCGGGTCGCGCAGCGTCGCCGTGCTGCGGGACATCACCAATCGGCGCATCTACCGGGTGAAAACGGGCGACATCATCGGGCGCCTGAAGGTCACGCAGATCCGGCCCCGGGAAGTCGTGTTCACCGTTCAGGAATTCGGGTTCGAGCGGCAGGAGACGCTGTCGCTTTCCAGACAGGAGCAGACGCCATGATTGCCATTCTTCCCCTCGCCGCGGTCTTGCTCGCGGCGCCCCCCTTCGCTCCCGGGGCCCTTGCCGGGACGACGGGGGGTGTCCGCGACGGGGAAGTTCGCGGGGTGAGCGTACTGCCAGCCAGCGGCAAAGTCGAGATCGTGATCGATCTCCAGGGCGCCGCGGTCGTGCAGGACTTCACCCTCTCGAATCCCGCGCGGCTTGTCATCGATCTGCAGGGCACGCATCTCGCCGGGCCCGTCGCGCTGTATGACGGCCAGAATCGCGGCGGCGTCCGCAACGTGCGCTACGGGCAGTTCAAGCCGGACGTCGTGCGCGTCGTGATCGATCTCGACGCGCTCAAGGATTATCAGGTCGAGCGTGCCGCCGGTCAGGTCCGCATTCGGATCGGCACCGAGCGGTCGGCATTCGCGGCGTGGTCGAGCAGCAGCGTGCGGTCGACGGCGGCAGCGGCGCTACCCGCCGCACGCCAGGTGGCCGCGCGGATGCCTGAGGTCGCCCCACCGGTCACCGGCGGGCCCGAGGCCGCCGCGCGTGTGACGACGCCGTCCCTCGGCCGGCCGATGTCGATCGACGAGTACCTCTCTGCGCACCGCGCCGACGCCGCGCAGTCCCAGGCCGCACGCATCACGGTCCAGTGGGACAACGCGAGCATCGAGGACGTGATCGCCGGCTTCGCGGCGTTCAGCGGGCGCACGATCATTCTCGGCAAAGACATCAAAGGCAACGTCACCGCCGAGGTCAAGAATCAGCCATGGGATCTCGCGCTCAACGCGGTGCTCGAGTCACAGGGGCTCGCCGTGCAGACGCTGCCGGGCGGGATCCTCAACGTCGTGGATAAGAAGGAGCTGGCCCGCGCGGACTCCACCGTGCCGATCACGACCCGCCTCGTGCGCATCAACTACGCCAAGGCGACGTCGCTCGTGTCGTCGGTCGCCTCGATCCTCACGAAGCGCGGTGCCGTCGTCGCCGACTCGAGCAGCAACTCGCTCGTGATCACCGAAGTCACGTCGCGCGCCGATCAGGTCGTCGATTTCGTGAAGGGGCTCGACCAGCGGACACCGCAGGTCTCGATCCAGGCGAAGATCATTTTCGTCGATCGCACCGACATCGAGCAGCTGGGCGTCAAGTACGACCTGGGCACGACCACGCAGTTCTTCAATAAGCTCATCCAGCGGCCCGATCCGCGCACCGCCGAGCCGGTCGACACCGACCTCGACGGCGTGCCCGACGCGCTCGTGCCGAAGGACAACTTCCCGGCGAACGAGAACATCATTTCGCTCGGCGGCAACGCGCTCTCCGCGCTCGGCAACGCGGCGCAGGAGGTCGTGAATCCGGCGCTCGATCTGATCTTCTCGACGGCGATCGGCAACTTCGATCTGACGGCGTTCGTGCAGGCGCTGCAGAGCGTCGAGCTCGCCGACATCCAGGCCGAGCCGACGATCACGACGCTCGATAACCGCCAGGCCGAGATCCTGGTCGGTGATCGCGTGCCGATCCGCGTCATCGACGTGAGCGCGGTGGGAGGCGGGGGCGGCGCGGGCGGTACCGCCGTGCCGCGCGCGACCGTGCAGTTCCAGCAAACCGGTATCAACCTCCGCGTCACGCCGCACGTGACCGGCACGCGCCAGATCCTCATGGAAGTGCACGCGGAGCGCTCGAACGTGCGCCCGGCGTCGGTCGACATCGGCTTCACGTTCCAGACGCAACAGGCGGACAATCAGATCCTGGTCTCGGACGGCGAAACGGCCGTAATTGGCGGACTTACGGTGACTGAGGTCACGGTATCGAAGACCGGAATTCCCTTCCTTGTAGATCTGCCGATCCTGGGCAAGCTGTTCGGATTTACGAATCAGCAAGAGAACCGGCGCGATCTGCTGATTTTGATCACGCCACACATCATCGACGATCTCGTTGCGCCGACGGGCCAGTAACCGCCGGCGGATAGCAGGAGAGGGGTAAGGAGCTATGCGGCTGGTTCGCGTCAGACGTAGCACCGCACTGTTGAGCGTGAGCGCGCTCGCACTCGCCCTGTGGGCGTGCGAGACGGCGCGCAACATTGGCGGCATCCAGCGCGACGTCACGCCACCCTCCATCCTGCTCAGCAATACCGCGGGGGACACGCAGGATATCGCCGGCGGTTTGCGCTTCAACATATCGGCCGTGGACAACCTGGCGCTGAAGAGCGTGGACCTCACGTTCAGCGGCGGGCTCATCGGCACCCTCGATACGACCTTCGTCGGCCAGGTCAAGACGTACGCCGTCGGGCGCAACCTGGTGTTTGGGACCAATTCCGGCGCGGGCGGCAACATCACGATCGTCGGCCGCGCCACCGACGGCGCCGGCAATTTCGCCGAAGACACGCTGAACATTTTCCTGAAGAACGTGCAGGCGCTCATCGTGACGTTGATATCCCCGTCGCCGGGCGCGATCGCCTCGCAGAACCGCTCGATCCCCATCCAGGTCCACGCGCAGCAGAATTCCGGCGTCACGAAGATCGGATTCCTGGTCTCACCGCGAAGCGCCGTGAGCAACCCCACCACGCCGCCCAACGACTCGATCGTCTTCCTCGGCACGCTGCCGGACACGGCGAACTACACCGATACGCTGACCGTGCTCGCTGCGACGGGGACGTTCGACGTCGTCGGCTTCGCCGAGGACTCGGCCGGCCGGCGCGGCTTCTCGAACATCGTCACGGTGACGATCCAGTCGGCGGCCAACGACGTCACGCCGCCGCAGGTGCAGCACTCGATCGGCTCGCGCGTGGAGGTGGACGACACGGTGATCGTGCGTGCCACCGACGCCAGCGCGATCTCGTGGATCGGCTTCCGGGTGGACACCAGCGGCCTCTTGCTGAAGTTCGATACGATCAATGTCGCGGCAGGCAATCTCACCGACGTGACGCGGCGCGCGAGCCTCAACCTCGGCTCGGTGCTGCCGCCCGGTGTGCTGCCGCATGCGATCACCGTACGCGGCTATGCCTGCGACGCGGCCGTAGCGCGCAACTGCTCGTACACGAATACGACCACGCTGCTGCCCAGCGCGATGCGCACTCCGGCGCTCAGGCCCGCCGTCAAGCTCGCGGGGCCGCCGCGCGCGCCGAACGCCCTGATCGATACGGTCATCGTGGTGAACGGCGTCACCTTGCCGATGACGGGCGCGAGCACGGTCGTGGATGCGATTTACAACGCCAACCGGCGTGAGCTATACCTGACCAATCCGGGGCTCAATCGCGTCGACGTGTTCCAGGTGGCGAATACCTCGTTCGTCGCGGGCGGCATTCCGACCGCGGGTGGCCAGCCGTGGGGCATCGCGCTGTGGCCGCGCGACACGCTCGGTGCCTACAGGGACACGATCATCGTGGCCGACGCCGGCGGCTCGTACCTCGGCATCATCAACGTCGGCGCGGGTGGGCCGCGCCAGATCATCTGGCGGCAGAGTCTGCCGGACTTCGTGATTCAGACGTACAAGGTGACCGTGGTGGCGGGTGGCGCGCTCGAGCACATCACCGACTATCACACGTCCGACTTGCCGCAATATGTCGCGACGGTGTGCCGGCCGACGACCGGCACGTCGACGTGCCACGCCGACTCGGTCTTCGCGATCTACTCCACGGCGCCGACCGGCGCGGAAACGCCGCCGTTCGTGGATCGCGCCACGCTGCGCATGGAGAAGTTGATCAATACGACGAATCCGGCCTTGATGTACGGGCACCTGTTCTGGGAAATCGGCGCGGCGAGTTTCACGACGACGAGCGACACGCTCCGGATCTTCATGAGCCGCGGCCGCAATTTCTCCAAGATTGTGCTATCGGCGTGCGCCGGCGTCACGATCGAGCTCGCCAGAATGGGACTCGGCGACCGCACGTTCGCGCGGAATTCCGGCAACTTCACCCATGGCTTCTTTGGTGAGGGCGGGAACATCACGACACAATTTGCGCGGGTCATGTCGTACGACGCGCGCGATACGCTCGTGCAGGGCGCCGGCACGTTCACGACCTGCAACACCTCGACCGGGGGTTTGACGCAGGACGCTGGTGAGAACGACGTCGACCTGGGAATGTCGCCGGGACTCCAGGTCGCCGACTTCATAGCCAATACCGGCATCAAGGTCGTGTCGGTCGCGACAAACTTCAATGGGCTGACGAACGCGGTGCGCGCCGACTCGATCTATTATCTCGACCAGGACCTGCGACGCATGGTTACCTCGGCGGCGCCGCCGGGACCCACGCCGTTCACTCCCGGCATGGACATGAATTATGCTCACGACTTCGCGCCCAACGGAACGTGCCCGCCGCTCAGCACGTTCTGCGGCGGCGGCACGGACGTGAATCAGCGGTTGATCTTCTCGGCGAACCCGGACGGCAACATCGACGTGTTCGACACGTTCTTCGGGGCGTTCCTCGCGTCCATCCCGGTCCGCGATCCGATCACGGGGCCCTTGCGCGTGGCGCGCGATGCGGGCGGGAATCAGTTACTGTTCGGGGTCACGCCGAACGGGCTGCTGGTCCTGGACCTGCCGCCGTTCGTGAACCCGCTGCCGGCGCCGCCGCGGCACTAAGCCGGCGCCTACGGGCCCGGGTGCGTCGTCTGCGAGCCCGACCCCGGTCGGGCTCGTGTGTTATGGGCCTCACCCCCTGACCCCCTCTCCCTGCGGGAGAGGGGGAACGTGAAGGGAGCAGGAGACGAGGATGACTTTTCGGTTCACGACGGCGGGCGAATCGCACGGCCGCGGGCTGGTCGGGATCCTCGAAGGGATTCCCGCCGGGCTGCCGATCTCGGCTGCCGACGTGGACATCGAGCTGAAGCGCCGCCAGGGCGGCTACGGCCGCGGCGCCCGCATGAAGATCGAATCCGACCGCATCGAATGGCTTTCCGGCGTCCGCGCCGGCGAGACCCTCGGCTCCCCCATCGCCATGCTGATCTGGAACCGCGACTGGGAGCACTGGCAGGACGTCATGGCGCCGGAAGCGGATGCCGCACCCGATCCCCAGGGCCGGCGCCGCCAGGTTACGAGACCGCGTCCCGGCCACGCCGATCTCGCCGGATCCCTCAAGTATGATCGCACGGATGCGCGCGATATCCTGGAGCGGGCGAGCGCGCGAGAAACCGTAGCGCGCGTGGCGTGCGGCGCCGTGTGTAAGAAGCTGCTGCGGGAATTCTCCATCGAAATTGGCTCGTACGTGGCGGAATTGGGCGGTGTCGTGGCCAATGTAGGGGCGCAGCATGCTGCGCCTCTACCGGCCAACATCAACGAAACGTCCGACCAATCCCCCGTCCGTTGTCTGGACAAGGAAGCCGAGGCCGAGATCATCCGCCGCATCGATGCGGCCAAGGCCGCCGGCGACACGCTCGGCGGTATCGTCGAAGTCGTTGCCCTGGGTGTCCCTGTGGGCCTCGGGTCGCACGTCTCCTGGGATCGCAAGCTCGACGGCCGGCTCGCGCAAGCGTTGATGTCGATTCCCGCGGTCAAAGGCGTCGAGCTAGGCCTCGGCTTCGAGGCGGCGCGGCGCAAGGGCTCGGAGGTCCACGACGAAATCCTGCCCGGCTTCGCCCGCGCGACTAATCGCGCCGGCGGCACCGAAGGCGGCATGACGACCGGCGAGCCGCTCCTCGTGCGTGTCGCGATGAAGCCGATCTCGACGTTGATGTCGCCGCTCAAGACCGTGGATCTGAAAACGGGCGGGCCCGCGCAGGCGCAATCGGAGCGCTCCGACGTGACCGCGGTGCCCGCGATGGGTGTCATCGCGGAAGCGATGCTTGCCCTCGTGTTGACCGAAGCGCTGCTCGAGAAGTTCGGCGGTGACGCGCTGAGCGAGCTCAAGCGCAATGTGGACGGCTATCTCGCGCAGGTCCGCGCGCGAACTCACGCTCCCCCTCTCCACATGGCGGAGACGGGATCTGGGGGTGAGGCGTGAAGCGGCACCTCGTGCTCATCGGCCTGCCCGGCGCGGGCAAGAGCACCGTGGGCCGCCTGGTCGCCGAGCGCCTGCATACGGGATACGTCGACATCGACAGCATTTTGATTCGCAAAGAGGGCAAACCGATCGCGCTGATCTTCGCTGAGAAAGGCGAGCCGGCGTTTCGCGACATGGAGCGGAAGGAAGTCGAGGCGGCGCTGTCGCAGGAACCCGGGGTCATCGTGCCGGGTGGCGGTTGGGCCGCGCAGCCGGGCGCGCTCGCTGCCGCAAAGTATCGCGGGTACTTCGTTTATCTGAAGGCGCGCGCCGAAGTGGCAGCCGGCCGCGCCGAGCCGTCGGGAACCCGTCCCGTTTTGATGGGTGATGATCCTCTAGCCCGCATGAAGGAGCTGTTTCAGACGCGGGATCCGTTTTATGCGCAGGCTCATGCGACGGTGCAAACCGAGGCGAAACCTGCGGAAAAAGTTGCGGATGAGGTCGTCCGACTTGCGCAAACGAGCGCCGGTTGGTAAAGATGCAGCCCTACTCGACGTCGAGACGTCTAGACGTCTGGTTCTTTGAATTGAGGTTGATAGGTGCCTGATAACGAAGAAGAAGTGAAACCAAAAAAGAAGAGAGCCCCCCGCAAGAAGAAGGACGCGGAGGCGACTCTCCCGCCGGCGGATGAAGAAGTGACCGACGCCGCTCCTGCAAAGGGCGGCGCACTCGTCATTGTGGAGTCCCCGACCAAAGCCAAGACGATCGGCAAATACCTGGGACGCGGCTACACGGTGAAGGCCACCGTGGGGCATTTGCGCGACCTGCCGAAGCGCGAGCTGGGCGTCGACGTCGACAACGGCTTCACGCCCAAATACGTCACTATTAAGGAAAAGGCGAAGACGCTCGCCGAGATCAAAAAGGCGGCCAAAGCGGCGGATCGCGTGCTGCTCGCGACCGATCCTGACCGGGAAGGCGAAGCGATCGCCTGGCACGTTGCATCCCAGCTGAATGGAAACGGTAATATCCGGCGAGTCCTGTTCCACGAGATCACCAAGGACGCCGTCGCCGAGGCGCTGGCGAATCCGCTCGATATCGACCAGCGGAAAGTGGACGCCCAGCAGGCGCGGCGCGTCCTCGATCGCCTGGTCGGCTACAAGGCGTCTCCGGTACTATGGAAGAGCATCAAGACGGGGCTGTCGGCGGGGCGCGTGCAGACCGTGGCGCTGCGCCTGATCATCGAGCGCGAAGAGGAGATTCGGAAGTTCGTGCCGCAGGAGTACTGGACGATCGCGGCCGATCTCGAGAAAGACGGCCAGCCACCTCCGTTCCAGGCGCGGCTCCAGAAGCTCAACGGCCACAAGCCCGAGATCAAGACTGAAGCGGACGCAAAGGCGATCGTCGCCGAAGTCGAGAAGCTGCCGTTCGTGGTCACCGCGGTCTCGACCGGCGAGCGCCGCCGCAAGGCGCCCGCGCCGTTCACGACCAGCACGATGCAGCAGGAAGCCGCGAAACAGCTGGGCTTTTCGGCCGGCCGCACGATGCGCGCGGCGCAGAAGCTCTACGAGGGCGTAGAGGTTGGGGATCAGGGATCGGTTGGTCTCATCACATACATGCGAACCGATTCCGTCCGGGTCTCGGACGCCGCGATTAAGCAGGCCCGCGAGTACATCAACGCCCAGTTCGACAAGCGCTATCTGCCCGACGAGCCCAACGTGCACAAAGGCGGGCGGGGCTCCAAGGTCCAGGATGCGCACGAAGCGATCCGGCCCACCGAGGTGGGCCTCAAGCCCGACGACATCAAGAAGTACCTCGAGCGCGATCTCTTCAAGCTGTATCAGCTTATCTGGCGCCGGTTCCTCGCGTCCCAGATGACACCCGCGGTCTATGAGGCGACCAAGGTCGACTTCGATCTGGCCAACGGAAAGTTCCTGTTCCGCGCGACCGGCTCCCGCGTCGTGTTCGACGGCTACCACGCCCTCTACAGCGAAGCGCACGAGGCCGAGGACGCCAAGACGCTCGACAGCCTCGAGCCGATCCCGCCGCTCAAGGAAGGCGACCGCGTGACGACGAAGCAGGTCGTGCCGAGCCAGCATTTCACCGAGCCGCCGCCGCGCTTCAGCGAAGCGAGCCTGGTGAAAGAGCTGGAGCGGCTGGGCATTGGCCGGCCGTCGACCTACGCCGCGATCATCTCCACGCTGCGCACGCGCTGGTATGCGACGGCGAAGGACCGCCGCTTCCAGCCCACGCCGCAGGGCGAGACCGTCTGGAAAGTGCTGAAGCGGTCGTTCCCCGAGGTGTTCGAGGTCGGGTTCACGGCGAACATGGAAAATGAGCTCGACAAGGTCGAGGAGGGCGATCTCGACTGGAAGGCGGTGCTCGGCGACTTCTGGGGTCCGTTCAATCGGGCGCTCGAAGCGGTGGACATCAACAAGATCATCCACGAGGTCCACGACCTCTCGGGCGTCGCGTCCGAGAAGTGCCCGAAGTGCGGGGCGCCGCTCGAGGTCAAGAGCGGACGGTTCGGCCCCTACATCGCGTGCTCGCGCTACGCGTCGAAAGAGTGCGACTACTCGCGGTCGATCAAGAAGGACAAGGTGCCCGACCGGCCGTCCGACGAGATCTGCAAGGAATGCGGCGCGCCGATGGTCATCAAGACCGGGCGGTTCGGCGAGTTCCTGGCGTGCACGACCTATCCCAAGTGCAAGTACACGCAGCCCGTCCCCCTGGGGATCAAGTGCCCGAAATGCAGCGTGGGCGATCTCGCGGAGCGGCGCACGAAGAAGGGAAGGACGTTTTACGGTTGCCTGCGGTATCCGGACTGCGATTATTCGACCTGGAATAAGCCGGTCCCCGTCCCCTGTCCCAATTGCAGCTTCGTGGGGATGGAAGAGATCAAGTCCAAGACGACGGGGGAGACGACACGCAAGTGTCTCAAGTGCGGGCACGAAGTGAAAGTCGAGACGGAAGCCCCCGAGGCCGAAGAGGTCGTATCGTAGACGTCATCGGTGGGGGACTCGCGGGCTGCGAGGCCGCCTGGGCGCTCGCAGAACGTGGGGTAAAAGTCGTCCTCCATGAAATGCGCCCTGTGAAAATGACGCCGGCGCACAAGACGGAGAGCCTCGCCGAGCTGGTCTGCAGCAACACCTTCAAATCGGTCGAACCGACACACGCGCACGGCCTGCTCAAGGCCGAAATGCGGCTGCTCGGAAGCATCGTGCTGGAAGCCGCGGATGAGGCACGCATTCCCGGCGGCAGCGCGCTCGCCGTGGATCGCGTCGTGTTTTCTGAGGGACTAGGGGCCAGGGTTTTGGGACACGGGAACATCACGGTGGTGCGCGAGGAAGTCACGGAGCTTCCCAGTCCCGGCATCGTCGCGACCGGCCCGCTGACGTCAGATGCCCTCGCTGCCGCAATCGCTAACCGTCTAACCGTCCAATCTCTAGCGTTCTACGATGCCATCGCCCCGATCGTCTCCGCCGACTCGCTCGATCTGACGCGGCTGTTCAAAGCCTCGCGCTACGGGAAGGGCGGCGGGGACGACTACTGGAACGCCCCCCTCACGCAGAGCGAGTACGAAGCGTTCGTCGCGGCGTTACTCGCGGGCGAGCAGTACGTGCCCGGCCATGAATTCGACCAGGTCGCGTACTTCGAGGGCTGCCTGCCGGTCGAGGAGATGGCACAGCGCGGGATCGAGACACTTCGCTTCGGTCCGATGAAGCCGATCGGCCTCGTCGATCCGAAGACCGGGCGAGAACCGTACGCGGTCGTCCAGCTCAGGCAGGAAGATCGCGCGGCGCAGATGTGGAACCTCGTTGGCTTCCAGACGCGCTTGAAGACCGGCGCGCAGCAGAGGATCTTCCGGACGATTCCGGGACTCGAGCAGGCGGAGTTCCTGCGCTTCGGCAGCATTCATCGCAACAGCTATCTCAATGCACCTGCCGCACTCAGCCAACATCTAGCTGTTAAAGACGACCCGCTGCTTCTCTTCGCGGGCCAGCTCACGGGCGTCGAGGGATATACCGAGTCCGCGGCGACGGGCATGCTCGCCGGCATCAATCTCGCGCGCCTGTTGAACGGCGAAGCCCCGGTCGTGCCGCCGCCCACGACGATGCTTGGTGCGCTGTATCGCTATCTCCGCGACACCGAGCCGGGGCGGTTCCAGCCGATGAACGCGAACTTCGGACTGATCGAGCCGCTGCAGAATGCGCCGCGGGACAAGTTCAAAAAGAAGGAGGCTCTCGCCGAGCGCGCCCTGAAGGAGATGGCGGTGTTTGCGGCCGAGCTCGCCATCGGAGTCAGAGCGTGACCGAGATCGCCGAGTTCGTCGAGTTCCTCGCAAAAGAGCGCAACGACTCGCCTCACACCGTCAAAGCCTATGAGCGCGACGTCCAGGCTTTCGCGGCGTTCTGCCAGGACTACTACGGTGGTCCCTGGACCTGGCCCGGTGTGGACCGCCTGGCGATCCGCGGCTTTCTCGCCGCCGAGCAGCAGCGTGGGGTCGGCAAGCGGTCCGTGGCGCGCGCGCTGTCCGCGTTGCGCACGTTCTATCGGTTCCTGAACGCCACGCGCGGCATCGAGGTCAACCCGGCGCGCGCGGCGCGGACGCCAAAAATCGATCGCAGGTTGCCGGCATATCTCGACCGGCAGGAAGCCGACGCGCTGTTCAAGAGCGCGGAGGAGCGTGCCAGAGCGGGCGGGTTTACCGAAGCGCGCGACCTCGCGATGCTCGAGATGTTTTATTCGACGGGGATGCGGCTGTCCGAGCTCGCGGGTCTCAATGACGCCGACGTCGATCTCGTGTCCGATCAGGTGAAGCTGCGTGGCAAGGGGAAGAAGGAGCGGATCGTCCCGGTCGGCTCGCGCGCGACGGCCGCACTGCGGCGCTATCTGACCAGGCGTGGCGAAGGGCGCGCGCTGTTCGTGAGCCGGCGCGGCAAGCGCTTGAGCGCGCGCGGGATTCAACTTGCGATGAAGCGGCTGTTCCAAACGCTGGAGTCTGGAACCAATCTGCACGTGCACGCGTTGCGGCATTCGTTCGCGACGCATCTGCTCGACGCGGGCGCTGATCTCAGATCCGTGCAGGAGCTGCTGGGGCATGCCTCGCTGGGGACCACGCAGGTGTATACTCATACGTCGGTCGAGCGGCTGAAAAAGGTCTATCACCAAGCACATCCGAGAGCATAAAGAACACATGTTGCCAGTCATACATAGCACGACGATTCTCTGCGTCCGCCGCGACGGCCAGGTCGCCATCGGCGGCGACGGCCAGGTCACGGTCGGCGAGACCGTGATGAAGGCCAACGCCAACAAGGTGCGGACGCTGAAGGGCGGCAAGATCCTCGCCGGCTTCGCCGGCGCGGCGGCCGATGCGTTCACGCTGTTCGACAAGTTCGAGGAGAAGCTCGAGCGCTATCCGACGAATCTGCCGCGGGCCGCCGTCGAGCTCGCGAAAGACTGGCGCTCCGATCGCGTGCTGCGGCGGCTCGAGGCGCTGCTGGTCGTCGCCGACAAGGAGCACGGCTACGTGATCTCGGGCTCCGGCGAGCTGATCGAGCCCGATGACGGGGTTCTGGCGATCGGCTCGGGCGGCTCATACGCGCTCGCGGCCGCGCGCGCGCTGCTGAAGGATACGAAGCTGGAGCCGAAGGAGATCGTGCGGAAAAGCTTGGAGATCGCCGCCGATATCTGCGTGTACACCAACACGAACATCACGGTACTCGAGTTATAGATATGCCCAAGGCACCCGCCTCTCCACCAGAATCACCTCCGGCGGCCTCCGGCGTCCCCACGGCGCCCTCCGCCGACGACACGATGCCGTGGTTGGAGGAGATGGCGCCCCGCAAAATCGTGGCGGAGCTCGACCGGTACATCGTGGGGCAGGAAGCCGCCAAGAAGGCCGTCGCGATCGCGGTGCGCAACCGCTGGCGGCGCTCGCAGGCGCCCGAAGACATCCGGGACGAGATCATGCCGAACAACATCATCATGATCGGTCCCACGGGCGTCGGGAAAACCGAGATCGCGCGCCGGCTCGCTCGGCTCGCGGGCGCGCCGTTCCTCAAGGTCGAAGCTTCCAAGTTCACTGAAGTGGGATATGTGGGCCGTGATGTCGAGTCCATGGTTCGGGAATTGGTCGATGTCTCGATCAACATGGTCCGCTCCGAGCGCGAGGATGACGTCTATCCGACCGCGGAACAGCGTGCCGAGGAGCGTCTCCTCGATCTGCTGCTACCGCCTTTGCCGTCGCCGCCCCCGGGCGCTCCACAGGCGCCCTCCGGCGGTCCAGCCGACCAGGGAGCCGCCGCTCGCCAGCTATTCGTCGTATCGTCCAAAGGCGACGTCCAGCCGAAAGTCCCCGAGGCTGAGACCGAAGCTCAAGAGCGGCGTCGGCGCACGCGCGAGAAGCTGCGCCAGCAGTTGAAGGACGGGCAGCTCGAGGAGCGCGACGTCGAGATCGAGGTGCAGCAGCAGAACTTCCCGATGCTCGAGATGATGCAGCCGCCCCAGGGGATGGAAGGGCCGGACATCAATTTCGGCGAGATGATTCAGGAGCTGATCCCCAAAAAGAAGAAGCGCCGCACCGTGCATTTGCACGAGGCACGCCGCATCCTGGTGGACGAAGAGCTGAAGAAGCTCGTCGACATGGACGACGTCGTGAACGAGGCGCTCGACCGCGTCGAGAATCACGGCGTCATCTTCATCGACGAGATCGACAAGATCACAGGATCGCGCGGCCAGACGGCGGGACCCGACGTGTCACGCGAAGGGGTGCAGCGCGACCTGTTGCCCATCGTCGAAGGCTCGACCGTGCAGACGCGCTACGGCTACGTCCGCACCGATCACATCCTCTTCATCGCGGCCGGCGCATTCCACATCGCGAAGCCGAGCGACCTGATTCCCGAATTACAGGGTCGATTCCCGATTCGGGTCGAGCTGGGGTCGCTCAGCGAAGCGGATTTCGTCCGCATCATGACGGAGCCGGAGAACGCGCTGACCAAGCAGTACGCCGCGCTGGTCGCGGCCGAGGGCGCGACGCTCGAGTTCACGGCCGACGGTGTGAAGGAGATCGCGCGCATCGCCGCCAAGGTGAACGAGCGGATGGAGAACATCGGCGCGCGGCGGCTGCACACCGTGATGACGACGCTGCTCGAAGAGGTCATGTTCGAGCTACCCGACTATCCGTCTAAGCACATAGTCTTTGACGGGCCGGCGGTGCGGGAGCGGCTGCTGCGGATCGTCGAGGATGAGGACCTGCGGAAGTACATCCTGTAAGCACAGGGGAGCAACACCACGGAGGGTAGGATGAAGCAGCAGCTGAGCTTCCTCGCCGTCGCCGTGCTTGCCGCCGTTGCCTGCTCCGATGCCTTCAAGCCCACCACCGACAATGTTCTGGGCGACTACACCGCCCGGTCGTTCACGACCACCGACACCGGCGGAACGATCGATTGGATCCAGCGCGGCGCTACGCTGACGATCCTGCTAGGTCCGTTTGGCGTGACGACGGGACACATCCTGGTGCCCGGCGGCGGTGAAGGCGGCGCCGACGTGGATCAACTCCTGATCGGTGATTGGACGCTCGCCGGCGATGTCGTCACGTTCAGTATGCCCGCCGTCGACACCTTCGTCCGCGACGTCGCCTGGATCGCCACCAAAGACCGGCTCACCGCCGACCAGACCGTCGGCAGTGGGACACGAATCAAAGTCGTCCTGACGCGGCAGCCGCTCCAGCCGTAGTCTTGTCCTTCCCCCGGACCCCGGGTAAAATCCGACAGACCAGACTGTCATTTTGACCGACGCCGTTCCCCCTCTCCCGCAGGGAGAGGGGGCCAGGGGGTGAGGACTTGCCGAAGCGCGACTTCCTCCAGATCACCGATTTCACCCGCAAAGAGATCGAGCAGCTCTTCGATCTAGCCAAGCGGATGAAGACGCGGAGCTATCAAGGCGCCCCCCTCTCCGGCAAGACGCTGGCGATGATCTTCGCCAAGTCGTCCACCCGCACCCGCGTGTCCTTCGAGGTCGGCGCCTACCAGCTGGGCGGCCAGGCGCTCTTCCTCTCCAGCAAGGACATCCAGATCGGCCGCGGGGAGCCGATCCCCGATACCGCCCGCGTGCTCTCGCGCTACGTGGACGGGATCATGATCCGCACCTACGACCACGCGGAGGTCGAGGAGCTGGCCCGGTTCGCCTCGATCCCGGTGATCAACGGCCTCACCGACCTGACCCACCCCTGCCAGGTCCTGGCCGACATCTTCACCGTCAAAGAGCACCTCGGCGGCTGGGACGGGAAGCGCATCGCCTGGGTTGGCGACGGCAACAACATGGCCAACGCCTGGCTCGAAGCGGCGACGGTTCTGGGCTTCGAGCTGCGACTCGCGTGCCCCGAAGGGTTCGAGCCGAACCACGCGAAGTTCGAGGCCGCCAAGAAAAGTGGCTGCGTGCTGGTGACCGAGGTCCCCGAGGAAGCGGTCGAGGGCGCGCACGTCGTGAACACCGACGTCTGGGCCTCGATGGGGCAGGAGACCGAAGCCGAAGCGCGGCGCAACGCGTTCAAGGGGTACACCGTCGACCCTGATCTCATGAAGCTGGCGGATCCCAAGGCCATCTTCCTGCATTGCCTTCCCGCGCACCGCGGGGAGGAAGTGACCGCCGATGTAATCGACGGGCCGCAGTCGAGGGTGTGGGATGAAGCAGAGAATCGCCTTCACGTGCAAAAAGCTCTCCTCGCAACCCTAATGAGCCAATGACTAGCGCCGAAACGCTAAAGAAGACTCCGCTCCACGACGTTCACGTCGCTCTCGGCGCCAAGATGGTGCCGTTCGCCGGCTTCGAGATGCCGGTGACGTACCCCACGGGGATCAACAGCGAGCACCGCGCGGTGCGTGAGGACGTCGGCGTGTTCGACGTCTCACACATGGGCGAGTTCGAGGTCACGGGCCCGGACCGGAACGCCTTCGTGCAGCGTGTGACGTGTAACGATGTGAGCTCGTTGAAAGCGGGACAGGCTCAGTATTCCGGCATTCTCACCAAAGACGGCACTTTCGTAGACGATTGCCTCGTCTACCGCTTCGACGACAAGCTGATGATGGTGGTCAACGCGTCCAACATTCAGAAGGATTGGGACCACATCGTCGCGCAGAAGGCCGGCGCCAACGTCCGCCTGCGCGACATCTCGGACGAGACGGCGCTGCTGGCGGTGCAGGGGCCCAAGGCCGAGGCGCTCGTCGGCCAGCTCACGAGCCTCGGCGTCGCGATGATTCCGTACTACCACTTCGCCCAGGGCAAGGTTGCCGGCGTGCAGTGCTTCGTGTCGCGCACGGGTTACACCGGCGAGGACGGGTTCGAGCTGTACTGCCGCGCCGCCGACGCCGAGAAGCTGTGGCACGCGCTCGTCGGCGCGGGCCGCGCGGAGCCGGTGGGCCTCGGCGCGCGCGACACGCTGCGTCTCGAGGCCGGGCTGCCGCTCTACGGCAACGACATCGACGACACCACGACGCCGTACGAAGCGGGACTCAACTTCATCGTGAAGCTCGAGAAAGGCGCGCCGTTCACGGGGCTGGAAGCGCTCAAGAAGCAGAAGCTCGACGGCGTGAAGCGGCGCCTCGTGGGCTTCAAGGTGACCGAGCCAAAGACCGTGGCGCGGCCGGGCTTCGCCGTGTTCCTCGACGGTACGCAGGTGGACGTCGTGCGCAGCGGCACCGTCACGCCGACGGTCAGCGGGGCCATCGGCACGACGTATTTGCCGGCCGACCGCGCCCGGCCGGGTACGAAGATAGAGATCGACGTGCGGGGTAAGAGAGTGACGGCGGAGACGGTGAAAATGCCGTTCGTCCCGCACCGCTACAAGAAATGAGAGTTGGAATCCTGACGATCTCCGATCTCGGCGCCGTAGGCCAGCGCGCCGACACCTCCGGCGACGCCATCCTCGACTGGGCGACGGAACGGGGTTACGAGGTCGTCGTGCGCAGCGTCGTAGCCGACGAGACCGACCGGATCGCGGGCAAGCTGGCGCGCTGGGCCGACTCCAACGAAGTCGACGTCGTGCTGACGACCGGCGGCACCGGCCTGACGGAGCGCGACGTGACGCCCGAGGCTACCGCGGCGATCCTCGAGCGCGAAGCCGAAGGCATCGCCGAGGCCATCCGCGCCGCGTCGGGCCCCGGATTCCCGCGCGCCTGGCTGTCCCGCGGCAGGGCGGGGACACGTGGCAAGACGCTCATCGTCAATCTGCCGGGCTCTACGAACGGCGTGAAAGAAGGATTGGCGGTGCTTGCCCAGTTTCTTGATCATGCAGTGGAGTTGTTGACAGGCTCGAACACCACGCACGACGCACCACGCACGACGCACGGTAGTTCACACGACGCACCACGCACGACGCACGCTCATGGCTGACCGAGTCCTCATTACCACCGATGATTTGGAGCAAGCCGTCCGGGTCAATGCCAGCTTGGAGCAGGCCGGCCTCGACACGGCGATGGTGTCCTCGCTCGACGACGTCCGCCAGTCGGTGCGCGGTCGCCAGCCCGACGCGATCATCCTCACCGGCGGGCTGCACGAGTCGACCGCCCAGCGCCTGCTCGCCGCCGCGCGCGAGCACGCCGTCTCCACCCTCGGCCTCGTCGAAGCGACCGACGACGATCCAAGTCAGATCGGCCGCGAGCTCGGCCTCACGGCCTGGCTCCTGAAGCCCGCGGATCCGGGCGAAGTCACGGCCACGGTGCGGCGTCTCATCGACCGCCGCCGCCTGCAGCAGCGCACCGGCATCTTGGGCGAGTCGGCCGCGATCCAGGAAGTGCTGGTCAAGATCGAGCAGATGGCGCCGGTGACGTCCACAGTGCTGATCGAAGGCGAGTCGGGGACCGGAAAAGAATTGGTCGCGCGCGCGATCCACGATCTCTCGCCACGGGGGGGGCGCGGCAAGCCGTTCATCGCGGTGAACAGCGCCGGCCTCCCTGAGACCCTGCTCGAGAGCGAGCTGTTCGGCCACGAGAAGGGCGCGTTCACCGGCGCCGCCGAGCGGCGGCTCGGGCGCTTCGAGCTGGCGAACGGCGGCACGATTTTTCTCGACGAAGTTGGGGAGATGCCCCCAGCCACCCAGGTGAAACTGCTGCGCGTGCTCGAGGACCGGAGCTTCTTCCGGGTAGGCGGCACCCAGCCGATCCAGGTGGACGTCCGCGTGATCGCGGCGACCAACAAGTCGCTGAAAGAAGCGGTCACGCTCGGCACGTTCCGCGACGACCTGTTCTACCGGCTCAACGTGCTGTTCATCTACCTGGCGCCGCTGCACGAGCGGCGCGGCGACATCCCCGGACTCGTGCGCACGTTCATCGCCGAGTTCGCGAAGCAGCACGACCGCCAGTTCAACGGCATCACGCCCGAGGCGCTGCAGATCCTCGTCGACGCCGACTGGCCCGGCAACGTGCGCCAGCTGCGCAATCTGATCGAGTCCATGGTCGTGCTCGCCCCCGAAGGCGAGATCCGCGCGACCGACATCCCGCGCGAAATCCGGGAGCGCCGGGGCATGATGCCGGTGCGTGTGACGCCCGCGGTGCGCGACGGGGAGCCGCGAGCCGGGAGCCGGGAGCTGGAATTCATCTTCAGAACGTTGGTTGAACTCAAAATGCAGCTCGAGTCGTTGCGCCAACGAATTGAAGACAGACCTTCAGAGCGCGTTGAAGTCATTGAAGTCGGGGGGGCCCCGGCTCCCCGCTCCCGGCTCCCGGTTGATCTCGATCCCCTAGCCCCGAGTCCCGAGGCCCCAACCCCAGTTATTTACAAGGCCGGCATGTCGATGTCCGACGTCGAGAAGGCCGCCATCGACGCCGCGCTGCGTGAAACGCACGGTAACCGAAGAAAAGCCGCCGAGACGCTCGGCATCGGCGAACGCACCCTCTATCGCAAACTCAAGGAATACGCGATAGATTAGCCCCGCCCTTAACCACACATGAGTCTCTAGCGCCCGCTCGGAGCCTTTCGTGGATTTTAAGATCGACCCCGAGTTGTGCGTAGCATGCCTGGCATGTGTGCGCGTGTGCCCCTCGGACGCGGTCGCGGTCGAAAACGAGAGAGTCTGGATCGTAGACGAGGCCTGCACCCGGTGCGGCCTCTGCCTGCCCGCGTGCCCCCACGAAGCCATCATTGCCGCCGGTGACGCGACACGGGCGCTCGAGTTCGCCCTGAAGCGCGACGCCGTGCTCATCCTCTCGGTCGAGTCCGCCGCCTGGTTCTATCCCGCGACCCCCGAGCAGGTCGTCAACGCCTGCTATGCCGCGGGCTTCAACACCGTCCACCGGGGAGTTCTTGGGGACGAGCTGGTGGCCAAGGAGTACCTGGATCTCTGGACCGAAGAGGGATGGGGGACGGGCGGCACGGTCATCCGCAGTACCTGTCCAGTCATCGTCGAGACGATCAAGAATCAGTATCCGGAGCTGATCCCCTATCTCGCCCCGGTCGCCACGCCCATCGAGGCGGAGGCCCGCTATCTCAAGGCGATGTACGGCGCGACCACCCCCATCGTCTATGCCGGCGTCTGCCTGACCGAGGGCGGCGCCGAGGTGGACGCCGCGATCACGCTGAGCGAGCTGGAGGGGATCTTCAAGAAGCGGGGCATCAAAGTCCAGGACCAGCCGACGTTCTACAGCCGGATCCCCGAGGAGCGGCGCCGCTACTGGAGTACCGCGGGGGGCCTGCCGCTCGAGCTATTAAAGGAAGAGCGGCAGTCGAGCCGCCGCTTCCGGAAGGTCCGGGGCTTGCCCGCCCTGGAGGGCATCGCCCGCGCCGTCGGGACCGATCGCATCGAGCTCGGCTTCGTGGACATCCTGCCGTGCGAGGGGTGTCTCGACCATCCCCTCCTGGGCCCGCGAGAGGAGCTGTTCCGGCGGCGGCAGATCGTGGGGGCGACCGAGCCGCCGCGCGCCTCCGCGCCGGTGCTGGCCGAGGGGATCGCGGTGAATGTGGGGTCGGCGTTCCAGGTATCCGTGAACGGCATCGGGCCGTCGAAGGAGGCGGTGGAGGACATCCTCGAACAGATCGGGCTCGCGCCCAACGGCCGGCCCTGGGATTCCGGGGCGTGCGGGTACAGTACCTGCAACGAGTTCGCGGTGGCGGCGGCGCAGGGGCGGACCACGCTCAAGTCGTGCCCGCGCTATCTCGAACGCGCGGCGGCGACGGCGCAGCAGCAGGCGGCGGTGGATGCGCTCACCGGCCTGGCGTCGTTCCGGGTATTGCGCGACCGGCTCGCGAACGAGGTCGCGCGCTGCCATCGCGGCAGCGACCACTTTGCGGTGCTGTTCATCGATCTCGACAACTTCAAGCGGGTCAACGACAGTTTCGGGCACGAGGCGGGGAACGCGGTGCTCAAGGAGACGGCGCGGCGCTGCAGCGCGCATCTGCGCGCGACCGACTTGGCGGGCCGGTATGGCGGTGACGAGTTCGTTGTGATATTGGTAATGACGGGAGTGGAGGGGGCGCGCGGCGTGGCCGAGAAGGTGCGCGCGTCGATTGAAGAAGCGGGCGTGAGTATGGGCTATCCGGCGGGGCTCGTGACGGCGAGCATCGGGGTCGCCGAGTACCGCTCTGACACGAAGGACGAGGATGTGATGGTCGCCGCGGATCGGGCGCTGTATCGCGCCAAGGCGGCGGGTCGCAATCAGGTTGCCACCAGCGAAGAGGAGAAGTCTGTGTGAGCTCGAATCCATCCCCGGCGTCGGATGACCCCATCGTGCCGATCGGCGGCCCTGGCGGCGGCCCGGGCGGGACGGGTGGGGTGGGGGGGGTTGGCGGCCAGCCTGATCCGTGGGGCATGAAGCGCGTGGAGAATCTGATCACCGCGCTGACCGGCGTGTTGTCGGCGCGCGTCGTCGTGACGCCGCTCGGCGAAGTGAGCGAGATCCACGTCCTCACCAAGAGCGACATGCAGCCGAAGCAGGTGGTGCGCAACATCGAGTCGGCGCTGATGGCGCAGCTCGGCTTCAAGGTCGATCATCGCAAGATCAGCGTGGCGCAGACGGCGGACGTGCGGCCGATCGAGGCGTTGCAGGACGAGGCGGTCACGGAGCGCGCGAAGCGGCGCGTCGTCGTGTTCAAGCATCTCGAGGTGCGGCCCTCGGAGCGCCCGCAGCGCGTGCAGGTGCGCGTGAAGTTGTCGTACGGCGACAAAGAGGCGCAGGCCGACGAGCTCGGGACCGACACGACGCGCAATCGCGTGGAGGCCGCGGCGCGCGCGGCCGCGACGTGTCTCGACGCGCTGATTCCGGACAACTCGATCGCGCTCGAGGGCGCGCAAATCATCGAAGCGTTCGATCGCAAGTTTGTGTTGGTCGCGGTCCACGGACTCGGCGGGCGCGAGGCGCAATTGCTCACCGGAACCTGTGAAATTCGCGAGTCGCCCGAGCGCAGCGCGGTGCTCGCAGTGCTCGATGCCACGAACCGCTGGGTCGACGCTCGGCGGTAAGCCCGTAAACTCGCTCCTCACAATCGCTTAGCGTCTCCGCGTCTCGGCGTCCGCGATTGCCTCGACGTCTCGCCCCTGTTTCCACTGGTAGGGGTAAGCCCCATCTAGCGGACTTTTCATTTTGGCGGTATTTGGTGTTTCGTGGCTCCTATTAAAACCAAGCGCTATTGGGGGACGCAGCGGGTCGCGCGGGTGCTGCAGGTCACGCCGGCGACAGTTGCGAGCTGGATCGATCAAGGCCATTTAAAGGGCCACCGTACGCCGACGGGCCGGCGGCGCGTGGCGTCGGCGGATCTCGCGGAGTTTTTGCGCGCGCATGGTATGGCGGTGCCGAGCGAGTTGCTGGCGGGGCGCGAGCGGCCGGTGGTGGTGGTGGTGGAGGACGATCCCGGCTACCTGAAGGCGCTCGTGCGGTCGTTGCAGCGTGAGGCGCCCGAGGTGGATGTCGTCGAGGCGACGACGGGCATGGACGGCTTGCTCGAAATCGGCCGCGTGGGTCCCGATCTCGTGGTGTTGGATTTTGCGCTACCCGACTTGAACGCCGTCCAGGTCGTGGAACGGCTGGTAGACACGTCCAAACGTCTTACCGCACCCGTGATGATCGTCACGGGCGGAATGCCGGCGAAAGCCGAGAATGAACTGCGGGTTCTGGGCGTGCGAGCGATCGTCAACAAGGTGGAAGGGATGGGGGTGGTTATCGAGGCGATGCGTCGTGCGCTGCAGTCGTCACGGAAGGTAGCGTAGGACTGATGCTCGACATTTCGAACAGGGGGCCCCTGGTCACCGCTAGCTAGAGCGGAGCAGAGCGAACAGTAGACGAGCGGAGCGTCGGGCATGCCATAGCGAGGTATGCCACTCCTAAGCGAGAAAAACCACTCGCTGGACCCATTAAGGGGGTGACGCTCGATGTTGCAACTGCTCGCTTTTCTGTTCACGGCAGTCGCGAAGTTGTTTTTCGCAGATGCGATGGTCGGACTCTAGTGGCGACTTGAGGGCCCCTCGGTCTTTTTCCAAGCGCGGACGAGTGAATGTCAGAGCGTAATCACGTTCGGGACAGTTCGGCAATGCTGTATGTGCTGACCGCTGGCTTGTCCGTCGCTGCGGGTATCACGTTATTTGCGCCAAGTTGGACTCTGCCTCAACCGGGAGACGTCAAGTACTGGAATGGACTGGCCGCGTTCGCTCTACTGGGGATCGTCTGTGATTCATCATTTTTGAGAATTACGCGGCCCGGTTCCGGCTATGTAAAAGCGTCAGTCGCTTTCATCCCACTTCTCGGATCTGTGCTTCTCTTCGACCATCCTTGGCCGATGTTGATGAGTGGGCTCACTGCATTGGTCGTCGACGCCTTCGTTCGACGCAAGCCTCTGATACGAGTCTGGTTTAACATCGCACAGTATATGCTTGCGGTCGGATTGGGGGGCATGATTTATCGAGTGCTCGGCGGTCCGACGGTCCTAGACCATTTTGATTTTCGACTGCTCCCCTTCGTGGTTCTGGTAACTGTATTCTTCGTGATTAATCAGGGAAGCGTGGCGCTGGGCATAGCGACCCTAAATCAATTGAGCGTGCGCGAGTCGTGGTCGCGTTTGGCTGGCGGCTCATCGATCCTTTATGACTTTGTTTCAAGCTCGCTGGCAATTCTGCTGGCGTTCTTGTATACCCAGTTGCAATTGGTGGGGCTTGCGATTCTGATCGTGCCGTTGTTCTTCGTTCGTCACATGTACCAGATGAATCTTCAAGTCGAGCGAGCCAATAGAGAGTTGCTCGAACTGATGGTAAAGTCCATCGAAGCACGAGATCCATACACTTCCGGACACTCTGTGCGTGTTTCTGAGTACGCGCGTCAGATAGCACGCGAAGCTGGGCTTCCACCCAAGCTGGTTGATCAAATCGGTACGGCAGCTTTGCTCCACGACGTGGGCAAAATATATGAGGAATTCGCACCTCTCCTAAGAAAAGAAGGGCGGTTGACTCCTGAAGAGCGAATGTTGATGCAGGCACATCCTGTACGTAGCGCTGAACTTGCCGGAACAATTGCCGAATTCCGTGGGAAAGTGGAGACCGACATTCGCAATCATCACGAGAACTATGACGGTAGTGGCTATCCGGATGGCCTAGCAGGAGAGAGCATCCCGATTGGTGCCCGAATCATTATGGTGGCCGACACGCTGGATGCCATGACCACCGATCGACCCTACAGAAAGGCATTGTCCTTACACCGAGCGCTGGACGAGCTGAGCAAGCATGCGGGACGACAGTTCGACCCAAAGCTGGTGGCCATTGTCACAAAATCAGCAGGTATTCGTCGGCTGCTAGGTCCACAGCTTACCACGGAGGACACCACACTCCTCAGTATGGAGGCTATCGGGCGGTCCAGAAGGGCGAGTGCGCGAACGACGTAGGAAAAACTCGTCGTCCGTCTCGTCTACTCACTGACCTCGGGTAGGTAAATCAAGTAAGGAAGCCTTGGACCTCGAGCAGCGCTCGCTTTCCCATCGCGCCCCAGGCCTCGAACACCTTAAGTTCCTCTTCTGTCTGCCTCGAGTATTTCCCATCAGCGGCCTTTTCGACCCACGCGCAGGCTGCGAGCGCGTCGAGGTAGAACAACGGAACACGGTTCCTGAAGAATTCCTTGCGTTCTAGCGCAAGGCACCGTGCCGATTCGGGTCCGTCTTCGTGAAGAGTCTGCAAAACGTCAAGCTTCGCACTTAAGCCTCCCTGGACATGCAACTGTTGGGCTCGACCGGTAATTCGGTCAATCTCACGTTTTGTACTGAGTGCCAGAGAAATGTTCCCGTTTGCCAACGCCCTGCTCGCATTCTCGAAGAGAAACACCACGGTCATATACCAATCATCGTGGTTTGCGACCCATTCCTTCGCCTGTTCCAGACATTCCGACGCTCCCTCCTGATTGCCGTTCAGTAGATACGCGTCGCCGAGATTGGTGAAAGCAGTCAGCAACTCAGGCTGACTGATGCTTCGACGCCCCAAATCAATGCTTCGACGCCCGAATTGAATTGCGTTTTCGTACTGACCCGTGGCGGTCGCTATGAATGTCAGATTCGAGAGAATCCGGGAGGCTCTGGAATCGTCACCAATTCGCTCGGCGAGTTCCAACCCTTTGCGAAGGTGTTCAATCCCTTGTCGAAAATGACAAAGGCAGTTATGGCAGCTGCCTATACCACTCTCAACGAACGATCGTTGCGCGAGGTCGCGTCCGCTCAGATCTAAGACTCTCTCTAGGGCCCCTAACGCAGAACGGATCTCATACGTGTAAAAGTCGCAATACGCAATCGTCAGGTATGCCACTGGGTGCTGGGAGCCGCAATCAAGGAGACTCGCGGTCTCATGCCGCGTCTGACAAATGCCTTCTTCGTCCCCAAGGTTTTTGCAGGTTCGTGCATATTCAAGGAGTGCTTTGAGTAATAATTCTTCGTCTCCCGTCTGCCTTGCTGCCTCCAAAGCTGTTTTGGCCGCTGCCACCCTAAAGTTTCTGGGGGACTTTGCGAGAAGATACTCCGCGTTGCTTATCAGGCGAGTGACTTCGGCGATCTCACGAGTGGTCAAAACGCTGGACTGCAGTAACGTCTCAAGGATCGGTTTCGCCTTGGAAGCGTTGGATCGATCGAGAAGCGCTTTTGCGAGAAGCAATCTCATCTGTCTGCCGAGGTCTTCCGGTTGGTTGACGGACAGGAGTGCTTCCAAGATTTGCTGCGCCTCGGCTGGTGCTCCGGCTGCCAGAGCATCTTCAGCGCCAGAGATCCCAAATGGTGCAGCCCGCGTCGGCGATCCGCCTTTCAAGTAATGCCAGCCGATCTCTAGGCTCGGAGCCTGTGTGTTCAACTCCCGTTTCGAAAGAAGATCAGCGACTCTAACATGAAGGTTTTGGCGGATGGGTCCCGCGACGGCGTAATACGCCTGGGCGCGAATCAGCTCGTTTCGGAACTCGAGGTCGCCCCCCACTTCGCGTAGCAATCCATCGTATTTCAGGCGCGAAAGTGCTTCAGCCGCTTGACCTGGAGTAATGTCGCTAGCTGCGTATAACTCTAATCCACTTAACCGCCGACCGAGTACTGCAGCCGTTTCAAGGACCCCTCGAGTAGTGGCGTCAAGCCGACGGGACTGGCGTTCAAAGACTTTGCCGATGGCTCGTGGAATGCCGACGGTCACCGAGGGTTGGGTATCCAGCGCTTCAAGGTCGTTTAGCAGCGATGTGGACCCGTGTGCGATCCACTCGCGAGTCAGAAGTTCAACCGCCAGGGGGTTGCCGCGTGCGGCCCGGAGAATTCGGTCTACCGGAAGATCCGAGTGCTCAGCGGTAGGGTCATGTCTTCGAACCAGGATCTCTGCTGCGTCGTTCGGTAGGACGTCAAGGTGACAAGTGATCAGTCCGGACAACACCTCGTCAGATGTCAGGGCATCAGCTGCAACGGAAAGGCGCAACTCACTGATCCGCGCCACCAAGACCATCAGAACGCGAACGTCATTGAGCTTACGCGCGACGGTGTGCAGGATTGCGATACTTGCATTGTCAGCCGCATGAACGTCATCGACAACTAGCATAACCGGGCCATCGTCCGCAGCTGCACTAACGGCTTTCAGAAAAGCGTCAGCAATCCGGAGGGGCATCAAATCAGGTGACCATTCGACTGGCTTGGGTACACCTGGGAACGCCTTGAGAATCTCTGAACTTATTCGCGTCAATTCGCTGAGAGCTTCCGGATCCGCGCTCCCAATGGCCCGCTGCGTCGCTAACTGCTTCACCAACTCACCCAGCACTGCAAACGGCAACTCTCGCTCGGCGTCATATGCCTGGGCCCTAGCCACTACCGCCCCATCCATCTGACAACTCGACGCGAACGCATTCACGAGCGTGGTCTTGCCAACCCCTGGATCGCTCGTCACGACAACAATCCGTGGCGACTTGCGCCGCGCCTCGACCCACGCGTCATACAACACGCTGAACTCACGCTCCCGCCCGATGAGCGTCTCCGGTTCAAACCGCCGATCGGCTCGCTCCGGTGGGTAACCAGCCGCACGCACGCCCAAGGGCGCCTTGCGACCATCGCGCAGCAAATCTGCCATGCGCACCAGCTCGGGCCCTGGCTTCGCGCCAAGCTCCGCCGCGAGCTGGGTCTCGTACCGCGCGAACGCCTTCAACGCGCTGCTGCGGTCACTGGCCCACGCGCGCGCTTCCATGACTCCGCGAATGCCTTCCTCGGCAAGCGGATCGAGCTCCTGCAAACGCATGGCGTGCTTTTCAACGGTGGGGAAGTCGCCGATGCGCCGCGCCGCATCCATCTGACGTACAAGGCAATCACGGAGCTGCGGGCCCAGCCGGGCGCGGAATTCGTCCTTCCAATCCTCAAACGGCCGCGCGTCCGCGATCTCAAAACCGTCGAGGAATGGACCACCGATGCTGACGTCGGCCGGCGCCAGATGGCTCACGTCGGCGTCGATCCAACCAGCCGCGAGGCCAACGGTCGCGCGCTGAATGATCACCGCCTCGCGTGCGATCTTGGCCTTGATGACAGAAAGACCCTGTGCGAGGGAATGGTTGGCGTGCTGGCGAGGTGCATCCGGCCAGAGCAGATCGGCCAGATAATCCCGCGTGAATTGCTTACCGGCGTCTAGCGCGAGGCGAACGAGCAGGGCAAGGTGCTTGCGCGTACGAAACCGCACTTGTTCGCCGGCGACAGTGAACAAGGCGGCACCACCCAGGCAGCGCAGCACAAAGGCGTGAGTCACATCTGACACGCGTTTTATTGATTCGTTGCAAAATTAGACCGAGGAATCAACGCGATGTCAACACGTTGATTTACGAGGGCTTTCGGGCTGTTTTAGGGTCTACCAAATGGCAGCATCAACAGAATCCCCCGGGCGTCGGTGGGGTCACACTTGCTCGCGCAGCTCCGCGAATGACTCCGTCAACTCTGGCATCTGATGGTTGGCATTGAGCCCGCTGGGCTGCGGTAACAACCACAGCCGCGCAGGCCCGAGGCGCTCTGGCTGCGGCCCGATCACCGCCCGCGGCCGCCCAAACGCCGTCCGATAGGCCCCAATGCCCACCACCGCCACCCACCTCGGCCGATACCGCTTCACCTTCCGCTCGAGCCGCCGCGCACC